>Ga0153928_1000088_pt1 | contig 47201 bp, 39 predicted proteins | sample TSNJ012MetaG_FD_106656 | JGI IMG/M metagenome (GOLD analysis project Ga0153928, IMG submission 106656) | Attine ant fungus gardens microbial communities from New Jersey, USA - TSNJ012 MetaG | ecosystem: Host-associated > Fungi > Mycelium > Unclassified | place: USA: New Jersey, Wharton State...
ACTTAGAGGATATACCATTACAGATGATTAATTGTTATATCTAAGTCCGTTTCTATAAGCTGCCGTTACTGTCACCCACTAATTTGTGCTGGGCTTGTTTGCTATACTCTTTTTTATTGGTTTGCCTCTATTTCTTTGTTTCAAACTTTATTGCCTTGCCTAAATGAGCAGAAATTCTATCAAAAAAATTCTTATAGTAGGCAAAGGCTGATAAATGATTATTCTTTTTCACTTCAATCATATACATGAAGTATAGATAGAATAATTTGTCATCAGTTTCGGAAAAGCCTTTCTTCCCAAAATCCAGAATATATGCCTGCGCTGATTACACCTTGGACAAAAAACTTTATCCACTCCATATATTCTCCAAAGTGCTGAACACCTCTAAAATATTTCAAACATTCATCATTGTACATATAAAGGAAATCTGATAAAGCTAAGACCGGTCGTGAAAGTATGTGTTCATTTATCAAAACAGCAATAGGCAACAGGCGACCTACACGACCGTTTCCTGATTCAAAGGGATGGATAGTTTCAAACTGATAATATACCAAAGCTGCCTTAACCAAAACATCCATCTTACCGGTCATTTCGGCAAACGCATTTAAATCTTCAAGCAAACTTGGAATGAATTCAGGTATTGGTGGATTGTATTCTTCCGTGTTCGTCGAATAATTGGGGTGCATTAAGAATGGTTCTGTTCTAAAACCACCTACCAGCCCATCGGTTACACCACTCATGACAGAACTATGCAGATCACAAAGCAACTCATCTGTCAAAACCTGACCATCATAGCTCTTTGCTGTATTGTAGCAATTTAATGCACTACGCAGGCCGATATTCTTTTCACGGGCAATCAATGCATCTTCACAATCAACAATAATATTATCGATAGAACAAGATTTACATGTCTCATTAAGGACAATCATATTTTCAAACGCATCCATGTGTGGCATATAGCGTGATATTCCCTCTAAAACCCCCAAGACTCGATGTGCATGTATCAACATCGCTGCTAACTCATCATCTACCTTTAGATACTGCATAATCGTACATAAATCTGTTGGAACAAACTGGTAGTGTTGCATCTTGCTTTTATGTGGTAAATAGCGAAAAAAATCGCCGCTTTTAATACGCATGGATCACCTCAACAGACAAATCAAAAAGTGGTAGCAATTGAAAATGCCGACTAATATATGGGCGGCTCATTTCAATTATACCACTTATATAAAATTACGCAAGTTATGCCACCTACAACACTATCATTCTGAAGAATTTTCTTAACCGACTCTGGTCTCCACCTCGGCTTATTAGCTGCCGTCAGTATACCATCTGCCTCCAAACCTCTGCCAATCTGCAGAAGGCTTGCTCCCTCCAAATATTCTCGGTAAATCCGCTTTATAATCTCCGCTTCCTCTGGAACAATCACCAACTTTTTATTCTCATCTTTAGTGTATCCCATGAAGCGATTGTGGTTTATCTGCATCTGCCCTTTTTGAAAACGGAAAGCAATACCCATTTTTACGTTTTGACTGGTGGAGCGTGATTCCTCTTGAGCAATGGATGCCATAATGGTCAGCATTAATTCACCCTTACTATCAGTGGAAATAATGTTTTCTTTCTCGAAAAACACCGGAATATTCTTTTCTTTGAGCTGCCTTGTATAATTCAAAGTATCAAGGGTATTTCTCGCAAATCTGCTCACTGACTTGGTTATTACATAGTCGATTTTACCAGCCATACAATCTTCAATCAGACGGTTGAAGTCTGTTCTTTTCCTTGTGGTAACACCGCTGGTAGCCTCGTCTGCATATATGCCAGCGAACTCCCATTCTGGATTCTGTTGGATATGGCTCGTGTAATGGCTAACCTGCGCTTCATAGCTCGTAAGCTGTTCTTCATCATCGGTTGATACTCTGCAATATGCTGCTACTTTTAATTTCTCCCTGACCGCGCCACTCACAGCAGCTCCAGTTCGTGATGACACCCCGATATGCACATCAAAACCAAGTCCCGGAATATGAAGCACATCCTGCTCCCGCAAATATACCCTGCCATAATCTTTGAAGTTCGGGTTCTCATCACTGTACCGATTGTAGATATAGTAAAGCCGCCCATGTTCATCTCTGTCTACCTCCATCTTATCCGGCAATAGCGGATATAGCGAAAGTACCCTGCCATTCCCATCCCTGATAATCTGTGCATAGGCATTTCCAAAAATGAGAAGGTGTCCCATCAGTGTCTCTCGAAACACAAAGGAAGTCATCTCCGGGTTCGGTTCATCATGCAAAAGATGATACAAAGGATGGTCATAAATCCGCTCCTTGCCATTGTCTGCATAGCGGTACACATGGATTGGCAGGGAAGCTACCGCCTCTGCTAGAATCCGAACGCAGGAGTACACCGCTGTGGTCTGCATGGCAGTTCGCTCATTTACAGCTTTTCCGCTGGTACTCCTTCCAAATAAAAAGGAATAAGCTGAACCGCCGTAGCTGTCCTTTGGCTTATCCCTTGCACCCCGGATTCCTAAAATAGATGATAATTTCATAGTCCCCTCCTAAAAATTAAAAAAAGAAAGCACCTCCGAAAAGATGCTGTTATTTGTATTAAAACTATTTAGTACGAATAGATATTTCCTTATATCTTTTAGATTTCTATTTTCATTATTTCAGATTCTATATTTGCCAAATCTGAAAATAAGCTATCTATAACTAAATTAAGCTCTTTATTTACTTTATCAATTCGAACAAATATATCATCTTCCGTAGAGGGTAGCGGAGTACCATCCTCGGTCAATTCATAATCACCATATGAAACATCAATGCCCCCATATTCTATAAGTTCTTCATTACAAGTAAGTTCAACTGTAATTTCATCCAAACATCCTCTGTCGGGACAAAACCAACCATTTATTGTTAGAGCATATCTGTTTCCTGAAAAATCTATTATTCTAATTAGATCCCCCTCTGAATAGCAGTCTAAATCCACAAAGAAAATATTTTGTTTAATACCACTTAACTGTTCTATTAATTTTGAAATATCCTCTGCAATTTGGGGTTCAATCAATCTATAAATTTCTACAAGCATATCCGTCTTGATCAATGTCTTCCAACTACTATATAAGGGATTGTCACAACAAAATTCAATATATTGTTCCAATAGCTCTCTTCCAGTAAATACATCATCCTCGAAAAAATTCCCCTCATTCAACATCATATTTACATCATCAAGCATTGATAATAGTTCCTCAATAGTTCCTCCGATACATGCAACTCTATCATTGATAATTCCTGATAATTCTATAAAATCATCTGTTTGATTAATATTATCAATAATATCCTGTTCATCTGGTAATGTTGAACTAATTCCGCAATCTTCCAAGTACATATCAATTTCATTTTGATGAAAAAGACTTTCTAACTCTCGCTGTTCTTGTGATTTTAACTTATGACTTAATTTTCTATTTGCCTCTTGAAACTTTTCTTCAAAAAGATTAATAGATTGCATCGTATCCTTATACATATCTTTACAAATCATTTTATTATGAGCAACCATATTTCGTCTCTTAGATAAATCTGACTTCCATCTTCCAACCGTTTGCTTATCAAAAACCTCATCAAAGTTTTCCTCATCCCACAAAGATATAGATTCTAATAATTCTACTTTAGCAATTTCTGCTGCATTTTCCTTACTATCTTTCTTGATATTTTCTAAAGCTTTTCTTACAATTTTAGAAACTGGTTTTCTTTTTGCGGCTTTCAAGGATTCAAAAATATCATCTATTTCTAAATTAAATAAATGATTGTCTACGGATTTAAAAAGATCATATCTTGACTTATTAAACCATTCAGAAAACTTGCTATATTTATTTTTGTAATCTTCATAAGAATAGGCTTCAAACCAATTGCCACCATGCTTAATACACATATAACTGTTAATTATTTCACGCAAGTAGTTTTCAAGTTTATGCAACTCTGTATATAAATTTGTCGCTATTTTATTGTTTTGTGAGTCTGCAAGCCAAAAGATTTTATCATATTTTTCATCCATCCACTCAATAAGCTCTTTTTTCATTTCATACCAAATTGAAGTATCCAAGTCTTTTATGTCATCCTCTTGCTGATATTGAACTTCCATTTGCATGTAACGCTTATCGGACATAGTAATTCTTTTGATTGATACTCTACACCCCTTATTCTTATATGATATATTCATATTAATTTCAAAAGGCTCGAAGTATGAATCATCTTCCTCGTCAATCTCATCCATGGTATAATCTGCCAAACATTTTCCTTTTCTTTTCAATATCTTAATTTTTAAATGTTCCTGCCATTCATCTATTATCGCAGAAATTGTATTTATCGTATCATCTTTATCACCACAACATAACACTCTTAAGTATTCCATAATCCCCTCCGGTAATATTAATATTAAAAGTAAGAAATAACTTAATACTTCCACAAATTTTTTTCAAGTGTAAGCATGAACTTAATTTCTTTTTATTACTAGAGTATAACAGAAAATATTATGGATTAAAATACCAAAATCCCTCTGCCATCATAAACACTCCTAAGGTAGGGTGTACGCTACGTGGATATGTGAAAGTCGAAAAGCCTTTATTCTTCGTTTTTGTTCCCACACTCTATATCAACCACCACAGAAACATCAAAGTAATTTTTCAGGTGCTTATTTCGAGATTTCTCACCCTCTGATGTGAACATGCAATGCTTCGAAAAGTGCCTAAAATAAAGGATTTCTACGTATGTTGCCTTTGCAGCAACACAATAGTCTCCACATGCACCGTCATCCCAAACATATCCACCGGCTGCACCTTCCTCACTTCATACCCGCCATCACAAAGCACCCTCAAATCCCTTGCCAATGTCGCCGAATCGCAAGACACATACACAATCTTCTCCGGTTTCATCCGTACCATCGTCTCTAGCAGCACCCCCTCGCACCCTTTCCGCGGCGGGTCCACGACGATCACATCGGCATGCATATTCTCCTTCTCATACATCTCCGGCAGCACATCCTCTGCCTTCCCTACGAAGAACTCCACATTCCGAATCCCATTCCGTTCTGCGTTACTCTTCGCGTTTTCAATCGCCTGAGGCACAATCTCCACCCCGTAGACCATCTTCGCCTTTTTCGCTAAAAATAGTGAGATCGTCCCGATCCCGCAATACAGGTCCCACACGACCTCATCCCCGGTCAGTCCCGCAAACTCCAAAGCTGTCCCATACAACCGCTCCGTCTGCTCCGGATTCACCTGATAGAAGGATAACGGCGAGATCTCATACTCGACCTCCCCAATAGCATCCACAATATACTCTTCTCCCCACAGCGTCACCACTTCCCGGCCCAGGATCACATTACTCCTCTCCCGGTTCACATTATAAGAAACCGAGGCCACCCCCGGCACACTCATTAGTCCTTCCACCAGCACAGCCGCGTCCGGCAGCTTTTTCGCATTCACTACCAGGCACACCATCACCTGGCCGGTAGCCTTCGCGACCCTTATCAGCACATGGCGCACCATTCCCCGGCCGGTCTCTTCCTCATAAGGTTCTATCTTACAACGCACCATCCAGTCCTTCACTACTGCCAGCACCTGCTCATTTACCTGCTGCCCCAGCAGACACCTTTCCACCGGGATAATCGTATGGGTTCGCCCGGCATAGAAACCCATGACGATCTCCCCATCCTTATTCCGGCCTACCGGATACTGCGCCTTATTCCGGTACGCAAAAGGCCGCTCCATTCCCAGCACCGGCGGCACTTCGATTCCTCTAAATCCGCCGATTCGCTCCAAATGATCCTGTACCTTCTTCTGCTTAAACCGCAGCTGGCTCTCATAGCTCATCGCCTGGAGCTGGCAGCCGCCGCAAGGGCCTGCCACTGGGCAAAGCGGCTCCACCCGGTCAGGGGAAGGGGTCAGCACCTTCATCAGCCTGGCGTACCCATACGTCTTCTTAGCCCGGGTGATCTTTACCTCCGCCACATCGCCAATTACCGCATCCTTAATAAAGAGGGTATAGCCATCAACCTTACCAATACCCTCTCCGTTCTCTGTCATATCTTCAATTGTCACTGTTGCCGGTTGGTTCTTCTCCATCATGTGGGCGTTGTTCTCCGTACGTTACTCTCTAGCAGACGCTGGTATCCCAGCCATTCCTCTCCGATTCCGGGAGCGCCCAGCAGCTCGGTCATCGTCTGCAGCTTAGCATCCGTATTGTCCGCGTAGTGCAGAGCTACCGCCTCGATCAGAGCGGGCTTCTTCGGTGAGCCATATTCCAGTTCCCCGTGATGGGACAAGATCAGATGCAGCAGCTCCGAAGCCGTCTTAGCAGGGAATCCCGGAATTTCCCGGAGATGACTCTTCACCATTTCATAGCCAATCACAATATGTCCCAGAAGCTGCCCGTCATCCGTATAATCGTTGTTGGGAAAAGGTGACAGCTCCTCTACTTTGCCGATATCGTGACACAGGGCGCCGGTCAGCAGCAGATCACGGTTCAGCAGCGTATAAGTACCGCAGTAGTAATCACAAAGCTCTGCCACCCGTAAGGTGTGCTGTAAAAGTCCCCCCACAAAGCCATGATGGATGCTTTTGGCCGCCGAATGATTCTGGAACCTATGGATAAAAGCCTCATCCTTTACAAAAAAACTCTCCGCCAGCATCCTGAGCTTATCATTCTGGATGCTGCGGATATAGTGCAGAAGCTTCTCATACATTTCTTTAATCCCAAAGGGAGACACCGGCAGATAATCCGCGGGATCATACTCTCCTTCGCCGGCTCTGCGTACACGCCGGATGTTTAACTGAAGGGAGCTCTGGAAGCTTGTCACGTCTCCGTCCACCTGGATATACTCCAGCGCTTCAAAATGGTCAATGCCGCTCCCCAGGTCCCAGATTTTACCATCAATCGCTCCCGTCTTATCCTGTAATACCAGTGAGTAATAGGATTTCCCCATCTTCGTCTTAGCGGTTACCTTGCTTTTGCAAAGATAAACCCCGGAAATCCGGTCCCCATCGTGTAATTCTTCAATATAGCGCATCTATTCTCCTATCTGGGCTTTAATACTACTTCAAAAACTTTTTCCGTATAGCCTTCCCGGCCACCCCGCTGCACATTAACCGTCATACGATCTTCTGTGGGAAGATTTTCCATACAGGTCTGCACATCCTTCATCGACAAAATCGGCACATCTCCAATAGCGGTCAGAATATCACCGCTCTGCAGTCCCGCCGCATAAGCGGATTTTCCGCTGATACATTGACTGATATATACACCCATCGGCAAATCCTGGGCTTCTGCAATCTCCGCCGTTATGGTCTGTCCCATAATGCCCAGCGAAGTAATCTTTTCTCCGTTGGAAAGCTTCTGAATCATCGGCTTCAGATCTGAGATCGATATAGCGGCCAGCAGATTGCCGCTGCTCCCCGGATATTTAGGCGTAATCCATCCGATTAATTCTCCATCCAGATTCAAGAGCATTCCCCTGGCATTATCCACACCTGTTATATTGGTCTGCATCAGCCGTAAAATGCAGTCCTCTCCTTGTACATTGCCGTTAATATAAGAAATCATCCCATAAGAAACCGACTTCGTATATCCAAGAGGCGTTCCCATCGCAATCACCGGATTGCCTTGGGTCGCGGCATAAGAATTCCCCAGCGGAATCGGCTGGATATGATCCGTTACCGAGGTATCCAGCGAGGATACCGGCACGGTAATGACGGCCAGTCCGGTCACACTGTCGACCTGCTTCAGATAACCTTCCGCTCCTCCAAAATTTCCGAAGGTCACATAGAAGGAGTCCGTCTCGCCCAGCAGCGAATCATCGGTCAGAATCACCACCTCGGAAGAGATAATGGCTATGATCATGCCGCAGGTCTCCGCGTTGCTTTGAACCTCGTTGTCAAATAAATCGATCCCGGTCTTATTCGCTGTGATGAGCGCCAGGCTCTTATTGGCTGCCACTACCACGTTGCCCATTGCATGATAAACATTCTGGTAATCCTGTACATCCGCCTGATTCGCTTCAATCAGGGACTGTACCATGGACTCCAGCTCACTGGGATCCTCGGCCGCTTGCGTAGAGGTCTCCGCGGAGCTTGTCTCCGGCGGCGCCGTAGTCGTCTCGTCCCGCGGTATGGAAATACTCTCCGGAGGCGTAGTCTCGCTAAACCGATCCTCCCACAGGGGCTTAAACACAACAAAAGTAAGACTGGCCACCACACCAAAAATCAAGGCCATTCCCATGTTCAAAAATAGCTTTTGAAGCAGCCGTTTCTTCCGGTTCTCCGGCTTCGTTATGGTTTCATGGATAAACTCTTTCTTGCGTGAATCAGGCATACAAGTATACCTCCATTCAGTTATTATAGTGGTTATTCAGACTTTTGTGAAGTGCTTTTCGCAAAATTGCCGGATTTAACGCCTAAAACCGGCGAAAAAACCAATAAAGCCCTGCGAACTGACGATGGACAGGGTTTTGCGGATATGATATACTCTTGTCATGAACAGAAAAGCTTATCAAACCCTTGAATATAATAAGATTATTGAGAAGTTGGAGACCCACGCCGGGACTCCTGCCGGAAAGGAATTGTGCCGGAAGTTAGAACCCATGTCCAGCCTGTCGGAGATCCGCCTGGCGCTCCAGGAGACCAGCGATGCCGAGCACCGGATTATCGGAAAGGGCAGTGTTTCTTTCTCCGGCGTCCGGGATATTCGCGCGTCGGTCAAGCGTCTGGAGGTAGGCAGCTCCCTGGGTATTGTAGAATTACTGCAGGTCAGCTCGCTGCTGAATGTGGCCGCGCGCGCTAAGGCCTACGGGCGGCGGGAAGGCCGGGAAGCGGAGGACTCTCTGGAAGGCTATTTTGCCTCTCTGGAGCCGCTGACCCCTCTGAATCAGGATATTAAGCGCTGCATTCTATCCGAAGAAGAAATCAGTGATGACGCCAGCCCGGCGCTGCGCCATATCCGCCGCGGCATGCGGAATACCAACGACCGGATTCACAGCCAGCTGAACGCGCTGGTATCCAGCGCCCGTAACTATCTGCAGGACGCCGTTATCACCATCCGTGACGGCCGCTACTGCCTGCCGGTTAAGCAGGAATATAAAAGCAATGTGGCCGGCCTGATTCACGATCAGTCCAGCACCGGCTCCACATATTTTATCGAGCCCATGGCCATCGTGAAGCTAAATAATGAACTGCGGGAACTGGAAATCCAGGAGCAAAAAGAGATCGAGACCATTCTCGCGGTCCTGAGCGTTGAGGCGGCGGAGCACAGCGAAACCCTGGTGACGAATTTTCAGGTACTGACCACGCTGGACTTTATTTTTGCTAAGGCACTGCTGTCCAGAAGCTATAAGGGCACACTGCCGCTTTTTAACGAAGATGGCTATTTAAAAATTAAACAGGGACGTCATCCGCTGCTGCCCTCTGCCTCCGTGGTTCCTATTGACGTATGGCTGGGCGGTGATTTTGACCTGCTGGTCATTACCGGCCCTAACACCGGCGGCAAGACCGTGACCCTGAAAACCATCGGCCTTTTTACCCTGATGGGCCAGGCCGGAATGCATATTCCTGCCGGAGACGGCTCCGAACTGGCCGTATTCCGCCAGGTGTTTTCGGATATTGGGGATGAACAAAGCATTGAGCAAAGTCTGAGTACCTTCTCCTCCCACATGACGAACATTGTCCAGATCCTAAAAGAGGCCGACGAACACTCGCTGGTACTCTTCGATGAGCTGGGCGCCGGCACCGATCCGACCGAGGGCGCCGCCCTCGCCACAGCCATTTTATCCAGCCTCCACCGGCGGGGCATCCGCACGGCGGCCACGACCCACTATAGCGAGCTGAAGGTCTTCGCCCTTTCTTCCGAAGGCGTGGAGAATGCCTGCTGTGAGTTTGATGTGGCGACTTTGCGGCCTACCTACCGCCTGCTGATCGGCGTCCCCGGTAAGAGTAATGCCTTCGCGATTTCCCTGAAGCTGGGGCTGTCCGCCGCGGTTATTGAAGAAGCCAAAGACCTTATCGGCAAGCAGGATGAGGCCTTTGAGGATGTAATTGCCGATCTGGAGACCCAGCGGCTGCAGCTGGAACGGGATCAAAAGGAAGCCGGACGGCTGCGCGCGGAAGTAGAAGCCCTGCGGCGGCAGTTAGAGGATAAGCAGAATAAATTGACGGAACAGCGGAACAAGATCCTGCATCAGGCCAAGGAAGAGGCCCGGGGAATTCTCCAGGAAGCAAAGGACACCGCGGACCGTGCCATTCGGAACATGAATAAAAACGGCATGTCCGTCAGCCGGGAGATCGAGGCCGAACGCGGCAGCCTCCGCAGCCGTTTATCCGAACTGGAGAATGGTCTTTCCATGCCCTCCCAGAAAGCCGCCTGCGTCCCTAAGAGCCAGGAGCTGCATATCGGCGACGCGGTACACGTGCTGTCTATGAACCTGAACGGTACGGTCAGCACGCTTCCCAATGCTAAAGGGGACTTATTTGTACAGATGGGCATCCTGCGTTCTCAGGTGAATATTTCCGATCTGGAGCTGCTGCCGGAAGAGCCGGACTTTGCCGATGGCAAAAAGGCTAAGGGTTCTGCCGGACAGCTTAAGATGTCCAAGAGCTTTTCGGTAGCAACGGAGATTAATTTGATTGGAATGCGGGTGGATGAAGCAATGCCGGAACTGGATAAGTATCTGGATGACGCTTATCTGGCCCATCTTCCTGCCGCCCGTATTATTCATGGCCGGGGAACCGGCGCTCTGAAGTCAGCAGTCCAGACAATGCTGCGTAAAAATAAACACGTCGCCAAATACCGCTCCGGCGAGTATGCCGAAGGCGGCAACGGCGTTACTGTAGTAGAATTTAAATCCTGATATAAGGAGAAGCTGCCGTATGGGAAAGCAAAAAATTTTAATTGTCGATGATGATACAAATATTTCGGAATTGATTTCCCTCTATCTGACCAAAGAATGCTTTGAGACCAGATCTGTGGAAAATGGGGAAGATGCCTTAACGGCCTATCAAGACTTCCAGCCGGACCTGATTCTGCTGGATCTGATGCTGCCGGGAATGGACGGCTACCAGGTCTGCCGGGAAATCCGCAAGGATTCTAAGGTTCCGATTATTATGCTGTCCGCTAAAGGCGAGGTCTTTGATAAGGTACTGGGGCTGGAGCTGGGTGCCGACGACTATATGATTAAACCCTTTGATTCGAAGGAGCTGGTCGCACGGGTGAAAGCCATTCTCCGCCGCACCTTCGTGGAGAAGAAGGAAGCGGACCCGCAGGAGGGACAGATCGTGTATTTACCGGATCTGATCGTAAACCTGACGAACTATTCCGTGACTTACATGAGCCAAACGCTGGAAATGCCTCCTAAGGAATTGGAGCTTTTGTATTTCCTGGCCTCCTCACCCAATCAGGTGTTTACCAGAGACCAGCTTTTGGATCATATCTGGGGGTATGAATATGTGGGCGACAGCCGCACGGTGGATGTCCATGTAAAACGCCTGCGGGAGAAATTAAAAGATCACAGTGCCTGGGCCCTCTCTACCGTTTGGGGCATCGGGTATCGTTTTGAGGTTAAAAACAGGAGTCGTTAACTATGCGCAAGTCCCTTTATGCGAAATTCGTAATCGGATATCTGCTGTTTGCGGTTTTGTCCTTTGTTACGATTGCCACTTTTTCTGCCCAGCTGACCTATCGGTACTGCCTGCAGAACCGGGCGGGGACGCTGCGGAGTAATGCAATTCGGATTGCGGAGAGCTACAGCAGCTTTTATCAGGGCACAAGTAAAATTGCCGAAGATTTTTACCCGGAGATGCAAGCACTGTCGGGGTTTTTGGATGCCCGGATTTGGATTATGGATCAATCGGGACAGATTGTGTTCGACTCTTCCTCCGCTGGAAATATGGAGGGGCGGACCGTCGAGGCTTTTGACCCGGCAGATACGAACGCCTATTACCGTACCGGGAATTTCTATGGGACTTTTCCGGAGGAGATGCTTTCGGTAACCGCGCCGATTACCGGAAATTTCCGTACTTATGGTTATGTGGTACTACACCTTCCTCTTACAATTATCGAAAACCTGAGCAATGGAATGCTGCAGCCGGTCTATCTGACCTTTGTGATTGTCTTCATGTTTTCCCTGCTGATTCTCTGGATTTTCCGTTTCTCTGTGGCGAAACCATTAAAGGCAATTACGACAGCGGCCAATGAATACGCTGCCGGTAATCTTAAGTACACGGTAAAGGTGGATTCCGAGGACGAGATGGGGTATCTGGCGAATACGCTGAATTTTATGGCCCATGAATTGAGTAATTCCGAGGACTATCAGCGGAAGTTCATTGCCAATGTGTCCCATGACTTCCGGTCCCCCCTGACCTCGATCCGGGGTTATCTGGAAGCGATTATCGACGGAACGATCCCGCCGGAGAGCCATGAAAAATACCTGAATATTGTAATCAGCGAAACCGAACGTCTGGCTTCTCTGACCCAGGATATGCTGTCACTGAACTCTCTGGATCAGCGTGTCATGCTTTTGGAGTATACGGATTTTGATATTACATCGATAATTAAAAATACCTGTTCTACCTTCGAGGGCGCCTGTTCCAACCGTAACATTGATTTTAATCTGATTTTCCTGGATTTCTTCGTATATGTCTATGCGGATATGGGCAAAATCCAGCAGGTAATTTATAATCTGGTGGATAATGCCATCAAGTTCTCGAAGGATAACTCCACGATTACGATCGAGGTATATGAGAAGCATGAGAAGGTCTTTATCTCCGTCAAAGATACGGGTGTGGGAATTCCGAAGGAGAATCTCAAGCAGATCTGGACCCGCTTCTTCAAATCCGACGAGTCCCGCGGCAAGGACAAACGCGGCACCGGCCTCGGCCTCTCAATCGTAAAAGAAATTATCCAGGCTCACAACGAGACCATCGACGTAATCAGCACGGAAGGCGTTGGCACGGAATTTATCTTCCGCCTGTCTAAAGCAAAAAATATCTAATTGGGTGTGCTGCTGTTTTAAACACAAGGAAAGTGCGGAAAAGTCCGGGGATAACGGCTGGGACTTTTCCGCACTCTCATGCAGTTAAAAATTAGAGATCCAATTTCGGAAGTCCATTAAATCCAACCTGCAGGTCTTCCTCTGTCGGAACATAGTTCACCATTTCTCCATCATGGAATTTCTCATAGGCAACCATATCAAAATATCCGGTACCGGTCAGGCCAAAGACAATCGTCTTCGCTTCTCCGGTTTCTTTGCATTTCATCGCCTCATCAATGGCTACCATGATGGCATGGCTGCTCTCCGGTGCCGGGAGAATTCCTTCGACTCTGGCAAACTGCTCTGCTGCCTCAAATACGTCGGTCTGCCGTACGGATACCGCTTCGATCAGTCCATCGGCGTACAGCTGGGACAGAGTGGGACTCATGCCGTGGTAGCGCAGGCCGCCGGCATGGTTCGGAGCGGGAATAAAGCCGCTGCCCATGGTGTACATCTTCGCCAGCGGGCATACCATTCCGGTATCGCAGAAGTCATAGGCGAACCTGCCGCGGGTAAGGCTGGGGCAGGACGCCGGCTCAACCGCAATAATCCGGTAATCCTTCTCTCCCTTCAGCTTCTCGCCCATGAAAGGAGCAATCAGGCCGCCCAGATTAGAACCGCCGCCGGCGCAGCCGATGATGATATCGGGCTCAATTCCGTATTTGTCCAGCGCGATCTTCGTCTCCAGACCAATGATGGACTGGTGCAGCATTACCTGGTTCAGGACGCTGCCCAGGACATAGCGGTAACCTTCCTGCGCGGCGGCCGCTTCTACTGCTTCGGAAATGGCGCAGCCCAGGCTTCCGGTGGTCCCCGGATGATCTGCCAGGATCTTGCGGCCCACATTCGTACTCTCCGAGGGAGACGGCGTTACGGAAGCGCCATAGGTGCGCATCACTTCACGGCGGAAGGGCTTCTGCTCGTAGGAAACCTTTACCATATACACCTGGCAGTCCAGTTCGAAGTAGGAGCAGGCCATCGCCAGCGCCGTTCCCCATTGACCGGCTCCGGTCTCCGTGGTAACCCCTTTCAAGCCCTGCTTCTTAGCGTAGTATGCCTGGGCAATTGCGGAGTTCAGCTTGTGACTGCCGCTGGTATTATTGCCTTCAAATTTGTAGTAGATTTTCGCCGGAGTCTGAAGCTTCTCCTCCAGGCAGTAGGCCCGAACCAGCGGCGCGGGACGGTACATTTTATAAAAGTTGTGAATTTCTTCCGGAATGTCAATATAGGCCGTGGTATCATTCAGCTCCTGACGAATCAGTTCATCGCAGAATACCGGCTGAAGTTCCTCGAAGCTCATGGGCTTCTGCGTAGCCGGATTTAACAGCGGCGCCGGTTTATTCTTCATGTGCGCACGGACATTGTACCATTGCTTCGGCATCTCGTTTTCTTCAAGATAAATTTTGTAGGGAATTGTTTTCTTCTCCATGTTGCTTACTCCTCTGCTGTTTTTATTATTAGTGCCTTAAAGGAATTGATGGACATATATAAGAATGCGCCTTGGCGCATTCTAGCGCCGAGCGCGGCCGCTTGCGGCAAATTTCATCGCGCGCGAGTGCGCATCCCCCGGAGTTTTTTTATTTCATAGGAGTACTTTCCTATGAAATAAAAAAACTCCTGTCCCTTGCAATTCCTGCAGGGACAGGAGTCTGAAATACTCCTGCGGTGCCACCCGGCTTGGCGTGCCGACACGCCCTCTCAATGCATACTACCATATGCCAACGTTGATAACGAAGTATCCGCTCCGGCTCACATACTATAATTCCGCTCGCCCTCAGAAGTCCATTCCCTGCTGCATCCCGTACCGCCCTCACACCACCGGCGGCTCGCTGACCCGTTCTGACAGGAGGTACTACTCTTCCTCACTGGTTTCTCATCTTTTATACCACGAAGAATCCTCGATGTCAATAGCATCGGAAATTTTTTGTAAAAATGCCGGCGAGACTCCCGCCGGCACGCCAGATTCTTCATAAAGTGACGATTTAAATATTACTGCCTCTCAAAGGTCATGCTCAGCTGAGAAGAAGGTTCTGTCATGGTCAGAATCTTGCCATCCAGTGTTACCTCCAGACCATCCATCGTAATCTTACCGTCGGTCTCTTCCCAAGTGCCTCCATCCGTCGAACCAGCCATATCAACGGTGTAAGTACCGTCTTCCTTGACCTCCATTAAAACACTGCCGTCTGTCTGGCCAATACCTTTAAGGTACTCGTCAACGGAAACCTCTAAGCCGGACATGGACACCTTCGTCATTTTGTAGGTACCTACAATGCTATCGCTCTTACTTCCGCAGGCAACCAGGGACGCAGCCATTACTACTACCAACATTAAGCTAACAACAACTCTTTTCATTTCACTTCTCCTTAAATAGGGGTATTATAGTGTGATGCTGGGGTCAAAAGGTATTTTGACCCCTGATACCTATGGATTGCTACGCACTATGTGCTCCCGCAATCCTAAAAACATTCGAAATCCGCCCTGTTCGGGCTGCTTTCTCATGTTTTGCGAGTCCCAAGATCATGCTTTTTCATGCAAGCATGAAACGCATGGCCTTTTGACCCTGGTATCATATTATTTGAAATGCCGTAGCTGCCTGCAAATTTTCGCCTTGTAAGCTGCACATTAAAAATGAAGAATCTGTTTATGTACTTCTCTCTGAAGAAATTTTCACAGGTGCTCTGCGGCAAATAAACAATCGAACTTTCAAATATAGTTCAATTAACTACGGGCTACATTGTCTTTATTGTAAAACGATCAAAAGCATATGTCAACCTGTTTTGTCAAAATTATGTCAAATATTCCATGTATGATCTCCGGCCTTTGCGCACAAACTTAATTGAAAGCTTTTCCCCAATTTTACAAAGCATTCCCCCGAAAAGAAGTTCAGTTAAGAGGAGATTTTTTCATGCGGTTTAAGAAGATTCATGCACTTTCTATGGCATTGGTGTTAAGCGCAGGTACCTTGCTGGGAGGCTGTGCATCCGGCACCGGCAATGCGCGGACCACCGCGGACACGACCGTTACCGCCGCGGCCATAGCGGTACCTGCCCAGGCCCAGACGACGACAGTGCCCAAATACATCTTCCTGTTTATTGGTGACGGCATGAGCTATCCCCAGATTCAATCCACGTCCTACTATCTTGGCGCCGGTGGCAGCGATGGCGGCGTAGCGACGGAGAAGCTTTCCTTCATGGATTTCCCGGTATCCGGTTCGGCACAGACCTATGACAGCACCTCCTTCTGCCCGGACTCCGCTTCCACCGCGACCTCCATATCCACCGGTAATAAAACATACAGCGGTACCATTAATATGGATACCTCTAAGACCCAGGAATACGAAACCATCAGTGAGAAGCTGAAAAGTCAGCTGAACTATAAGGTTGGAATTGTTACCACGGTTAACCTGAACCATGCAACGCCCGCTGCTTTCTATGCTCATCAGGCATCCCGTAACAGCTACTACGAAATCGGCCTGGAGCTGATTGAGAGCGGCTTTGATTACTTCGCGGGCGGAGGCCTCTTAAAGCCCGCCGGAACGGAAAGCGGCCAGACCGGTCTCTATGCGCTGGCTGAGCAGGCAGGCTATAAGGTGATCCAAACGGATGCCGAGGCCAAAGCTTTGACATCGGCTGACGGCAAGGCTCTCGTAATAGCAGAAAATTTGGCGGATTCCGGCGCCCTGTCCTATCAGCTGGATACGCCCGACCCCCAGTTGCAGTTAGCGGACTATGTAAAGAAGGGCATTGAGGTACTGGACAATGACACCGGCTTCTTCATGATGATCGAGGGCGGCAAGGTTGACTGGGCCTGCCACGCAAACGACGCGGCCTCGGCTATCCACGATGTAATCGCCTTGGACGCCGCGGTCGAAGAAGCACTGGCCTTCTACCACGAGCATCCGGATGAAACGTTAATTCTGGTAACCGGCGATCATGAGACCGGCGGACTGACCATTGGCTTCGCCGGCACGAACTACGATACCTTCCTTACCCACTTAAACAATCAGGTAATATCTTATGCTAAGTATGACAGTGATTATGTCACCAAATACAAAGAAGAGCAGACAAATTTTGAAACCGTACTGGGTGATATTAAAACGCTGTTTGGCCTGATCACAAAAGAGGATCCTGACGCGGCGAAGGATTCCGCGCTGGTACTGACCGGTTATGAATACGATCTGCTGAAGGCCGCCTATGATAAGACCCTGGAGCCGGCCGACGAGGAAAATCCTGCGGAACAGACCCAGGAAGAATACCTGCTGTATGGCGCTTACGAGCCGCTGTCCGTTACCATCACCCACCTGCTAAATAACAAATCCGGAATTGCCTATTCTTCTTATTCCCACACGGGACTTCCCGTACCGGTCTTCGCCATTGGTACCGGCGCGGAGAAATTTGAAGGTTATTATGACAATACGGATATCTTCTTCAACATAGCCGCTTTAACCGGCGTAAAATAAAAGTGAGGAAATCATGCGAAAGCGGCTCATTCACAACCTGCCCCTGATTCTGGGCACTGTGTTGCTTCTCATCCTCGTATGCCTGCCGACAGGCTACGAGGATGCCGTTATTTATCAGGGGACGGACCGATGCAAAGCAACCATCCTGGCAACCGATGAAAGTGCCGTCATCAGCAGCGGACTAATCCAATCCGGCGAACAAACCTGTACCATTCGCCTGGAGGGCGGCCGCTTTGAAGGCCGGGTAACGCAGGGCATTAACATCCTTAGCGGCTCTCTGGAGACGGATAAGATCTTTACTCCCGGCGAACCGGCGCTGGTGGTCGTCAGTTACCAGGAAGACCAAATCCTGTCCGTTACCATGATTGATCATTATCGAATTGATAAGGAAATCCTGCTGGCACTGGCATTTGCCCTGCTGCTGATCCTGCTGGCCGGACGTAAGGGCTTTCAGGCCATTTTGTCCTTCGGCATTACCGTCATGGCAATCTGGAAAATTATTGTCCCCTGCTGCCTGAAGGGGGATAACCCCATCGGAATTACACTGGCCGTACTGTTGCTGCTAACGGCTATGATTTTTCTGCTGGTCTACGGCTTTGACCGCCGGTGCCTGTCTGCCTCTCTGGGGACACTGCTGGGCATTTTGACTACCTGCCTGCTCGCGGTGACATTGACCGATGTCTTCCAGATCCACGGCACCGTTATGTCCTATTCGGAAACACTGCTTTACAGTGGCTTTGAGAACCTGAACCTGACACGGATCTTTATGAGCAGTATCTTCTTAGGCGCCTCCGGCGCACTTATGGATCTGGCGGTGGACATCACCTCCTCGATTCACGAAGTGGTCCAAAAAAAGCCTGGTATTTCCTGGCGCGAAGCCACTATGTCCGGTATCCGGGTCGGACAGGCCGCCATGGGAACCATGACCACTACCCTGCTGTTCGCCTATTCCGGCGGCTATCTGGCCTTACTGATGGTATTTATGGCCCAGGGTACGCCGGTTGATAACATTTTGAATTATAAATACATCTCGGCAGAGATCCTGGATACCATCGTCGGAAGCATCGGTCTGGTGACCGTGGCGCCTTTTACGGCAGTGGTCGGTGGGTTTTTATTAACACGCCGATAAAACGCTTTTTAGTAGAATTTTACCCCGAACTATGGTAAAATAAACTATTATATCAGACCTGTAGAGACGCTCCGCTCTGCCCTTGCCGGTGAAGCGTGGACGAATGCTGCGAGCGTCTTAGAACTGCTGCGTCACCGGTTAAATAGGAGATATTCTTATGGAAGATAATGTAAGAGTTGTTGATCGCATTTTTGACATCTTAGAGCAGCTGGCACAAGCAGATTCATCCATGGGGCTGTCGGGGATTGCCCAAGCCACCGGCATGAGTAAAAGCACCATCCACCGCCTGCTGTCTTCCCTGTGTGCAAGACAATACGTCGCAAAACTCCCGGACAATACCTATACCATCGGTTACAAAATGGTTGAAATGGTTAGTTCCCACATCTATGGTTTAGAGTTGATAACCGAATCCAAGCCATATTTAAACTATATTTCCCATGAGCTGGATCTGACTACCCATCTGGGAATTCTCGATCACGATGAAGTCATTTATATCGAGAAAATGGATACATATCCCAATACCGGCCGATATACGCAAGTCGGCTATCGTTCTCCTGCTTACTGCTCTTCCATTGGAAAATGCCTTTTATCATGTCTTTCCGGCGATGAATTAGAGGAGGCTCTTTATGGCTGTTCCTTTATAAAATATACCTCTAATACGATTACGGATCCCAGAGAGTTTAAACGCGTTTTGAAAGTAATAAGAAAACAGGGATGGGCCCTGGATAACGAAGAATTTAAGGCAGGACACCGTTGTGTAGCCGCGCCCATTTATGACTATCGTGGATCTGCCATTGCTGCCATCAGCGCGAGCGGTTCTACGATCAGCCTTTCCGACGATAAATTAGAACATGTGATTAAAATGATAAGGGAATCGGCAGTAGCGATTTCACGAAGAATGGGCTATGTTGATTAAGTCCCCCTCAAGATAAACCGTTTATAATTACTACGGTCTAAATAAGGGGGACTGATCGTTAGAAGGATTTAACGCACTAAATAATGTTCTTCAAGACAATCGTCTTCATTCTCGTCACTTCTTCAAAGGTGGACATAACTCCTTCCGTTCCAATTCCGGAGTATTTGTAGCCTCCAAAAGGCATTTCAAAACTTCTAAAGAAGCTGGCGCCATTAATAACCGTACCGCCACACTCAAGTTCGTTACAAACCTTCATTGCCAGTTTCATATTTTCTGTAAATACACATCCGCATAAACCAAACTTAGAGCTATTGGCTATTTCGATGGCTTCCTCTGCCGTATCAAAGCTAATAATAGGAACGACCGGTCCGAAAATTTCCATGTCGGTAGCAACATCTGCCGTTTTAGGAACTCCCGCAATGACCGTTGGTTCAATAAAGGCGCCGTTTCTCTTCCCGCCAAGGACAATGGTTCCTCCCTGTTCCACCGTCAGCTGAATCTGCTTTTCCACCTCAATCGCTGCTTTTTCGCTAATCAGGCAGCCGATCCGCGTGCTTTCTTCCGAAGGCATTCCCTGTTTTATTTTCTGAATTCTGGCCACTGCTTTCTGGGTAAATTCTTCCACCAGACTGCGGTGAATTATAAAACGCTTGGAAGCACAGCAGACCTGTCCGGTATTATACATACGGCCCCAGACCATTTCTTCGACTGCCAGATCAACATTTCCATCCTCCAAAACGAGAAAAGCATCGTTCCCGCCCAGTTCCAAAGCCATATGAGCCAAATGATCCGCGCCTATCTTAGCGGTCTCAATTCCAACTTCTGTGGAGCCCGTCAGGGTAATAGCATGAACATCCGGATTGCCGCACAGCCATCCCCCCATCTTGGAGCCCCGGCCGGTGACAATCTGAATGGCGCCATCGGTTACACCGGCTTCCACCAGCATGGCCGTTAGTTTACACAACGTAAGCGGGTTGTCCGTGGACGGCTTGACAATCGCGGCATTTCCTGCCAGCAGCGCCGGCGCTACTTTTTGGTCGAATAGGTCACAAGGGAAGTTAAAGGGAATTACACACGCAATTACGCCAATTGGCTCTCTTTTTGTTATTAAAATATTGCGCTCCTGACCGGCCTCCATCCCTGCCGGTATGGTCTCTCCATAAAGATGCTTTGCCTTTTCCGAGAATGCGCGAAATGCAATCGGAATGTTAGCAATCTCATTTCTGGCCTCTACAATTGGTTTCCCGGTCTCGTCGGATAACGTTCTGGCCAAATCTTCCTTATTTTCTTCTACCAGTTTCAGGAATTGATACATGATCTCTACTTTTTGATGAACCGGAACTTTCGCCCATATACTCTGCGCCTCCAGGGCTTTTGCCACAGCCAGGTCAATATCCTCTTTTGTTGCTGCCGGAATCGTATCAATCACTGCTCCCGTTGCTGGGTTTGTTACATTAATTGTTTGCAAATCCGATGCGTCTGCCGGTTTACCTCCAATAATCATTTTCATAAAAAAACTCCTTTCGAGAACTCTTATTTCTCAAAACCGGTGAAGGATAGCATCAAGCCTCCACAGGTATTATTCCCATCTGCTTCAAAACCATATTCGCCAAAGGTGAACTCTACAATAAAGGGAACACCACCGGCAGCTTCTTTTATTTCCTGAACCACTTCTTCGACACGACCGCCGATACCTGCTAGTCTGCCGCCGCAATGCACCAGATGATACGCTCCGGGAACATTCATCTGCGATGTTAATTCCTGCAAGGTAGTTCCGGTAGAAGAAATCAATTCATCGACGGATGCTTCCATACGGATAACGGCTGTGCCCACCGCCAGATTGTTTCCAATCGCCATGGAGAAGTCATCATTGCCATTCATGGGATGGCGGATCGCGACTAAATCACCCAGCCGGTCTTTGATGCCAAGAGGGGAAGTAATCGACTCCGCGAGTAAGTTTCCGCCGTAAAGTGAACCTGCCTCCATTCCTCTCCAGTCCGCGTATACTTTAAGCGCAGGTTTTCCGTCAATTTCAACTAAGGTACGAGGACCGTTCAGTTTTGTAATAATTCCGGCATCACTCGTCTCGTGATAGGCTCCGGTGAGCTTATTCACCATCTTTTTCTTCGTATAGAAAAACGCGACCGCTACGCCCTCTGCGAACACCCCCTTATCGGTATATAGTTTCCATTCTCCGGCAATACTGTTGTCTGCCGCGGTTCCGCCAAAGAATGGGATTCTTCCAACTGCTTTCGTGATTCCTTTTAGATAAAGTTCTTCTTCTCCGGAAGGCGCTGCCATGTAAAAATAGTCTGGGGCTTCCGTTTTTCCTGCCTGCTCCATTGCCTTTTTAGCTGCATGTGCTCCTGCTTCTACCGCGCAAGCGGCTTTTTCTACCGCAGCAACCCCTACCGTTAATTCCTCATCTGCAACAGCCATCATACCAAGAAACCCATCTTCACCGGTAATGAATCCTTCCGGAGTAATCACACCGGTAAAAGATGTATTTCCGATAATTGGTATCCCTGGCATCGCATCTGCAATACCGGCCAGCATCGCATCCAAATCATAGTCGCAACTTGCATACGCATATGCCAGCTTGATGTTCGAAAGACCTTCTTTTGCCTGGCTTGCCGCTTCTCGTCCTGCTGTCTTAGCACATTTGTTTATGCTAGATCCCGTGTTTGATTGTAGCATAATTTTATCCCCCTTGTATTATTATGTGATATTTGCTTGTATGTTCTATTATATTCTGTTTATTGTCCTTTTCAAGAGACAAATACCGCCAGATGAAATAGGCGTTCCGCGTAGCGGAACGCCTTGCAATTTTTATATATCAATAATTATCTGGTGGATACCTCCCGAATCACATCGATGACAGTGCCGTCACGATATTCCACAATGCAGACCACTTTATCAGTGGTTTGAATTGGCTTTGGCACGCCTGTCATTCCTTCCACTAACTGCTGAAGCTCTTCAATTGTTACAAGCTTCAAATTGGTCTTTTCAAGATCTTCTTTTAATTCCGCATAATTTTTGTGATTTGGATTTAAGGCAATACCAGCCTCAGTAACAACAGCGGCAATCGTCTCGCCTGGAGTACAAAGCGTTCTCACACGTTTTACAATAGAAGGCGTTCGTCCTCGAATAATAGGGATAGCCACAATCGGTATCTCCGCCGCGCCCGCTACATCGGGACCGCCGCCAAGTCCTCCCATCATCTCTCCGGATGAACCGGTCAAAATATTTACATGAAAATCTGTGTCCACTTCCAATGCCCCAAGAACACCAAAATCTTCCCGATTCAGAAAACAGCCTTTATTATAAGCGTTTGCATAATCCGCATTATCGATCTCAACAACATTAGGGCGGGAGACAATTGCCTGCGCCGCTATGGCGTCAAAGCTCTGACTGCATTCCACCACACGAATTAGGCCTTTATCGTACATGTCGATAATGGCGGCAGGAATACCGCCAAGGGCGAAGCCGGCTTTGATCCCTCGCTCTTTCATACAATCCGCCAAATATTTTGTGGTAGCAATGCTAATCGCCCCGGCGCCGGTCTGAAAAGAAAATCCATTTTTAAAGCGGCGAGATGCCGTAATTAAATTTGCAGTGCGCTCCGCAATCAATAAATCTCTAGGATTCTTTGTCACTCGCGCTGCACCTGCGCCTATTTTGGAGGGATCTCCGATGGAATCCACTTCGACCACGTAATCGACGTACTGCTGGCTGATACTCCTGGGCACACAGGGGTATTCGACCAAATAATCAGTAACTACAATGACACAGCCCGCATGATACGTATCCACAAACGCATATCCCAGCGATCCGCAGGCATTCGGACCAATTTGCCCCGTGCAGTTACCATAATCGTCCGCGGCAGAAGCCCCTATAAAGGCCACATCAATCTGCAATTCCCCTGCTTCAATTGCCCTGGGGCGGGCACCGTGCGGGCGGAGAATAACCGGATTTTCCATTTCCCCGGCCAGCACGGAATCTCCCAACTCGCCCCGTATCCCGCTGGCTTCAATGCGGCCAATCGTTCCGTCCCGCACAAAATCCACAATGGAAGGATTTCTAATATTGACAACTGCGGAAGGGGCAAAACGCAGATTTTTGATGCCTAACTCCCGAATAACCGTCAATACCTGGGCGATCACTTGATCCCCCTCGCGGAAAGCGTGATGAAAAGAAATTGTCATACCGTCCTTTAAACCGCTAGCAAGAATCGCATCCCGCAAGGTCTCCTTCCGTTTGCTCTCGCCTGGAATCCAATGACCGGCCATACGGCGGGTAACTACCGTTTTCCCCGGCGCCGGAGTATCGTAGGGTCCCATATAAGGACGCACCACATAATCTCCGATCCGTTCCGGCAACTCGCGCCCTAGACAGTTTTTTATCATTGAACGATCCCTCCTACTTCTATTCCTGCTGCTTTCGCCTTTGCTAAAACGGTGCGCGCACGAATCTCCATTGGTTTATCCACCATACCTCCGTCAACCGTACAAACGCCGGTGTGATTCATCCCCGCTTGCCTCAGTGCGTCCAACACACGCTGTGCATTGAGGATTTCTTTTTCCGTCGGCGTAAAGCAAGCGTTCACGGCGTCTATTTGACTGGGATGCACGCAGGTTTTACCGTCAAACCCCAGCGCACGAGTCATTTCCAAATCGCGCTGCAGGCCGTCCATATCCTTAATATCGGAAAAGACCGCATCCTGGGCAGAAATCCCTGCCTCCCGGCAGGCCATAAGAACCAAATTACGGGCATAAAAAATTTCCCAACCACTTTTCGTCCGCTGCGCCGCCATACTGGCGGTAAAATCCTCCGCTCCCAATGCCATTGCTACCACCCGAGGGCTCGCCTTCGCAATATCTCTGGCGTTCAGCGCCCCCTGATAGCTCTCAATATTGCACCAGATCTGAATCCCTCCTACTGGTAGCCCCGCCTCTTTTTCAATCACGGTGATCTTCTCATCGATCCTTGCCACCTCCTCCGCGTATTCCACCTTCGGAATCCGAATCGCGTCCGGTTGAGCACGTACGGCGGCCTCCAGGTCTTCATCTAATTCGGAAGAGTAAATTCCATTGATTCGTATTAAAATGTATTTGTCTTTGGGGCGCTGGTACTTTATGGCATTGTAAACCAGAAAGCGAGCGGCATCCTTCTCGCCGGTGGAGACCGCGTCCTCCAAATCATAGACCAGACAATCCGCATGATAAAAACCACTTTGTATCATCCGCGCAGGACTGGTACCCCCCACATAAAGGCTGGTACGCATCAGTTCCGTTTTAGACATGAAAATCCACCTTTCCCCAATCGTATTTCGTTTCCGCTGCCCGGCAAACAGCACACTGCATACGTGCGCGAATTGTACAGTCCAAAGCGCCTCTGTCATTTAATGTAATGCAGGCATCTTTCACATCAAACTCAGCTAACACCTGACGAACGGTAGCCTCAATGGCATCGCCAAAGGTGGCCTTGGCTACGCTTTCCAGATGAATCTCAATCCCACCACCATGGTTGGGCTCCAGAATAATCCGCACGTCACTGGACTCCATTGTTCCGGCTATCGCCGATTTTATCAGTTCCATTCTGTTTCCTCCTTGCATTCGATAACGCTTCTTTTATGGCCGAATGGAAATTTTCCTCATATTAAAATATTCATCCAGCGACCATTTGGAGCGATCGCACCCCACTCCGCTTTGTTTGATGCCAACATGAGGGAGGTTCGGTCCAAGTCCCGGCATATTAACATCGACCTCGCCAAATTCAAGTTCTTCTACACATCTTGCGATCACTCTTGAATCATGGGTCAGCAAGTAAGAGGAAAGACCATATTCGGTATTATTCGCCCGCGCAATCACTTCGTCCAATGTTTTAAAAGTAAAAATCGGGTAAATCGGCCCAAAGATTTCCTGATTGGCGATCTCCATATCATCGGTAACATGATCCAAAATGGTAGGAAGGATAAAAGCGCCGTTGCGCAAATGATCCGGCAAATTTGTCGGCGCCCCGCCATAGACCAGAGTCGCTCCCTCTGCAACCGTCTTTTGAATTAATTCCAGCATCTGATCGCGATTTCTGACGTTAATCAACGGCCCCATCGCATTTGCCATATCCTTCCCCCAGCCAACCTGGACGTCCTTTACCTGCTGGGCCAGTCCCTCTACAATAGCGTCATGAATACTTTCATGTACAAAAATACGATTTACATTAGCGCAGCCCTGCCCGGTGAACGCCACCTTACGCTTCGCCAACCAGGGAATCACCGCGTCAAGGTCTACATCCGGCATAATAATACAAGGCGCATTTCCGCCCAATTCAAAGGAAAAGCGCTTGATGGATGTCGCTCCCTGCTGCATCACCTCAAGTCCCGCCGCAGTCGAACCAACCATAGACACCATCGCCGGAATCTTACTGGCGCTCAAATAACGTCCGATCCGATTGGCTGGACCGGCGACAACATTGAATACACCTTCTGGGAAGCCAATCTCCTGGGCGATCTGCGCCACTTTAAGAGACGCGAGAGGGGTGCTGGCGCTCGGCTTTAGAACACAGGTACATCCCGATGCCAAGACCGGCGCAAGCTTTACTCCCAGAAGATTCAGCGGACTGTTCCATGGCAAATGGGCGACCACAACCCCCAACGGGCGGCGAATGATTCTATGGTATGTATCACGACGCGCATTCAGATCGGGAACTCCGATATCATAAACCCGCTTCACCTCTTCCGCATAGAAGTTGATATACCCTACAAAGGTATTGATCTGGCCTTTTGCCTCCCCATAGCTCTTCCCCTCCTGAGCCACCAGATCCATCAATTCCTCTCTTTTGGCCAGGCAGGCGTCTCTCAGCTTGTACATCCACAAGACTCTCTCATTGACACTGGTCATAGACCAGGTCTTGAAGGCCTTCTTTGCTGCCTGAAGCGCGGCTTCCGCCTGGGATTCATCGGCGGCGTTTAAGGACGCGATTTCTTCCCCCGTCGCCGGATTGATTACAGAATACCGGTCGCCCTTACCGATCTCTAATTCCCCATCAATATACATTTGATATGGCATTTTGTTCCTCCATATATTATGTTAATTTTATATTGGCAATTTTTTATTCCTACAAAGCAATCGTTGCCTCGACCGCAGTGCTCAATGCCTCCAGTAATTTACTTACCTTTCCCGCATCGCCAATAATAATCGGTTCAATGGAAATGGTCCGCAATTCTTCCGCCAGCTGATTGTTGGAATATAAACCAATTGCCCAGACCACCGTGTCAAAATTTCGCTCCACTTCCGCCTTGTCGCCCTTGCGATAGTGTACAGCGCCATCGGTAATGCCCTGTACCTTTGCTCCGGCAATCAGCGCAACCTGTTTTTCTTTCAGCTTACTGATCAGCAAGTCACGGACATTCCACTGGACATCATTCGCAACACGATCCAGCATCTCGAAGACATAAACCTGTTTTTTATATTCTGCCAGGAACTCTGCCGTCTCACACCCAACCATACCGCCGCCGATCACCGCAACCTTATTTCCAACCCATTCCTTTCCCAGCAGGACATCTACTGCCGTTACCGTCTGGATATTACCGTTAACAGGAATAAATTGCGGAACCAGCGGAGTGGACCCGGTTGCCAAAATCACCTCATCATACGCGCCTTCCTTCACCCAGGAAGCCGTCACAGTAGTCTCGGTTAACAGCTTCACACCGCAGTTTTTCGCCTCATGAGCCAATGTATTGATCACGCTGCCGATCTCCCACTTTTTCGGCGGTACGCAGGCGGCCCGGATCATCCCGCCAAAGTCGAAGTTTTTTTCCGCAAGCGTTACCTGATGGCCGCGCTTGGCCGCAACAATTCCCGCCTGCAGGCCGGCCGGGCCGCCCCCCACCACCAGTATTTTCTTTTTTTGATCCGCTGGTTCGATCTGCCAGGTCTCTTCTTTCCCGACAAAAGGATTCACGGTACAAATCAATCCGCAGGCTTCTTTATCGTGGATACAACGGGTACAGCCAACGCATCGCCGAATTTCCTGCAAATCCTCTTTTTGTGTCTTAAGGCCCCACATGGGATCCGCGATCTGCGCTCTTCCAAGCGCAATTAAATCCACGCGTCCTTCCTGCAATGCCTGTTCCGCCATACGGGGTTCGACAATCCGGCCTCCCCCTATTACAGGAATCGATACGGATCTTTTGATCCTTTCGATATTCTCCATAAGAAAGCCCTGATCCTGAAAATAGGAGGGAAATTCCCAGTCATACTCAGAGGGCGATCCTGCGTTAATGTCCAGAGCGTCGATCCCTGCTTCCTCAAGCGCACGCGCGATCAGTTTCGTCTCCTCTATTCCACGCCCTCCATTGGCCTCTAAGGCCGCCAGCCTCGCCAACAATGGATACTCTTCCCCTACTTCCTCCCGCACCATATGATAGATTTCCAGCGGAAATCGCAAACGATTTTCAATATTCCCCCCGTACAAATCCATCCTTTTATTGGTGCGCCCAGAAAGCCAGGACGCCATAAAATATCCATTTGTAAAATGCAGCTCAATTGCATCCGCCCCTGCCCGCACCGCTAATCTCACAGAGTTTAGATAATCGGCCTTAAACTCATCGATTTCCTTATCAGTGACCGCTTTTACTTCTTCCTGGGAAGTATGGCATCGTACCGCGGAAGGCGCAATCGCTTCTTGTCCCAAAATACGGCTATAATCGGTACAACGTCCCAGATGGCCAATTTCAACCGCAACCTTCCCGCCGGCTTCATGAATTTTATCAATCATCCTTTTCCACTGCGGGAGATCCTCCGCCCTCCAAAGCCCCAGGGATTTTTCTGACTTACAGCCCTTTTCCTGCGGATATGTGTGTTCGATAATAATCAGACCCGCCGTACCGCGGGCACGTTCCGCATAATATGCCGCCTGGCGGGATGTGGGTGCATAATTCTGTGCCAGACTGGTTCCCATCGGACTTAGAACGAGGCGGTTCCGCAATTCCATGGTCCCGATTTTCACGGGCGTAAACATTGTCTTATACTCCATAATAACCTCCTTATTCACAGCCTCTTCTTGTGAACCCAATATAGCTCCGCCGCACAATAAACTTAGTTCCCGGCAGATTTCACAAAGGTATTGTAGAGCTCCTCTCCGCAATAGGAAATAATCTCATCCGCATAGTTATCCGAAACCTGACCGATCATCTCCATAACGTCGTCGGGAGCATCCGTAATTGTAACCCCCTGGCTTTCAATAAACGCCGCTCGTTCTTCTATACGGCCGTCGATCAGATCACGCCCATACTGACAAGCTTCTGCGGCCGCCTCGTCAACGATCTCCCGATCCGCATCCGGCAGCGCACGATACTGATCATTGTTCATGGCAAGAAGCGCGTATTGGAAAAGATGATTGGTCCTGTATACGTAGCTTTGAACCTCATACAGCCTGGCGCTGACAATAAAGTCATAGGGTTGCTCGCAGCCATCTACGGTATGCTGCTGTAGGCCAAGGTAGGTCTCGCCCCAGGCAAGGGGAGTAGCGCTTGCCCCAAGAGCATTCCAGAATGCGATCTGATGCGGGTTTTCCATGACGCGAACCTTAAAGCCCTTCAGATCAGCAAGACTATTAATTTCCCGGCTGGAGGTCAGCATGCGAAAACCCAAATCAGAAAAGCCAAGAATATTGAAATTATACTGGTTATAGGCTTTATTGATCAACGTCATAAACGCTTCGCTGTCCACAGCCGTACGAGCCTGATCTACCGTAGTAAAGCAGCCGTGAAGATCAAAAATCGCGCCTTCCGGAACAATCGCGCTGGAGGAAGACGGCATATTGCACATAAAGGCATAGGCGCCGCTCTGGACACTCTCAACAATCTCCGTATCGCCTCCCATCTGGCCGTTGGGATACACGTGCGCGACCATGCGGCCGCCACTCTTTTCGGCAAGAAGCTCTGAAAATTTATTCGCAGTCGCATAAGGGATGCTATCCTCATCCACACTAAGAGCTAAAATCCAGTCATAGGAGGCCCCTTCCTGTGAGACGGCACTTGCACTTTCCGTCTCCGTCTGAGCGGCCGCCGTCGTTTCTTTGGACTCTGAATTGGAATTGCTTCCGCAAGCAACCATGGAAACTACCATCATGCCGCAAAGCAGCATCGATACGAAACGTCTAATTTTTTTCATAATATATCCATTCCTTTCGCTTTTCTCAAGGCACAAAACGCCGTAAAAAGACTTTGTGCCTTAAATTGTGTTAGGGTTAATTTAAGAATATCATAGAACAGGTCATGCCAAGCCAACCAACAAAAGTGAAATTTCCGGAATAAACGTAATCAAAAGCAACGCGAATAAAAATGCCAGAATAAACGGAATCGCCCTTTTTGCAATATCGAGCACCGGCACCTTCGTCAATGCACTTATCACAAATAGATTGGTTCCCATGGGCGGCGTAACCTGTCCGATCGCAAGATTCACGACCATCACGATCCCAAGATGGATCGGGTTCATACCAATCGCCGTTACAATAGGATAGATTACCGGCGCAAATATTAAAATGGCTGGAAGCGTATCCATAAACATGCCAACAATCAGCAATACAAAATTGATTATCAGTAAGATCACGATCTTCGAGGAGAAGGTCGACAGCATCCATTGTTCTACGGTTGCCGGAACATGCATCAAGGTAAGCACACGCGAAAATCCCACTGCGCAGGAAATAATAAACAATATGGGGGCGCAGTTGCGGACTCCACTGCACAGAATCCCGGGGATCTTACGAATCTTTATGTTCTTGTAAACAAACACAGAGACAACAATGGAATAGAATACCGATACACAGGCCGCCTCTGTCGGAGACGCAACGCCGCCATAAATGCTTCCCAGAACAATCACCGGCGACAATAACGCCGGAAAACTGATTTTTAACTGATGCAAAAAGCCTCTTTTCCGCAATTCGTTGTAGTTCTCCGTCAGGCGGTCCCGGTCCTCTCCATTCCGCTTACAATAATACCAGGCATAAACCATCATGCATAAACCAATCAGAATTCCCGGCAATACGCCTGCGATAAACAGATCACCCGTGGAAACGCCAACGGTTGTTGAATAGATAATGAACGGAATACTTGGGGGAATGATAACACCAAGGCCGCCTGCCACTGCCACAATCGATGCCGAAAACCGTTTGTCATAATTCATTTTGGTCAAAAGCGGAATCGTCATGGATCCAACCGCTGCCGCTGTTGCCGGACCTGAGCCGGAAATCGCTCCATAAAATAGACATGTAACAATCACCGCGCAAGGATATCCGGCACGCTTATTGCCTATGAAATATGCAAAAAAGCTAAAAAGTGCTTCCGAAATCCCTCCCTGTGCCATAATTTCACCGGCAACAATAAACAGCGGGATCGCTAACAGGGGAAAGCTGTTCATACCAGAAACAATGGATCGAAATGCCAGTTCCATATTAAAGGCAAAACTTGGATCTAACAGGTGAGGCAAAACAGATGTCAGCAAAAACGCAAAAGCAATCGGCAACGAAGCGAGCACTATCACAATAAATATAAGTATAAAAGCCACAAATGACATATCAGAACACCTCTCGTTTTCTTTCTCGTTTATGTTTCTATTTTCTGATTGTTTTCCTGTAAAGCCTTGCTGCGGAATACGAAAACGATGTGCTGTATCATGCGGAAAATACCCAGTACAATAAACACAAGACACAAGGCATAAATCACATATAAGGGAATGCGTAATGTTGCTGTCAGATTATTATATGCTTTTGCATCTGTAAACACGGAATATCCTCCGGTAAACAGCCAGCACATCATCCCAACCATGATAATATGCATTAAGACATCCACTATTTTTTGAAGCTTTCGGGGTAGAAATGAAAACAAAAGATCGATTCGGATAGTATTCTCTTTTCGTATACAGTAAGGAACGCTGATAAAACCAGCCAAGACCAAAAAATACTGCGACATCTCTTCCGGCCAAGACAACGGACTTCTAAATATAAAGCGCATAATCACCTGCAGCATCATCGAACATGCAATAAAGCACACCAGCAATACTAAAATTGCCTCCTCCAAATGTTCATTCAACCATTTTATACCCTTCACTCTTTCACCTCCTACAGCCAAAAATCGTTTGCGCAAAAAACAATTTCCCCATTTTTAATCGTCATTTGCGGGATAAGCGTCACTGTTCCCCGCATCTCCTCCTTTCGGTCCCCATATACCATTGGACGCCGAACCATCCTCAGAACCGTCACATCGGCAATTGCTCCGCTACATAAAGTACCCAGCCGTCCCTCCATTCCAATCTGTTTTGCCGGCGTCGCGGTGGCCGCCTTTACCACTTCATACATACTCATGCCCAGATCCAGATATTTGGACATCACAAACGGTAGATTCTTGCAATAATACGGCATTCCAAAGGAATGCAGCGAGACATCTGAGCTGATTATGTCCGGGTAAAATCCCTCTTTTATAGCAGCCCTAGCCACTTTAAAATTAAAGTTTAATGTACCGTTACACGCGTCAAACAGCACGCCCCGCTCACGAGCCTCCCAAAATTCCGGGTATACATGGCCGTTCTTATCCACCAAGGTCTCCCCTTCCCCCTGGTAGCAATGGCAGTAGATATCAGCTGGACGTAAATGTTCAACGATTTGAGACGCAGGCACCGGGGGATTCGTGGTATGAACCACCACCGGCAAATCCAAACGTTCCGCAATTTCCATCATTTTCAAAAAAGGCTTAATTCCCAAATTTCTAATGGTTTCTTTGGAAAAGCGCATTTTCAGCCCCACCAATATGCCTTTATACTTCTCAAACAGCTCTGCGATCCGAGATTCATTGAAATATTCCGGCGTATAGTTCTCCGGAAACCCTAGCTGAAACTGCCCTTGTGACGAGATATTTAAATCTGCGAAAATTCTCAAGTGACTGGGGATAACCGTCGACTTGTAAAATGCTTCAAAATTTGAGCAGCCCGACGTACCGCCATCCACAGTAGTCGTGACTCCGGTCGCTAGAAAAAGATCGGGGTGAACGCCGAAGCCACATCCGGAAGCATATACATGGGTATGAAAATCAATTAATCCAGGCACCACATAGCACCCCGTAGCATCAATCTCCGGAAATTTTGGTTTACCGGCCGGGTCACACACGCTGGTCTTCCGGCCTTCAATTTCAATGGTTTCCACTGCATCTTTCATTTGAAAAGGATCAATCACATGTCCATTACAGATACGATACTTTAACTCCATGATTCTCTCTCCTATCAATTTCTCCCTTATTGGGCGAAGCCTGCCCATGCGAAGCATCTAAATCACAGTATGCCCGGATGGGTATGCTATTTTGCAACTGCACCGCCATCTACGCTCAGACTGACTCCCGTAACATAACTGGAGTCAGCACTCGCGAGGAAAAGCGCGGCGGTAGCAATCTCCTCACATTCAGCAGGACGTCCAAGCGGAATCGCGCCAAGACTTCTCTTGAGATTTTCCTCAAATTTATCCTCTTCACCAGGACGAGTGATAAAGCTGTTAAACAGGCCGCTCTTTGTCAGGGCCGGGCAAATAGCGTTCACCCGGATGTTAAATCCAGCCAGCTGAACAGCAAGAGCACGAACCATACCTAAAACACCGGCTTTGGCCGCGGAATAGAGGGAGCTGCTTGGAGAAGCCACAATGCCAGCCTTTGAAGAGGTGTAGATCACAGACCCATGACCACTTTCTTTCAGATAGGGCAACGCATATTTAACTGCAAAAAATCCACATTTTAAATTGACAGCCATGCATGTATCCCAGTCACATTCTTCAATATTATCAATTCCAGCAGCACCGGCAATACCTGCATTATTAAATAAAATATCTAAACGGCCGTACCTTTCAACAGTAAAATCAACCATAGCTTTCAAATCTTCCAGCTTAGTAACATCCGTCTTAATGAAGGCCGCTTCGCCACCATCCGCAAGAATCATATCCATCGTCTCTTGGCCTCTGACCTCATTGTATTCGGCGATAACAACCTTAGCCCCCTCTTTGGCAAATAATATTGCCGATGCCCGCCCCATTCCGGAACCTGCTCCGGTAATAATTGCAACCTCTTTTTCCAGTCTCATGGCTTTCTCCTCCTCATTGATACCATGCGTTGAATACGGCAGTTTGTGTGATCAGTCCAAAATGCCTGTATTATTTGTTTTATACTGTCTTTTTCACTATAGATATGTTAAATTCGGCGAATTCATCTATGCAATGTATTTTAACTGATTACAAGCCTATTGTAAAACACTCAATCATCAACGTTGACACAACTAATTGGTTGTAGTAAGATGCAATCAAAAGTAGAAGGGAGTATTTTAGAAGATGCAGGAAAGTTACCGTTATTTTTTAATTGTCGCGGAAGAATTAAATATTACGCATGCCGCCAAACGCCTTTTTATTTCTCAGCAAAGTTTAAGCATACACATCAAAAAGCTGGAAGAGAAGTATAGTACTCAATTATTCTACCGGCATCCACGCCTCACTCTCACTCCCGCCGGCGAAGCATTGGCGGCATCCTTGCATCAAATACAGATTATCGAGAATTCTTTAGATGAACAGATTCGTGAATCAGGACCTCTGATTCACGGCAGTATCAATATCGGGATTAATCCAAACCGCGCTTCCCTATTGTTTTCCCAGATTATTCCCCAGTTTTATAACAAATATCAGAATATCAAAATTAAACTTATATATGGAAAAACGAACGACCTGGAACCATTACTTATAACAGGTAAACTTGATTTTTTTATTGGCATCAGTTTTATGCAAACAAACAATTTAGTTTATCATATTCTTGCAAATGAAACAATCTACCTTGTTATATCAGATTATCTCCTGAAAACACTACACATTTCAGAAGAAAAGACAAACGAATTTATAAACAAAGGGGTTAACCTCAACGTCTTTAAAACAATTCCATTTGTGCCAAATACAAAAAGCGAAACCCTTCGCCTAATCTTTGATACATTATCCATGGGATTTTCCAATCAATTAATTATTCCCTTTGAAATTGACGACCCACTTTTACGTGCATCATTGTGTTCACAGAATTTTTGCGCCACTTTGTTTACAGAATCCATGCTTCCCTACCTTGATCAAGTAACCCGATCACAAGATAGGGCAAATCGGATCTATGCATTACCAGTAAAGCACAACCATCTATTTCAATATCGCTCGATCCTTGCATATCCACAAGGAACCTATATATCCAAATATCGACAATACTTCATGGATCTTGTTTTCAGCTACTATCATTCAAGTGGAGCTATTATTACACCGAATGAAAAGTAATCCTCTACTTCTAACCAAAATCCGGATAGCATATCAAAAATGATAGCCATCCGGATTTTTGTCGAATACGGCGAATACCGCCAGATGAAATAAGCGGGAGTTCCTCCTCGCGAAACTCCCGCCTTTCACTCTCTCACGTCATCTTTTAGTTTTTTAGACGTTCATCTTTACGACGATTTTTCTGACCGGCTTCGGCTGACCGTCCATTACTCTAACGCGATGCGCTTCCCCCGGATAAATTGCCGCAAAGTATCCTTCAGAAATATACATGGTTCCATCCATCTCTCCTTCAAATTCACCATAATCGGGTTCATCCGCACCAAATTCGCCTAAAGGCTTCATTGTTTCGACCTTGGAAATTTGTACGCCCTCTCTGCCCTTCATAATATAGTGAATGTCTGCGCGAATTTCATGTGCCTCAATCGGACAATCGGCTTCGGCTTTCGTTTCATAATTCACTGGAATGAAGAACAATTTATTGCCCTCTAAAAACACTTTCTCAGAGGGGAAATTCTCATCCGTAATGGAGAAAAGGTATTCAAGCGCCCTATATAGTTTTGCGTCACCCTTGTATCTTTTAATGTTTTTAATAGAATCAATGATCATTTTTTTCTCCTTTTTAATCATTATTAAAATATTTGTTTGTTTGAAAAATACTAATTGTCAACCCGGTCTTCCGCCGCCTTGATTTTGGCCAGGAAATCGTCTACAACAGCATCTCCAAGGTCTTCCCGAACCAATTTCCATACGGATTCCTCTGCCACCTCTTTCAAAGAGTCAAAAAGATCCTGATTGAATTCAACGCGTTCTACACCAGCTTCTTCCGCCTCTTGCCATGAGTGTTCGTCATCCTCAAATCCGAGCTCGGCATAATATTCATTTGCGTCATCCAGAAAACCATTGAACCACGCCTGATCTTCCGAACTCATGCTGTTCCATGCGTCCAGATTCATTACACCGACAGTCATATGGCGCAGTAATCTGGAATCCACGATATAATTGACTACCTCATGGACGTTGAATTTAATGAAGCCATGCATATCCATTTCAAGTCCTTCCACCAAGCCCTGCTGAATCGAAAGGTAAAGCTCAGATGCAGTGATCTGTACCGTATTTGCGCCAACAGCCTCCCAGAAATTAATGTGATATTTATTCGCCAGCGTTCTCATGCTAAAGCCTTTAAAATCTTCGATTGTGCTGATCTGCTTAGTAGTCGCCATTTGCTTGTAATTGCTCGGGCACCACAGAATCAAATGAAGCCCCGCCTTTTCGAACCAGCCCTGAATGATATCCACAAAATCCTGGTCATTCATCATATCCATAAAGACCTCAGTGCTGGGAATCGTGCAATACATATCAAAGACAGCCAATTCCGGTACTGCGGTGGTTAGGGAGGCCGTTGTCATAATGACAACCGGTACATTGCCGGCCAAACACTCGTTGACCAAATCCGCGTCGCTTCCTAATTGGCTCGCGCCATAATGTATCATTTCCAATTGACCGTTGGCTTGCGTCTCCAGCTCGGCGTTAATGTACTTCATCAGCGTATCAATGGTACTGCCTTCCGGTGCGGAAGACCCTACATTAAAAGAATAAGTGCCGGACAGTTGATCCGAAGCAGCCGTTGACTGCTCTGCTTGTGATGTCGAACCGGATGAGGTCGAGGTGCTTTCCGAACCAGCAGGAGCTTGCGATGTGCAGCCGGCTGCCGCGAACATCATGACCATTGCTAAAATAAACGCTAAAAATCTCTTTTTCATTTGCTTCTCCTTTCAGAATAATATATGTGATGGCCGCTATGTAATTAAGACTAGTGAGAGCCAGGGTACAAAGGATATCAGTAAAACTGCCAGTAAATTAGCGGCAATAAAGGGAATTGCTTTTTTCCCGACATCAAACGAGGATTCCTTAATCAAAGGTGCTACTACAAAAAGATTCATCCCAAACGGCGGTGTTACAAAACCAACGGCCAGACACATAATCATGATAAGTAAAAAATGGATGTCATTAATTCCGAACACCTGGGCGGCCGGCAGAAAGATCGGGGCAAGAATAACATTTGCCGGCCCCACATCAATGAACATACCCAGAACAATTAATAGTACTATAACGATTAGAATAAAGATTGTTCCGCTATCAATGGTGCCGATGATAAAGCTTGCCAGTTTCTTCGGTGCCCCTGTCATTGTCAATACACGGGCAAAGGCACACGCTATTGCCAACAGAAAACAAATCGGCGCATATGTTCTTACCGCACCTACAAGAAACCCAGGGATATCGCGAAAAGAAATCGTTTTATAAACGAACAGCGATATTATGAGCGCGTAAAATACGGAGACGCATGCCACCTCGGTGGGTGTCGCAAAACCCCCATAGATTCCCCCCAGAATAATTACCGGAAAAAGTACCGCCCAAATAGCTTCTTTCAAGATCTTTAAAACCCCTCGGCTTTTTAGCGCATTGTAATTATCCTCAATTTTTTTCTTATCCTCTCCATTTTTACGACAGTATATATAGGTCCATATCATCAAGAAAAAAGCAATGACAAAACCGGGAATGATGCCTGCTATCATCAATTTGCCAATGGAGCTTCCCGTAACTGCACAAATAGTGATATACGGGATGCTGGGCGGAATGATAACTGCCAATCCAGCGGCGGTGCCTATCAGCGCTCCGCAAAACACCTTGTCATATCCCAAAGCAATAAGGATAGGGAGAACCATTCCTCCGACCGCGGCACAGGTAGCTGGTCCAGATCCTGAAATCATTCCAAAAAACAAACAGGTGAGAATTGCCGCACAAGGCAGCCCTGCTGTCCTCTTCCCAACAATCAACGCGAATACATCAAACAGCTTTTTCGAAATACCTCCTTTACTCATAATGTCACCGGACAGCATAAACAGAGGCAACGCTAAAAGCGCAAACGTATTTACGCCGCTGATCATACCGCGGATAATAAACGGGACATCTGTAACAAAGGTAGGATCCAACAGGTTTGGAACAATAGAGGCGGCACCAATGGCAACAGCAATCGGCAATCCAATTACAAGCGCAATTACAAAAACAAAGACAATCGCTGTGATCATACTATCTCCTCCTCAGATTCTGGGGCTAATCCCTCAGGCCTTCTGTTATAGCGCGAGAGCATTAAAATAATATGCTGGAATTCTCTAAGAACCGCAAAGGCAAAAACCACAAAAGGCATTCCATTAATCCAATACATTGGAAAATCCATTGTTGGGCTTCTTTGCAGGTGCGTCACAGATTCCGTTAAAACAAACCAGGCGTAGTAACAGAAAAAAATCCAAAGAACCAATGATATAAGCTCCGCCAATAACGCAACGACTTTTTTTATTTTTGCAGGCAAAAAGTTTACCACGATGTCTATGTTAAGCGATGTGCCTTTCTTGATACAATATGGAATCGATATAAACGCAGTATAGACAAAGCAATATTGGCAAAACTCTACCGACCAGCTAATCGATGATTGAATCGTTATGCGCATAATGATATCCGTCATCATTACAAGCGCGATCGCAGCCAACAGAACACATAAAATTATTTCTTCAAAGCGTTGATCAAACCAATTAACGATTCTTTTCATTTTACACCTCCTCCTATCATATTTCTCTCTGGGTCCTATTAAATGCTATTACTTATTCAGTTTATACAGTTCAATTGCCGTGCCGCTCAAATAACGATCCATCTGTGTCTCGTTTAGATCCAGCGCTTCCACTTTTGCCAGCTCCGCACCTACGTTAAGCTCCCCGTCACTTCCAAAAAGCAGCCGCTGCGCGCCTAAAGTATTGATCGCGTTTTTTAACTGAGGGGCGCCACACCAAGACATTTCCAGGTAAATATTGTCGCATATCTGGGCAGCAATCAGAGCCTCATCAAAGTATACAAACGCACCTGCATGTGCTAAAACAATTGGTAGGTATGGATATTTTTTGGCAATGGGAATCATCAGAGATGGAAGAGCAAGAGGGGCTCCCTGTCCGGTATGTACAATTACAGGAACATCTAATTTTTTAGCTGTTTCATAAACCTTGACGGCATGCTTTCCCATTGGGTTGGTGGCTTCCAAGTAGGGATGAAGCTTAATTCCCACAAAGCCCAGCTCATTGACGCATCGAGTTGCTTCCGCAACATATTCCTCCTCATCACATCGAGGATTAATGTCCACCACGCCCCAAACGCGGCCGGGATTATTCTGTGCGAAACGATAGATCCTGTCATGCATTGTTTTCGAATCGGGGTAAGGATCGGGTAATGGATACGAAAAAATCCCATCAATTTTGTACCGTTCCATTGTTTTAAGCCAAATCTCCTCTGGAATATCAATTCCCGCTGTTCTTGACGCCCCTAGATGTGTGTGTGTGTCGATAATTTTCATGATTAATCCTCTCCTTCATACGTGAAATAACCCTGCCATCATAGAATGCATCCCACCGGACGCACCCTAATAATATCATTTTAGATCCCTTATATCCAATATTTTTTTGTTGATTATAGGCATAAACAAACTCCTATAATAGGAAGTTTTGTGTATATATTTACAATTTTTTGTATTATTTATTGCTTGCTTTTTTTTATTAGTATCAGTACAATGAATTTATAGCATTAGCAAATGCCATAAATGTTTGCGTTTCGACACGGTACTCTTTTATGGAGATGGAGGCGCCTATGACTCTTCGTCAATTACAATATTTTCGCGTACTTGCTCAGATAAAGCATTACACCCATGCCGCAGAAATACTTGTAATCTCTCAACCCAGCTTAAGCACAACAATATCGGATCTGGAGAAGGAATTAGGAGTGCCTCTGTTTGAAAAAATCGGCAAAAGAGTAGCACTCTCTTTGTACGGAGAGCTTTTTTATGAATATGTCAATCAATCTCTTGACACATTAGAAAATGGAAAAAAGGCACTAAAACAATTGGTAAGTTCACAAAAACACAAGATTACAGTCGGATGTCTCCATACGTTATCTTTTTCATTGGTAAATCCGATTATTGATAAATTTTATGAAGAGGGATTTTCTGATTCGGTTAAAATTGAAAATATAATTTCAAACTCTAATCAAAAATTGCTGGATATGCTGATTTCTGAAGAAATTGATTTGGCATTCTGCCTGGAACTTTCATCGAAACTAGAAGGGAAACCAATTTTCCATCAGGAAATGTTTGCTATTGTATCCAAAAAACACCCCTTGGGTATTAAAGAGGAGATCCTGTTTGAAGAAATTCAAAATGAACCCATGGTAGTTGTTAAACCGGGTGCCCGGTTTAATCTGCCTGTTGAGAAAGCATTTGAGCAATTTAAAGCTACTCCCAATATTGCTTTTAAAGCAGATGACTTCAATGTTGCTTTCGCCTATATATTGTTGGAGAACAGCTTTATGATTTCTCCGGTTTTGCCGTCTATTGATCTTTCAAAGCTATCCGTTTTGCGAATAAAAAACGCCAATCTTTGTCGGCCGATTTATTTGGCTTGGAAGATAGACAGGCCTTTCTCTGAAAGTGCAAAGATTTTTTGTGATTTTGTATGCTCACATTATGATCTGATTAAAAATGAAGGAAGTTAGACCATTCTTGCTGTAAAGTTAGGAAGTACTGTAATTTTTACATATCAAAAAACCATGTGTCGGCGCCATTTCTAACGCTTCCACATGGTTTTAATTTCCTAAATTTCATTTCTGTTTCAGTGCGCTAATCCCACTGGTTACGGGCTTCTTCAATGATCCGGTGGATATTGATGCTGTCCTGAAGAGTGATGAGGTCACATTCCTTTTTACCTGCAAATATCGCTTCGCGGATCGCCCGGATTTCAAATTCAAAGCCATTGATCTCATGAGGATAATGGAGCGGGATTATCTCACCGCCCTCCGGAACACTGCTGCGTACGCCTGCCCGGCCGCTGCTGGATCCCGAAGTGTCCCGCTCCTCTCCGTAGATATACAGCACGCCCTTCTGTGCCCGTCCGAACTCCTCAATCTCAATCCGTCCCTTGATTCCCAAAATCACTGCTTTTTGAGGCGCCGGGGTTCGGATCGATGAGATCAGGCTGGCTATGGCGCCGTCCTTGTACTTCAAGGTGATGCTGGTAATTTCATCCACACCGGTTTCCCCCTTGTAACAGGTGGAAGAAACAGAAACCGGTTCCGTTCCCAGAATCATATCCACAAGCACCAATTCATAAATTCCGATGTCCAAAATGGTTCCGCCGCCGAGATCCGGATTTAATAACCGGGATCCAGGATTCCAAGGTGCCCGGAAGAAATAATCGGCGGTAATTACCCGTACGTCTCCGATGATCCCTTCTTTAATGATTCTTTTTACTTCCTGATAAAAAGGCAGTGTTTTCGTCCAAAGTCCCTCACAGAGAAACAAGCCTTTCTTTCGAGCCAATTGGACAAGCGCTTCGGTTTCCTTGACATTGACCGTCATCGGTTTTTCACACAGTACGTTTTTACCGCAGTTTAACGCTTTTTCGGCCAATTCAAAGTGAGCGGTATTAGGGGTTGCGATGTAAACCAGATCCAGATCCTGCCGCAGCAGCTCATCCACACTCTCCAGCACCCGGCCTACCGGATATTCCGCCGCAAAGCTCCGGGCGGAATCTAAAAATGCGTCTGTTACAAAAGCAATTTCCACCCCTTCCATCCCGCTGGCCGCTTCCGCAAATTTCTTCGCGATGACACCGCAGCCAATGATCCCCACGATAAAGGTTTTCATGTAGAATCCTCCTTTAATGCTTTCTATCTTTCGTGTAAAATTCAGGGCATTCGCCGATGTCCACCGGAAGTCTCTGATCCAGCTCGCCAGCCTTCACGCAGATATCCGCCACCTCACTGGAGACATATCCGTCCCAGGCAGAGGGACCTGTAATTGCCCCCTTTTTCACACTGCTCACCCATTCATTCAATTCCGTCTCATAGGCTCTCATAAAGCGGAGCTTCCATCCATTATAGATCTCCCGGCTCTTTCTGCCCTTCCAGTACAAAACCGGAGTGGCCGGCTGCGGCAGAAAGACACTGCCCTCTTCACATACAATTTCACAACCGATATCGTACCCATACCGGGCATGCATCGCGATCTCCGCATCGATGCAAATTCCTCTGCGCGTTCTAAGCAAAGCCTGCTGCGGGTCCAATAAGCCTGCCTCCGCGTATTTACTGGGCGCCGGGCGGATCATCTGGGCCGACACGTAATCATCCTCCAACAGCCATCTGAGAATATCGAATTCGTGGGATAAAGCTCTGGTAATAAGCGTATCTGTCGTATGTACGGCACCAGCCGGCCATTGATTCCGATGATGACAGTGCACCATCAGCGGAGCCCCCATCATCCCATCTGCCAGAACCTGCTTCAACTGGCGGTAATATTCATCAAACCGCCGCATAAATCCCACCTGCAGGAGGCGCTTGCCGCCGGCAATTTCTGCCTCCATGATTTGACGGCAGCCTCCGGAAGTAGGGGATAACGGTTTTTCACAAAATACATATTTCCCGCTGTTTAAGGCAGAGACCACATATTCTTCGTGAGTGGCATCCCAGGAAGTAACCAGCACCGCGTCCACGTCTCCAGAGTGAATCAGTTCATGAGGATCCCGGACATACCGGGCACCGGATTCCTGAGCCAGCTGTTTCGCACGCTCTTCATTTACATCGTTTACTGCAGCCACCATAGCGCCGGAAATCCGGTTACTCAGTAATTTGGCATGGCTGGTTCCGATTGCTCCGGCTCCTACTACTCCAATTCTCAAATCGCTCAACATATTCACCTCAACTTCTTGTTTATTTTGTCTCTGCCGCTTTCAGATAAGCGTCCAGCAAATCCTGAGGAACGACACCCTCTAACCGGGAAGCCGCATCCGCGGTCTTTTCTTTCAGTGCCTCCCTCATGCCGGAAATCTGATCAAAATCGATAAACTCACTGCCGCCGGCAACTACCTTATCCAGGAACTCTTTATCCGTACGTTTGGCTTCTTCATTGGCCAATACGGAGACCTCTGCCATAACCTCCTGAATCAGCTCCTGATAGGCCGGATCCAGCCCTTCAAAGGTGGAAAGTCCCATGGTGACCGTATTGTACTGGAAGATGTGATTGCTGTTCGTCACATATTTCTGCACTTCGTACAGTTTATTTGCGTAAATGGTCTGATAGGGATTCTCCTGTCCATCCAACAGTCCCTGCTGTAAGCTCATATATACTTCAGAGAATGCCAGCGGTGTTGCATTGACTCCCAGATCATTCCAAAATGCGATATGGTTGGCATTGTCCATCGTACGGATCGTCATTCCCTTCAAATCGTCCGCACTGCCTATGGCTTTATTCGTCGTCAGGCATCGGAAGCCTTGTGGCGCCGTCATTACCAGCTTAAAGCCGGCATTCTCAAACTCCCTGCAAAACAGCTGGTAGAAGGTTTCATCCTCCAGAACCTGGCAGGCCTCGTCGACACTATCAAACAAAAAGGGAATATCAATAATGTTGGCTGCCGGGATATCATTAACCAGTACTCCGGTACTCGCGATCTGGAAGGAGATATCACCAGCCTTATTGCTCGTTAACATGTCCTTATCGGAACCTAACTGACTGTTTGGATAAATATCCAGTGTGATTTTACCATTGCTGCGTTCCTCTAACCGCACTTTCATTTGTTCTCCAATAAATTGGTTCATGGATTCCGTGGTTCCTGTATGGCCTGCGGAAAGCTTTAGAGGCTGTAGATTCGCATAGGGATCCTCAACGGATGCATCTTGCGTAGTCCCGGAAGCCGACGTTGTCGCGGGGGCTTCCGTAGTCGCGGCAGTGGTCGTCCCGGAATTGCTGCTTCCACATGCTATCAGAGAGCTTGCCATCAGACCTGCCAACAGTGTTACCAAAATTTTCTTCATACTTTTAATCTCCTTTTCGTTATTTCTTACCGCTGGGCGGTAGTTTTTAAGACAGCGCCAGACTGATCTGGGGAATAAATGTAATGAGCAAAAGCGCAATTGCAAACATAATCAGAAGCGGAACGGCTTTCCGGGCAATAATCATCGGAGGAATCTCTGTCATCGTGCTTGCCACATAGAGATTGATACCTACCGGCGGCGTTACGAAGCCAATTGCCAGATTGACTACCATCATAATTCCGAAGTGTACATGATTCATACCAATGATATCGATAAGCGGAAGAAGAATCGGCGTCAAAATTAAAATGGCCGGACTGGTATCCATAATCATGCCTACGACCAGCAGAAACAGATTGATCATTAGCAAAAGCACGATCTTGTTCTGTGCCATGCCTCCTAAGAGACCGGCGACGGCCTGAGGCGCCTGAAGCATCGCCAGAACCTTTCCGAATGCCGCGGCACTTCCCAGAATAAACATAATGGGCGCCAGTGTTTTTACTGTTTCAACCAAGATTTCCTTCATGTTGGAGAATTTTAGCGTCCGGTAGATGAACATACCTACAATCAAGGCATAGATTACCGACACTACGGCAGCCTCCGTAGGCGTTACGATGCCGCTGTAGATGCCGCCCAGGATGATCACCGGTGACAGCAGCGCCCAGAAGCTTTCCTTTAGCAAAGGGAATAGTCCTTTATTTCTTTGCTCCCGTACCACCTCCCCGATCTTCTCTTTATCCTCTCCCTTCGTTTTACAGTAATACCATGTATACAGCATTAGCAGACAGCCGATCAGAATGCCGGGAATAATGCCTGCCTTGAACAGGGCGCCTACGGACGCGCCGCTGCTGAGTCCAAAAATGATAAATGGAATACTGGGCGGGATGATGACACCCAGGCCGCCGGATACCGCCACCAGCGCCGCACAGAAATCCTTTTTGTAGCCCATCTGAACCAGAATGGGGATCGTCATGGCTCCCACTGCCGCGGTTGTGGCCGGGGCAGATCCGGAAATAGCTCCATAAAACAGGCAGGTTATCACGACCGCACAGGGCATACCTCCGGTAAAACCTCCGATAAAATAGGAAAATACGTCAAACAGTTTCTTAGATACACCTCCTCTTGCCATGATAATTCCTGACAGCATAAACAAGGGAATCGCCAGCAGCGGAGTACTTTCCAGTCCGCCTAACACCTGACGTAGAACGAATTGGGCATTGGCCGCGAAGCCAGAGTCCAGCACTCCCGGAAACATCGAAACCATCAGAAGGGCAATTCCAACGGGTACCATAATAACCAATAAAATTACTAATAAAACAAATATCTGGATTATCATTTTTTCCTTCCTTTCTCTTCTCGTTAAGGATGACTGGATCCCTTCTTGCTCCGCAGCAGATCCCATAGGTTTTGGAACAGGCGGATAACCGCCAAAGCAAACCCAATAACCTCAGCGAGATACACCCATTTCATGGATATTCTTAAAGTAGGACTGGTTTGGGTCATGGTCTGGAAAATATCAATGGAAACCTTCGTTACATACACGAAAAAGACCAATAATATACTCTGGACCAGAATCTTTACAATTTTCTGAACCGTCGCGGGAAAGAGGTTCATTACCATGTCAATCCGTATGGCGCTCTCATTACGGAGTGTCAGGCTGACGCTTAAAAAGCCGATGTAGATAAACAGGTAGCGAGCCAGCTCCTCCGTCCAGGATAAGGCATTGCCTACTACCCGGCGCATGATCACCTGTGCCGTCATGATGATAACAATCACGATGATGGCAAATGCGATAACTGCGATCTCCGCATATCGATCCAGCCAATGCAAACATTTTTTCATTTTCCTCTCCTTTCATCGTCCTGTTTTCTGATTTATTTTTTAAATTACTGCTTTGTGAGTATAGCTTATCATTTTTCAGCAAAAACTTGAAATGTTTAATATTTGTGAGTTTATCAAAAAAAATTCATACATTCTTGAGATAAATAAACTTTATACAAAAAGTATATCCATTTTCCCTGCTTTTTCCCTTTTCTCTTCCTGAAATTCAATTTTGCGAGACATCTGAAATCGTAAGAGTTGAAAATCAGGATACGTTTGCTATAATGATACCAGGGGCGAAATAGCTTTTGGCCACGAAATTTTGAACGGAGGATTATGCTATGAATCTGAATCAGCTGTATTATTTTCAAACGATCGCGGAGGTTCGTAATTATACACGGGCGGGAGAGATGCTATACGTCACACAGTCCAGTCTCAGCCACTCCATGGCAACCCTCGAGGAAGAGTTAGGAATCCCTTTATTTTATAAGAGCGGCCGGAATATGCTGCTGACACCCTATGGTACGGAATTTTTGGAATATGCGAAGCGTGCGCTAAAGGAACTGGAGAATGGAAAGGAACGGATCCGGACACTTCTGAATCCGAATAAGGGGATTATACGTCTAAGCTTTGTCAGTACATTCAGCAGTCATTTCATTTCTCAGGCGATACAGTCCTTTTATCAGAATGAAGAAAATCGGGAAATTTCCTTTACCTTTGATGAGAAGCCTACCTTGAAAATTGTTAAGGATTTTGATCTTCACATGGTGGATATCGGATTCGGTTCTTATACAGATGATAAGAATTTGATATTTCATCCACTGATGGATGAGGAACTGGTCGTGGTTGTGCCGAAGGAGCATCCATTGGCGGAGAGGGATGCCGTAGATCTGAAGGAGCTCGCTAAGGAAAAACTGATTATTTACAATCAATCCAGTATGACACGGCCTGTGATTTTATCCATGTTTGAGGAATTAGGGATAACACCGGATATTGGCTTTGAGGTGGTAACGGATCATATGATTGCCAGTTTTATTTCTAATAATCTTGGCGTAGGGATTATGCCAAAGATGTTCGGCTTAGAGCTTTATAATGTGAAACCGCTTCCGATTATAAATAAGGAGCTTCGGCGGGCGTTGTATATGTTTCGGCCTAAGAATACATTCGTGTTCCCGGCAGTGCAGAAGTTCTGGGATTTTATTGTGGCTGAATTTCCGTGTTAACAAATCGAGACAAGCATTAGACAGCTCCGCCAGGGTGCGCACATACGCAAACCTTGGCAGAGCCATTTTAAGGTAGTTTCCTATCAAACAGAACCGTACGATTCAGATCGGGATTCTTAGAATATTTAGTGATCCTGTGTAGTCAAGTCTTCACATAAACCAAACTTGTGAGTAGTTCTTATTACAAGGATTACACCGCCTGCGAAGATAGTCAGAGCATATGCTGCCAGGATGGGACCCCCGATATACTGACAAACCTTCTCCCACGCAAGGTTAATCACATCTATCCCTTGACTATTTAGCAATTTATGCAAGATTGGATACAATACGATCCCTCCTCCCCCTAATATTAGGAGTAAC
>Ga0153928_1000089_pt1 | contig 47193 bp, 41 predicted proteins | sample TSNJ012MetaG_FD_106656 | JGI IMG/M metagenome (GOLD analysis project Ga0153928, IMG submission 106656) | Attine ant fungus gardens microbial communities from New Jersey, USA - TSNJ012 MetaG | ecosystem: Host-associated > Fungi > Mycelium > Unclassified | place: USA: New Jersey, Wharton State...
CGGCCCGCAAGGACTCCGCCGTCCACGTTTCTCTTTCTTCCGATTCACCTGTCAAACAGCCCGGAGCCGGGTGGCTCCGCTCTCCGAGTCGGGAGAGCCGTCGAAGTTCCTCGCTTCCGACCGAAATCGGACGCCGGGTCCGCGTATGGAAGCGCGTATCGTGAGGAGCTTCGCAGGCGCGCCGAGCCGCCGAGGCGAACCGCGCACCGGAACGGCGTATATAGTCCGCGGCCTCGCGCGTTGTCAACACCGCCGGCGCATGCCTGTGAGGAAATCATGCGTGGCGCTCGCGCGCGCTGTGCACCGCATCAATTCGGCGCCGGCTGCCGCGAGTGTGGTGCGAACTCGGGTTCGCGGCACTAGTCGCGCTCGCCGACGGTTCTCCATGTGGTGGCGTGCCGGGTGCATGCAAGCGCGAGGGTGGTAGCGCCGCACTGCGGCCATATTCCTGCGACCTTCTTGCGCAATGGGGGTTTGCAAGGACGGCTCAACGCGAACGGAGCCCCTTGCGTGTGTTTGACGGAGGAAACTCGGGACGCCACCGCGCGGGGGCTGCGATCGGCAGTCCGGGCGAGCGGTGTCGGGAAGCTCTCGCGGCGCAACGCTTCGGGCGCAGGGGACGTGCATCTTGGACCACGGCAAAGCGCGCGGCGCCCGACGGGCGAAAACCGCGCCCGGACCGATTGATGTCGGGGACGACCCGCCGTTGTTCGTGGACGGCGAGCCGGGCGACATCATCGACCGGCGCCGCGTATCGGTTCAGTGGTTCAGCGGGACGGTATTGACCGGGTTGTGCGGCGCGGCCCTGATGGCCGGCGCCGTCTACGCCTCGCTTGACGGTGAAGCCTACTTTGCCTCCGGGCCCGAGCGGTTCGAGACCGCGGTGCGCACGGCTGTCAGCAGCACCTTTGCCGGCCGGGCCGCTGCGGGCGCCCGCAAGAGCGACCGGCTCCCGCTTGCCGGCGAGATCAACTCGGCCCGGCATATGGTCCGCGTCTCGACCACCGCGCGGGCGGGTGACCGCGAGGTCGTGCGGGTGCGCCCGTACATCCGAGTGGCCTCGAACCTGTCGCTGACAACCTCCGAACTCTCCGCCAGCATCCCACCCTTCAATCCCCAGCGCCTGCTGGCGGAGGCCGCCGGCGGCGGCACCGTCCCGGGGGAAGATGCCGCCGGTGCCGAGCCGGATCCCGAGGTCTCCTTCGTGACCCGCGACCTCGTCTCGGTGCTGCCGCGCGTCAAGGTCGCTGCCACCGTCCCGATCGAGGACGTGGTCGCCCGCGTGCGCGACGCCGCTACCTGGACCGGAGGCCCTGCCGCGCATCCAACCCTCGCCAGCCTGCCGACCGGTCCTCTGGGCTACGCCCCAACCCCCGACCCTTATGCCGGGTTTGAAGCCCGCATCGTGCCGGAAAACGTCACCCTGTTCCCGAAGACCGCTAGTCAGGCGACCGGCGGCAACGCCTGGAACGAACGGGTCGTGACGGTCAAAAAAGGCGAGTCGGTCCCCTCGGTCCTGCGCGACCTCGGCGCCACGCCCGATGAGATCAAGGGATTCGTCGGCGCGCTCGGGCCGCGCGGGCGTGATGGCGGCGTGAAGGAAGGCCAGAAACTGCGCGTCCTGCTGTCACCCTCCGGCACCGGTCAGCGCCTGCAGCCGGTGCGCGTGATGGTGATGGGCGAGAACGCCATCGAAGCGGTCGCCGCCCAGTCGGACACCGGCAAGTATGTCGCGGTCGACGTCCAGCAGATGGGCGCCGAGGTGCAGGAGGCGGACGAGGACGACGAGAACGACGCCAACGCCGTGCGGCTCTACCAGAGCCTCTATGAGACCGGGCTCCGCAACCAGGTGCCGCGGCCGGTCATCGATGAACTCGTGCGCGTTTATTCCTACGACGTCGATTTCCAGCGCCGTACCCAGCCGGGCGATTCCTTCGAGGTGTTCTACGCCGGCGAGGACGATCCGGTCGCCGATGCCAAGGGCGAAGTGCTTTATGCCTCGCTCACCGTCGGCGGCGAGATCAAGAAGTACTATCGCTATCAGACGAACGACGACGGCACGGTCGATTACTACGACGAAACCGGCAAGAGCGCGAAGAAGTTCCTGGTGCGCAAGCCGGTCATCGCTGGCATCATGCGCTCAGGCTTCGGTTTCCGGAAGCATCCGATCCTCGGCTATCTGAAAATGCATACCGGTGTCGATTGGGCGGCCCCGAACGGCACGCCGATCTACGCCTCGGGCAACGGCGTCGTGGAAAAAGCCGGGTGGGAGTCGGGCTACGGCAAATACGTGCGCCTGCGCCACACCAACGGCTACGAGACCGCGTACGGACACATGTCGGGCATTGCCCGCGGCATTCAGCCGGGCGTGCGCGTGCGCCAGGGACAAGTGATCGGCTACGTCGGCTCCACCGGGCTCGCGACCGGCGCGCACCTGCACTATGAGATCATGGTCAACGGCCACTTCGTCGACCCGATGCGCATCAAGCTGCCGCGCGGGCGCGTGCTCGAGGGCCCGCTGCTCGCCGGCTTCGAGCACGAGCGCGAGCGCATCGACGGCATCATGGCGCGCACCCAGAACCGCGGCCCCACGCTGCGCGCCGCCGAAGCCGAGCGGCGGCAATAACGAGCAACAAATACAACGTCATCCTGAGGAGCGCGCCGAAGGCGCGCGTCTCGAAGGATGGAAACAAGCTCCGAGCTTGCTGCCATCCCTCGAGACGCTCGGCGCTTTGCGCCGAGCTCCTCAGGATGACGGCTGAATTTGTTTACGCGCCCTTTTCGCGGGTGATGGAGGAGTTGCTTTCTCACGCCGCGACGGCGGTGGGCGGCGCCTCGCCGTTGAAGACAAGCCCGCCCGACTCGACGCCGATCGTCACGCGGTCGCCGTCCTTGATCTTGCCGGACAAGATCAGCTCGGCGAGCGGATCCTGCACCGACTTCTGGATCACGCGCTTGAGCGGACGCGCGCCGTAGGCGGGATCCCAACCCTGGTCGGCGAGCCAGTCGCGGGCGGCGGGCTCGAGCACGATCGTGATTTTTCGCTCCTCGAGCAGCGTGGCGAGGTTGCGCATCTGAATGTCGACGATGCGCGTCATGTCGGCGCGCTTGAGCCGATGGAACAGGATGATCTCGTCGACCCGGTTGAGGAACTCGGGGCGGAAGCTCGACCGCACCACCGCCATCACCTCGTCGCGCACCGCATCGGTGTCCTGGCCTTCCGGCTGGGCGATCAGATACTCGGCGCCGAGGTTCGACGTCATGGCGATCAGCGTGTTGCGGAAATCGACGGTGTGGCCCTGCCCGTCGGTGAGGCGTCCGTCGTCGAGCACCTGCAGCAGGACGTTGAACACGTCCGGATGCGCTTTCTCGATCTCGTCGAACAGGATCACCTGATACGGGCGCCGCCGTACCGCTTCGGTGAGCGTCCCGCCCTCCTCGTAGCCGACGTAGCCGGGCGGGGCTCCGATCAGGCGCGCCACCGAGTGCTTCTCCATGTATTCCGACATGTCGAGGCGGATGAGCGCGTTCTCGTCGTCGAACAGAAACTCGGCGAGCGCCTTGGTGAGCTCGGTCTTGCCCACGCCTGTCGGGCCGAGGAACATGAACGAGCCGATCGGCCGGCGCGGATCCTGCAGCCCGGCGCGGGCGCGGCGCACCGCGGTCGAGACCGCCTTCACGGCCTCCGCCTGGCCGACGACGCGCTTGCCGAGCTGTTCCTCCATACGCAGGAGCTTGTCGCGCTCGCCTTCGAGCATTCTCTCGACCGGCACGCCGGTCCAGCGCGACACCACCTGGGCAATGTGATCGGGCGTGACCGCCTCCTCAACCATCGCGCCGGCGCCGGACTTTTCCTCGATCGCGCGCAATTTCTTTTCCAGGTCGGGAATGCGCCCGTAGGCGATTTCGCCGGCGCGCTGGAACTCGCCGCGCCGCTGCGCGTCGGCCAGCTCGTTGCGCGCGTCGTCGAGCTCTTTCTTGAGCCGCTGCGCTTCCGACAGCTTGTCCTTTTCCGACTTCCACCGGTTGGTCAGCTCGGCGGCACGCTGTTCGAGCGACGCCAGCTCCTTCTCGAGCCGCTTGAGCCGCTCCTTCGAGCCCGGGTCGGCTTCCTTCTTGAGCGCCTCCTGCTCGATCTTGAGCCGCACGATCTCGCGGTCGAGGCTGTCGAGCTCTTCGGGCTTGGAATCGACCTGCATCTTGAGGCGGGCGGCCGCTTCGTCGACGAGGTCGATCGCCTTGTCTGGCAGGAAGCGGTCGGTGATGTAACGGTGCGAGAGCGTGGCAGCAGCGACCAGCGCGCCGTCAGTGATGCGCACGCCGTGATGGGCTTCGTATTTTTCCTTGAGCCCCCGCAGGATCGAGATCGTGTCCTCGACGCTCGGCTCGGAGATGTAGACCGGCTGGAAGCGCCGCGCGAGCGCCGCGTCCTTCTCGACGTGCTTCTTGTATTCGTCGAGCGTGGTGGCGCCGATGCAATGGAGTTCGCCGCGCGCGAGCGCGGGTTTGAGCAGGTTGGAGGCATCCATGGCGCCTTCCGCCTTGCCGGCCCCGACCAGCGTGTGCATCTCGTCGATGAACAGGATGATGCGGCCCTCCGAGGCCACGATCTCCTGCAGCACCGACTTGAGCCGCTCCTCGAACTCGCCGCGATACTTGGCGCCGGCGATCATCGCGCCCATGTCGAGCGCGAGCAGCTTCTTGTCCTCGAGGCTCGACGGCACGTCGCCGTTGATGATGCGCAGCGCGAGCCCCTCGACGATGGCGGTCTTGCCGACGCCCGGGTCGCCGATCAGGACGGGATTGTTCTTGGTTCGCCGCGAGAGCACCTGCACGGTGCGGCGGATTTCCTCGTCGCGGCCGATGACCGGATCGAGCTTGCCGGTGCGGGCCGCTTCGGTCAGGTCGCGCGCGTATTTCTTGAGGGCGTCATAGGCATTCTCGGCGGTCGCCGTGTCGGCGGTGCGGCCCTTGCGCAACGCCTCGATCGCCGCGTTGAGGTTCTGCGGGTTCACGCCGGCGCGGGCGAGGATCTTTCCGGCCTCGGTGTCCTTCTCGATGGCGAGCGCGAGCAGCAGCCGCTCAACCGTAACGTAGGAATCGCTGGCCTTCTGGGCCGCCGTCTCGGCCATGGTGAAGACTCGCGCCAGTCCGGGCGCGAGATAAACCTGGCCGGCACCCGAGCCCGAGACCTTGGGCAATTTGTCGAGCCCGCGCTCGACGCTGGCGAGGGCCTCGCGCGGGTTGCCACCGGAGCGCTCGATCAGCCCGGCCGCCAGCCCTTCCGGGTCGTCAAGGAGGACCTTGAGCAGGTGTTCGGGGGTGAATTGCTGGTGTCCTTCGCGCACGGCGAGGGACTGCGCGGATTGAATGAATCCGCGGGCGCGGTCGGTGTATTTCTCGAAATCCATCCTCTACTCCCTCGGCCTGTCCCGCCGCCCGAGCGGCGCAGGCGGAACATCGTCATGGGGTGCATGGCACTGGGTGCGGTCCGGAACGGCAACCGCAAAGGACATATGGGAATTCGCGGTCTTGGTGGTAGGGGTTGCAGACGAGAATCATGGCCGGGAGCTTCAGGGCTAATCGATGCCGACGATCGCCGCCATTTACCGATATCCGGTGAAGGGGCTCGGCCCGGATCAGTTGGCGTCGGCCAACCTTGTGCCCGGCCAGACCATCGCGGGCGACCGCCTCTACGCGATCGAGAACGGCCCCTCCGGGTTCGATCCGGCGCATCCCGCCTACCTGCCCAAGAGCCGATTCCTCATGCTCATGCGCAACGAGCGCCTCGCCGCGCTACGCACCGTATTCGAGGAGGCGACCCATACGCTCGCGATCGGGAAGGACGGGCGCGAGGCCGTCCGCGCGGATCTGCGCACCTCTGAAGGTCGCGCAGCGATCGAGGCGTTCTTCGCCGCTTTCTGCGCCGATGAATTGCGCGGACCGCCGAAAATGCTCAACGCCCGCGGCCATAGCTTCTCCGACGTCGTCCGCAAGGTGGTGTCGGTGATCAACTTGGCGTCGCTCGCGGCGCTCGAGACCATCATCGGCGCCCCGGTTCATCCGCTCCGCTTCCGCGCCAACTTGTACGTGGCGGGTTGGCAGCCGTGGGCCGAGCTTGACCTCGTGGGCCGTGAGCTTGCCGTCGGGACCACGGCGCGGCTGAAAATCGTCAAGCGCATCGTGCGCTGCGCCGCCACCAACGTCGATCCCGACACCGGCGTCCGCGATCTCGCGATCCCGGATACCTTGCTGCGCAACCTCGGCCACACCGACTGCGGCGTTTATGCAGAGGTGACCGCAGGCGGCGCAATCAGCAAGGGCGATCAGGCGAAGATTCTGGAGGGATAAAAGGGTTCAACAAACAACACCGTCATCCTGAGGAGGTCGCGCGCGCTTGCGCGCGGCCGTCTCGAAGGATGGGCACAAGCACGGAGCGGGCTGCCATCCTTCGAGACGCTCGGCGCTTCGCGCCAAGCTCCTCAGGATGACGGTAGTGTTTGTTGCTCGCGCACGGCGGTTATCCTACGCTTTATTCCGTCGCCCGTTCGCCGACTTCTCTCTGCTGAGCAAAAACACCGCCTGCTCGCCGAACAGATTCCAGAACCACCACGGCGCGGTGAGGCGCAGCCGGCGCCCCCACGCGTTGAGCGCGATGGCGCGCTCCATGCGGGCGCCGACGACGCCGCAAAGCTGGCGGAAGTCCTTGATCGTGCAGAAGTGGATGTTGGGCGTGTCGTACCAGGTGTACGGCAGGTTGTCGGTCGTGGGCATGCGGCCGGCGAACAAAATCTGCAGGCGGATGCCCCAGTGGCCGAAATTGGGGAACGACACGATGGCCCGGCGGCCGATCCGCAGCATGTGCTCGATCACCTGGCGCGGATGCCGCGTCGCCTGCAGGGTCTGCGACAGGATCACGTAGTCGAAACCGTCGTCCGGATAATCGACGAGATCGGTGTCGGCGTCGCCTTGCACCACCGCAAGGCCTTTCGCCACGCATTCGTTCACGCCTTCGCGCGAGAGCTCGATGCCGCGCCCGTCGACGCCGCGCCGCTCCGCGAGAATGCGCAGCAGTTCGCCGTCACCGCAGCCGACGTCGAGCACCTTGGAGCTGGGCTCCACCATGTCGGCGACAAGCAGGAGGTCGACGCGGTTGCCGCTGGGGGCGCGGGCGCCCTCCGCCATGGTCAGGTCGTGCTTTGCGCGCGTAAGCACGTCACGCCCGTCCGTTGAGCCCGCGCGCCTTGCCGGCGGCGTCGAGGAAGCCGCGCACGATCCCGAAAAACTCGGGCTCGTCGAGCAGGAAGGCGTCGTGCCCTTTGTCGGTGGCGATTTCGGCGAAGGATACCCGTGCGCCCGCCGCGTTGAGCGCATGCACGATGGCGCGCGCCTCCGAGGTCGGGAACAGCCAGTCGCTGGTGAACGAAATGACGCAGAAGTGCGTGGGCGTGTTTTTGAACGCGCGCGCCAGCACGCCGTCGTAATCGGCGGCGAGGTCGAAGTAGTCCATCGCACGGGTGAGATAGAGATAGCTGTTGGCATCGAAGCGCTCGACGAACGAGCTGCCCTGATGGCGCAGGTAGCTCTCGACCTCGAAATCGGCGTCGAACGAGAAGGTCGGGTTGCTGCGGTCCTGGAACTTGCGGCCGAATTTGCGGTGCAGGGCAGCGTCGGACAAATAGGTGATGTGCGCGCCCATGCGGGCGACCGCGAGCCCGCGGCGCGGGTTGGTGTGCTCGAGGAGATACCGCCCGCCGCGCCACTCGGGATCGGCCATCACGGCCTGTCGCCCGACCTCGTGGAACGCGATGTTCTGGGCCGAATGGCGCGTCGAGGTGGCGATCGGCAGCGCCGCAAAGACGCGCTGCGGATAACTCGCCGTCCATTGCAGCACCTGCATGCCGCCGAGCGAACCGCCGGCCACCGCGAACAGCTGTTCGATGCCGAGGTGATCGAGCAGCATCGCCTGCGCGCGCACCATGTCGTGCACGGTCGTCACGGGAAAATCGAGACCCCATGGTTTGCCGGTCGCCGGATTGGTTGACGACGGGCCGCTCGTCCCCATGCAGCTGCCGAGTATGTTGGCGCAGATGACGAAGTAACGATCCGTGTCGATCGGGCGTCCGCGGCCGACCATGGTTTCCCACCAACCCGGCTTGCCGGTGACCGGATGCACGTTGGCGACGTGCTGGTCGCCGGTGAGCGCGTGGCATATCAGCACCGCGTTGGCGCGGTTCGCATCGAGCGTGCCGTAGGTTTGATAGGCGATCTGGAACGGCGAGAGCTCGACGCCGGCATCGAGTTGCAGCGGCTTGTCGGACCCGAAGCGCACCACGGGCGTGTGCGGGCTGTCCGCTTCGCGCGCGCGCGCGCCGGGATCTCGCAGGATCGTCAGGTTCGCCTCGGCCATTACGCTACTCCGCCGCGGGCAAACCGGCCGCTCGGTACATGGGCAAGCGGATGCGGGCATCACGCGGCCGCGCGCGGGTTAGTACGGATTGCACCACTTAACTGTCAACGTTTTCTTTGCTTTCGCGGGTCTTGCGACCTATCAAGAGCGCCCGGCGGAACTCGGCCACAGCGGCGCTGCGCTCTCGTCCCGGGGGGCGCGACCCGATATAGGTCTCCACCACCCTGCCGGCTTCCAGTCGAGGCCGTCCAGCTATTGGAGTCATCTCGATGTCCGCATTGAAGCGTCCCCAACCGCGCCCCGGCGTGATGGCAATCGACGCTTACGTGCCGGGCAAGAGCAGTGCTCCCGGCGTTGCGAAGGTGTTCAAGCTTTCGTCCAACGAGACGCCGCTCGGGCCCAGTGCGAAGGCGATCGAAGCCTATCTGCAAGAAGCCACGCGCCTGCATGAGTACCCGGACGGCGCGGCCTCGGAGCTGCGTGAGGCGATCGGGCGCGCGTTCGGGCTCGATCCGGCGCGGATCATCTGCGGCGCCGGCTCCGACGAGCTTCTCAACCTCCTCGCTCATGGGTTCATCGGACCGGGTGACGAAGCGATCTACACGACGCATGGCTTTTTGGTTTATCACATTGCGACGCTCGGCGCCGGCGGCACCCCCGTGGTGGCGCCCGAGACCAGCTACACGGCGGACGTCGACGCCATCCTTGCGCGCGTGACCGCCAAGACGAAGCTCGTCTATCTCGCCAATCCCAACAACCCGACCGGCACCTACGTTCCGTTCGATGAGGTCAAGCGCCTGCAGCGCTCGCTGCCGCCGCAGGTGTTGCTCGTGCTCGACGCGGCTTATGCCGAATACGTGCGGCGCAACGACTACGAGTCGGGCATCGAGCTGGTCGCCACGTGCGACAACGTCGTCATGTGCCGCACGTTTTCGAAAATCCACGGGCTCGCCGCGCTGCGCCTCGGCTGGCTCTACGGGCCGTCCCATGTGGTCGCGGCGCTCAACCGCATTCGCGGACCGTTCAACGTCGGCCAGCCGGCGATCGCAGCCGGCATCGCCGCGATCGGCGATGCCGCTCACGTGGAGGTTTCGCGCGCCCATAATGACAAATGGTTGCCTTGGCTGACGGCCGAGATCGGCAAGCTTGGCCTCGAGGTGACGCCCAGCGCGGCCAATTTCTTGCTGATTCATTTTCCCACCGTGCCCGGCCGCACCGCCGCCGAAGCCGATGCGTTTCTCACCAAGCGCGGACTGATCCTGCGCGCCACCGGGGCCTACAAGCTTCCTGACGCGTTGCGTTTGTCGGTCGGCACCGAAGAGGCGAACCGCCTCGTGGTCGCGGCACTCGGCGATTTTCTCGAGCATGATCCCGAAAAGTGGGAACCGGTTTTCGGAAAAGATCATGCTCCAACAAAAAGGTAGGCGCGGCGTGAGCGCTCAGCCGATATTCGATCGTCTGGCGCTGATCGGGGTCGGCCTCATCGGCTCCTCGATTGCGCGGGCGGCGCGCGCCGAGGGCGTGGTGCGCTCGATCGCCGCGACCGCGCGCTCGGGCGCCACGCGCCGGCGCGTCGCTGAACTCGGCATTGCCGATCAGGTGACCGAGACCAACGCGGCGGCGGTCGATGGCGCCGACCTCGTGATCGTTTGTGTGCCGGTGGGCCAATGCGGCACGGTTGCGGCGGAAATCGGCGCGCATCTCAAACCTGGCACCACGGTCTCCGACGTCGGCTCGGTCAAAGGCTCGGTGATCAAAGACATGGCGCCGCATCTGCCCGCGGGCGTGCACTTCGTTCCGGCGCACCCGGTCGCCGGCACCGAGCATTCCGGCCCGGACGCCGGTTTCGCCGAACTCTTCGTCAACCGCTGGTGCATTCTCACGCCACCCGAGAACGCCGAGAATGCTGCAGTCGAGCGGCTCGCTGCCTTCTGGCGCGCGCTCGGCGCCAACGTCGAGACCATGCCGGCGGAGCACCACGACCTCGTGCTCGCAATCACCAGCCACGTGCCGCATCTTGTCGCCTATTCGATCGTCGGCACCGTCGACGACTTGCAGACGGTCACGCGTTCGGAGGTGATGAAATTCTCCGCCGGCGGCTTTCGCGACTTCACCCGCATTGCGGCGTCCGACCCGACCATGTGGCGCGACGTGTTCCTGCACAACAAGGACGCCGTGCTGGAAATGCTCGGGCGCTTTAATGAAGACATATCGGCGCTCGCGCGCGCGATCCGCTGGGGCGATGGCGACGCGCTGTTCAATCTGTTCACACGCACGCGGGCGATCCGGCGCGGCATCGTCGAGATCGGCCAGGATTCCCCGGCGCCCGATTTCGGCCGACCGCATCCCGCACTCACTGCGCTGCCGCGCCCCTACGCCGCGGATGGCGATTGAGGAATTGTCATTGCGAGGAGCCCGGAGGGCGACGAAGCAATCCAGGGCGTCGTGCCGTGACTCTGGATTGCTTCGCTGGCGCTCGCAATGACAGTGGGTCAATACAGCGGCGGGATTTGCCCGAGCGGGATCGGGCCGAGATAGGCGGCGCCATCGGCTAAGCGCAGTTGCATCGTGACGGCGGCCTTGCCGTCGAGCAGCGTGCGCTCGCCGAGCAGACCGAGCAGGCCGGCGGCGATCTGGTCGCGGCCCGATCCGCCGAGCGCCGGCGCCAGCCGGTCGAAAGCGCTCAGCGCCGGACGATTGGGCGTCGCGGCGGGCGATTGAACCTTCTGCAACCCGCCGATCGATGCCATGAACTTGTCAAACCCCGCGATCGTGACGGTGAGCGCACCGTCCAGCCGGCCGTTCGCGCTCAACCCGACGGCGCCGTTGGCTTGCACGATCGTCTCGCCCTGCTGCAGCCGCGCGCTGGTGATATCGAGCCGCCCGCCGGCAGCCTGAAGCTCGCGCAGCATTGTCGGCAGCGGCCGCGGCGCAAAGTTTTTCAAGCCCCGCAACACCGCGGTGACGTCGGCATCGAGCGGTTGCGCCGCAATTCCGCCGGCGGCCGGCGCCGTTGCGCCGGACAAACGCAGGACCAGATCGCCGGCGGGCTTATCTGAAGTCGATCCCGCGTCGGCGCGCGCGTGCAGTTCCAAATGATTGACGGCAGCGAGCCGCATTCCGCCCTCGCGCCCGCGATCGATCCGCAGGTTGTCGGCAGCAATCGAGACGCGTTCGGGCGCGTTGGGACGGCCGCGGACGCTGATCTGGGCAAGTTGCCACGTGGCGACGAGACTTTCCCGCCCGCCGGCTTCGGTCACGGTCAAGGGCCCGGTAACTTCGCCAATCAGCAGGGTGGGATCGTAGACCTGCGCGACGACGAGAAGACTCTTGGCCGCGGCGAGAAGCGCGGGCTCGAAGGCGCGCATCTCCACCGTTGCGTCCTGGCAACGGACCTCAAGCCGGAACGGATAGCCGCCGGTGGTTTGCAATCCGCAGGTGTAGGTGCGCCCGAGCCGGCTTTCCTGCTCCCGCCATTTCGTGAGCGTCGCCTGGGCGGTCGCCGAGGCGTAGAACCAGAATGCCGTCCAGAGCGCCGCCAGCACGACCACGGCGATGAACGGCATCACTACCCATCGGGAGCGGGAGGGGGCCAATTCGGGGTGGATCATCGGTCGTTCCGGCGCGTTTGCGCCCTCTGCCTTGCCGGCCGATGTGGCCTCAGCAAGGCGGCGGAAGCAAAATCGGGACGCTGCCGGCAAACGGGTTGCGTCCCCCGGAATGCCCTGTTACCCGACCGGGCTGTTCCATGCCCGCGACCGACCCTCATTTCGAGCACGCTGACGAAGACCTGTGGGTGTTCGCCTACGGATCGCTGATGTGGCGCCCGGGTTTCGACGCGCTCGAGCGCGTTCCTGCGCGGCTCATCGGCGCCCATCGGGCGCTATGCGTGTGGTCGCACGTTCATCGCGGCAGCCCGGAAAAACCCGGTCTGGTGCTCGGCCTCGATTACGGCGGCATGTGCCGCGGCATCGCCTATCGGGTCGCAGCCTCCGACCGAAAGGCCACGCTCGGTTATCTGCGCGCGCGCGAGCAGGTCACCATGGTCTACCGCGAATGCGTGCGCCCGGTCGTGCTGCTCTCGCATCCGGAGCAGCGGGTGCAGGCCGTGTGTTACCTGGTCGACCGCAGCCATCCGCAATACGCCGGCCGGCTCAATCTCGCCGAACAACTCCATCACGTGCGCCAAGGTCACGGCATTTCGGGCCAGAACCGCGATTACGTATTGGCGGCGGTCAAGGAACTCGAGGCGCTCGGCTGCCGCGACCGCGACCTGCACATGCTGGCGGAGCGCCTTCACGGCGTGCACGAGGCGCACGCCGGTTCATAGAGCATGATCCCGAAAAAGCTTGCCCCGCACTTGATGCGGGGTGAGTACCGGTTTTCGGAAAAGATCATCCTCAATCAATAAGCCAAAGCGGAATGACCATTCGAAGAAAAGTCATCACGCTTTACGTGCCGGCGGCGACGAGGCGGGCCGTTGCCGTCTCGATGTCGTTCTTGAGCCGCTCGAAAAACTCGGTGCGGCCGAGACCCGGCGCAATGGGGTCGAGAATCTCGACCCGCACCGTGCCGCGATGGCGCAGAAACGAGCGTCGCCGCCACACCAAGCCGGAATTGAGCGCGACCGGCAGGCAAGGAACGCCGACCTCGCCGTAAAGGTGGGCGACGCCGAATTTGTAGGCCGGCTCGGCGCCAGGCGCGCGCCGCGTGCCTTCGGGAAAAATAACGAGCTGCCGGCGGTTATGCACAAGCTCGACGCGTGCCCGTTCGGTCATCCCGACGAGGGCCTGGGTGCGGGCGCCGCGATCGACCGGGATCATGCGCGCCTTCCACGTGTACCAGCCGAACCATGGGATCCACATCAGTTCGCGCTTGATGATGAAGGTCGGGTCGTCGAGGACCGTGAGCAGCGCGAAGGTCTCCCACGTCGACTGGTGCTTGGCCGCCACGATCAGCGGCCCGGGCGGAATTTTCTCCAATCCGATCCACTCGACGTCGATGCCGCAAATGGTGCGCAGCAGCCAAAGATTGGTGCGGCCCCACGATTGCGCAAAGGCGACAACCGCCCGGTAGGGAAGAAAATACGTTGGGATCGCCGCTATCAAATAAACGAGCAGGTTCAGGTAAAACAGAATGTTGAACAGGACGGAGCGGATTATCAGCACGGCGCGACCAAAAACGTGAACCGGAAGGCGGCCCGGCTGTTTGAATCCGGCGGCGCGAGAGCGCCGCCGAGTCGGAGGCGGACCTGGGCGACGATATACTTGAGATATTCGGAGACCAGCAGCCGTGCAGCCGGGGGGCTCGCCCACCACGCTTCGCTGCGCATCTTGTCGGTCACGACCGGGAACGGCACCAAGGCCACGTCCGGCATGCGGCGGCGCAGCTCCGCCATGGTGCGCGGCATGTGGTAATTCGACGTCACCACGATCACGGAGCGGAAGCCGCGGTCGGTTACCCACTGTTTTGTTTCGATCGCGTTGCCGGTCGTATTGACCGCGGCGTGCCCGAGATCGACGCAGCACGCCATCCAGCGGCCGTAGGCGGGGCTTAGCCGGGCAAGCTCGCTGCTTGAGGTCGTCGGATGAACGCCGCTGATGAGCAGGCGCTTGCCGCGCCCGGCCGCCAGCAGTTCCAACGCGTCGGCGATGCGCGATGCGCCCCCGGTGAGCACGACGATGCCGTCCGCCGGGCGATCGATCGTGACTTCCTCGGTCGGCACGCTGGCGACGAACCAAAGAAACCCGGCGACGAAGGCCGCCGCGGCCGCAAAGGTCGCAAGGACGATCAGGCGCCAGAGGCGGCGTCCGGCGCCCCGGATGGATGCCGGCCGGTCGGCTGAGTCTGCGTCGTGCCGGCGGTGCGAATCGGCGACCGACATGGGCCTTCTTTCCCGATCCATTATAGCGCACCCCGAACCATCGACACCGGCCCCTCCGGTCGGTCTCACTCGATCGAGCCGAGGGTGCGATAGACGGTCAAGCGCGACGCCGCGGCGGTCACCGCCGCGATGATCCCGATGAGCACCACGATCGCGGCGTAGCCGGTGATGCCGATGGAAAAACTGCCGAACAGCGAGGCGGCCTGCTCTTCCCCGGCGCTTCCCCTGAAGCGGTCGCCGAGGAACCCGGCGGCCAGAAACAACAGCATCGCCGCCGCGCCCCCAATGATCCCGCCGGTGAACCCGAGCAGGAGGAAGTGCCGCTGGAACTGTCCGGCGATGAAGCCGTCCTTGGCGCCGACGAAATGCAGCACCTCGATGATGGGCCTGTTGGCCGCCATCGCGCCGCCGGTCGCGAACATCACCGAGAGCACGGTCGCGACCAGCACGAGGATCATCACGGCCAGGCCGATGGCAACCGACGCCCGCGCCATGCTGCGCATGCGGTCGACCCAGCCGCGGTGGTCGTCGACCGTGGCGCCGGGCACCTGGGCGGCGACGGCTTTGGCGAGCTGGGCGAGGTCGGGCGCGCTCTCGGGCGCGATGCGCACCACGATCAACCGCGGGACCGGCAAATCATCAAACGTGAGGCCCGTCCCCAGCCAAGGCTCGAGCAGGCGTGCCGTCTCCGCCTTGGAATAGGGCCGCACCCCGGCGACGCCGGGCTGGGCCGCGGCGATATCGGCCGCCGCCTTGACATCGGCCTCAATGTCGCGCCCCGGCGCCGGCCTGACCTGGATCGTCACCTCGCGGGCGACTTCGGATTGCCAGTCCGTGGCGGTGGCCCGGATGAGGACGACGGCGCCAAGCGTGAGCGCGGCCAGGAAGGTCATGATGGCGATGACCGCGACGAGAGCGCGTCCGGAGATCGTGTCGCGCGGAACGATCGACCGTTGCCCCGGCGGGGGCGCCCCGCCCGGCATCTCGGCTGCGGTATCGGCAGCGTCGTCCACTTCACTCATGGCCGCGTCAGTCATAGACGTGCATCCGGCCTTCATGCAGCACAAGTCGGCGCGCGTCGAGCAGGTCCATCAGCGCAATGTCGTGGGTTGCGATCACGACCGAGGTGCCCGACTTGTTCAGCTCGACGAGCAGGCGCAGCAGGCGGCGCGCCAGCACCGGGTCGACGTTGCCGGTCGGTTCGTCGGCCAGCAGCAGTTGCGGCCGCGCGATAACTGCCCGGGCGATCGCGGCGCGCTGCTTCTCGCCGCCCGAGAGTACCGGCGGCAGCGCCCACATGCGCTCGCCCAGCCCGACCCATTGCAGCAACTCGATGACCTCGTTGCGGTAGCTCCCCTCTTCGCGCCCGAGGACCCGCAGCGGCAGCGCAACATTCTCGTAGGTGCTCATGTGATCGAGCAGGCGAAAGTCCTGAAACACGATGCCGATGCGCCGCCGCAGCGTCGCGAGCGCATCGGGCGCCAAGGTCGCCACGTCATGGCCGAATAGCGTGATCAGTCCGCGGGTCGGCTTGAGCGACAGATAGAGCAGGCGCAGCAGCGAGGTCTTGCCCGCGCCCGAGGGGCCGGTGAGGAACTGAAACGAATGCGGGTCGATCCGGAAGGACAGGTCGCGCAGGACCTCCGGTCCGAGCCCGTAACGCAGGCCTACGTTCTCGAATCGGACCACGCCGTCCTCCGAATCGGCCGCCCGGACGTTGTCGCGCCGGCGCGCTTAACGATGCATTAACGATCTCTACGGCTTCGGCGCGACCTCGCCAAAGCGGCATCGCGGTTTTCATGGTTTCCGATGTGTTAACGGACGCCTGCTAGGATTCTGCACGACTCCCGACCGGCGCGCCGATCCCGAACCCATGCTGATCGTCTGCCCCTCGTGCACTACCGCCTATCGCATCGAACTCTCGACGCTCGGTGTGGCCGGGCGCAGCGTGCGCTGCGTCCGCTGCCGCGCCACATGGTTTGCATCGGTGGCCGAATTGGCGCCGGCTGCGCTCGCGCTGCCGCCCGGCCCGGAGGCGCCGTCATCGCCGGCGACAGATGAACGCCGCGAGCCCGGCCCGGAAGAGCAGGCACCGGGCGATATTCAGGACGGCGCGGCTGACGCAACATCGATCACCATCGCCAATGCGCCGCCGCTCGTTCCTGCGAGCGCGCAAGAGAACGGAGCGGCGGTCGCGACCGGCCCGGATATCGAAACGGTCGCCGCACGGCGCGGACAGCGGGCAACCGGAAAGTCCAAACGCCGGTGGCGCCCATGGCCGGGGCTGCCGACCGTCATTCTGGTGTTGGCGGCAGCCCTTGCGGCGCTCGTCAACTGGCGAGGGACCGTGGTGCGGTTTGCGCCGCAGACCGCCGGGCTATTTTCCGCGATCGGTCTTCCGGTGAACCTGCGCGGGCTGAGCCTCGATGACGTCAAGACGTCGGTCGAGACCCATGACGGCGTCACCGTCCTCGTGGTCGACGGCACGATTGCCAATGTGACACGGCAGCCGTTGGAACTCCCGCGCTTGCGCTTTGCGGTGCGCAACGCCGCCGGCTACGAGGTCTACGCCTGGACCGCCTTGCCCGGCCAACCGGTCCTCGCGCCGGGCGACCGCGCGCCGTTCCGGTCGCGGCTGGCTTCGCCGCCCGCCGACGCGCAGGACATAATCGTCCGCTTCTTCACCCGCCGCGATGTCGCGGCCGCCGCCAACTAGTGCCGCGAACCCGAAGTTCGCATCACAATTGCCGCGAGTCCGATTGCGAACTTCGGGTTCGAAGCGGCACTAGAATCGTAGAGTTGCTAGTGTCCTTCGATTCCGAAGTTCGCACCGGAGCATGCCGCAAGATCAGGCGAACTTCGGAATCGGGACACTAGCCTACCCGGCGCGATGGCTCGCATCGTCATTGCCGAAGATGAGGAGACATTGCGCGGGTCAGTTGCCCGCGCGCTCGCGCTCGACGGCCACGACGTGACCGCTGCCGCGGACGGCGCCGAAGCGCTCGATATCATCGTGCGGCACGAGGGCCGCTTCGATCTCCTGCTCGCCGACGTGCGCATGCCGGTCATGGACGGAATCGCGCTCGCGCTGGCGGCGGCGCGCGACTATCCCGCGATGACGATCCTGCTGATGACCGGTTACGCCGACCAGCGCGAGCGCGCGCACGGCCTCGACGCCTTGATCCACGACGTCATCAGCAAACCATTCACCCTGGCGCAGATTCGCGCCGCGGTGAATGAAGCACTTCGTGCCGACGACAGAGGACGGACGACAGACGACAGATAAGGATCTGTCCTCCGTCCTCCGTCTTCTGTCATCTGTTTTTAGAAATCTTTCAGCAGGCGCTCGATGTAATCGAGTTCGATTTGCGGGCGGAAGGTGTCGCCGAACCGGCGCCGCAATTCCTCGAGAATGCGCCGTGCGCGCTGCACGTCGATCTCTCCCGGCACTTTCACGGTCGAGTCGTCGCCGTACTCATGGTTGCGCAACGGCCGCCCGAGCGGGTCGGTATCCTGATCGGCGCGCGCCGGACCGGTGCGCCCGGGCTGCCCCGGTCCCATCCCCGGTCCGGGCTGCATCTGTTGCGCGAGGTCCTGCGCGCCGCGCCGCATGGCATCGAGCGCGCGCCCCTGCGCGTCGACGGCGGAATCCGCGTTGCCGTCGCCGAGCGCACCTTCGGCGTCGCGCATCGCCTCCTCGGCGCGCCCGAGCGAGCCCTCGCCTCTTTCTCCCGGCGCCTGCTGTCCCAGTTGTCCGCGCTTCTTGAGTTCGTCGAGCAGCTTCCTGAGCTGTTCGCGCAGCGCCTGCTGGTTCTGGCGCAGCCCGCCCATGCCCTTGTCCTGCTCGCCCTGCTGACCTTGTTGACCTTGTTGGCCCTGCTGACCTTGCTGTCCCTGCTGGCCGCGTTGGCCGCGCTGGCGGTCGCGCCGCGTGTCCTGGCCCTGGCGGAACGTGCGGTCGCGCAATTGTTGCTGCTGGCGGATCATGTCGCCCAATTCGTCGAGCGCCGACATCATGTCGTCATCGTCGCCGTCGGGCGAGGCGCCCGGTTGCGCCATCTGCAGGTTCTCGAGCATCTGCTGCATTTCCTGCAGCAATTGCCGCGCCGCGTCCTTGGCGCCGGAGCGCGCCAGATTCTCGATGCGGTCGAGCATGTTCTTGAGATCCTGCGGGCGCAGCACGCGCGTGTTGCGGTCGAGCGGCCGCGCCAGTTGCTGCGGATTCTTGCGCATCTGTTCGGCCAGGGCCTGCATGAACTTGTCGAGGGCGGCCCGCAGCTCCTCGGTCAGGCGCTTGATCTCCTCGTCTGAGGCGCCGCGCTCGAGCGCCTGGCGCAACGCCTCCTCGGCGGCGCGGAGCGCCTGCTCGGCGTCCGAGACGTTGCCGTCCTCGATCGTGATCGCCATCGACCAAAGCCGCGCCGCCACGTCACGCAGGTCGTCGTCAGACTTGGCGGTCGCAAGCTGCCAATAGAGCGAGCGCAGGCCGAGATAGATGCCCGCCTCGGGGGTGAAATGCTCCGGCGCGACGCTAAGCGCATCGAGTGCCGTGAGCACCAGGTCGCGCGCATTGGCGTCGAGGGCGAGAATGCGCCGCTGCTCCACCAGCGCCTTGGCGACCGGCTTGACGAATATGCGCTGCGGCAAGGTGAACTCGTGCGGCGCGCTGGTGCCCTCCTGGCTGGCTTCATCGCGCGCCTTCAGCGTCATCGTCACTTCAGTGCCGGCCCATGGGTGCTCGGACAGATCTTTCGTGGTCTGGCCGACGCCGTTGCGCGTGCGTGCCTGCGGCAGCACCAGGGGGAAATCCGGCGCGTCGTAAAGCGGCCGGGCCGCCGGTCCATGGGTGCGCGCGGACGGCTTGCGCGAGAAGGTCGCCTGGGCGGACACGACGCCGTAATCGTCTTCGAGCTTGTAGGCGAGTTGGAGAGATCCGCGAGCCTGCGGCTGCGGTTCTTTGACGAGCGCGATGGTGGGTGGCCGATCCGGGATTGCGTTGAACGTCCAGGTGATGTCGTCGTCGATCACTCCGCGCAGGCTGGCCGTGCCGCCCTCTTTGATGACGAAGCGCCGCTCGTCGGTGCCCGCGGGTGGCAGCGCGGCCGGGGTTGGCGCCGGGGTAAGGCCGCCGGTTGTCGCCACGTCGAGCCGGGCAGTGCCGGTCGCGCGGATCACGAGCGTGCTTCCGGCCGGCACGGTCTGCGTCGCCGTTGTTTGGATCGGCTCGCCGGCGCGCAGCCCCGGCAGGATGATGGGCGGCCTGCCCGTGTAAGCGGGCGGCGTCACCCAGGCGTCGACGCGGTAGTTCGCGCCGGATACGACGCCGGCCCAGTCGAACGCGGCGGAGACTAGGCGGATGCGCTCGCCGCCGGCGCCCACGAAGGTCGCGGCCACGAGGATGAGCACGAGCGCACGCAACGCCATCGGGTCGCGCGCCGCAAGCTGCGGCCGCGGCACCCCGGCCTTGAGGCTACGGACGGCCCGCAGCGCGCGCTCCACATGGGCGCGCCACAGGGCGAACGAGACTTGGTCGCTTTCGCTGGTGGCGATCTCGTCCGCGATCGTCGTCGCCGGGCGGTGCTTGAGGCCGCTCGCGCGGTCGAGCCGGCGCAGGCCATCGTAAGCGGTCGGCAGCCGCAACCGGAACAACGGCACGCTGCTGACCGCCGCGAGCGCCAGCAGCAGGAACAGGCCGATCGCGCGGCCGATCGGCGGCAGCACCAGCCATACACCCGCCCATGACAAGGCGAGGAAGAGCCCGATCGCGGTCGCGAGCGACGCCACCGCCGGCCACAGCCGTTCCCAGAGAATCGTCCAGCGTGCCCGCCGCAGCGCTTTTGCGAGCAACCCTTCCGCAGCCTGCTGATCGACCGGCTGCTGCTGTTGGTCCGGGCTCTCCGGTACGCGGTCGGTCACGGGATTTCCTGCATCAGCCGGTACCCTGACTGATTTGCCGCACAGCAACAAGAACAACTCCGGACGATAAAGTGGGGGTGCCGCGGGGCGGTTCCGTGGCGCCACTGCCAAAATGCCCGATCAAAAGGGCGTGTTCCGTCATTTTTCGGCTTGCAGCCATGGCGGCAGGCTGTCGAGCCGGATCAAGGTGTCGACCTCGATGCGCGGGCGCACCACGGCCCAGGCGTCATCGCGCACCAGCACCTCCGGAACCAGTGCCCGGGTGTTGTAGGTGCCTGCTTGCACCGCACCATAGGCGCCTGTCGACATGACCGCGAGCAAATCGCCCGGCTCGGCGTCCGTCATTTCACGATCTTCCGCCAGAAAGTCCCCCGACTCGCAGACCGGGCCGACCACGTCGGCGACAATCCGCCGCGCCCCGGGGGCAGGCTCGGCAACCGGTCGAATTTCATGATGGGCGCCGTAAAGCGTCGGCCGGATGAGGTCGTTCATGGCCGCATCCACGATGATGAAGGTCTTAGCGTCGCCCTCCTTCTTGTAGAGCACGCGGGTGACCAGGACGCCGGCATTGCCGACGATGAGGCGCCCGGGCTCAAAAATCAGCATGCAATCGAGTTCGCGCGTCGCCTCCTTGACCACCGTCGCATAGGCATCTGGATCGGGCGGCGGCTCGTCTTCGCCGCGATACGGAATGCCGAGCCCGCCGCCAAGATCGATGTGCTCAATGCGGTGGCCGTCGGCGCGCAAGGCGCGCACGAAGTCAGAAAGCAGCGCGAACGCATCCTCGAACGGCTGCAGCTCGGTGATCTGGCTGCCGATGTGCATGTCGACGCCGGCAACGCGAATGCCCGGCAGCTTGCCGGCAAAGCCGTAGGCTTGGCGGGCGCGGCCGATCGGGATGCCGAATTTGTTTTCCGCGCGTCCGGTCGCGATTTTCGCGTGAGTGCGCGCATCGACGTCGGGATTGATCCGCAACGACACGTCGATGGTGCGGTTCTTGGAGGCGGCGATGGCCGAGAGCATCTCCAGTTCCGCCTCCGACTCGACGTTGACGCACAGGATGCCTTCGTCGACCGCCAGGGCCAGTTCGCCCGCGGTTTTGCCGACGCCGGAGAACATGATCTTTTCGCGCGGAATGCCTGCGGCGCGCGCTCGCTTGAGTTCGCCCTCCGAGACCACGTCGGCGCCGGCGCCTAACCGCGCCAACGTCGCGACCACGGCCTGGTTGGAATTTGCCTTCATGGCGTAGCAGACGAGCGCGCGCACGTCCGCGAATGCGCCGGCAAACACGCGGTAATGCCGCTCGATCGTCGCGGTCGAATAACAATAGAAGGGCGTGCCGACCTTCGCGGCGACGGCGGCGAGATTCACCGCCTCGGCGTGGAGCGCGCCGTTGCGATAAGCAAAGTGATGCATCCAGTGTCCCGATTCCGAAGCTCGCCCGAGTCTGCCGCCCGCGCCATAGCGAACTTCGGGTTCGCGGCACTAGCGCTCAGTTGATGAGCCAGTCGAGCGGGAATGTTTTCTTGGCGGGGGGTGGCGGCGATGGCGCGGTGGTGGGGGCGCCTGACGCGGCGACCTGTCCGTCCGGCCCCGGCGCATGTTGGCTGCCGATCACCGATGGCTCCGCCAATCCCCCCGGTGGCGGATCGAGGCCGCTTTTGCGGCCGCAGCCGGCAAGCCCGAGCGCGAGCGCGGCGCCGAAGGCGCAGCGAACAGCGAGACTCACCAACGGGCGCGGCACGATTCGGGCTCCTGACAGATCGGCACCATAGCAGAATGCAGGGTTGAGGCGACCTTTTCATGGCCGCCCTCAGGACTTAGGGCGGCCGCCGGGTTGTCCCGTTTTCTCCAGGCGCTTGAGCCACTTGCGCGCCTCGCGCCGGACATTGGCCGGGGCTGTGCCGCCGAAGCTCGAGCGGCTCTTGACCGACCGCTCGGCGGAGAGAACCGAACGCACCTCTTCGGTGATGCGCGGCTCGATTTCCTGCATGGTGGTAAGCGGCAGACGGCTCAGCGCAACGGTTTCTTTCTCTGCCGCCGCGACGATGCGTCCGGTGATGTGATGGGCTTCGCGGAACGGTATCCCGAGACGCTGCACCAGCCAGTCGGCGAGGTCGGTGGCGGTCGCATAGCCGGCGCCGGCCGCCTTCTTCATGCGTGCTGCATCGGGCTCCATGTCGCGCACCATGCCGGTCATGGCGGCAATCGACAGCGCCAGCGCGGCGACGGCCTCCATCGCGCCTTCCTTGTCCTCCTGCATGTCCTTCTGATACGCGAGCGGCAATCCCTTCATGACCATCAGCAGCGCGGTGAGGGCGCCGGCGATGCGGCCGGTTTTGGCGCGCACCAGCTCGGCCGCATCCGGGTTGCGCTTCTGCGGCATGATGGACGAGCCGGTGGTGAATTTGTCGGACAGTTTGATGAGGCCGACCGCCGGCGACGTCCACAGCACGATCTCTTCGGCGAAGCGCGACAGGTGCACGGCTGCGATCGCGCAGCCGGCGAGCGTCTCGAGCACGAAGTCGCGGTCGGCGACCGCATCGAGGGAATTCGCCGCGGGCCGGTCGAAACCGAGAGCCTGCGCGGTCGTGTCGCGGTCGATGGGAAACGACGTGCCGGCAAGCGCCGCGGCGCCGAGCGGGCATTCGTTGAGCCGTGCGCGCGCGTCCTTGAAGCGCCCGCGGTCGCGCCCCGCCATCTCGACGTAGGCGAGGAGATGATGCCCGAACGTGACCGGTTGCGCGGTTTGCAAATGGGTAAAGCCCGGCATGACGGTGCCGGCATGGACGAGGGCTTTTTCCGCCAATGCGTGCTGATAGCCGGCGAGTGCGCGGTCGAGTTCGTCGATCGAGTCGCGAATCCATAGTTTGAAATCGGTCGCAACCTGATCGTTGCGCGACCGCGCGGTATGCAGCCGGCCGGCGGACGCACCGATCAATTCGCCAAGCCGCGCCTCGACATTCATATGGATGTCCTCGAGCGTGCGGTCGAACTTGAAATCGCCCGCGTCTATTTCTGACAGGATCGTGTCTAGACCGTGAGCGATTTTGGCGGCATCGTCCGCGCTGATGATCCCCTGCTTGCCCAGCATCGCGACATGGGCCTTGCTCGCCGCAATGTCCTGGCGATAAAGCCGGCGGTCGAAATCGATCGAGGCGTTGATCTCCTCCATGACCGCGTCCGGGCTTGATCCGAACCGGCCGCCCCACATCTTGTTGCCGATGTCGCTGCTCATCGCCTTACCACCGACGGACCATCGCGGATGACGACCGGGTCCGAGACCGAAACGCGCGCTCGACGCGCGCCCCGCATCGCTCTGATTGCCGTCGCGGCGCTTGTCGGAGCCGCCGCCGGGCTCGCGGCGGTATACGGGATCGGCCGCTTTGGGCGCAATGCAGGCGCCATGGCGTGCAGCGCCGGCGCGGCGGCGGCGCAGCGGATTGCCCCGCTGGTACACGGGGAGGTCGCCGCCATTTCCACCGCCGACGAGCCGCGCCGTATTCCCGACCTTGTTTTCAAGGACGCGACCGGCGCGACGAAGACGCTCGCCGACTGGCGCGGGCGCGCGGTGCTGTTCAACCTGTGGGCCACGTGGTGCGTGCCGTGCCGCAAGGAAATGCCGGCGCTCGATGCCTTGCAGGCGCGGCTGGGCGGGCCGCGCTTCGACGTGGTCGCCGTCAACATCGACACTCGCGACCCGGAGAAGCCGAAAGCCTGGCTCAAGGACGCCGGAATAAACCGGCTGGCCTACTACGCCGACCCCAGCGCCAAGGTGTTTCAGGATCTCAAGCTCGCCGATCGCGCGTTCGGCATGCCGACGACGCTGCTGGTCGACGCCAACGGCTGCGAGGTCGGCACCTTGGCCGGTCCCGCCGAATGGGCGAGCGACGACGCCGTGGAGCTGATCGGGGCGTTGATCGGAAGCTAGAGCGTGATCCCGAAAAAGCCTGTCCCGCACTCGATGCGGGGCGGGTGCGGGTTTTCGGAAAAGATCATGCCCAGCAATAACAAAGCGGGATGACCATTGGAGGAAAGGTCATCCCGCTTTAGCTGGCGCCGGCCGATTGGTTGTCAGGCGCTGGCAATCGTCCGCTGGCGCAGCGGCTTGAGCACGAAGAGCGCCAATGCCACCACCACGAAGTTCGTGATCGCGGTAATGACGAACACCATGTGCCACCCGCCGGTCGCCGATTTAACGATGTTGGCGAGTGGGACGAGGAACGCCGACGTGCCCTTGGCGGTGTAGAGCAAACTGAGATTCACGGTCGCGAACTTGATGCCGAACGTGTCGGTGCAGGTCGACGGGAACAGGCTGAAGATCTCGCCCCAGGTGAGGAAGATAAGCGCGGCAAACAGGATGAAGGCCCATGGCGCGTGGCCGAGCGTGCCGAGCAGCCAATAGGCTATTCCGCCCAAGCCGAACGCGATCGCCATCGTGTATTCGCGGCCGATGTGATCGGAAACCCAGCCGAACAGCGGACGCGCCCCGCCGTTGCAGATGTTGTCGATGATGAGCGCCGCGCTCAAGGTCGTGGCACCCCAGAACACGATTACGTCGGTGAGGTTGAAGTCCTTGGCGATGGGAGCGATCTGCGCCGTCGCCATCAGGCCGCTCGCCGATACCAAAACGAACATGATGTAGAGCAGCCAGAATACCGGCGTGGCCAGCACTTCCTGGGGCGCGTAGTTGCGCGTGGTCTGGACGACTTTGGGCGGAGGAGCGCCGGCGATTTCACCGGGCTCCGGCCCTCGCAGCAGCCAAGCTAGAATGAAAACGACGCCGCCTTGAATGAGCCCGAACCAGAGGAAGGCGGTTTCGTAGCCGTAGGACGCGATCACCATGCGGATGGGAACGACGCTCAACGCGGAGCCGGCGCCGTAACCGGCCGCGGTCAGGCCGACGGCAAGCCCGCGCCGATCGGGAAACCATTTCACCGCATGGCCAACCGAGGTCGCGTAAATGCCGCCGCCGCCGGCGCCGCTCACGGCGGCGCCGATGTACAGCATTTCGAGCGATTCCGCGTATGCGTTAATGACCCAGCCGAGGGCCACCATGATGCCGCCGAAGGCGACCATCAACCTGGGACCGCGCCGGGGGCCGAGGGTGTCGACGATCCAGCCCTGGATTGGCGTGAGCCACGTTTCCAGCGCGATGAAAATGCTGAACGCGAACTGGATCGACGCCAGCGACCAGCCGTGGGCCTTGTTGATGGGATTGACGAACAGCGTCCAACCGTATTGCAGGTTGGCGATGAGCACCATGCAGACGATGCAGCAAATCAGTTGGGTCCAGCGGACTCCAACATTAACGGCTGCGCGATCGCCCGCGGCGTGGGATGTCGTGGTCATTTCCGCCCCTGATCTTTATTGGTCGCGTGGTTATCCCACGCTGGCATAGCTTATACCCCAAATAGGGCCCGAACAGCTATATCCACGCGAGCCGCTGCCCTTGAATAGTCGCCGGGGCGCTTGCCGCGGCCCTTGCGGGCGTTGCGTTGCGGGGCTGCAGCAATTTGCCTCGCGGTTGCGGCCGATGGACTTGCGCACAGGTCCAAGACAAGACTTCATGCCGATCCCCACCTCCCTAAGGACAGACGCATGCCCGAACCCGTCGATTTCATCGTGAACGGCCGCAAGGTCGGCGTCGCGGTCGAGCCGACCACTCCGCTCCTTGCCGTGCTGCGCAATTCGCTCGGGCTCACCGGCAGCCGGTTCGGCTGCGGGCTCGAGCAATGCGGCGCCTGCATGGTGCTGCTCGACGGCGAGGCGGTGTACGCGTGCGCGCGTGAAGTCGGAACCGTCGCGGGCAAGGCCGTCACCACCATCGAAGGGCTGGCGGACGGGGAAAAGCTGCATTCGCTGCAGCAGGCGTTCCTCGCTGAGCAGGCCGGCCAGTGCGGCTATTGTCTCTCGGGAATTCTCATGTCCGCAAAGGCGCTGCTCGACCGCAATCCGCGGCCGAGCCGGGCGGAGATCATCGCGGCGCTCGACAAACATCTGTGCCGCTGCGGCGCTCACAACCGCATCATCCGCGCGGTCGAGCGCGCGGCCGGGAGTGCGTCATGACGGCACCGCTCCCGCAGAGCCTCACCGACAATCCGCGCCTCGACCGCTGGGTCGGCTTCGAGCCCGACCGCACCGTGCGCATCGCCACCGGCAAGGTCGAGCTGGGCCAGGGCGTGCTCACGGCATTGCTGCAGATCGCCGCCGAGGAACTCGACGTGCCGCCCGCCCGCATCCGCCTTGTCTCCGGCGTGACCGCGCAATCGCCCAACGAGGGCTACACCGCCGGCAGCCGCTCGATCGAGGAATCGGGCGGCTCAATCCGCCTGGTGTGCGCGGAGGTGCGCGGGCTCTTTCTCGACCACATCGCGGGGGTGCTCGATTGTCCGCGCGCCGAACTGGCGATCAAGGACGGCGCGGTGCTGCGCAACGGCGTCCCCACCGGCTTCGATTATTGGTCGCTCAACGAGAAGATCGATCTCGCGCGGCCGGCGACCGGAACGGCCCCGGTGAAACGTCCGGCCGACTTCCGCTTCATCGGCCGCAACCTGGCGCGCGTCGACCTGCCGGCGAAGGTGGCCGGCGGCGCCTTCGTGCACGATCTGGCGCCCGCGGGCGTCAAGCACGCGCGCGTGGTGCGCCAGCCGCGGCGCGGCGCGCGGCTCACGTCGGTCGACGAGGCGGCGATCCAGCGCGCTAGCCGCGACAAGATCGAACTGGTGCGCGACGGGGATTTCCTGGCGGTCGTTGCGGACGACGAGACCGTCGCCATGCAGGCGGTCGACGTGGCTCGTCGCCACAGCACGTGGGAAGGTGGCGTTGCCGTTCCGGTGGACGCCGGCGAGCCGTCGTTCATGACCGCTCAGCCGTCGAAAGATCGCGTCATCGAGATCGGCGCGGCGCCGTCGGCCGCCGCTGCCCGCACGCTTGAAGCGACCTATTCGCGTCCGTTCATCGCCCATGCGTCCATGGCGCCGTCCTGCGCGTTGGCGCAATTCGCCGACGGCCGGCTGACCGTGTGGTCGCACGCCCAGGGCGTTTATCAGCTGCGCAATTCGATCGCGCGCGCGCTCGGGCTTGCCGCCGAAAACGTTACGGTGCTGCACCGCCAGGGCGCCGGCTGCTACGGCCACAATGGCGCCGACGACGCCGGCCTCGACGCCGCGCTCGTCGCGCGGGCGATGCCCGGCCGCACAGTGCGCCTGCAGTGGAGCCGCGAGGACGAATTGTCGGCGGCGCCGTTCGGCTCGGCCATGACCGTGCGCATGCAGGCAACGCTCGACGCCGATGGCCGGCCGCTCGAATGGACTCACGAGGTGTGGAGCGCGGTACACGGCCAGCGTCCGGGCATGGCCGGCAATATCAATTTGCTCGGCGCGACCGCGCTCCCCAATGCGCCGCCGCCGCCCGAGCCGGTCGACGTGCCCGATGCCGGTGGGGGCGGCGGCACGCGCAACTCGGCGATGCTCTACGATTTCCCGCGCCAGCGCGTCGTGCACCACCTGCTCACGCAGATGCCGGTGCGCACCTCATCGCTGCGCACGCTCGGCGGTTTCGCCAACGTGTTCGCGGCGGAATCCTTCATGGACGAGCTGGCCGATGCGGCGGGCGAGGATCCGGTCAGCTATCGGCTCTCGCTCATGTCGGAGCCGCGCGCCCGGCGCGTGATCGAGGCCGCGGCGCGGATGTGCGGCTGGTCCGGACGCGGCGAGCGCGGCAGCGGCACGGCGCGCGGGCTTGCCTTCGCGCGCTACAAGAACAAGGCCGGCTACGCGGCGGTCGTCGCCGAAGTGGAGGTCGACGAGGCGGTGCGGGTCAAACAGATCTGGTGCGCAGTCGACGGCGGGCTCATCATCAGCCCGGACGGGGCGCGCAATCAGATCGAAGGCGGCGCGATTCAGGCGACGAGCTGGACGCTCAAGGAGGCGGTGCGCTTTGCGGACGGCCGCGTCGCCTCGATCACCTGGGACGACTATCCGATCCTGCGATTCTCGGAAGTGCCGGCGGTCGAGATCGAGCTGATCGACGCGCAGGATCGGCCGCCGCTCGGCCTCGGCGAGGTGGTGCACGGCCCCACCGCCGCCGCCATCGGCAATGCGGCCGCGCACGCGCTCGGCGCGCGCATCCGCAACCTGCCGCTCACCCGCGAGCGCATCATGGCCGCAGTGCTGTGATGCTTTCTTACCTCTCCCCGCAAGCGGGGAGAGGTCGGCCGCGAAGCGGCCGGGTGAGGGGCTTACGCCGCCTTGGCGGGGCGGATCGCCTGCGGGATCGACAGCGGCTTGTTGGCGCTGCAGTCGATCGACTCAACCGTCATGAACACCAAATCGGCGTCGCCGATGTTTTCGAGGTCGTGCACCTTGAACTCGCCCGTCCCATAAGTCTCGTGGCGGGTCTCGCCCGGCGCATAGGAATATTCGACCGTCGTGCCGTCCATCAGGTGCTGGCGGCCGCGTCCGCCGCTCACCGACGTCCAGAAATAATCGAGCACGTGCCGGTGGAAGCCGAAGCGCTCGCCCGGCTTGAGCCGGATGGTCCATACCCGCAGGCGGTCGGTCTCGGACACCAGCGCGTTGCCGACGCAGCCGTTGGGGGCGCGCGCCTCGCGTTCGAACTCCTGTTTGAGCGCGGCCGTCCAGGCCGAGGTGTCGGCCTTGGTGGTCGCCTTGTCTTTCATGCTGAGGGTCATCGGTTCCTCCGGGTTTCGCGCATCGGCTAATGGGTTCAGGCGCTAATGTATAATGGTCGCGGCGCGGGGCAAAGGCGTGGGTTCGGCATTGCAAGATAGACGGCGCGCGCTCGTCATCGGCGGCTCGGTGAGCGGGCTCTTCGCCGCGCTGGCGCTCTCCCGCCGCGGCTGGGATGTCACGGTCTTCGAGCGCGTCGAGACGGAACTTGCCGGGCGCGGCGCCGGCATCGTGGCGCAACCGCAGTTGTGGGACGTGTTTCGTGCGGTCGGCATCGATCCCCCGGTCGATCTCGGGGTGCCGGTCGAGTTACGCCGCTCCTACGACGTCGACGGACGCCTGATGGGCGAAATCCGCTGCCCGCAGACGCTCACGTCATGGGACCGCGTCTATCGGCTGCTGCGCGATGTGTTTTCGTCCGCGCGCTATCGCCGCGGCAAGGCGCTCGCCCGCGTCGAGACGCGGCCGCGCTCGGTCGTGGCGCATTTCGCCGACGGCGAGGTCGCCGAAGGCGATCTCCTGGTCGGCGCCGACGGGCTGCGCTCGACGGTGCGCGCGCAGTTCCTGCCCCAGGTCGTGCCGCTCTACGCCGGCTATATCGCCTGGCGGGCGCTCGTGCCCGAGGCGGCGCTCTCGCCCCCGACCCATCGCGACCTTTTTCCGTATTTGGCCTTCTGCCACCCGCCCGGCGAGCAGATGCTCGGTTATCCGGTCGCCGGCCCTGACAACGACCTCCGACCGGGGCATCGCAGCTACAATCTCGTCTGGTACCGGCCGGCGGACGAGGAGAACGAACTGCCGCGGCTGCTCACGGACGCGACCGGCATCACCTACTCGGTCTCCATCCCGCCGCCGCTGATCCGCGCCGAGGTGATCGACGAGATGCGTGCGGCGGCGCAACGCCTGCTCGCGCCCCAGTTCCGCGAGGTGGTGCGCGTCGCCGCGCAGCCGTTCATTCAGCCGATCTACGATGTCGCGGCGACGAAGATGGCGTTCGGCCGTGTCGCCATTCTCGGCGACGCGGCGTTCGTGGCGCGGCCGCACGTCGCGGTCGGCGTTGCCAAGGCGGCCGAAGACGCGGCCGCGCTCGCGCAGTCGATCGACGAATGCGGCGACGTCGAGCGCGGGCTGGCGCGTTTCGAGGCGCTGCGCATCGGGGTCGGCCGGCGCGTCATCGAGCGGGCACGCCACCTCGGCGCCTATCTCCAGTCGCGCGCGCGCAGTCGCGAGGAACGCCTGCGCGCCGAGAAGCATCGCGCGCCCGCCGCCGTCATGGCGGAAACGGCGGTGCTCGATTTTTTGGATGAATGATGCTTCAGTCTCGTCATGCTGGCGAAAGCAGGCATCCAGTACACACAGGCTTCGCAAATTCTGCTCACACTGGGGTTGCTGGATCGCCCGCTTCCGCGGGCGATGACGAGGTGGGAATTACAATCCCAACAATTTCTTCGCATTCCCGCCGGCGACCGCCGCCATGGTGGAGGCGTCGAGCGCGGCCGAGCCGAGGTGGCCGATCGGATCGGCATCCGCCATGTCGTAGGGATAGTCGGTGCCCATGAGCACGTGGTCGGCGCCGAACACCTCGATCAAATATTTGAGCTGGTGCGGCGTGAATACCACCGTATCGACGTAGACGCGCTTGAGATATTCAGTCGGCGGCTTGGGCAGGCTGCCGCGCGCGTCCGAGCGCGCGCCCCAGGCGTGATCGATACGTCCCGAGTAGCCGCCGAGGTAGCCGCCGCCGTGCACCGCCAGTATTTTCAGGTTGGGATGGCGCTCCAGCACGCCGTCGAAGATCAGATAGTGCAGCGCGAGCGTGGTGTCGAACGGATTACCGATCACGTTGTTGAAATAAAAGCGCGTCAAACGCTGGGCATCGGTAAAGCCGTTCGGGTGGATCACCACCAGCGCGCCGAGCGCTTCCGCCTTGGCCCAGAACGGCGCAAAGGCCGGATCGGACAGTTCCTTGCCGGCCACGTTGGTGAGAATCTGCGCGCCCTTGAAGCCGAGCGTCTTCATGCAGCGCTCCAGTTCCTTGGCGGCCTCGGCGCCGTCCTGCAGCGGCACCGTGCCGAGCGCGACGAACCGGTCGGGCTTGCCGGCGACGTATTGGGCGATGCCGTCGTTGAGGATGCGGATTGCCGGCGCCGCGTATTCGATCGGCACTGTGAAATAGCACTGGGGCGGCGGCGGCATGATGAGCTGCATGTCCACCCCTTGAGCATCCATGTCCGTGAGCCGTTCGTCGTATTGGGTGATGCGCGAGCGGCGGTCCGCTTCCTGTTTCTGGCCCAGCGCCTTGGTCTCGGGCGTGGCGAAATGGGCGAGCGGGATCGTGGCAAGGTCGAGATGCGGTTTGACGAACTCGGCCGCCGCCGGCACCGCCACGTGCGAATGGATGTCGATCGTGATCGACTTGGGCCGCACCTCGCGTCCGGGCTTGCCGTGCTTGCGTGCCGCCGTCGGTCCGTAGTGATTGGTCGGATTCAAAATCCCCTCCGGTGTTTGCGAATTGATCGGCGCGCCACCTCGTCAGAACACGCCGAGATACTGGTGCAGATCGATCTGGTCGTTCCGCAGCTTTGCCGCCGTCGCGGTCACCGCGACTACGCCGCTGTTGAGGATGACCACGTCGTCGGCAATGTCGAAGACGAGTTTCGGGCTCTGTTCCACCAGCACGATCGACAGCCCGCTCTCTTTGAGTTTGCGGATGGTGGTCATCACCTCGGCCACGATCTGCGGCGCGAGGCCTTCCGAGGGCTCGTCCATGAGCAGGACCCGCGGATTTCCCATCAACGCCCGGCCGATCGCGAGCATCTGCTGCTCGCCGCCGGACAGATAGCCGGCAGGCTGCGTGCGACGTTCGGCGAGGCGCGGGAACATGGCAAACACGGTCTCGTCGGTCCACGGCGCGTGTCGGGTGCCGGGAGCGACGCCGCGCGCGGCGACCATGAGATTTTCGCGAACCGTGAGGCTCCTGAACACGCGGCGGCCCTGCGGCACGAGGGCAACGCCGCGCGCAGCGATCATTTCCGGGGGAAGCCGCGTCACCGACGAACCGAACACTTCGACGCTGCCGGCGCGCGGCGGCAACAAACCGACGCTGACGTTCATACAGGTCGATTTGCCGGCGCCGTTGCGGCCGAGCAGGCCGAGCAGCCGGCCTTCGCCGAGTTCGAACGACACGTTCCGCAGCACGTGGCTGTCGCCGTAGAAGGCGTCGACCTCGCTCAGGCGAAGCGCGTTACTCGCCAAGATAAACCTCGCGCGTGCGGGGATCGGCGACCACTTCGGCACGCGTGCCTTCGACGATCACCTCGCCAAAATGCATGAGCGTGATGCGGTCGGCAAGATCGAGCGCCGTGTCCATGTCGTGCTCGATCATGACGATCGTCACGTCGCGCGGGATGGCGACGAGAAGTTTTCGCACGTCGCTGCGCTCGTCGATGGAAAGTCCGGCGAACGGTTCGTCGAGCAGCAGCACCTTGGGATTCTGCGCCAGCGCCATGGCGATTTCGACGCGCCGCTTTTCGCCATACGAGGTTTCCGCCAGGGGTCGATCGGCGATGTGGCCCAGTCCGACGCGCTCTAGCGCCGCACGTCCCGCCGCCGCCAGGTGGTGCTGACGATCGAGCGCGATCAGCGGGTTCCAGCGCAGCGGCGAGAGACCCAGCAGCGCCAAGGTGACGTTGCGCAGTATCGTGTCGCGCGCAAACAGGGTGATGATCTGATAGGTGCGCGCCAGGCCGAGGTGCGCGCGGTTGCGGCTCGCCATGCGGGTAATGTTGCGGCCGAACAGCAGAATCGATCCGCTGTCAGGCGCGATCTCGCCGGTGATCAGATTGAACAGCGTGGTCTTGCCGGCGCCGTTCGGACCGATGATCAGCCGGCGTTCGCCCGGCGCCACTGCGAGATTGATATTCGTGGTGACGCGCAGGCCGCCAAACGATTTGCCCAACCCGCTGACCGCAAGCGCGCTCATGGCTTGGGCCCCGTCAGCGGGATCGGCGCCGCGGCTTTCGGGCGCTTGAGCGCGCGCCACGCCGCACGGGCAAGGCGGACCGCCCCGGGCACCAGGCCTTCCGGCATGAATACCACGATGGCGACGAAGATGGCGCCGAGCAGGAAGTTCCAGCGCTCCACATAGGCGCTTGCCACGTTCTTGATGATGACGACCAGCGCCGCTCCGATCACCGGGCCGAGCAACGTTCCCGCTCCGCCCGAGATCACCATCAGCAGGCCTTCCGCCGAGGCGGCGAGCGCCAGCGCCTGCGGACTGATGAACTGATTGTAATAGACGAACAGGATGCCGGCGACGGAGGTCAGAAGCCCGGAGAACATGAACGCCCAGAAGCGCATCATCCAAACATGGTAGCCGAGCGCGGTCATCCGGCGCGGCTGGTCGCGGGTGCCGCACAAAGCGGCGCCGAACGGCGAGCGCACGAAGATCGCCACCCCCGCGACGGCGAGGAGAAAGACGATCAGGGTCGCCCCGTAAAAGCCGCGTGCCGAGGCGAGCGAAAGCCCGAACGGCGCCGGGCGCGTCGCCACGTTGATGCCGTTGTCGCCGTTGGTCACGCTGATCCAGCGATAGGCCAGCCCCCAGATGATTTCGCCGAGCGCGAGCGTGATCATGATAAAGGTGATGCCGCCGGCCCGCAGCGAGACCGCGGCGAAGCCCGCCGTGACGACGAGCGCGCTCGCGAGCCCGGCCAGAATGGCGACCGTGTGCCCGTGTCCGGCGGCGAGCAGGTAGGCGACCCCGTAGCTCGCCACCCCGAAAAGTCCGGCATGACCGAGCGAGACCAGGCCGGCATAGCCCACCAGCACGCTCAGGCCGAGCGCGAATACCGCATAGAGTAGGATCTGGCTTGCGATATTGACGTAATAGATCTCCGTGATCGCGTAAGGCAACGCGACGAGAGCGAGGACCGCGATGGCAACGGCGATAGCGCGGCCGCTCACAGGACCTGCTCTCCGAACAAGCCCTGCGGGCGGAGCACCAGCACCAGCACCATCGGGAGGAACAGGACGAAGTACGCCAATTCCGGCACCAGCGCCTGGCCGAAATTGTAGATGAAGCCGATGATGATGCTGCCGACGAATGAGCCGAGCAGGCTGCCGGTGCCGCCGAGGATGACGACCACCAGCGCGAGCGGCAGCATGTCCTGATCGAGGCCGGGATAGACCGACAGGATCGGGCCGCCGATCATTCCCGCAAAGGCCGCAAGCCCGGCGCCGAGCGCAAATACGATGGTGAACAAGCGGGACACGTGGATGCCGACGACGCGCGCCATCTGCGGATCGTCGACGCCGGCGCGGATCATGGCGCCGAGCCGCGTTCGTTCGAGCATCAGCCAGAGTACGACGGCAAACACCACGGCGATGGCGATGACCGCCATGCGGTAAAGCGGAAACGCCGCCGGGCCGGCGCGCACGAATCCCCCAAGCCCGGCCGGCGTCGCCACCGAGATGGGATCGCCGCCCCATATCATCAGGCAGAGATCGGCGACCATCAGCGAGACGCCGAGCGTCACCAGCACCTGCGCCAGTTGCTGGCCAGCGAGCCGGCGCAGCAGGAAGCGCTCCATGATGGCACTCAGGGCCGCCACCGCCAGCGCGCCGGCGATGGCGGCGAGCCAGAAATTCAGAGTGAAGCCGAGATCGCCGGCGAGCAGGGTGGCGCCGATATAGGCGCCGGCCATGAACATCGAGCCGTGCGTCAGGTTGGGAATCCGCATCAGCCCGAAGATCAGGGAAAATCCCGCCGACAGCAGAAACAGCAACCCGCCGAACGTCACGCTGTTGACGGTCAGCAGGACCCAGAACGTCATGTCCGCCGCCGATCGGATGACGGACGACAGACGACGGAGGACAGAAGGAAGGTTGGTGACACGGCGGCTATTCCGTCGTCCGTCCTCTGGCTGATCGAACTAGCACTTCGTCAGGGGCGGATAGTCGCGCGAATAGACCGGGTGCGCGAGGTATTCCTGCTCGGGCCAGGTCCAGAACTGGCTGACGTTCTCGTAGGTTTTGATGATCTTGTTCCAGAGTTTGAGGCCGTATTTGGCGCCCTCCGTGCCGACGCGACGGATGTAGTACGTGCCGACCACGTTGCCCAAGTGATCGAATTTGAGCGGGCCGCGCGGGGTGTCGGTCAGATTGACCGCCTTGAGCGCCGCCATGAACTTCTCTTTGTCGCCGGCGTCGCCGCCGGTCGCTTTGAGGGCGGCGTCGACCACCTGGCAATTGACGTAAAGCAGCGCGGCGTATTGGCCCGGAATGGTGTTGAAGTTCTTCAGCATGCCGTCGATGAAACGCTGGTTGCCGTCGATTTCCAGATCGAGTGAGTAAGGGCAGCAGGAGACGAGGCCGACCGCCTCCTCCCCGAAGCTTTTGAGCAACGCGTCGTCACCGCCGGTTATTCCGGTCACGACCGGATATTTGAGACCCGAATTGGCGTACGCCTTCATGAAGCGCAGCGGGTTCGAGCCGGCGAAGCCCTGACAGACGGAATCGCAATCGGCGATCTGGGCGACGTAGGGCGTGTAGTCGGGCGTCACCAGCGGCGGCCACAGCTTGGCGACCACGCAGCCGCCGTCCTTCTGGAACGCGGCCTGAAAGCCTCCCATTTGCTCGTAGCCGAAGGCAAAGTCCTCGACCAGGCAGAAGGCTCGCTTGAGTTTGAGTTCGGTGGCCGCGTAGTGACCCATCGGATGCATCGCCTGCGACGAAGTGGCCGACGCGCGCAGCAAATACGGATTGGGCTGGCGTTGCGTCAGGTTGTCCGCCGCCGCCAAGCTGAGCGTCGGCATCTTCTGTTCGCGGATATAATCGTTGATCGCATAGAGCTCGAAGGCGGCCAGCGGGCCGAGGATGACGTCGACCTTGTCGCGTTCGACCAATTCCTGCGCTTTGGTCTTCGCCCCGGCCGGATTGCCCCCGGTATCGGCGGCAATGAAGTCGACCTTGCGCCCGCCGATCGTGAAGTTCTTTTCCTTCAAATAGGTCGTCACCCCCTGTTCCATCTGAATGCCGCCCTGGGCGAGCGGCCCGCTCTTCACCGTGAGTAGGCCGAGCTTGAACGGCGCCGCCTGCGCCCGCAGCACGGCGGGCGTCGCGACCGCAAGGCCGGCGGCGGCCGCGCCTTTCAACAGCGTGCGACGATGAATCCCCATGGTTCGTTCCTCCCCGCTTCGGGCTTATCGGCCCCTTTCCGTCAATCAGACGAAGAGGACGGAAGAGAAGCGTATTGGCACGCCGTCTATTCCGTCGTCCCGTCGTCTGCCGTCCGTCCTCTGCTTGGTCAGCATTTCGTCAACGGCGGATAATCGCGCGAGTACACCGGGTGTGAGAGATATTCCTGCTCCGGCCAGGTCCAGAACTGGCTGACGTTCTCGTAGGTCTTGATGGTCTTGTTCCAGAGCTTGAGGCCGTATTTTGCCCCTTCTTTTCCGATCCGCCGCACGTAGAACGTTCCGACGCAGTTGCCGAGGTGATCGAACTTGATCGGCCCGCGCGGCGTATCGGTGAGACTGACCGCCCTGAGCGCCGCTATGAATTTTTCCTTATCGTCGGCGGCTCCGTTCGTCGCCTTGAGCGCGGCATCGACCACTTGGCAATTCACGTACAGCCCGGCGGCATAGAAACCGGGAATGCTGTTGAAATCCTTCAATATGCCGTCGACGAAGCGCTTGTTGCCGTCGCTCTCGAGGTCGAGCGTGTAGGGAGCGCATGAGACGAGGCCGATCGCCTCCTCGCCGAAGCTCTTGAGCAGCGCATCGTCGCCGCCGGTCTCGCCGGTCACGACCGGGTATTTGAGCCCGGCGCTGGCGTAGGCTTTCATGAAGCGCAGCGGGTTGGAGCCGGCAAAACCCTGGCACACCACATCGCAGTCGCTGATCTGCGCGATGTAAGGCGTGTAGTCGGGGGTAACGATCGGCGGCCACAGTTTCTTGACGACGCAGCCGCCGTCTTTCTGGAACGACGCCTGAAAGCCCCCCATCTGCTCGTAGCCGAAGGCAAAGTCCTCGACGATGCAGAAGGCACGCTTGAGTTTCATTTCGGTCGCGGTGTAGTGCCCCATCGGATGCATCGCCTGCGACGAAGTAGCCGACGCGCGCAACAAAAACGGGTTGGGCTGGCGTTGCGTGAGATTGTCCGCGGCAGCCAGACTCAAGGTCGGCGTTTTTTGCTCACGGATATAATCGTTGATGGCGTAGAGTTCGAAAGCGGCGAGCGGGCCGAGGATGACGTCGACCTTGTCGCGTTCGACCAGTTCCTGCGCCTTGGTCTTGGCGCCGGCTGGATTGCCGCCGGTGTCGGCCGAGACGAAATCGACCTTGCGGCCGCCCATCATGTAGTTTCTCTCCTTCAGGAACGTAAGCGTGCCCTGTTCCATCTGGATGCCGCCCTGGGCGAGCGGGCCAGACTTCACGGTAAGCAAGCCGAGCTTGAACGGCGCTGCCTGCGCGCGCAGCACGGCGGGCGCCGCGACCGCAAGTCCGGCCGCGGCCGCGCCTTTCAACACAGTTCGGCGATGCATTCCCATGCGCAGTTCCTCCCTGGTTTTCGGGGTTATCGATCCCGATTGTTGGCACGATAATACAAGTTGGGCTCTAACGCGTGTCAATCGCGTCGATTTGCCCTACACCAATGGCGTCATGGCCGTGAGTTATTATTCGCGTTTGACGCCCGCCATGGCTTCCAGCACCGCACACACCGACGCGGTGTCCTCGCCTGCGTGGCCGGTCGACATCGCCGCCGCGTAGACCGGCTCGGTCGCGGAAAACAGCGGCGTCGGGCATCCGACTTTGCGCGCGAAATCCCCGATCACGCTCATGTCCTTCTGCCACATCGAGACCTTCATGGTGACGTTGTCGCCGTCGTAGCGGTCCTGCGCCATGAACGGCCCGCGCAACTCGAACACGCGCGAATTGCCGGCGCCGTTCTTGATGAGGTCGTAGATCTGGCGCGGATCGAGCCCCGCCTTCATGCCGAGCACGAACGCCTCGGCGCTCGCCACGTTGTGGATGGCGACCAGGAGGTTGGCGACGAACTTCATCTTGCTGCCGTTGCCGAACGCACCGAGGTCGTAGGCTTGGCGCGAGAAGTCGGCGAACAGCGGCTCGAGCGCGGCGATGCTGGCCTTGTCCCCGCTCGCATAGATCACGAGGTCTTTCCTGCGCGCCTGCGCCCCGGTGCCGCTGAGGGGGCAGTCGAGCATGACATGGCCGGCCGCGCGCAGCGCCGCTTCCGCGCGGGCCTTATCGTCGAGCGAAAAGGTGCTCGCCTCCATCACGACGCGGCGCGGAACCTTGGCGTCCGCGATTGCCCTGATCGTCAGGTCGAGCGCCGTCGGCGTCGGCAGGCTGGTGATGATCGTGTCCGCGCTCGCGGCAACGGCGCCCGCGTTAGCTGCCGTCTCGACGCCGACCGCCTTCGCCTCGGCGGTGCGCGCGGCGTCGATGTCGTAGCCGACGACGCGCCAACCGGCCGCGACCAGATTGGTGGCGATCGCCCCGCCCATGATGCCGAGCCCGACCACTCCCACGGTTCCTTTTGCGCGTACTGCGCTCATGTTTTCTTTCTCTCCTTGCGTCACCTCGCGAGCCTCGCGCGGCGCGAACGCTACCATGCCGATTCGCGCAACAAAAACCAGCATGGATTGGCAGCGTAAGATGTCGCGTGCTAACGCTCGCAGCAATAAACGCGAGGCGAACGCATGCACGTCGGAGTCGCAGGGTTGGGTCGCATGGGCGCCGCGATGACGGCGCGGCTGGCCGAAGTCGGGTATCAGGTGAGCGGCTGGAACCGTTCGGCGGCGAAGGCGCAGCCGCTCGCGGCCGCCGGTGTTACGATCGTCGAGACGCCGGCGGCGCTCGCGGCCGGTGCCGAGACCATCATCACCAGTCTCACCGATGCGGCCGCCATCGATGCGGTCTACGGCGGGCCTAACGGTCTCCTGTCCGGGCCGGTCGACGGGCGGCTGTTCATTGAGATGAGCACGGTGCGGCCGCAAACCGAAATCGCGCTCGCCGCCAAGGTGCGTGCCAAGGGCGCGGCCTTCGTCGAGTGCCCGGTCGGGGGCACGGTCGGCCCGGCGCGCAGCGGCAAGCTGATCGGCCTCATGGGCGCCGAGGAGCCGGATGCGGTGCGCGCGCGGCCGCTGCTCGAGCAATTGTGCCGCCGCCTCGAGCATGTCGGCCCGGTCGGCGCCGGCGCCGTGATGAAGCTCGCGATCAATATGCCGCTGATGATTTACTGGCAGGCGCTGGGCGAGACCTTGGCGCTGTGCCGCGAGGTGAACGTCGAGCCTGCGCGCCTGATGGATCTGTTCGCCGACACGTCGGGCGGTCCCAACGTGCTCAAGGTGCGCGGCGGCCCGATCGCGGACATGCTCAAGGGCGGCGACGGCGGCCAGGCGACCTTCGATATCGATTCCTGCCGCAAGGATTTGCGCGTGATGCTGGCGGAAGGCCAGGCGCGCGGCATCGCCATGCCGCTCGTCGAGCACACGCTCGCCTGCTTCGACGAAGCAAGCCGCGCCGGCTGGGGCGCGCGCGACGCCGGCGCGCACGCGGTGTATTGGGCGCGCCGGTAATCCCTCCCCCCGAAGGGCCCCGAAGGGGGAGGGTGGCGAGCGAAGCGAGCCGGGTGGGGCCTTTTTGTTTGAAGACCTCCACCCCCCGCCGCTTCGCGGCAGACCCTCCCCCGCTGCGCGCGCGAAGCGGGGGAGGGATATCACACATCCGCAAACGGCTCGGGCGTGCCTGCCGGCAGCGGCACTTCGAACGCCTTGATGGTCATCGAGATCAGGCCGTAGTAGCCGAGGATGCCGGTCAGCTCGACCACGCCTTTTTGCCCGAGCTGCTTGATGGCGTTTTGATACGTCCCTTCCGACACCGCCTGCCTCGTCATGAGTTCGTGCGCGAAGGCGTAGACCGCGGCCTCGTCCGCCTGCGCGAGCTTCGGCTCTTTGCCGGTGCGGATCGCCTCGACCGCGGTCGGGTCGATGCCGGCCTTGATCGCGATCGGCGCGTGCGCGAACCACTCGTAGCCGGCGCGCCAGTGGGCGCCGGTCACGATGATCGCGAGTTCCGAGAGGCGCGGCGGCAAGCTCGTGCCGAAGCGGCAGAATGCGCCGAGCGCCTGCGCGCGGTCGGCCAGCGCGGCGCTCTGCAGCCATACCTTGAGCGGCCCCTGCACCTGGCCGCGCGGCCCGGCGACGATCGCGTCGTAGACGCGGCGCTGGTCGGCGTCGAGTGCGGCGTAGACGAGGTCGGGCGTGCGGGCCATGGAGGGTCCTCTGGTTGTCGGGCCGTTTCCCTTACGCGATCGTGACCGACGGGAAAAGCGGCGCGCATGGACTCCGCCGCGCCCGCTCGCTTATGCTTTCAAAAAATTGGGGAGGATTATCAGATGAAGCTGTTCTCGTTCTGGCGCTCGCTTGCTACCTATCGGGTGCGCATCGCGCTCAACCTCAAGGGGCTCAAGCCGGAGGTCGTGTTCGTCGATCTCATCAAGGGCGATCAGCTCAGGCCGGGGTACAAGGCGGTCAACCCGCAGATGGTCATCCCCGCGCTCATCGACGGCGAGGGCCCGGCGCTGTTCGAATCACTCGCAATCGTCGAATATCTCGATGAGGTGCATCCCCACCCGCCGCTCCTCCCCACCGAACCGCGGGCGCGCGCGTTCGTGCGCGGCATCGCCCAGATCGTCGCCGCCGATTCCCATCCGCTGCTGGTGCCACGCGTCCGCGCTTATCTCGAAAACGAGCTCAAGGTCGACGAGCCGGCGCGCATGAAATGGATCCGCCATTGGGTCGGCGAGGCGCTTACGGCGATCGAGAGCCATCTCGCGAACGACGGCATGACCGGCCGATTCTGCTACGGCGACCAGCCCACGATCGCCGACATTTGCGTCGCCAGCCAGGCGGCGGGCGCGGGCTTCTTCGGCGTCGACCTCAAGTCCTATCCGACGGTCTCGCGGGTGGTCGACGCCTGCATGAAGATCGATGCCTTCGCGGCGGCTCATCCGCTCAAGCAACCGGGCGCGCCGGCGGCAGTCGCGCATTAACCGCCGTAGGGCGCAATAGGCCGAAGGCCGTATTGCGCCGATCGCAAGGCGGCGCATTACGCGGCCCATCGGCCGCTAAATGCGCCCTACGCTTCAACAAGCTCCATGGGCGCCAGCGCGCGGCGCCACACGCCGCGCACGCGCGCGACCTCCGCCTCAAGCCGCGCCACGAACAGCCGCGCCTGCACGCTCAGCGTCCGTCGCGCCGGCTCGATGATGACGAACTCGGCGTAGAGCGGCGGGTCGACGATCGGATTGATGATCAGATCGTTGCGGCCGATGTCGTTGACGCAGATGAGCGAGGGCAGCACCGCCACCCAATCGGTCGCCGCCACGAACTCGAGCGTGCCGATCATGGCGTCCATCTCGATCATGTCCTCGACCACGACGCCGTTGGTCTGAAAATAGGTCTCGATGTTGCGCCGGCGGATGTTGGGCAGCCCCGGCACCACGATGCGCAGCGGCGCACAGTCGGAAAGGCGCAGCGGACGCAGCGGGCCAAACCCGCGCGCCGGGCCGGAAAGCAGCATCTCGCGGTCGCGCGCGAGCAGCCGCGAGCGCAGGCCGACGCGGCCCTCGAACGTCGGCACGATCGCAAAGTCCAGCTCTTCGGCGAGCACTTGCTCGGTAAGCACGCCGCTGTAGCCCTCGACGATGCGCAACTTCACGTCCGGGTGGTCGCGCACGAAGTCGCGTAACGTCAATGCCAAGCAGGCGCGGGTGAAGGTCGGCATCAGGCCGACCCGCAAGGTGCCGGTGACACGGTCGGCCAGCGCGCGCATCTCCTCGGTTCCGGTCTTGAGCGTACCGAGCGCCTCGATGCACCGCCGGTAGTAGCGCAGGCCCGCCGGGGTCGCCCGCACCCCCGCATTCGACCGCTCGAACAGCCGCACCCCGAGCGAGCGTTCGAGCGCCGCGATGTGCTGCGAAATACCCGATTGGGTGGCATTCTCGCGGGCCGCCGCCCGGGTAAATGACCCTTCCTCGCATACCGCCACGACCGCTCGGATTTGGCGCAGGCTGACGTCCGACATTAGAAAACCTGATGCCCTTTCGCAGAACATATTATTTCAACTGGAGCCAGGGTCCAGGCTAAATTTTCGATCACCACGGGACGAGGGGGGATCAGGGCCGATTTCGCGTTTAAATCGTCCTGAGCCGATTTTCGACGGGGCAGGACTGCACCCAAGGTGCACGTACTAGTTGCGCCATCCGCAAGAGCCCTCAAGTTGCGGAAAATCGTGCCTGCACGATGAGGCTTTATGGGAGATAACGATGGCTAATGCTGGGATCGTCGGCCTCGATTGGCAGCAGCGCATCAACTGGGACCGGCTGCGCAAATACCGGCTCGAGCGCGCGCGAGAACGCATGAAGGCGCACGGGCTCGGCGCCATGCTGCTGATGTACGACGAGAACGTCCGCTACGTGACCGGCACGCTCACGCCCGGCTGGAATCGGCTCAAACCTGGCCTGCGCTACGCGCTGCTGTGCGGCGACGGCGCACCGGTGCTGTTCGAGCAGGGCGACATCGGCTTTCAGATCGAGCGTCACGTGCCGTGGATTCCCAAAGAAAACATCCGCTGGTCCTACGCCTGGATCAAGGGCGCGGCCGGCGCCGCCTCGACCCAGCAGGTGACCAAATTCACCAATGCGATCGTCGACGAGATGCGGCGCCACGGCGTCGCCGGCGAGAAGCTTGGCGTCGATTTCATCGACATCAACATGCTGCGCATCTTCCAGGAGAAGAACATCAACTGGACCGACGGCATGACGCCGATGATGGAGGCGCGCGCGATCAAGAACGAGGACGAGCAGGAAGCGCTGCGCGTGGTCGGCGCGATCGGCGATGCCACCCATTGGGAGTGCATGAAGTTCCTGCGCCCCGGCATCACCGAGAACCAGGTGACCGCGCATCTGATGGAATTCCTCTACGCCATTCCCGGCATGGAGGACGTCGAGGATGTGATTGTTTCCTCCGGTCCCAACACTTGGCCCAACTGGCGCAACTTTTCCGACCGCATCATCCTGCCGGGCGACATCGTCTTCATGGATCTCGCGGCGCTCACCTGGAACGGCTACAAGTCCTGCTATTACCGCACCTATTGCGTCGGCAAGGAGCCCACCCAGGAGCAGAAGGACATCTACGCGACCGCGCTCGAGTGGCTCTACGATTCGATCGAAGCCGTGCGGGTCGGCACCACCACCCGCGAGATCGCCTCGAAATGGCCGTCCGCCCAGGAGGCCTGGGGCTATGAGGAAGAGGATCAGGCTGCCGCCAATCTGTGGGGCCACGGCCTCGGCCTTGCCCAATACGACCAGCCGGTGATCTCGCGCATCTGGTCGCTCGATCATCCGATCGAGATCAAGCCCGGCATGGTGTTTGCGCTCGAGACTCAGCACGGCAAGAAATTCCGCTGGGGCGTGCGCATCGAGGAGATGCTCATCGTGCACGAGGACCGCACCGAGATCATCTCCAACTTCCCTGTGAAGCAGATCACCGTCGTCGATCCCATCCCGGGTTATGGCGATCACGTGAAGTGACGGACTTTCTCCTCGGTCGTCAGCGTCCGCGCAAGCGGACCGTAGGGTGGGCTAAGCGCCCGAAGGGCGCGTGCCCACCATGGTTGATGACCTCTCCGCGTGGACACGGCGCTTTGCGCCTTAGCCCACCCTACGTTTTGTTTGTTCAATGCAGGATGGCATGAACCTTCTGGTTACCCTTGACGATCCGCAGGCTGTGGACCCCGAGCGGTTCGGGCCCAAGGCGGCGAACCTCGCTGCGTTGCGTCGCGCCGGGCTGCCGACGCCGGGCGGCTTCTGTCTTGATGCCGAAGCCTATCGTATTCAGCTTTCCGCGCTGGGAATTGCCGAGAAGGCCGAGCGCATCGCCGTTGCCGATCTTCCCGAAGCGCGACGCCTTGCGGTCGAAATCCGTCTCGCGCTTTATCAGGGAGACATCGCGGCACCCGTCTGCGAGGCCTTGCTCACGGCGTGGCGCGCGGTGTCGGCGCACGCGCTTGCAGTCGTGCGCTCGTCGGCGCTCGTCGAGGACCGCGCCGGCGCCACCTTCGCCGGGCAGTTCGAAAGTTTCCTCGGCCTTGCCAGCGAAGCCGATTTTCTCACCGCCGTGCGCGCCTGCTGGGCGGCGCTGTGGACCACCAACGCGCGCCGCTACATGGAGGTGCACGACGTCGACGCGGGCGAGACCGCCATGGCGGTGCTGATACAGCCGCTCATCGAGGCGCGCGCCTCGGGCGGCGGCTTGAGCCGCACCGCCGAGGATCAGATGCTGCTCAGCGCCACCTGGGGCCTCGGCTCCGCCATCGCCCAAGGCGAGGTGGTGCCCGACCGCATTCTGCTCAGCCGCCAGGGCTTCGTGCGCAAGATCGAGCCCGGGCGTAAGGCGCACAGCGCCGGCTGCGTGCGCGGCCACGGCGAAGTCGCCGCGCCGGTCGACGCGGCGCTGGTCGCCAAGCCCTGCCTCGATCCCGGTCAGGCGACGCAGATCGGGCGCATGCTGCGCAAGGCCGAGGACGTGCTCGGCCAGCCGGTCGAGATCGAGTGGGCGCTCGACGAGAGCGGCTTCAAGCTGCTCCAAGCGCGGCCGCTGCACGTCGAGCCCGCGCCCGTGCCGAAGGAAATCTGGCTGCGCCATCCCGGTCTCAATGGGCATCCCGCCGGCATCGGCTGGGGCACCGGGCGCGCCTGCGTGGTCAACTGCGAATGCGAGCTCACCCGCGTCGCGCCCGGCGACGTGCTCGTCACCAAGGTGGCCGGTCCCTCGCTTTCCCACGTGCTGCCGCGCGTCGCCGGCGTGGTCGCGGAACTCGGCGGCTCGACCTCGCATCTCGCTTCGCTCGCGCGCGAGCGCGGCATCCCCATGGTGCTGGGCGTGCTCGATGCGACGCTCCACATTCCCGACGGCGTGCAGGTCGCGGTCGACGGCGTTGCCGGCGTCGTGCGGTGGGTGCGTTGATGCGCACGCGCGTCTACGTCACCCAGCCGATCGCGCCGAGCGCGGCGAAGCGGTTGCGCGAGGTCGCGCGCGTGACCATGAATCCGGACAGCAGCCGGCCGGTCTCCAAGAACAATCTGATCGCGGCGGTGAAAAAAGCCGACGTGCTGTTTTCTTTGCTGCACGACCGCGTCGACCGCGCCGTGCTCGCCGCCAACCCGAAGCTGCGTGCGGTCTGCTCCCAGGCGATCACGCCGGACGCGATCGACGTTGCCGAGGCGACCGCGCGCGGGATTCCGGTCACGGTGGTGCCGCCGATCGTCGGCGAGGCCACCGCCGACATCAATTTCGGCCTGATGATCGCGGTGGCGCGCCGCATGTGGGAAGGCGACCGCCTGCTGCGCAAAGGCGGCTTTCCGGGTGGCCAGTCGAATCATCTCGCCGGGGCCGCCGTGTCCGGCAAGGTGCTGGGGCTCGTCGGCGGCGGCGGGCGCATCGGCCGGGCGGTCGCCAAGCGCGCGCACGGCTTTTCCATGGCGGTTCTCTACTGGAGCCCGCGGCGCAAGCCCGAGCGCGACGAAAAGGATTTCGGCATCACCTATGTGCCGTTCGATGAGTTGCTGGCGCGCTCGGATTTCGTCTCGCTGCACCCGCCGCTCAACGGCGAGACCCGCCACATGATCAGCGACCGCGAGTTTGCGCAGATGAAGCCGACCGCGTTCCTGATCAACACCGCGCGAGGGCCGATCGTCGACGAGGCAGCGCTGATCCGCGCGCTCACGAAAAAACGCATCGCCGGCGCCGGCCTCGACGTTTACGAGCACGAGCCCAAGGTGGCCACGGCACTGCGCAAGATGACGAACGTGGTGCTCACGCCGCACATGGGCAGCGCGGTCGCCTCGCTGCGCGAGGTGATGGCCAATATCGTGGTCGACAATGTCGTCGCCATCCTCGACGGCAAGCCGCCGCCCAATTGCGTCAACCCGCAGGTGCTTGAACGGTGATCATTGGGCTATGATGCGGAACATCAACTGCTCTCGTCATGCCCCGCGAAAGTGGGACATCTAGTAAACACCGGCCCCTGTTCTATTTGAAAGACCTGTGGTTACTGGATCGCCCGCTTTCGCGGGCGATGACGAGGGAGACACTTGTGGAGTCTCCTCATGCCCCGCCCCCTCATCGCCGTCACCGACAGCGTGTTTCCGTCGCTCGATCCCGCCCTCGCCGCGCTCAAGCGCGTCGATCCCGAGCTGCGCATGGCGAAGAGCGCGGCGGCGGACGACATCCTCGCGGTCGCGCGCGACGCCGACGCGGTCCTCGTCACCTACGCCAAGCTCCCGGGCGATCTCTTGCGGCAGCTCAAGCGCTGCAAGGCGATCGGCCGCTTTGGCCTCGGCGTCGACAACATCGACGTCAAGGCGGCGGCGGAATGCGGCATTACCGTCACCTACGTGCCCGACTACTGCATGCGTGAGGTCTCCGACCACGCCATGGCGCTGCTGCTCGCGCTCGCCCGCAAGGTCGTGCTCTCGAACGATCTGGTGCGGGCGGGCCGCTGGGAGATGCCGGCGGTGGTGCCAATCCGGCGGCTCGAGGGTCAGGTGCTCGGCCTCGTCGGCTTCGGCAACATCCCGCGCCTGCTCGCCCCCAAGGCGCAGGCGTTCGGGCTCACGGTCATCACGCACGATCCTTACGTCGCGCCCGACGTGCTCGCGCAGGCGCGCGTCGAGGGCGTGAGCTTCGACGATCTCCTGGCGCGGTCCGATTTCGTCTCGGTCCACGCGCCGCTTTTGCCGGCGACGCGCGGCCTGTTCGGCGCCGCCGCCTTTGCCAAGATGAAGCGCGGCGCCTGCCTCATCAACACCGCGCGCGGTCCGCTCGTGGACGAACCGGCGCTCATCGCCGCGCTCGACTCCGGTCACCTCGGCGCCGCGGCCCTCGACGTGGTCGCGACCGAGCCGCTGGCGAAGGACTCAACCTTGCTCGGCCGCGCCAATGTGATCCTCACGCCCCACACGGGGTTCTATTCGGTCGAGGCGCTCGAAGAACTGCAGACCAAATGCGCCAGCGACGTCGCCCGCGTGCTCAGCGGGGAAAAGCCGATTTATCCGGTGCGTTAATCCCTCCCCCTGCGGGGCTAACTTGAGCACACATCTTTGGCGAGTTGGAAGCCGTCCAAGATGCCGTTGAAGCGGTCGAGGCCGTCGCGCATGGTGATCGGTCCGGCGGATTTGTCGCTTAGGTATCCGGTCCATCC
>Ga0153928_1000090_pt1 | contig 47160 bp, 48 predicted proteins | sample TSNJ012MetaG_FD_106656 | JGI IMG/M metagenome (GOLD analysis project Ga0153928, IMG submission 106656) | Attine ant fungus gardens microbial communities from New Jersey, USA - TSNJ012 MetaG | ecosystem: Host-associated > Fungi > Mycelium > Unclassified | place: USA: New Jersey, Wharton State...
AAATGAAGCAAAATGCCTACCAATGGCGCGTGCGCGGCGCCGTATTCGGCCCATCGATCGCGTCGTCGCCGCACAAATCACGAAAATCGGCCTCACAAGCCCGTTTTTCAGCAGCCTGCTAGAGCTTGGATCTTGGCGACGTTCGCTTGAAGATTCTCAAGTTCGGCTTTGAGTTTGGCGCTTTCTGCGGGCAGATCGCCCACTTTCACGTTCGCTGCTGTCGCGTCGTAGCTCGCCAAGGCTGCGTTGATCGTCTCGATTTTCGTTTTCGCGGCCTGTTGCTGGCCCTTGTTGTAGTATTCCCAAGCGTGAAATGTGAGGAAGAGAACACCGGCAACGACCAGCAAAGGCACGGGCAAAATCGAAGCGATGTAGCCCCAGAGCGTAGGCCCGCTTTGTTGCGCGGCCGTCTTCTCCAACGCTGCAAGGCGCGCTAAGAGCGCGCGCTCAGTTCCCGTCGATCGCTCCGTCACGGCCCGCCCAAGAACCTGATTTAACGATACGAATGATACACCACGCGCCTACAGTCTGGTACGAGCCCGAAGGCACTATTGAGCAGTTTTTTCGGAGATCGGGGCCTGAGGTTTCCGGCCCGATACGTGGCTATTAAGTTACTGAAAATACTAATGAAGTCGCAATTTAGTGACCTTTACGTATCCTGACGACCCGAAATCGGACGCCGAGAAACCGACTTCCTTCTTGGAGAATGCCGCCAAGCACCTCGGCTCTCTCCCGATATGCCCACGCTGCTTACACCGCGGCCCACGTTGGTTGTTCCGCAACTTGCCTACTGCAGTCGCTTGAGAGGGGCGAGCACCTTTTTCAAACACTCTTCATATCGCCGCGCATCCGCGACTTCGTCCATAGTCGGAATACCGAAACCGGTGAGAAAGCAGGCTATCTCAAGCGATGCAGGAGCCGTACCCGGTTTCAGCCCACCCATTCTCATCAACTGCTGAGTCTCGGCGATTTTCATTTGCGCGACGGCGGAACCCTTGCTTGCCGCCTTTTGGTACCACATCATGGCCTTGGTATAACTTTGCGGCACACCAAGCCCATCGCGATACATCGATCCGAGCCCGATTGGTGCCCACTCGTTGCCTTGGTCGGCAGACTTGCGTAACCAAAGCATCGCCTTGGCATAATCTACGGGCACGCCGCGACCGATCGCGTAGAGCATTCCCAACATGCTTTGCGCACGCGCGTCACCTCCTTCGGCCGCCAAGCGCCACCATTTTACGGCTTCCTCTTCGTCTTTCGGCACGCCGTGCCCGAAAAAATACATGCCGCCGATCTGGTTCTGCGCGAACGTTTTGCCTTGAGCTGCAGCTTTCCGAAACCAAGCCAGTGCCTCACCATAATCCTGCGGCACGCCAAGCCCATCGCGATAGAGAACGCCCATGAATTGTTGTGCGACGGAATCGTTCTGATCCGCACCCTTCCGTAGCCACACCAAAGCCTGGGCGTAATCCTTCGGCACGCCTTCTCCCTTGATATACATTCCGCCTATTTGCCCCTGCGCCAACGACAAACCCTGCTCCGCCGCTTTAAGCAGCCAACCCGCTCCCTGTCTCGGGTCCTTCGTCACGCCCCATCCGTTGACGTACTGCAGACCGAGCAGGTACTGCGCCAAGGACAGCCCCTGCGTTGCGGCTTTCCGAACCCAGATCGCGGCTTGGGCTTCGTCTTCGGCGACGCCCTCTCCATTCAGATACATCTGACCCAAGATGAGCTGCGCGTCGGCATTCCCACCATCGGCTGCCTGCCGCAACAACGGCAGAGCGGCCGCGTAATCTTTACGCTCGTATGCCTCGTTGCCCCGCCGGTACGCTTCTTCGACTGAAAGAGACGGCGCAGTCGAGGGCACCTGCGCCTGAGCAAATTCGATCGTGGCTATAAGGTCCCCCGCACAAAATACACATGCAAGAATCGCTATAATATTTGAGGTTCGGCGGGCGGCCTTTTGCATCTTAGGCCCTCCCGCCCGCTGAGCCGAGCGCGTGCAGGATTCGCAAATCGGCCCGCTTCGCACCGTCGGCATTCACGCACCACAGGCGGCGCTCGCCAGGAAGCGACCAGAACACGAAGGTTCCGACGGCTTGCTTTTTAATGAGGGCCGCAATCTCAGCCGTGGCGCGAACACTCGTAATGCGGCAACGCCCGCCGCCGACCTCGTCAAACTCCAGATGCCGATAGACCGTGTCCTTGCCTTCGCGCAGGCGCCGACCGACCGAAGCGATCGTGCCGGCGATCGACACGAGGTCCAATGAGTCGCTGCCGGCGATTACGGACCCGGTGAACATGACACCGCATCCGCGTGGGTAGCCAGCGCAGCTGTCGCTGCGCCGCTTTGGCTAAGTATTCGTGGTTTCTTGACAGGTATTCCGGCGAGTTCAGTCGGATCAGCAGCGTAACGGAATGCCCGATACTGTTTCAGAGTCCTAAATTTGCCTTGATTTTGGCAGTAAGAATGATACGAAAACTAGCCCTACCTTGCTTGGCTACGCGCGATCTGGCTGAAACTGTGGAGGATTCCGTGTTGCAACAGTATCGGGCATTCTGTTTCAGCCGAGGCGGCGATGCCCGGACGTTTCGACGCGAAGCCCACCCTTTACGGACCTCGGGGTCAACGGAAGTATCTCAACGCGGCCGAGCGGCGCCGTTTCATTAAAGCCGCACAGCGAGCCCCGCCCGACGTTCGGCTTTTCTGCCTTGTGCTGACTTGGAGCGGCGGCCGAATTTCCGAAGTGCTCGCCCTCACGCCGGCCGCGATCGACCTCGATACCGGAACCGCCAATCTGCTAACGCTGAAGCGCCGCAACCGAGGGATCGTCCGTCAGGTGCTCCTGCCGCCAGGGCTTCTGCGCGACTTGAACCGGGTATTCGCCCTGCGCCGGCGGCAGCGATACTGGGATCTTACGACCGAGCCCATCTGGAGCTGGAGTCGCACCACGGCCTGGCGTCGCGTCAAGCACATCATGGTTCTGGCCGGCATCAGTGGCTCGCCCGCTATGCCGAAGGCCCTCCGACACACCTTCGGGGTCAACGCCTTTCAGTCCGGCATTCCGCCCCATTTAGTGCAGCGTTGGCTCGGCCATGCCTCGCTCGAGACCACCTCTATTTACGCGAACGTTATCGGCCCCGAGGAGCGGTCATTCGCAAATCTGATGTGGCGGTCTACACGCGGCCCACAGCCAATTCGATTCACACCACGCCAAGGACGGACCCGATGGCGCTCAGTATAGCGGCAATGCCTGTCCAGATGGCGGCAATACTGTTAAGCCGCGACGATTCGTTAAACGCCACTTCGGTTCCCATGATATGAAGCTCGGGCACATCGGAGATTGACGCAACTTGCTCCGCAGGAGCAACCCGACTTGCCCTCCACCAATAGCTTGCAGCTACGATAGCTGCAGCGAGTCCCAACCCCGCAAACATGATCGCCGTGTACCTTAGCATTGTCATTTTTTCCTCAGCATCTTTGTCAAAAAAGCCGGCAGTCTTGACCGGCCGAATTGACCACGCTGCTTTCCCTTCCCTTCACGCGCCGCTCCCGCTTCGACGAGCTGGCGACATGCCGTTAAGACATCCCACGGCACGGCGTTCAGACTTTTTGCGATCTCAGCGAATGGTGCCAAGCCCTTCCGAGGCAATCGCTCCTGCACGGCTTTTCTTAGCTCACTTACCGCATCTATGTGTAGCCCCGCGTCAATATCTGCCTCTACAGACTCGACATCAGTCCCTACAGAATCGAACAGCAGGATCCTGTTGTGCCAAATAATAAAGTGACTCCTGCATCCGCTTGTTCGCCACACAGAAGGGAAGAGACTAAATCCAATTCGGCTACTCCCATAAAGCTGCCACGCTGCGCCCGCCCGGGAATCCAGATTGATGGCCAAATCTTCACCGCAACCGCAGGGGCACGTCAGCATCAACAATCTAGGCCGACCCCGCTCAATTAGCACCGCGTTACCCGGCGATTTAGGATACTCCCCCGCCTCGGCTCTTGTTGAAACAGCCCCTTGGAACCGTAATGGCCGAACAGCTGTCGTCATGGCGACTTCTCTTTCGGTTCCTCAGCAGGAGGTGGAGTATAAAAGGCCTTCGTCAGTATACGCTCTGCCAGAACATACGCGGCCGCTCGACGGCACGCCTCGGATTCTCTTGCGCCTGAGTCTTTGCTAGCTTTGAACAACAGCGCCACCGCCAGCGCTGCCGCATATTGATGAGAGCTGCATTCCCATTGACGGGCATACCGTCGGATTTGCCGGGCACACGCATGGAACCAGAATGACGCGTTTTTGGGATTGATATGAGGCAAAGTGCCATCAAGCAAAAAGTCATAAAGTGGCTCAAGCGATTGCAACCACTCTTTGCAGTCCCTCCTATCGTCTGCAAATCCTTCAACCAAGAGGCTGGCCTCAAGACAGGCGGCGTCATACACGAGTGGGAATTCACGATGCCCGACAAAGTCAATCACTATTGCGTCAGTCGCCCGCACGCGTACGTTTGCCGCGTGGAGGTCTCCATGGATAGGTCCGATAAGAACAGGGCTTTCCGTGCAGAGATCGAACAACGTTCGCAGTTCCGCAATCGTCTTCCTTGCTCCTAACTCCTGCGCGCGGGCGAATCGGTTACTTGCGATCTTCCGTGGAAAAACATGCTTCAGTTCATCCGCAATGGAAGACGGTTTTCTCTGCGCAAATCGGTGCCAACCAAATAACGTCCTGTCGAATAAACAAGCAATTGCGCTTGCGGCCCGTCCCCTGCGTGCGCAATCTCTGAGGCTCTCTGATTCCTCGACATAATCGCCAACAATAATCCCGTGTCGCGCACCCAGGCAACATCGCTCGCGAACTAGGTGAGGACCCAGGTGAAACGGCACATAGGGATCGACGCGCGTTTCATAGTTCTGATACTCATCGAATATTTTCGCTCGGTTACCCATTTTCACAAAATGAGGTAGGGGCCATCGTCCAAGTTGACCTTCCGCCAGCTCGGAATAAGCACGATAGACCGAAACGCCCGAGCGGCCATCATCCATGGGTACAAGATGGACTTCTGCACAGTCCCAGAACGCGCGGCGCAGAAGGCGCTCGTGATCTGCGCTTAGTTGTCGAATCCCTTCGCCATCAACTACTTCATCCACGATCGGCGGTATATTCAAATCGTAGCTTGGAGCGTATCCCGCCGGGTTTTCGGCAACGAAATTTGCAACCCTACGCCAGGGCACAATTGGTCCGAAAACGCGGACGTGCGGGAGCGGAGGATCACGCTCCTCAATCCGCCCTCCCGCCTCAACGGGAAGTCCTGACATCGGAAGCCGAACACTCGCCAAAAGCTGGGCAAACTTATCCCCTGCCGACGGTGCGTGCCGCACGATCACCCGGCAATCATAATCAAGTAACATTGGTGCGTAGGCTTGAAGGTCCCGTGTAATTTGCAGGGGCTTCGCGGGATTCTGCGTGAACACCACCGCCGCTAAAGCCGAAAGGAAGGCATGCTGCTGCAAATCCTGAACGGAGCAGGCAGTAGGCGAGACCCTAAATTCACGCTCGAGGAATGCGACACATCCCTTACGCGGCGGGTTATCCCTAAACCACGCCACCTGATGCCTTCGCCGCGGGAGAATTAGATCAATCGTCATCTTTTAGTCCTGGCGCGCCATGAGCGGCCATGAGTCGCCCCGCGCAAAGGAGCCCGATCGCGAACAGATATAACAGTCGCTCTTCGGATGCGCTCGAACCGTTCGCAGTATGGAGGCTCGTGCATTGTAAAGTAGGTGGCGCGCACTAACGGGCACACCCGCAACGACCGAAAGGAACATCGTCACGGCAAGTGACGCTACCGTACCATTCAGCGACATGACGGCCGGAGCTGGCTCTTGGATGCCCTGAATGTAAGGATCCGCTTGCCGCTCGAAGGCAGTCATCATATCCTGTCGAACTTGATTTGGATCAAGCAACTCACCGCACGTAAAACATGCGAGGCTGGGCGCCAAGAGCTGAATCCGTCCATATATGTGGCTAACTGACCCTTTTGTAACAGAAATCGTGACACCCATATCGATCAACGGGATCAAGTACTGATATGCGACTTGTTGCAAAACTGCTCGACTGCCATGCGAATCCGTGCAGCCGAAAATTAGGTCCGCGTCCGTCAAACGCTTGGCGACGCGGGCGCGAATAACATCTCCCTCGATGCATTCAATGCTCGCTCTCTGGCTTAGCGATTCTATATATCGCGCCACGATCTCTGTTTTCGGACGACCAATATGTTCTGGCGTGGCATTCGCCACGCGGTTTAAATTCGTCTCGTCTAAAACGTCTGGATCAATAAGAACGAAATCTCGTACACCCAGATGCACAAGCTCTTGCGCAACTATTGATCCAGTACCGCCTAAGCCAACGATCGCAACCCGCAAGCGTTGAAGCGCTTGCTGCCCAGCTGTCCCGAAAGCACGAACTTGGCGATCGAAGGCTGCGGCGATTGGTGGTCCAGTTGGCGTCGGATCGGATAGCACCTCCCGATCTGGTCCGATCGAAATAATTCGACAATACTCATTGGTCCCGATGCGACGCGCCTTCATTCCTCCGGCACTGACGACTAATGCGGCATGCGCTAGTTCCGACTTACGGCGTTTGAAAAATTTTGCGAGATGTCTTTCACCCAATAAGTCCACACGTGAAAACTCTGGCATTTCGTTACCCGGGTGACTGTGCGCAAACACCAGCGCATAACCTTCTACGCGAGCTCGTTTTGTTACGCGCGCAACCAGTTCGGGCTTTAACTCCGCTTCTAATTCTCCTTTTCGAGTGTAATCGCTCGGCTCGGCAACTTGAACCTCGCGTACCAGCAGCCTGACCGTCCCATCCGTTCTCCTCGTTTGGGTCGCGTACAAAATGGCGCACTTTTCCGTTTCTCCGTCGGTGAGTTCGCCGCGGATAAAATCCACATCATCGCGCGCAAGCACAATCTCGATCATCGGGCCGGTTTAAGCCGCTGCCGTATGACTTTAAGGTACGTCGCCAAGGTATCTTGGTTCGGATTCCACTGCTGGACATGCCACGAAAACCACGTCCCTCGCGGACCCACGCCAGGTATTTGGTTTGAGTCATTTGTATTTTGTGGCGTATCCCCATTTTTTAGCCGTATTCCGACTGGTTCAATCCAAAAGCAGTCAGGTTGCGCAGCCGGATAACCCGGTGGCGCCAAGAATAAAATCGTCACCAAGTCCCGGCTCCGCCCCGGGGGCATCTTGTAGTTCGGAACCGTGATCAAGTGCCCGCCGGAACCCAGCGGCGTGGCCGACGAGCCGGGATGGAGTTCCTGAAGCTCTTTGATTTGACGATCGATGGGAGTCATTCGATTCCGAACGTTGCCGGTGGAACGGCATAGAAATGTTTGATCTTGCCGTCGAGTCTCACAGCCTCGGCATCCGATATGGGCTTGTCGGGCGTGTCTCCCTCTTCTTCCTCAAAAACTTGATAGGTTGGGGGCAGCCCCGCTATTTTTTTGATCTCAGCCCCCGTCAGCGACGCCTCTTGAGTTTCGTATCGCTTGGCATCGACAAAAAAGTGATACTGCTTCTGGTGCTCATTCATGGTGACGCCTCGCTTTCGATGTGCCTAAACCCGTTATCCCGTGACACCCAATCTGCATGTCGCTCTTCACCTTCGCTGAGACCGCCGTGCCTTCCGTTGCGTGACTGCTGTAGATAAGCGTGCCCCTGGGGGATGCCAACTGACCCGATTACCGTCTGGAAGGTAGCATAGTAGGGTCACCCAAGGTAACTCCAAGAATCGCAATTACATCAAACATATAGCACGAATTTGATACCAAACTTCCACGAGGCGTGGATTCAGTCCTTCAACCTGCGCTGCGCGCGCCGACACTAGCCGTTAGCAAAACGGCGCTCGTGCGCACGACTAATAATAACTATCCGTCTGACAATGCTTCTGAGCGCGTCGGCTTCGCCGACCGGGCTGTCGTAAACCGAGCCGCCAGGCGTCTCGGCCCTTCGGCTTCCATCCCTCGCGCAAGATATTGCTGCGCCCCTCCGGGGCAACTCCTCTTTTGGGTGCTATGGGGCTCCGCCCCTCGCGCGGGGAAGGGTGCGCAGGCAAGCCTGCCGCCGGCCGGGTATCCCCGGTCTTCCCCGCCATCGCGCCGGGATGCAGACCCGCTCGTGCCTCGCGGCCCTACGGGGCGGGTGATCCCCCTCCCGGCTGGCGCCCATCCCCTTGCTACCCCCGGTCTCGCCGACGGGCAGGGGTTCATGCGCGGACTCTGCGCAGAACCCCATAACCGAAGGAGAGGAACTATGAGTAACCGAACCGGACTCGCCGCTGCGAGTAAGAACCTTGTGCTTGTGCCACTGAACAAGCTCAAGAAGTCGCCCAAGAATGTGCGCAAGACCCCCCACACCAAAGCCGAAATCCAATCCCTTGCCGCCAGCATCGCAGCTATCGGCATGCTGCAATTCCCCGTCGTTGAGCCGCAGAGTGGCGCGCGCGGCAAGCCGACCGGCTTTTATCTGGTCAATGCCGGTGAGGGCCGCCGCCTCGCGCAATTGCTTCGCGCGAAACGCAAGGAGATCAAAGCCGACGAGCCGATCCGCTGCATTCTCGACACCGAGCACAATGCGACCGAGATCAGTCTGGCCGAGAACGCGGTGCGCACCGATATGCACCCCGCCGACCAATACGAAGCCTTCGCCAAGCTGCATAGCGAGGAAGGCATGGCCGCCGAGGACATCGCGGCGCGCTTCGGCGTCACCGCGACGGTGGTCAAGCAGCGCCTCAAGCTTGGCGCGGTCAGCCCCAAGCTTATGAAGCTCTACCGCCAAGGCGCGATGAGCCTTGAGCAGCTATCCGCCTTTGCGATCACGGACGACCACGACAAGCAGGAGCGGGTGTGGCGCGAACTGGCCCCGTTCAATCGCGGCCGTGAGTCCATCTTGCGCGCGCTCAGCGATGGGCAGGTGCGTTCGGACGACCGGCGCGCGTTGTTCGTCGGCGTGAAAGCCTACGAGGCCGCAGGTGGCGCGATTGTGCGCGACCTGTTCGACCCCGAGGGCGGCGGATTCTTTGCCGACGCCGAGCTTCTTGACCGTCTCGCGAGGGACAAGCTGCAAGCCGAGGCCGAGAAGATCGCGCCGGAAGGCTGGCGGTGGATTGCGCCCGCCTTCGAGTTCGACCATGGCGCGGTTGCATCCATGCGGCGCGTCTATCCCGAAGCCGTGCCGCTGTCGAAGAAGGAGCGGCAGCAGCTACGCAAGCTCGAATGCCGCTACAACGCGCTCTGCGACAAATACCCGGATGGAGACATGCCGGATGAGGCCGCCGCAAAGCTCACCCGCGTTGAGACCGCGATCCAGGCGCTGGCGAAGGAAGCCTACCGACCCCGCGACGTGAAGCTTGCCGGTGCGTTCGTCACGCTCGGGCAAAACGGTTCGCTGCGCATCGAGCGCGGCTATGTCCGCGCCGAGGATGACCCGAAGTCCAAGCGCAAGGCCAAGGCGAACGGCAAGGACACCGGAGACGGTACTGCGCCCTTGTCGGAGAAGCTGATCGCGGAGCTTACCGCCTACCGCACCTCGGGGCTGCGCAATGCCCTGGCGCAGCATCCGGGCGTGGCTTTGATGGCCCTCGTTCATACTCTCACGCTCAATCTGTTTTTCGAGCAGCGCGAGGCGTCCTGCCTTGAGATCACCGCCAAGCGCGCATGGTTGTCCAGTCATGCCCCCGGAATTGACGACAGCACCGCGGAGCGCGAGATCGCCGAGCGGCATCAAGCATGGGCCAAGCGCCTGCCGCGCGATGCCGAAAAGCTGTGGGCCTCTATCCAAAGCTTCAGCGATGCCGAACGCCTCGACCTTCTCGCGCATTGCGTTTCGCAGAGCGTCAACGCCGTGCAGACGCGCGGGCATTCAGGCGAAGCCCTCGCGCATGCGAATGTGCTGGCGCAGGAGATCGCGCTCGACATGACAGCCTATTGGCAGCCGACCGCCGCCAATTATCTCGGCCGCGTGAGCAAGGAGCGCATCCTCGAAGCGGTACGCGAAGGAGCATCCGACATCGAAGCCCGAGGTATCGCGGGGCTCAAAAAGTCGGCCATGACGGAAGCGGCCGAGAAGGCGCTCGCGGGCAAGCCGTGGCTGCCGGTCTTACTGCGGACGCTGCCGCAAGCGTAACCAATGCCATACGGGCCGGGGCCGCGCCGGCGGCTCCGGCCTTTTATTTTGCCAATTTCTATCACAAATAATTGCCCTTGAACTTCACCAAGGTCCTGCGCACGTTCAACCGACTCGGTTGCAACGCTAGAAACGCAAATTCACAATGTGCTGAGTGAGGTCGCGACGCCCTCTTAGTATCCGAAGAATGACCAAAAAAGGGACACTACACCTTATCCGCCATCGACCCCTCCGAACCGCGTGGGAGGGTAGCAGCTTTTAACGCTCGCGCTTCGCCGCGAATAGATCCTTGCGAAGGCGTCGCCCAAAGCTCGACCGTGCGACTTGGCGTGCGAATTCGTCAATCTAATAGTAGGCTTACTCATTCGCATACCATGCTCCTCGTTTGGTGAACCCCCTCCGGACGCTTCTTTTTTTTGGGAACCGCCGCAAAAAAGCGCCCCCAAAATCGCTGGTCGACCTGCATGACGGCGCCGTGCGCATCCGCTCGACCTAGGGGTTAGGCACAATCGTGCTAGTGCGCCTGGCGGTGCAGCGACCTGCCGCGGCGGTGGGCAGCAGGACGGCGAGCCGGAGGCGAGTTGAGCGTCATCCCAAAAAAGCCTGCTCCGCGCCCCAGATCAAATCCGGGGTAAGCTTTGAGGCGGGGTGAGCACCCGTTTTCGGAAAAGATCATGCCCCAGGAAAACACACTCGCCATCCGGGTCTTAGCGGACAGTAGAGCTGTGACACGGCAAAAGGGTTGAAAAAAGCTCGGGCCGCTCGGATCACAAATACACTTCACGGAGCCGGTTTTCATCATGCAGTAACTCCGACTTCCCGGTGAAGTGAACCGCGCCGTTTCGCAACACGTAAACACGGGCCGAGATTTCAATGACGGCGCGTACCTTTTGCTCCACCACAAGCACCGAGATTCCTGCAATTTGACTGAGCTCCCGAATATGCCGCAATGCTTGCACTGTTGCCGGCGTCGCGAGGCCCAACGACGGCTCATCCAGCAGAAGCACGCGGGGCGACAACAACAGGGCGCTCGCCAGCGCCAGCATCTGCTTTTCCCCCCCTGACAGACTGGCTGCCCTTTGCTGCAGCCGTGTGGCCAGGGCGGGGAACGTGTCAAGCACGCGATTGATGCGGGTCCGCACGTCCATTCCTCGGTCGAGCGACACGGCTCCCACCTCGAGATTTTCCCGCACCGTCAAGTCGCCGAAAACTCTATTTCCCTGGGGAACATACGCGACACCCGCCCGGAGCATTTGAACAGGGCTAGGACGCTTCATCTCGATCTCATCGACGAAAATGCGACCTTGCCAAAGCGCTACCATTCCAAAGATCGTTTTGAGCAAAGTCGACTTCCCTGAGCCGTTATGGCCGATGAGCGCAACGATCTCGCCCGGCAAGATTTGAATGGAAACCCCGTGCAAAATGGCCCTTCCGCGATATCCGCTCACGAGCAGCTCGGTCCTGATTGCGTGTCCGCCTGCTTCAGCCAACGTATGCCTCCATAATCTCGCGCCGGGCAATAACCTCTTTGGGTTCTCCTTGCGCAACAACTCGACCGTGGTCCATGGCCACCGCCAACTCGGACCCCTCTACCACCGCTTGTAGGTCGTGTTCGATGAAAATAATGAGCTTCCCGCGTGTTCGCAGATCGATCAGCAAATGCAAAATCCGATTGGCAATCTCGGGATGGACGCCGGCGATAGGCTCATCCAATAGCAAGGCTTGCGCTTCCGTAGCCAGGCAGCAAGCGATGCTCAGGAGCTTCTGCTCTCCGTAAGACAGATCTGCAGCGGCATCGGACGCTTTTCCCGCCAAACCTACGTACTTCAGGTAGTCCATCGCTATCGAGCGATTCGTTTGCTCCTCGGCCGCGAACGTGAAGGGAAGCAATGACGTAATTAATTTCTCGCCCCTTTGCCGCGGCCGCGCCACCAGGACATTGTCCATAACCGTCATTTGCGAAATCAGCCGCAAGTCCTGAAAAGTGCGTCCAAGGCCCAGGCCCGCAACCCAGTAAGGCGGACAGCCGGTTATGTCCCGTTGGCCGAGAAAGCACCGGCCTGCGTCTGGCCTGAGAAAGCCGGAGAGTACGTGAAAGAGCGTCGTCTTGCCGGCGCCGTTCGGGCCAATGATCGCCACTAAGCCGGCGAGGGGAAATTGCAGGGTGACGTCGTCGAGGGCCAGGACCCCGCCGAACGATTTTCGCAACCGCTCACACCGCAGCATGATGTGTCCAGCCGCGAAATTTACGCGTGATTTCCATTGATGCTGCCGCGTTCATTTCGCTTCGAAGCCGTAACTTCCGAGCAACCCGCGCGGGCGCACCACAAGGATGAGGATCAACAACGCGCCGTACGTCATCTGCCGAAGGTTTCCGGCGATTGACGGCGGAAAGCCGGCGAACCTGAGCAGCTCGGGGATCAGAACCAACGTGACGGCGCCCAGCAGCGGTCCCAGTCGGCTGCCCGCCCCGCCGATGATTACCATCGACAGGATCAGGATGGATTCTGTCACGGTAAAATTGCTGGGGTCGATGTAGCTTATATAGTGCGCGTACATACTACCTGCCGCAGCCGCGAGAGCCGCGCTCACCGCAAAGGCGACAGTCTTAAAATAGAACGTATTCTTGCCCAGCGACTGGGAGAAAACGTCATCTTCACGCATTGCATGAAGAACTCTCCCAAACGGACCTTTGGTCAACCGTGTCACCACCAGATAACTGACAACAGCGAGTCCGGCCGCCAGGGCCAGGAACTCTAGCTGCCCGACGGGCCGGCCGAAAATAACCGGCTGGGGGATGCCCGAGATGCCAAGCGGCCCTCGGGTCACCTCCAGCCAATTGTTGAGTACGCTGAAAACGATCATCTGAAAACAAAAACTGACGATAGCAAAATAATCATCGTGCAGATAAACGGATGGAGTCGACACGGCCATTGACATCAATACCGCAACGCCGGCTGCCGCCGCCAGAGCGCCCGGAAACGGCACCCCGAATGCAAGCGCAACGATGGCCGACGTGTAGGCGCCTATTCCGTAGAACGCCGCCTGGGCGAGGGACAGCAATCCGCAATGACCAGCGATAAGGTCGAGCGAGAACGTGAGAGTCGTATACAGGCTTACAAGAACTAGAATGTGAACCAAATATTCCATTTCAAACGGCTCCCATCCTTGACGCTGTACCGAGGAAACCTTGCGGCCGGATCATCATGAACAGGATCAGAATCGCGAACACCAGAACATCCTGCCAAGCCGACGAAATCCACCATGCAATCGCATTCTGCGTAAACCCGAGCAGCAACGCGCCAAGCGCGATGCCGATGACGTTTCCGATCCCGCCAATCACCACCGCGACGACGCCGCCCAATAAAATCGAAAAGCCCATGAACGGCGTTAGATTTGAATCGTACGCCAGAAGAACGCCGGCTAGGCCCGCCAATGCCGAGCCGAGCACCGTCGCACTCATGACGATGCGATCCTGCCTGCAGCCGTGCACGTCGGCGAGCTCGGGGTCGCACCCAACGGCCCTGATAAGCTTTCCCATCAGCGTCGCGTGAAGGAACAGCCACGTGCTCACGCAGCCGAGCATTCCGCAGGCGATGATCGCGACTTGCGCTCCGGTCAGGCGCGCGCCGAGCACGAGCCACCCCTGCGAAATCACCCCTGCCCTGAGCGAAACCGCGCCTGCTCCAAAAACCAGGGAAATCAACGACTGCAGGCAAACGTAGATACCCAGGGAGACCAGCAGCAATATGGCCGAGGAGGTGCGCTTGCGACGCAGGGGGCGGTAAATCGCCCACTCCAGGGTCGCCGCCGAACTCGCGCTGGTCAGGATGCCGGTGACGACGCCGAGTGGCGCGGGCATGCCGAGCGAAGCATTTGCTACGTAGGCGGAATACGCTCCGATCGCGATTATTGCACCATGGGCGAAATTGAAAAATCGAACCGCCGTGTAGATCAATGAGAAGCCGATTCCCACCAGGAGATAGCTCGCCGCCGCAGCCACGGCATTCGCGGCAACCTGACTCATCTTTGTTTCGCGCCGTAATCGGTGAGGTCCTTTGATTCGGTGAGGTGCGACGTATCGTTGATACACTCAAACGTCGCGGCCGTGCCGTCGTAATGGAACAGCGTCAGTGCTCCGTTCTGACTGCGCAGCCTAAACAGGTTCTCCAGCGGAGCATCGAGCAAACCCAGGGTCAAAAGTCTCGTGATCTCGCCGTGAGTGACAACGACTACTACCCCGTCTACCGCCTGATCATCGCGCAGCCGATCCAGGCCGGACTTGGCGCGCGCATACGTCGCCTTGAACGATTCTCCTCCCGGAGCGATTATGCGCTCCGCATCACCCGGCTGGGGATCAAAGTACCTTGACCACTCGTCCGGCCAACCTGCCTCCGCTTGCGCGAGCGTCATACCCTTCCATCGAGGGTACGGAGGTTCAAGAAACTCGTTCGCAATACCGATGCTGCGGTTAGTTGAGACTATTTCGGCCGTCTGCCTGCACGCCGAATTGTCCGGTGCGTACCACGCTCGCGCATCTAACTTCAACTCGGCAATTCTCCGTCGCGCTGCCTCTGCCTGCGACCGTCCGTGCGGCGTGAGCGCACCGTGCGTCGCGATCAGCTGACGTTCGTTCCCTTCGCATTCACACAGCCGCAGAAGCGCGACAGTCAGCCGCTTAGGCATGGGCCTGCTCCCCCCCGATCCGCGCGGACGCGGTCGACGACCACCCGGCGGAAATTCGCAAGTGGTCGTTTCGGTACATAAACGACACGAAATGGGCAAACTTCTTGGCGTTCCAGATATCTTGCGCCTTGAAGGCCGCGGTCAGACTTGCTTCCTCTCCGAGCACCTCGATCACCCCCGTCAGGCGCGGGCCGATCTCCAGCTTTCCGCCGTTGGCCCGGTTGTTGACGAAAATCTTCTCTTGCCGCCACGTCACGCACACGCCGGTTGTCCATTGCGCCGTCAGGTCGCACAGCGAATTTTCATCTATCCGGCAGACCGGCAGATCGAACATTCCCTGGTCGAATAGATCCTTCAGCAGGAGCTGATGCGTCTTGTTTTGCGGGCAGATCAGCTCCATGTCGAGCTCGGTCTTGGCAAATTGAATAAGCTTTGCACGCCACGCGGCCCGAGCCTCTTCCGTCAGACCGCTTGCGTCGTGAAATTCGTATTGATCGTCGAGATCGCCGCGCAGCAGCTCGCTCGCCTGGATTCCGAAACGGTCTGAGTCCTGCTGAACCGGGATGCCGTTGCGCAGCTCGAAGGCCGCCACGGCATAGCTGGAAAAAGGTGTGTCGATGACGTCGCGGTTCTCGCGGATGAATTCGTAGGTCGCCTGCGCATCCGCTTCGGTTTCTCCGGGAAAGCCGACCATAAAGTCGTACCTGATCGCGATGTTCGCTTCCTTGCACGCTTCCAGGATCGAACGAAAATGCTCAACCCGCGTTCCCTTCCGCATCGCCTTTAGGATGCGCTGCGAGGCCGACTCCAATCCGAACATCAGCATACGACATCCGGCATCATAGAGGCGCGTGAGAAAGTCATGATCGCAAAATGCCGGCTCCGGACGCGCGAATGTCGACCACTTGACGTCGATCGCGGCATTGGCGAGCCCAGCCGCAAGTTCGTCGAGCTGCGCGGGCGTCAGATATTCATCGCAGAAGGTGATGTAAGAAACGCGATGCACATTCGCCAAGCGTTCGATATCCGTTATTACCTCCGACATCGTGGATGAACGATAGCCGTCGTAGGTCAAGTGATGCGAGCAGAAGGTACATTTCCCCCATTTGCATCCATGTGCAACGAGGTACGGCAGGACCCGGCGGCAAGACCAATAACGATCCAGATCGTAGTCGGAGAAATCAGGACTGACGTGTCCCGAATAGGAGTTGGGAAGGCCGAGCAGTCCCGGTACCACGCGGTAGGCCTCGCCGGGCACAATCGCGTCGAAAGCGTCCCGAATCCACGGAATTGCCTCCAGCTGCCGGTGATGGCGTGAAACCGCCGGTCCGCCGATTGCGACGCGCGCCCCGTTCCGCCGGCGCTTGATCTCCTGGGCAAAGGTCACCGCCGCCGGAAGTTGATCCAACACCACCAGACTGAGAAAATAGGTGGCGACGCTGGACTCTCCAAGAATGCGCGCCTCTGCCGACCGGAAGAACAGATTGAATATATTATCGTCGTCCCGTAGGTACGCAAACAACTCTTCCGATGAATATCGATTCCCAACCTTCAGATAGGTTAGTCCGATTCGCACGCCCCGCGGAGATATCGCGCTCAGGTATTGATCGATGACGTTGATAGCCCAGCGATACTCCACGAGTGAGGCGGGAGTGGTTCTGCAGTAACTGATCGCACAATCGATGTTATCACGCAGGTAATCGACATGCTCGTCAGGCAGCGTCCGCCAGGGCAACTCCTTCTTCCCGCATTCAATCAGCCAATCATAAAACTCAATGTTGGCGTCGCACACCGAGGCCGGCACCCCATAGGTACGCAGCAGCGACTTGAGATAGGCGCCGGAAAGGTACGGCTCGAACGGCTCGAACTGCGGCGGAAAGATGATGTGGATAGAAGGGCTATTCATCGGCCGCTATCCCTGTCATTTCCTCCTCTAACAATTCTCTGCAAAGGTAGAACTCGAGGGTGTCGATGCCATTCTGTACGAAATCGTCTTTTGTCAGCTGTTGTTCCATAAACGCCCTGAAGCCCCGCGCAACGTTGCGACCAATGGGGACCAAGCGAGCATACGTATCCCATTCTCCGCCCACCGTAAGCCCGGCGCGTTCAATACGATATCCTCCTGATCCCTTCGCTATTAAGCGCCGAAGAGCCCTCTTGAACTCATCTTCGTCCCGAGTACGGGACGCGGCTTCCCACCTAGCAAAGACGAGGACGTACCACGGCGACCTCTCGGGCCAGAACGGAGAATCAAGCTCGCGACTCTGACCACTGCGCCCTCCCGTCCGCGCGAGCGAAGCGGTCAATCCCGTATAGACAAATGTTGAAAGTGTATATTCATACTTATCGGGCCGCGGCTTGTATAACTCGATGTGGCTACGGATGTGGCCGAATGTTGTATCGAGCGGACCAGCAAAAGCCGCGATCATTCCGCAACCGATTGAGCCCTTTCTCGGCATTTCCGCCAAGCCTCTATCCTTCAGATGATATTCGGCTTCAACTTTTGATATTGACCGTAGATACCCGGCGTACCCCTCAAGCTTAAGGAGCACATTCCGCCAAACTTTCGATTCCTCCAGATCAGGTGCAGAATCCCACACAAAACGGAAAAATGCCCTGAATTTCTGTTGCTCTCGGGCGAGAGCATGATAGTTCTCCGCACGCTCCGCAACGCCGCGCAGGAATAGGTGTCCGTTCCACTCAACGCTTGGCTTTGATTTAGCTGTAGTATAAATATTATCTACTCCTTTGATCGGAGAAAACGGAAGAGATTCCGTGAACCACAATTCTTTCCCTTGGCCCGCATAGCTGAACGGACTACGATCCTCAGTGTGGTCATTGCCGTTACGATCGGCTGCGTTTTTGCGAACGAGCTTTGCGACGTCTTCCTCGACGACTAGTATCGCGTCAGCAGGCAATTGGGAGGCTCGAAAAGCCAGATTAATGTTGGGGCCGAATAAGTCGCCAGCTAACCAATTGTCGCTCTTCCAGCGCGCTGGCGGTAAGAGCCTTTGTTCTCCTTCCCCGAATGGCGGATCGAATTGCAATTCTTTTCCCTCGAGAATCGCCTTTTTTCGAAGCTTCAAAACAGCGATTCGGATTCCGATCCGGCCGTCTTCATCCTCAAAACCTGATATCTTTTGTTGAGCATCGAGTAAGGTTTGTAAGAGATCCCCTACGCGGCCTTTGCGCACCCATACGCGGATCATGAGGGAATCGCCGATATTCTTTACAACATATGTATGCTCATCGTCGGAGGGACAGGGTTCACCAGCCGAGAAATCGTGAATCGCTCCGATAAGTACCCGGAAATGCCTGAGCGTATGAGCTCGCACTAAGACTTTTTGATTCTTAGATGAATCTACTTGATCCGTGATTATCAACAAATCCGCCGTATTCTCCGAGTCTGCAGACATCGTCTGCAAAACATCCGTTGTTGGATGCTCTCGTATGATCTTCTCTTCCATCGTGACCATCACTCCATCCGGTCGTAGATGCGCGCGGCGCGCGCCGGCACGAGCACCCTTACGTGCGGGCTCAGATCGGCAGGCTCGAGCCGAACGACGCGATCGTTGACCGATGACTTGACGGCACGGTGGCGTATTGCGCTTCTTTCGGTTCGCTCAGTGCAATTATTGACGCGATCATTTCCTTTCCGCCTCATTGCTTCCGCTCCCTTTCGTTCTGTCGACGCCTACTTGACCAAGATCGGCTCGTTCTGATCGTTCAATTGGAAAAGATCGTAGACCGCGCCGAGATTGTCGCCGTTCTGGTCTCCATAGCGCACGCGGCCGAACGCCGTTTCCATGTCGGTCTGGTGCAGCGCGTCCTTTATTTTTTCTGCGTCATAACCACCGATTTCGATCGCGTGTTTGACGACGTAAACGGCAGCGTATCCCGCAGCCGAATACGAATTGGACGGGCGGCTGTAGCGTTTGCGAAATCCGGCAATGAAGTCTTGCATCACTCGATTGTCCTTGAATTCCGGCCCAAAGGCGACGTTGGCAAAATAGAGATTCCGCAAGGCACCATCGGCGATCTGCGCAATGGGACCGAACCAGCCATCTTCGCCCAAGATCGGGACTGCCAGCCCCAGTTGCGTGGCTTGCACGAGAATTTGCGCTCCCTCTTCGTAGTAAGCGCTGCATATGATTACATCAGGCTTGGCCGCGGAAATCTTGGTCAGCTGCGTGCGGAAGTCGCGGTCGCCGTCCTTGAACGTCTCTACCGCCACGACATCTACGCCGGCTTGCTTCATCACTTCGGTGACGAATTGGCGCGAGGCGACGCCGAACACGTTGTTGGGGTAGAAGATCGCGACGCGCTTTGCGTGAAATCGCTCGATCGCCACTTTCGCAATGAAGCGGGATCCTATTTCACTCGACGGATATATTCTGAAGACATACTCACCGGCACGTGAAAGATCGATCGTTCCGGCAAGAGTCGAAAGTTGCACCACGTGATAGCGATTGGCGAGCGGAGCCGTCGCCATGCTTGCTCCAGACGAAAGAGGTCCGATGACCACTGGCACTTTGGAAACCGTGGCCAGCTTCGTGAAAGCACTTACGGCGCTCTTGGGATCTCCCGAGTCGTCCTCAAGGATGAGTTCTAATCGGCGCCCGGCAACTCCGCCATTTGCATTGACTTCGTCAAAACCCATCAGCATCCCGTCCCGGACGGGCTCGCCATAGGCCGCGAACGGTCCGGTCAAGGGATTAATCGCGCCGATCGCAAAGCTGCTCGGCTGCGCTGACACGCCTCGCTCGAAGGTCGTTGGCAACGTAGCCCAAGCGATCGCCAGTACCAGCGCCACAAATGTAGCAACGGTCCGGGCATCTTTCGACCGCATTACTTCGTCGCCCCCGAGTCGCCTTGGTCAAGGCAACAGTCTAATGGTAAGTTGTGCGGCAATATAGTCGCAATTCCGGTTGTGAATAAAAAGGGGAACATACCAGCTGTCAAGCCCAGGGACATCCCCGCTGTCGAATGAGACATCGAAACCACTAAGCGAGCGCCTTGCAAGGGCAGGGCCGAGCCGCGCGCGCCTAAGCGGGTCGCGCTCAACCTCCTCTCCAACGCGGTCAAATTCACGCCCGAGGGCGGGCGCGTCGGGCATCACCGGCGAGCTCTTGGGCGAATCGTGCGACTGTCTAGCGGGGTGCGAAGCGATTTCTGCTAGAAGTTGCGTCTGCATTAGCTGTGCGGTCAAGCTCCATCAGGCTGGTGGCGCCAGACGCGCGCGCAGTCAGGCGAAGCACTCGCGCATGCAAATGTGCCGGCGCAGGAGGTCGCGCTCGACATGACCGCCTATTGGCAGCCGAGCGCCGCCAATTATCTCGGTCGCGTGAGCAAGGAGCATATTCTCGAAGCGGTACGCGAAGGCGCATCCGAGAACCAATTGAAAGCCACCGCCACCTTCAAGAAGCCCGCCATGGCCGAAGCGGCGGAAAAGGCACTCGCGGGCAAGGGCCGGTTGCCCCCGCTCCTGCGCATGCCGTCGCAAACGAAGGCGCGCCACCTACGGGCCGGAGCCGCTGTGGCGGCTCCGGCTTTTTTAATTTGGCATCCCCCCCGGCAAACGAACGCGTCGTTAAGACTCCCGAATCGGAGCAAACTTGGCGGGTTCGATGGATAGACCCAATTGCTCTAAAGGGAGTAGCCAATGTTCTTGCCAAGCTATGCCGCAAAGGGAGGACCAACCTTAATCCCGCTTGCGCACTTTGCGCCAAATCCCAGCTTGGACGCAGAGCTACGACTGGAAACCGATCTGGCCAAGCTGCCGCAGGAATTGCGGTCTCGGATCATGATCCCCACCGCCGACGAGGCGTTGCGGCGCGAAGTGGAAGCCCGTGGCTTCTTCACGATTGAAGGAACGCCTCAAGTTTACCTCATGGAGCGTCAGTTTCCCGACGGCGTCTACTGATCCCGAACCGTTCTTGTTGCACCGGGATAACTCGATCCCCTATGCCCTGCCGTGAAAGCCTGCCATCGTCTAAAACCCACGAAAAATGGCCTGAATCCACGAAAATCGCCTACACAGTATCTGCACAGCCATTTAGAGCCATATTTAGTCTTTATTTATCAATATGCTATGGTATGGTAAGCTCCCGCAAGGGGAGAGGGCGCAAATACGAGCGCCCGGATGTGTGGCGAGTTCGTAGCCCGGATGAGCCCTCCCTACGCGGCGCCGAGCTTCTCCATGTGATATTTGAACAGGCGGTCGATCTCGCCGTTGACCACGAGATAAGTGCACCAGAAGTCGAGGAACTCTTTCCATTCCTGGTCGCCGTAGCGGATCACCCAGGTGTTGGGCCGGCGGTCGAGCGGGCGGGTCGGGTCGAGCGCCACCGCCCAGCTCTCGTTGCGCTTGGCGAACAGGATCACGTCGCTGTCGCCGCTGATCCAGGCGTCGGCGCGCTTGGCTCGCACCGGCTCGGCGCCGAGCGTGATCTGCCCGGTGGTGGTGATCACTTTCGGCTTATTGGGAAGCAGCAGCGGAATGCGCGGCTCTTCGCTCGCGCCGGTCGTTACCGAAATCGTGACCTTGGAATCGTTGAGGTCGGCGGCGGTCTTGAAGCGCGCGGCGTTGTCCTTGTGGATGAGGAACAGCACGCCCTTCGAGTAGAGCGGACCGACGTAATTGACCACGAGCGCCCGCTGGACGAGATAAACGAGCGAAGAGCCGAACAGGTCGTAGTCGCCGCGCCGCAGGCCGACCGTCGAGTTCGCGAAGGTGACTTCCTTCCACTCGACCTTGATCTGGATTTCCTTTGCCAGCATGTCGACGACGTCCTTGTAGATGCCGCCGAGTTCGCCGGTCTTGGCGTCCTTGTAGAACCACGGCCCGGTCTGGGCATAGCCGACGTTGATCACGCCCTCCTTGCGGATCTTCGCGAGCACCGAATCCTCGCGAATGTTGGTCTCGAGCATTTGCGCGAGCGCGACGCCCGGCGCCGTCGCGCCGAGCGCGCTGGCGCCGGCGCCCAGCATGGCGGTCTTGAGGAAACCGCGCTTGCCGTCGTTCACAGGCTCGCTCATGGAAGGCTCCTCCGGATTGTTTGTTTTTTCAAAGCGCGACGCCTTTCTTCGAGCAGTCGTCGCGCTCTAACATCTTGCTGGAGCATGATCTTTTCCGAAAACCGGTACCCACTTTTCGGGATCATGCTCTAGATGCTGGCGCCGCGCGCGTCGATCGGCCACAGCGCCTCGACGCGGCCGCCGCGCACGCCCACGTACCAGTCGTGCAGGTTCACGGTCGGGTCGCAGTGGCCGGGAATGAGCCACACCTGCTCGCCGATGCGCAGGCGCGGCGCGTCGGGCGAAAGCTGGAGCTTGCCGTGCTCGTCGGAGACGCCGACGACTTCGAGGCCGTCACGCCCGTGCACCCAGGGCGGCCCCTTCTCGGCGCTGTAGGACTTGAGGCCGGCGTCGACGATCGCGCGGTCGGAAGCCGGCACGCTGATCACCGAGGAGAGCACGAACAGGCTGTGCTCGAACTCGGCGTAGCGGTCGCCGTTCCTGCCGCCGATGCGCGCGTAGTCGGTGTCCATGAAGACGTAGGAGCCGACCTGCAGCTCGTTATAGACGCCGCTTCCCGCCTCGAACGCGAAGGTGCCGGTGCCGGCGCCGCCGATGATCTCGCACGATAGCTTTTCCTCGGCGAGCGCGGCCAGCGTTTCGTTGACCGCGTCGATCGCGTAAGCGATCCCCTGGGCGCGCTCCTGATAGGTCGGCAGATGCTGGGCGCGGCCGTGATAGGCCTGCAGGCCGCGGAACGTGAGGTTCGGCGCGTCGGCGATGCGTCGCGCGAGCGCCGCCGCGGCGCGGCCGGGCGCAATCCCGCAGCGCTCCATCCCGACCTCGATCTCGACCAGGCCCCCGATCTCGACCCCGAACTCCTTCGCGACGCGAGCGGCCGCGTCGACCTGCTCGGGCGCGTCGAAGCACAGCGCGACCTTCGCCTCGCGCGCGAGGCCGGCGAGGCGGCGCAGCTTGCGCTCGCCTACCACCTCGTTGCTCACCAGTACGTCGCTAATCCCGCCCGCCACCAGCGCCTCGGCCTCGCCCACCTTCTGCACGCACTGACCGACGGCGCCGGCCGCAATCTGGCGGCGCGCGATCGCCGCCGACTTGTGGGTCTTCGCGTGCGGGCGCACGCGCACGCCGGCGCTGCGGGCGAAATCCGCCATCTTGGCGACGTTGCGCTCGAAGGCGTCGAGATCGATCACGAGCGCCGGCGTCTCGATCTCGGCGACGGCGGCACCAATCGCGGCGGGCGGCAGGTTCATGGATTTGCCTATCGTTCGCGGTTAGCATACGCAGAGGCGGCGCGGCATGTCCACGGCGGCGCCTGAGCATGATCCCGAAAAGTGGGTACCGGTTTTCGGAAACAGATCATGCTCCAAATTAAGTCAAACTAAATGAACGACGTCCCCCGCATCCGCGTCGTCGACGTGCACAAACGCTTCGGCGCGCTCGAAGTATTGCGCGGCGTCTCCTTCGACGTGCATCGCGGCAACGTGGTCAGCGTGATCGGCGCGAGCGGCTCGGGCAAGAGCACGCTCCTGCGCTGCATCAACTATCTGGAGCGGCCGAACGCGGGCGAGGTCTATCTCGAAGGCGAGCCGCTCGGCACGCGCGCCGAGGCGGGCGGCCGCCGCCGGCCACGCTCGCTCGCCGAGATCAACAAGATGCGGCGCGAACTCGGCGTGGTGTTCCAGCAATATAACCTGTGGCCGCACATGACCGTGCTCGGCAACGTGATCGAGGCGCCGATCCGCGTGCGCGGCCTCAAGCGCGCCGAGGCGACCGCGCTCGCGGAGGAATGCTTGCGCCGGGTGCAGCTCATCGACAAGGCCGGCGAATATCCGGCCCGCCTCTCGGGCGGCCAGCAGCAGCGCGCCGCGATCGCGCGCGCGCTCGCCATGCGGCCCAAGGCGATGCTGTTCGACGAGCCGACTTCCTCGCTCGACCCGGAGCTGACCGACGAAGTGCTCGCGGTCATGCGCGAACTGGCGCGCGCGGGCACCACCATGATCGTCGCCACCCACGAGATGGGCTTCGCGCGCGAGGTCTCCGACCGGGTGATCTTTTTGCACGACGGCCTCATCGAGGAGGAAGGCGCGCCCGTGCAGCTTTTCGAAGCGCCGAAATCCGAGCGGCTCGGCCGCTTTCTTTCCAAATACCGGCGCTGACCTTCATGCCGCAGGCGCTGCATCACGCGTTCGATCTCTCCCTGTTCTGGGACTACCGCGCCATCCTCATCAGGGGCTTCGGCGTCAACGTGCTGGTGTTCCTCGCCGCCGCCGCGCTCGCGCTCGCGGCCGGGCTCGCAGCCGCGCTGTTGCGCGTGAACCGCTTGGCGCCGCTGCGCTGGCTCGGCACGATTCACGTCGAGCTGTTCCGCAACGCGCCCGACTACATCATGCTGGTGTGGGTGCATTTCGTCCTGCCGCTCCTGATCGCGCTGGCGCTGCGCCGGCGCGTCGAGTTCGATCCGTTCCTCTCGGCGGTGCTCGCGCTCGGCCTCGTCTACAGCGGCTATTTCGCCGAGACGTTCCGCGCCGGCATCGAGGCGATCCCGCGCGGCAACCTCGACGCCGGGCGCGCCTTCGGCATGTCGGAAAGGCAAATCCTCTGGCGCATCACGCTGCCGCAGGTGGTGCGCCGCATGCTGCCCGAGGCGCTCAATCAGTTCGTCTCGCTGTTCAAGGCGACCACTATCGTGTCGCTGATCGCCGTGCCCGACCTGATGTACGGCGTCTCGATGGTGACGCAGCAGGAGATGCGGCCGCTGCCGCTCTACACCGGCGCGGCGCTCGTCTATTTCCTCGTGATTTTCGTGCTCGCCAGCGGCGTGCGCGCATTCAGCGAACGCTGGCGCCGCAAGATCTGGGCATGATGCATGGGCAACTGGGAGCGGCTCGTCTGGAATCAGCGCGACGTTTTCATCGCCGGCTTCGCCGTGACCCTCGAGGTCTGCCTCATCGCCTTCGCGGCCGCGATCGTGGGCGGGCTGGTGCTGTGCCTCGCGCGCCTCTACGTCAGGCCGCTGCGGCCGCTGGCCGTGGTGCTGATCGAGTTCTTCCGCGACACGCCGATCTTCGTGCAGCTCATGTGGGTCGCCTACGTGTGGCCGGAGCTGTTCGGCTTTCCCAACAGCTTCTTTGCCGCCGGGTGGTTGGCACTCGCGCTGCAATCGAGCGGCTATCTCGCCGAGACCTTCCGCGCCGGCATCGAAGGCATGCCGCGCGGCCAGCGCGAGGCGGCGTACTCCGCCGGCATGTCGCCCGCCCAGACCTTCGCGCGCATCGTCATGCCGCAGGTCGCGCTCGCCTCAGCGCCCTCGATCGTCAACCAGTTCACCGTGATCGTGAAGTCCTCGACCCTGGTCTCGGTGATCACCGTGCCCGACTTGATGTCGGAGTCGCAGCGGCTCGTGAACATCTGGTACGAGCCGATCGAAATCCTCACCGCCACCGCGGCGATCTACATTGTGTTCGTGTTTGTGATTTCGCTCGCCGGCAAGCTCCTCGCCGATCGTCTGCGCCGTCGTTACGGGTTGGCAGTCGCGTGATTTGTGGGATGGGCTAAGGCCGCGAAGCGGCCGTGCCCACCGCTTCCTACGATCTGCGCGGAGCCGCAGCCGATCGGTGAGACGGCCCCGGCGGATCGCCGTAAAGACCGGTGTGATCGGACAGAAGTCCGTGCCCGGCGACGCGGCGGTTGTACGCCTCGATCGCCCCCCGATTTTCCTCGCGCCAGCGACGCTCCAGTTCCGCCTTTGACAGTGGCTTCAGATTGTCAGTGCTCATTGCGGTTTATTGTTTCAAAAGCCGACAAACACGAAATCAATCGCCGACATGATCGCGTCGCGCTGGTCGGACAGTGACGCAATGCTCTGACGCAACATGCGCCGGTCGACGGCAAACAATTCGTGAGTGGCCAACCAGAACTCGCGGCCGTCCACAACGAGGATCGGATTGAGGCGCCCGGCACCGATCATGTTGGCGCGCGGTACGAGCGGAGCGACCACTATCGATGCGAGACCGGACACGAGGTCCGACTGAAGGACAAGCAAGTAAGGCCAATGCGCAGCCTCGGCCGCGACCGGATTCGCAACCACGTCGAATTGACGGCTCATTCGCGGTCGGGCCGGTATCTCAGCCGACTGGCGAGGAGGCCATGGCGATCGATAAACGCGTTAATCGACGCGATCGCGTCGCGGTTCTCCTCCAGCCAGCGGCGCTCCTGCTCGGCCTTGACGATCGTGCGCAGGCGGCGCTCCAGGGTCTCGGAAATGTTGATGCGCAGGCGGCGCGCTTCTTCGAGCAGTTCTACGTCGACGAACAGGTTTACCGCACGCTTCTTGGCCGGCCGGTCCTTGAGCATGGGATGCCTCCGGGGTATGCGCAAAATCTATGCGCATAGTCCTGGAAAGGCAAGCGCGCCGAGCGATCAGGCGGCGCATTGACAAGGCCGGCTGCCACGGCGGAAACCTGCCGCCGGAGGGGCGGAATGCTGCCGCGAACGATCTGGTGCCTGTGGGTGCAAGGCTGGGCGAACGCACCCGACCTCGTCAAAGCGTGCGCGGCGTCGTGGCGCCGGCATAATCCCGACTGGAGGCTCCACCTGCTCGCGGGTAATACGCTCGATCATTACCTCGATCCGCTTCCCCGCCCGGCCGGCGCGGATCTGCCGATCGAAGCGCGCAGCGACGTGCTGCGGATCGAACTCCTCCATCGCTTCGGCGGCATTTGGGTCGACAGCACCGTTTATTGCCTGCGGCCGCTCGACGGCTGGATCGGCCACGCCCTGCCGAGCGGGTTCTTCGCGTTCGACCGGCCCATGCCGGACAACATGCTGGCGAGCTGGTTTCTCGCGGCGGAACCCGGCTCCTACCTCGTCGAGGTTTGGCGGCGCCGGGCTGCCGCCTATTGGGAGAACCGCACGGAGCGCGATCATTATTTCTGGTTCCACCGTCTCTTCGCCGAAGCCTACCAATCGGACGCGAAATTTCGCGCCATCTGGGACGCAACCCCCAAGCTCTCGGCCGACGGGCCCCATTGGTTTGCGCCTTACCAGGAGCAACTGTTCAAGCCGGTCGACGACCGCGACCGACTGATCGTCGAAACGGCACAAACCCCGATGCTCAAACTCACACACAAGCTTGCGCATGAGAAAGGCGGCCGCGGAACGACCTATCGATGGCTGTGCGATCGGGTCATGAGCGACTTTACCATCGAGGACGCCGTTCCAACGACCAAACACCAGCCCGCCGGCCAAGAGGTTTGTTGATTGGCTTCATCTTCGCACAACGGCGTCACCATCGGATCGCTCAAGGCCAGCAGCGAGAATCTCGGCGACTATATTCAGATCCTGGCGTGCCTGCGCCTGCTCGAAACCCTCGACTTGCGGCCGAGCATTTATCTCGACCGCGACACGGAATTGGCAAGCGCGCCGGCGCTTTCCTCTTGTTGCGGCCGGGTGCTTCTGCCTCTGAGCGGCTGGTTCAAGCACATGGTTGGCGCCGATCCGCAATGGCCGCCGCACGAGCGGATCATTCCGGTCTTCATCGGCTTCCACGTCAGGCCGAACATGTGTCCGGCGCTGCTCGACCAGCGATCGATCGACTACATGAAGACGCACGGGCCGATCGGATGTCGCGATCCGTTCACGCAGCATCTGCTCGAACGAAAGGGTGTCTCGGCCTATCTCAGTCACTGCCTCTCGTTGACCTTCGCTAGGCGAACGGCAGGCGAGGTCGGCGACACGGTCGTCGTCGCCTCGCGTGATCGGGAGATAATCGATGTGCTGCCGCCCGAGTACCGCAACGACCATGTCTATGTGAATCACTACAGGCGGAACGATGGCTTTTCGGGGTATCTGAAGGAGGCAGAAGACCTCCTGAAGTTCTACCGCACCCGCGCGCGCCTCGTGATCACCACCTTCCTGCACTGCGCGCTGCCGTGCATTGCCATGGGCATTCCCGTGATCGCGTTTCTCCCGCGGCCTCAGTGGGATTTGCAAGAAACGAGCGACAAGGAGCGCTTTTCCGGCTTGATGCAGATCGCTCCGGTGCATCGCTTCGGGGATACGTCCGACGTGGATTGGAGCCCGCGTGCGATCGACGTCGAGCCGATCAAGGAAACGATCGTGCGCGACTTCCAAAACCGCGTTGCGACGGCGCTGGCGTCCGCGCGGTGAGGCGAGCATGCGCTTGCCTTGACGAGCCGACAGCGTATTCTCGCGTAATCGGCGCAGCGCCGGTCGGGCGTTAGCTCATTTGCGGATCGAGTTGCATGTCGGCAGACGGTGCGGCCTCAAATGCGTTCGCCCCTGGCGGCGCAACATCCTTTGCGGCAGAAGCGGACGTTCTTCGCAACTCGCTCTCCGCCGTCATGGTGGAATATCACGAGCAAGCGAAGAGCTTCGCCACCGTGACCGCGGAGCACGCGCGGCAATCGCAGGAAATTGCCGCGCTGGCCGGACAAAACATCGCGCAATCGCAGCAAATGGCTGCCCTGACGACGCAAAACATCGCGCTGTCGCAGGAAATGGCTGCCCTGACGGCGCAAAACCTTGCGCTGTCGCGGGATGTTGCGGCGCTTGCGGGAGAACGCGACGCGCTTGCGATGGCGCATGGCGAGGCCGCCGCGCGCTGTGCGGCCGCCGAGGCCGAACGCGAGGCGCTCCGCTCGCAATGCAGCGAACTTGAGAAGCGCCTGCGCGCTATTGAAACCAGCACCTCATGGGTGGCGACCCGGCGGCTCAGAGAGGTCTCTGGGCGCCATCCGCGCCTGCGCCGGGTTGTAACGATGATCCGCGCGCGCCTGTCCGGCTCTGGCCGGCGCCGTTGACGGGCGGCGGATTCTTTTCCGATGCGCGATACGGCTCCCCCCTCGGACAGCCTGATCGCGGCGGAATATCGCAAGCTGCTCGAGCGGAGCGAACGCAGCCACCGGGATCCTGAATACAAGCCCGAACGCGCCTCGCTCGATTTCGATCCGGCGCGTTCCAGCGTGCAGCTCATTGCCTATTATCTTCCGCAATTTCACATCATTGCCGAAAACGAGCAGGCATGGGGCCGCGGCTTTACCGAGTGGACGAACGTCACCCGCGCTCTGCCGCAGTTTGCCGGTCATTATCAGCCGCATCTTCCGGGCGAGCTCGGATTTTACGATTTATCCAACGAGCAAACACTCGAACGGCAAACAGTGCTTGCGCGCAAATACGGGATTTCCGGATTTTGCGTCCATTACTACTGGTTCCGCGGCAAGCGACTGCTGGAAACGCCGGTCGCGACGCTCTATCGCCGGAGAGATCTGGATATTGGATTTTGCCTGTGCTGGGCGAATGAAACATGGAGCCGGCGCTGGGACGGCTCGGAACACGACGTCATCATCCCGCAGATCCACACGCCGGAGACCGACAAGCGATTCATCGAAGACGCGGCGCGCTACATGGACGACCCGCGCTACATCACGATCGACGGCCGCCCGGTCCTGGTAGTGTATCGCAGCGAGCTTTTACCCGAGCCCGAACGGACGATCGAGCATTGGCGCACCGTCGCTCTCAAATCGATCGGAAAGGACCTGTTCCTCCTGCGCGCCATGTCGTTCAAGCCGACCACGTTCGTGAACGGGTTCGATGCGTCGGTCCAGTTTCCGCCGCACCACCTCAATGCGGCCGATACCAGCGCGTCGAAGGCGCTGTTGAATGCGAGTTTTTCCGGACAGATTTACGATTACCCGGCATTGCTCTCGACCGTTAAGCGCCAGTTCCGCGAATACGATTTTCCCGTCATCCCGACGGTGATGACCGGTTGGGACAACACGCCTCGGCGCGGAAGCGCCGGCGCCTGTTACCACGGCTCGACGCCCGCGCATTATGCGGCGTGGCTCACTGAAGCCGCGTACTTCGCCAAACAGAAACCGGTCGGCGGATCGAGCTGCGTGTTCATCAACGCGTGGAACGAATGGGGGGAAGGTGCGCATCTCGAGCCGGATCAGAGATTCGGCCACGCTCATTTGCGCGCAACCGCCGAGGTGCTCCGTCCTTACTGCGAGGTGGAGGCGCGCAGCCCCGCTCCGGTGCCGATCGCGACCATTCCGGCCGCGGCCACGGCGCAAAAATCCGATACTGCATTGGTCATTCACGCGTCCTGCCGCGAGGCGCTGCATACCATGTTGGACGGCATGGACCGTCTCAATGAAAGCGATCTATTCATCTCGCTCAACGAGGGCATGGAAGGCGAACTGATGCCGGCGATCGCCCGGCTCGCGCCGCGCGCCAATATTTTCATTTTTGCCGACAGGGGGCGGCATGCACGGCCGTTTCTATACATCCTGGAGCGCATCATCGATCATGGATATCGATACTTCGTGAACTTGCGGGCGGAACGAGATCAGGATCGGGCAAATAGCGGAGTGACGGCAGATGACGGCGTCTTGCCGTTGCTGGCGTTGTGCCGGCCGCCGATCATGCGCGAGTTGTTGGCCGAACATCCGGACATCGGTCTTCTTGCTGCGGCCGGACAGGTCCGCTGCAGCACCCATGACAGGGGCTCGTCCGGCAATCTGGCGTGGCTGGAGCGGCTGTGCCGGGAGCTCGAGCTGGGCGAGGTGCCGCGCGAGTTTTCATTTGTTGAGAATAACTATGCGGGTCGTGTGGATGCCCTGGAGCAGCTGACCCAGGTCAACCGCCTCGGCGACCGGTTCGAGGAGGAACTGGGCCAGTCGGACGGCACATTCGCACATGCGCTGGAACGGCTCGTCGGCGTGATGCTCGCGGACCAGCGATTGTCGATCGCGCAGGTGTCGTTGGTCGATGGCCGGATCAGGCTGAGTCCGCATGAGACGGCTCCGGCGGAGTGGGGCGTGTCGCCCTTCAGATGAAGCGTTCGCACCCGTTTGTTCTATTGTCAGCCCTTTTGGGAGCTGGAATCGCCTTCGAGCTAGCTCACATCATCTATCTTCAGGTCGCCACCTTTCATCCGCTTCCATATCTGGACGAATGGCGCACCATGATTTTATTTTCGCGGGCGGAACAAGAGCCGAGCGCGTGGTCCTTGCTGCTCGTGCCGCATGCGGAACACCGGCCGCTTTTGCCTCGCCTCGTCTTTCTGTTGGACACCAAATTGGCGCAAGGCACGGGCGCCTTTTCCCTTGCCATAATCGACGCCCTGCTGCTGGGGTTGGCCGCCGTTTGGGCCTTTCTGCTCACGGGCAACGGCAACCGAAATGACGGAACACAGTTGGCGGCCCCTTATCCGCTCGCCCTGTGCATTGCCGTGCTGCTCTTTTCCGGCCATCAAATGTCGAATTTCGTCCGGGCATTTCAGGTCGCGATGCTCATGGTTTGTTTTTTCGCCATGCTGTCGTTTGCCGCGTTTGCATCGGCGTTCTTACCAAAAGCAAGCGTGCGCTCGGCGCGGTCGTTGCTTTTTATTTCTCTGTCTTGTTTTTTCGGCGTCTGCGCGGCTTTTTCAATGGGGAACGGGCTGATCGTTCTGCCGATCCTCTTTGTCATTGCTTGCGTTCGGCGGCGGGAGTTTCCGCCAGGAACGATCTTGATCATCGGAATCGTCGCGGCCGCGGCGCTCGCCGCCTATCTCGCTGCTCCGGGCAGCGTCCTCGGCGTCCTCGGCCGCACGGATTACAAGCTGGCGCCGGGCAGGGCGGTCGACTTGGTCGATTTCTTCCTCGCGTTTCTTGGCGGGCCGTGGGCGAGTGTCGCCCCTGGCAGCACGACCATTATCGGCCTTGTTACGTTGTTATCATCGCTATACGCGATCGTAAAATACCGGCGGCTCGATCGCCTGGGCTCTTATGATCTGGTCTCTGTCGGGCTGATCGCGTTGACGCTCATCTCGGCGGCGGCAACTGCTCTCGCTCGTCTGCGGTTTGGAATAGAGGCGGCGACGGAATCGCGATATTCGACGAGCGTGCTGATGCTGTACGCCGCGCTCGTTGTTTCGTTCTGGCCGAGAGTTCATGCCGATGCCGAGTCAGCCGAAGCCTACAAGCCCGACGCCGTTCAAACCGGGGCATTGGTTTTGTTTGCCCTCATTAGCTTCGTGTACGGCATCACCAGCCACCGGAAACTGCCTTATGACTATTCCCAATGGCGCGACGTGAAGGAGAATGCCGAAGTTGCCTACGTCGCTGACGTGCAGGATCCAGTCGCCTTCAAGGACGTGGCGCCGCAGCCGCAACTCGATCTGGCGTGGCAGGCACGCGGATATGTTCTCCGCCACAAGCTCTCAGTTTTCTCAACGACGGAGGCAAACTTCATCGGCCGGCCGTTGACGGATATTTTCACCGCATCTGACGAATGTATTGGTCACTTGGATCAAGTCGATAGGACCGTTGCGGGCGTCGATGGCGGATTTCGCGTGACCGGGTGGGCTTGGGACACCGGCAATCCGAGCGTCCCGCGTGCTGCCCTGCTCGTCGAGGACGGGATTGTGAAAGGAATCGGCAGGTTCACTGCGGTGCGGCCGGACGTCGTGGCAGCGATACCCGAGGTCCGCAGCGTGAAGAACGGCTTTGTCGGATACGTTCCGCGTGGCGTAGCAAAGGTGACGGCCTACGTTCTGGATCGAGATGAAAGTTCGGTCTGTCGCATCCCCGGCGATTTGGCACCGCCATCGGGATGACTGGATCGCGAGGGCTGCGGCCCTGCATCCGATTTTTGTCGGCGAAACGCACCGATGGGTTTCCGTCCGCTTTCGCGGGCGTCAACCCATCCTACGGGAGCTTATCCCGTCCCGCCCACCGTGATCCGGTCGATGCGCAACGTCGGTTGGCCCACGCCCACCGGCACGCCCTGGCCGTTCTTGCCGCAGGTGCCGATGCCGGTGTCGAGCTCGAGGTCGTTGCCGACCATGGCGACGCGGGTGAGCGCGTCCGGGCCGTTGCCGATCAGCATCGCGCCCTTGATCGGCGCGCCGACCTTGCCGTTCTCGAGCCGATAGGCCTCGGTGCATTGGAACACGAATTTGCCCGAGGTGATGTCGACCTGGCCGCCGCCGAAGCTCACCGCGTAGATGCCGTTCTTGACCGAGGCGAGGATTTCGCCCGGGTCGCGTGCGCCGGCAAGCATGTAGGTGTTGGTCATGCGCGGCATCGGCACGTGCGCATAGCTCTGGCGCCGGCCGTTGCCGGTCGGGCGCATGTTCATCAGCCGCGCGTTCTGCCGATCCTGCATGTAGCCGACGAGAATCCCATCCTCGATGAGCACCGTGCGGTTGGTGGGCGTGCCTTCGTCGTCGATCGTGAGCGAGCCGCGCCGCGCCGCTATGGTGCCGTCGTCGACCACCGTGACGCCGGGAGCGGCGACGCGCTCGCCCATGAGGCCCGCGAAGGCCGACGTGCGCTTGCGGTTGAAGTCGCCCTCGAGCCCGTGGCCGACCGCCTCGTGCAGCATCACGCCCGGCCAGCCGGGGCCGAGCACCACGTCCATCTCGCCGGCCGGCGCCGCCACGGCTTCGACGTTGACGAGCGCTTGGCGCACCGCTTCGTCGGCGGCGTTGCGCCAGGCGTCGGTCTCGACGAAGCGCGCGTAGCCCTCGCGCCCGCCGTAACCGTGGCTGCCGCTCTCCTGCCGGTCGCCCTCGCCGGCCACGACCGAGACATTGACCCGCACCAGCGGGCGGATGTCGCGATAGGTCTCCCCGTCGGCGCGCAGGATCTCGACCACCTGCCAGGTCGCCCCGAGGCTCACCGTGACCTGGCGCACGCGCTTGTCCTTGGCGCGCGCGTAGGCATCGATGGTCTCGAGCAGCCGCACCTTGGCGTCGAACCCGGGCGCCGCGAGCGGGTTTTCATCCCCGTAGAGCTGCGCGTTGGTGCGCGCGGGCGGTTGCGCGTAGGTCCCGGAATAGCCGCCGCGCACCGCGGACACGGCGTCGGCCGCGCGGGCGAGGGCCGGGTCGGAGAGATCCGAGGCATGGGCATAGCCGACCGCCTCGCCCTTGACGGCGCGCAGCCCGAATCCCTGGGTGGTGTCGAAGGTCGCCTGCTTGAGGCGGCCGTTATCGAACACCAGTGCCTCGCTCTGGCGGTATTCGAGATAGAACTCGCCGTCGTCGGCGCCGGCAAAGCCGCGCGCGAGGTGGCGTTGCATGCCGGCGCGGTCGAGGTTGGCGCGGTCGATGAGCGAGGCGAGCGAAGGATCGGCGGTGAGGTCGGTCATGGGCGCTACATAGGCAATCACAAGCGGCGCCGGGAGGGGGCGCCGACGCCGTATCCGGCCTCCGTCCTCTGTCGTCTGTCCTCTGGCTACGGCAGCTTATCGAAGCCGTCGCCGAAGCCCTTGAGGCTGACCGGGATGCCGATCCCTTCTTCCGGCGTCTGGAAGATGATGAAGGTCGCGGTCTGGCCGGTGCGCAGCTTGTTCATCAGGTCGTCGTTGACCACCACCTCGGCCACGCACCCGTTCGGCAGGCAGCGCACGAAGGAGACTTTGCCCACGTCGACCGAATCGATGCGCAGGCCGAGCCCGTTGGGCAGCAGCACCCCGAGCGGTGCAAGCACGCGCATGAGGCGGAATTTCTGGTCGGCGGTCTTGAGCACGATCACGGTGAGGCCGACGTTGGGGCGGTCCTCGGCCGTGACGCTTTGGATGAGCGCGCATTGCTCGCTTTGCGCGCCGGGCGGGGTGTCGCAACGGATTTGCCAGTCGCCATGCACGGATTTGACCACGCCCTGCGCGGCTGCCGGGCCGGCGAAACCCGCAAGCACGACGAGCGCCAGCGTCAGCCGAGCAAGCCCGCCTCGGCGCGCCCTGCGCTGTCCTCCTGCCCGCGCCCGACCGCCCATCGTCGCGTTTCCTTGGCGAATCGCTGCACCCATGCCACTTGCGCCGTCTCCGGTACACGGCCGCCCTGCCGAGTCAAGCTTGGCGGGCAGGAAAAGCCCGCGAAACAACGCCAATTCCGCGCTTCGGGGCGCTTGCGGTTTGTCGCAGCGCGTGCGCAACAAACCGCGTTGCTCAGGGCAGCGAATTGTGGTTTGAGAAGCCCCGGCTCCGCACCCCTGGCGTCCCGCGCCCGGAGCCGCCGCAGCCCTCGGCCGCGCGCAGCGGGTCAAGCCAGCACCGGCATTTCCCATAAGGTGCACAGCGGCCTCGGCCGACCACTCGTCGAAGGAGCGAAAACGGCGATGCAGGTGCTCTCGCGGTTGATCGGCATGGTGGCGGGCGCGCTCGCCGTGCTCATGGGCGGCGGTGCCGCGCTCGCGCAAACGGGACAGCCGTTCCCCCGGCAGCTCGGGCTGCAGGCGCCGGCCACCCCGGTGATGGCCGACCTCGTGGCATTCCACGATGGGCTCTTGGTGGTCATCACTATCATCACCCTCTTCGTGCTGGTCCTCCTGCTCATCTGCATCGTGAAGTTCAACCGGCGCGCCAATCCCACCCCCTCGCGCACCACACACAACACTCTCCTCGAGGTGATGTGGACCGTGGTGCCGATCATGATCCTCACCGGGATCGCGATCCCTTCGTTCAAGCTGTTGTTCTTCGAGCAGAACATTCCGCAGGCCGATCTGACCATCAAGGCGACCGGCAATCAGTGGTATTGGAGCTACAGCTATCCCGACAACGGCAAGTTCGAGTTCGATTCGCGCATGCTCGACGAGACCGATCGTCCCAAGCAGAAGCCGAACGAGCCGCGCCTGCTCGCGGTCGACAACGACATCGTCGTGCCGGTCAACAAGGTGGTGCGCGTCCAGGTGACGGCGGACGCGGCGGGCGTGATCCACTCCTTCGCGGTGCCCTCGTTCGGCATCAAGATCGACGCGGTTCCCGGCCGCCTCAACGAGACCTGGTTCAAGGCCGAGCATGAGGGCATTTATTACGGCCAATGCTCTGAGCTGTGCGGGCGCGACCATTCCTTCATGCCGATCGCGGTGCGCGTGGTCAGCGACGCCGATTTCGCCGCCTGGGTCGAGGAGGCGAAGAAGAAATTCGCCCGCGACGACACAGCGCCCACCGCCGTCGCATCGATTCCGGCGGCGGCGCAGTAACGCCGCAGGCGAACGCCAAAGACGAGAATTGAACGAGAGAACGTCGAAGGACCCCACCATGGCAGCCACCGCCCACGCGCACGCCCATGACGCGCACGATCATCCGACCGGATGGCGCCGCTATCTCTATTCGACGAACCACAAGGACATCGGCACGATGTACCTGGTGTTCGCGATGATCGCCGGCGCGATCGGCGCCAGCTTGTCGATTGCCATCCGCTACGAATTGGAAAATCCCGGGCTGCAGCTCTTCAGCGACCCGCATCGGTACAACGTCTTTGTCACCGGCCATGGCCTGATCATGATCTTCTTCATGATCATGCCGGCGATGATCGGCGGCTTCGGCAACTGGATCGTGCCGCTGATGATCGGGGCGCCCGACATGGCGTTCCCGCGCATGAACAACATTTCGTTCTGGCTGCTGCCGGCCTCCTTCGCGCTGCTGGTGACCTCGCTGTTCGTTCCCGGCGAGGGCGCCGGCAACGGCGTTGGCACCGGCTGGACCATCTATGCGCCGCTATCGACCACCGGCCACCCCGGCCCGGCGATGGACTTCGCGATCCTTTCGCTCCACCTCGCCGGCGCGTCCTCGATCACCGGCGCGATCAATTTCATCACCACCATCTTCAACATGCGCGCGCCCGGCATGACGCTGCACAAGATGCCGCTGTTCGTGTGGTCGATCCTGGTGACGACCTTTCTGCTGCTGCTGGCGATGCCGGTGCTCGCGGGCGCCATCACCATGCTGCTCACCGACCGCAACTTCGGCACCAAGTTCTTTTCCGCCGACGGCGGCGGCGATCCGCTGCTGTTCCAGCACCTGTTCTGGTTCTTCGGCCATCCCGAGGTCTACATCCTGATCCTGCCGGGCTTCGGCATGGTCAGCCAGGTCGTCGCCACCTTCAGCCGCAAGCCGGTGTTCGGCTATCTCGGCATGGCCTACGCCATGGTGGCGATCGGCGGCATCGGCTTCGTGGTGTGGGCGCACCACATGTACACGGTCGGCATGTCGACCAGCGCGCAGGCCTACTTCATCCTCGCCACCATGGTGATCGCGGTGCCGACCGGCGTGAAGATCTTCTCGTGGATCGCCACCATGTGGGGCGGCTCGATCGAGTTCAAGACGCCGATGCTGTGGGCGATCGGCTTCATCTTTCTCTTCACCCTCGGCGGCGTGACCGGCGTCGTGCTCGCCAACGCCGGCGTCGACCGCGTGCTCCAGGACACCTATTACGTGGTGGCGCACTTCCACTACGTGCTCTCGCTCGGCGCCGTGTTCGCGATCTTCGCCGGCTGGTACTATTGGTTCCCGAAAATCACCGGTTACATGTATTCCGAGGCGATCGGCAAGGTGCACTTCTGGCTCACCTTCATCGGCGTCAACCTGGTGTTCTTCCCGCAGCACTTCCTCGGCCTCGCCGGCATGCCGCGCCGCATCGTCGACTATCCCGACGCGTTCCACTTCTGGAACGAAGTCTCGTCGATCGGCTCCTACATCTCCGGCTTCGGCGTGGTGGTGTTCTTCTTTGGCGTGGCCTACGCGTTCCTGCGCAAGGAGCGCGCCGCCGACAATCCGTGGGGCGCGGGCGCGACCACCCTGGAATGGACCCTGCCGTCGCCGCCGCCGTTCCACCAATTCGACGTGCTGCCGCGGATCAGATAACGCCGCGCGGCGTTTGCGGCTGGGGCGTTGCCCCGGCTGCCTGGAGGCCTGATGACCGACTTGTCCGCGATCGATCGGCGGCCCGAGGCGGCGCTCGCAACGAGCGCGGCCGAGGTCGCGGACTTCCTCGCCCTGATGAAGCCGCGGGTGATGTCGCTCGTGGTGTTCACCGCCTTCGTCGGGCTCATGCTCGCGCCCGGCCATTTTCACCCCGTGCTCGGCTTCGCCGCGCTCGTGTGCATCGCTGTCGGCGCCGGCGCGGCCGGCGCGCTCAACATGTGGTACGACGCCGACATCGACGCGGTGATGTCGCGCACCGCGCGGCGTCCCATCCCGGCGGGCCGCGTGCTGCCGGGCGAGGCGCTCGGCTTCGGCGCGACGCTTGCGGTCGGCTCGGTGGTGATGCTCGGGCTTACGGCCAATTGGCTCGCCGCCGCGCTCCTCGCCTTCACGATCTTCTTCTACGTCGCGATCTATACGATGTGGCTCAAGCGCTCGACGCCGCAGAACATCGTAATCGGCGGCGCGGCGGGCGCGTTCCCGCCGATGATCGGCTGGGCTGCGGCCGGCGGGGGCATCACGCTCGAATCCGTGCTGCTGTTCCTGATCATCTTCCTGTGGACGCCGCCGCACTTCTGGGCGCTTTCGCTCGTGCGCAGCGGCGATTACGCGCGCGCCGGCATCCCCATGCTGCCGGTGGTGGCGGGGCGCGCCGAGACCAGGCGGCAGATCCTGATTTATACGGCCGTCCTCGTGCCCGTGAGCTTTGCGCCCTGGCTGCTCGGCTTTGCCGGGCCGGTCTACGGCGTCGTCGGCGCGGCCGCCGGCGCGCTGCTCGCGGTGCTCGCCTATCGCGTATGGGCGACGCCCGAGGGTCGCGCGAGCGACGTCGCGAGCCGGCGCCTGTTCGGCTTTTCGATTCTTTATCTGTTCGCGCTGTTTGCCGGCCTGCTGGTCGACCGTGCGGTCCTCATCGGATGACCCATGGATGAGCGCCCGACCGACAAAGGCATCGTGCTCACTGAGGAACAGAAGCGTCGCCGCCGCGCGCGCTCGATCGCCATCGCGCTCGCGCTCGCGGCGCTGGTGCTGCTCGTCTATGTCGTCACCATCGTCAAGCTGGGCCCCGGCGCGGTCCAGCGCCCGAACTGAACCGGCGAGGCGCGCATGAACCCGACCCGCGACCCGCACAAGGCCCGCCGGCGCGACTTTGTCGTCGCCGCCGCGTGCGGCGCTTTCGTTGCCGCCATGGTCGGCGCCGCCTATGCGGCCGTGCCGTTCTACAGCTGGTTCTGCCGCACCACCGGTTTCGGCGGCACCCCTGTCGTCGCGCACGGCGGGCCGGTGAAGGTGCTCGACCGCAAGGTCACGGTGCGGTTCGACGCCAACGTCGCGAGCGGACTGCCATGGAAGTTCGAGCCCGAGCAGGTCTCGATCGACGTGCGCATCGGTGAAGTGGTGACGGTCTATTACCGCGCGGTCAACGAGTCCGCGCGCGAGACCGTAGGACAAGCGAGCTACAACGTCACGCCGGAGACGGTCGGCGGCTATTTCGACAAGATCAACTGCTTCTGCTTCACCGAGCAGCGGCTAAAGCCGCACGAGCGGCGCGACATGGCGGTCGTGTTCTACGTCGATCCGGCGGTGGTCGGCGATTCCGAGCAGGACGATCTCAACACCATCACGCTCTCCTACACCATGTATCCGGTGCAGCAGCCGGCAAAGCCGGTGGTGGAGAACGCGCGCCCCGGCGGCCCGGGTCGAATTTAGTCAAGAAACGGGGAAGGGGACGCGCCGACAAGGTCAGTCCTGAAAGAGGCAAACGGAGATAAAGCAGATGGCCGAGGCGCATTCGCGGCACCATGACTACCACCTGGTCGACCCCTCGCCGTGGCCGGCGGTGGGAGCGACGTCGGCCTTCATCGCGGCGTTCGGCGGCATTTCCTGGATGCATCATTTGTACGCCGCCGCGCCGCTGGTGTTCGGGCTCGGCGTCCTCGGCATCCTCTACACCATGGCGGCCTGGTGGACCGACGTCGTGCGCGAGGCCGAGTTCCAGGGCCACCACAGCCGCGTGGTGCAGATTTCCCATCGCTACGGCATGATTCTGTTCATCGCCTCGGAGGTGATGTTCTTCGTCGCCTGGTTCTGGGCCTATTTCAACACCGCGCTGTTCCCGGCCGACATGCACCAGATCGCGCGCGAACAGTTCATCGGCGGTACGTGGCCGCCCAAGGGCATCGAGACGTTCGACCCGTGGCACCTGCCGCTGCTCAACACGCTGATCCTGCTGACCTCCGGCACCACCGTCACCTGGGCGCATCACGCACTGCTCGAGAACGATCGGAAAGGTCTCAAATGGGGCCTCATCTGCACGATCGCACTCGGCCTCTCGTTCACCTGTGTGCAGGCGTGGGAGTATTATCACGCGCATTTCGACTATGCCGGCAACATCTATGGCGCCACCTTCTTCATGGCGACCGGCTTCCACGGCGCTCACGTCATCATCGGCAGCATCTTTCTGATCGTTTGCCTGATCCGCGCCTTTGCCGGGCACTTCAATCCGAAACAGCACCTCGGGTTCGAGTTCGCCGCCTGGTACTGGCATTTCGTCGACGTGGTGTGGCTTTTCCTGTTCACCTTCATCTACGTCTGGGGCGCTGGTCCCCACGTGGCGGGCGAGTAAGGGTGCGGTGACAGGCGCCCGCCGCGGGTCCGTCTCTCCCTCCATTGCCGGGCTTGCCGGCCGCTGCCCGCAGTGCGGGCAGGGCAAGCTGTTCGACGGATTTCTCGCGCTGCGCCAACATTGCGACGAGTGTGGGCTCGATTATTCCTTCGCCGACGCGGGCGACGGGCCGGCGGTGTTCGTCATGCTCATCGCCGGCTTCATCGTGGTGGGCATGGCGCTCATCGTCGAAGTGAAATACGCGCCGCCGCTGTGGCTCCATGCGATGCTGTGGATTCCGGTCATCCTCGTCGTCACGCTCGCGCCGCTGCGCCTCATCAAGGGCCTGCTGATCGCGCTGCAGTTTCATCACGACGCGGCCGAGGGTCGGATCGACCACGGAGATCGCGGGTGAGGGCGCCGGGTGGGCGTCAACGCGGCCTCCTCGTTCCGGCACTCTTCACGCTCGTCGGCGTCGCCTTGCTGATCGGGCTCGGCGTATGGCAACTCGAGCGCAAGGCGTGGAAGGAAGCGCTGATCGATGCGATCGCGCGCCGCATGAATGCGGCGCCCGCCCCGCTGCCGCCGCCCGCCCGGTGGGCGAGCCTCGACTCGGCGCGTGACGAGTTCACCCGCGTCGCGTTCCGCGCCGCCTTCGAGAACGAGCAGGAGGCGCTGGTCTTTGCCGGCGCCTCGGCGTTTCGTCCCGACGTCTCCGGCACGGGCTATTGGGTGTTCACGCCGGCGCGGCTCGATGACGGCGCGCGCGTGGTGGTCAACCGCGGTTTCGTTCCCGAAGCAAACAAAGACCCGGCAACGCGCGCCGCCGGGCTCATCACAGGCCCGGTCGAGATCGTCGGCGTCTTGCGCTGGCCCGAGCATGCGGGTTTGTTCACGCCGGCGGGCGAGCCGGCGCGGAATCTGTGGTTCGCGCGCGATCAGCGCGCCATCGCCGCGGCGAAAGGGTGGGGCAACGTGGCGCCGTTCTACGTCGAAGAGGAAGCGCCGATCCCGCCCGGCGGCTTGCCGGTGCCCGGCAAGCTCGCCGTCGCGCTGCCTGACAATCATCTGCAATACGCGATCACCTGGTTCGGGCTCGCCATCGTGTTAGCCGCGGTTTTCGCGGCTTTCCTGCGCGCCCGCGCGCGCGAACAAGGGGCCCGCAACGGCGTCTGACACCAGCTTGGCTGCCCCTGGTCAAAGCCCTATCTCTCCCGTATCGACCCTCCACTATGCCGAGGGCTCTGGTCGCCCCGGCCGGAAGGATCGGACCCGTGCGCTACATTTCGACCCGAGGCGAGGCCCCCCCGCTCGGCTTCATCGATGTGACGCTCGCCGGTCTCGCCCGCGATGGCGGGCTCTATGTGCCTGAATCCTGGCCCTTTTTTCCCCCCGACCGGATCGCCGCCCTGGCCGGGCGACCCTACCCCGAAACCGTTTGCGAGGTGCTGGCCCCGTTTGTCGCCGGCGGTCTCGATGCCGCCGAGCTCGCCGGCATGGCCCGGGACGCCTACGGGGCGTTCCGCCACCCGAGCGTCGCGCCCCTGGTGCAGCTCGGCCCCGGCACCTTCGTCCTGGAGCTGTTTCACGGGCCGACGCTCGCGTTCAAGGACATCGCCATGCAGTTCCTGGCGCGGCTCATGGATCATGCCTTGGCGCAGCGGGGAGAGCATTCGACCATCATTTGCGCCACCTCGGGTGATACCGGCGGCGCCGCCGTCGAGGCCTTTCGCGGCCGCCGCAACATCGACGTGGTGGCGCTGTTTCCGCACGGCCGCATCTCCGAGGTGCAGCGCCGCATGATGACGACGGTGGGCGACGAGAACGTCCATGCGGTGGCGATCGAGGGCACGTTCGACGACTGCCAGGCGCTGGTCAAAGCGCTGTTCAATCATCACGCCTTTCGCGACCGCGTGCGCCTCTCCGCCGTCAACTCGATCAACTGGGCGCGCATCGTCGCGCAGGTCGTCTATTACTTCACCGCGGCGGTCGCGCTCGGCGCGCCCCATCGCAAGGTCGCCTTCACGGTGCCGACCGGCAATTTCGGCGACGTGTTTGCCGGCTACGTCGCAATGCGCATGGGGCTGCCGATCGAGCGGCTCGTGGTCGCGACCAACGTGAACGACATCCTCGTGCGCGTGCTCGCGACCGGCGATTACGCGCCGCGCGAGGTGGTGGCGACCGCTTCGCCGTCGATGGACATCCAGGTGTCCTCGAATTTCGAGCGGCTGCTGTTCGACGCCTGCGGCCGCGACGCCGGCGCCGTGCGCGCCTCGATGGGTTCACTCGCCCAGTCGCGGCGCTTCTCGATCGCGCCCGGGCCGCTCGGCGAAATTCGCACGCACTTCGCCGCCGGTCGCGCCGACGAGGAGGAGACCGCGGCCGCCATCCGCACCGTCTGCAAGGAGGCCGATTATCTGATCGACCCGCACACCGCGGTCGCCGTGGCGGTCGCCGAGAAGGAGCCGCGCGACCCCGCCGTGCCGATGATCGCGCTCTCGACCGCCCATCCGGCGAAGTTCCCGGACGCGGTCGCCGCCGCCTGCGGGCGCACGCCCGCGCTTCCCGCCTGGCTCGCCGACCTGCCCGGCCGGCAGGAGCGCGTCACCGTGTTGCCGGCGGAGCAGGCCGCCGTTGAACGATTCATCCTCGGCGCCAGCCGCGCCGCCCGGGAAGGAGCCGCCGCATGAGTGTTGAGTTGTCGCGCCTTCCCTCCGGATTGGCGGTTATCACCGATGCCATGCCGCATCTCGAGACGGCATCGCTCGGCGTATGGGTCGGCTCCGGCAGCCGCTTCGAAGAAACGGACGAGCACGGGATTTCCCACCTGCTCGAACACATGGCGTTCAAAGGGACCTCGCGCCGCACCGCGCGGGAAATCGTCGAGACGATCGAAGCGGTCGGCGGCGACCTCAACGCCGGCACCGGCGTCGAGGTCACGGCTTATTACGCGCGCGTGCTCAAGGCGGACGTGCCGCTCGCGCTCGACGTGCTCTCGGACATCCTGAGCGATCCGGCGTTCGACCCGGAGGAGCTGACGCGCGAGCAGAACGTCATCGTCCAGGAGATCGGCGCCGCCGAGGACACCCCCGACGACATCGTGTTCGATCATTTGCAGTCGACCGCGTTCCCGGACCAGGCGGTCGGCCGCTCGATCCTCGGCACCCCGGCGACGGTGCGCTCGCTCACCGGGCGACGGTTGCGCTCCTATTTGTCGCGCACCTACCGCGCGCCTCACATGGTGATCGCGGCGGCGGGCGCCATCGAGCATCAGGCCGTGCTCGCGGAGGCCGAGCGGCGGTTTGCCCAATTCAACGGCGGGACCGCCCCCGCGCCGACGCCGGCGCGCTATCGCGGCGGCAGCCGCATCGAGGTGCGCGACCTCGAGCAGGTGCACGTGGCGATGGCGCTCGAAGGACTGCCGCAGCGCAATCCCGATCTCTACAGCCTGCACGTTTTCACCAACATCGTGGGCGGCGGGATGTCCTCGCGGCTGTTCCAGGAGGTCCGCGAGGTGCGGGGGCTGTGCTACGCGATCTACGCCTTCCACTCGCCCTATGCCGACACCGGGCTGTTCGGGCTCTACGCCGGCACCGATCAGGTCGATGCGCCGGAACTGATGCGCGTCGTGATCGGCGAAATCGCGAGCGCGGCCGAGACCCTCGACGAGGCCGAGGTCGCCCGCGCCAAGGCGCAGATGAAGGCCGGCATCCTGATCGCGCTGGAAAGCTCGAGCGCGCGCGCCGAGCAGCTGGCGCGCCAGTTGATCACCCACGGCCGGCCGATCCCGGTGGAAGAGATCGTCGCCAAGGTTGACGCGGTGACGGTCGAGAGCGCGCGCGCCGCCGGACGTTCTCTCATCTCGCGCAGCCGGCCGGCGTTGGCCTTGCTCGGCCGCGGCCGCGGCCTTGAAAGTGTCGCGACGATCGCTGAAAGTCTGGGTCACTAATTCAAATCTGCCGGCGTTGCCGTCCATGGCGCTGTTTCGCACCATCAACCTTGCCGACCAGCCGCCGCTCATCGAGGGTGCGGGCGTGTTTCTGCGCGCGCCGCAAGCCGGCGACTACGCCGAATGGGCGGCCCTGCGCGAGACGAGTCGCGCGTTCCTCACGCCGTGGGAGCCGACCTGGCCGGCCGACGACCTCACCCGCAGCGCGTTCCGCCGCCGCCTGCGCCGCTACGCCGAGGATCAGCGCAACGACCAGGCCTATGCCTATTTCCTCTTCCGTAGCGGCGATCAGGTGCTGGTCGGCGGCCTCACGCTCGCCAACATGCGGCGCGGCGTCGCCCAGGCCGGGAGCCTCGGTTATTGGATCGGCGCGCCCTACGCCCGGCGCGGCTACATGACGGCGGCCGTGAGCGCGCTCATCCCCTATGCCTTCACCACGCTGCGGCTGCACCGCCTGGAGGCGGCCTGCATTCCGACCAACGCGGCTTCGATGGCGCTGCTCGAGAAGACCGGGTTCGAGCGCGAGGGCTACGCGCGCGAATATCTGTGCATCAACGGCCAGTGGCAGGACCACCTGCTCTACGCCCGCCTCAAGAGCCCCCCGCGCCGCTAGCGCACCCATCCCGAAAATCAGTGCCTTGGGTCTGCCACGGTTGCGCTGCTATAAGCGGCGTCCACCACAAGAGCATGATCCCGAAAAGTGGGTACCGGTTTTCGGAAAAGATCATGCTCCAGCAAGAAGTTAAAGCGCGATAACGATTCGAAGAAAAGTCATCGCGCTTTAAAGGGGAATGAGGGGTTGACCATGCGGTTCGGTCAGCATCTCGGCCGGGCGCCGGGTCCCGGCGGCGCGGCGCGCGTCGTCGCGTTGATGCTGCTCCTCGCTGCTGCCGGCTGCTCGTCTTTCGACGTGCTCGGCACGTCGTCGCAGCCCTCCTCGCCGCCGCCGGCGGATTCCTCGGGCGGCTCCTCCTTCACCCAGCGGATCAAGAATATGTTTTCGTCGGGGAATGCCTCCGGCCAGGAGAAGGTCGCGGCTACGGCCCCGTCAGGGCCCGACCCCAACATCGATTGCCCGGGCGTGACCGTGCGCTCCGGCGCGGCGACGCTCGGCGTCAACGCACCCGGCGCCGATCCGAGCCCCACCAATCTGCGCTTCCAGGCCACGATCGCGCAGACCGCGCGGGAATGCGCCGTGAGCGCCGGCAACATGACGATGAAGGTCGGCATCCAGGGGCGCGTGATTCTCGGGCCCGCGGGCGCCCCGGGCAAGTTCGAGGTCCCGATGCGCCTGGCGCTGGTGCGCGAGGGGATCGAGCCGCGCACGATCTGGACCAAGCTCTATCGTGTCGCGGTCACGGTCCCGCCGGGCGAAAGCAACGTGCCGTTCGTGCAAGTCGAGGAGGCCATGTCCTTCCCAGTGCCCGGCCGTGAGGATTTGGAAGCCTATGTGGTCTATGTCGGCTTCGATCCGAGCGCGCTGGCGTCCCAGCCGGAGCGGCCGAAACGGCCGGGCAAAAAGGCGCGTTGACCTGGCCGCCGGATTGAACCGGTCAGCTTCGTGTCTTAGAATCGCGATCGTCAGAGGAACCCTGCGGGAGAGACCGGCTTAGCGCCGGCGCCGAAGGCGAAACCGCCCCGGAAACGCTCAGGCAAAAGGACCGCGGGGGGATGACGCTCTGGAAAGCAGCCGTGCGCCCGCTTGGGCGCGACGGCTCACCGACGGAGTAAGCCGCGTCAGAGCATGTGGGTACCGGTTTTCGGAAAACATCATGCTCCAGCGATAACGGCGAAATCTCTCAGGTTCCGCGACAGAGGGGGCTCGACCGGGCACGTTGCCCGGTGGGCGCTAGCGCATGATCCCGAAAAGTGGGTACCGGTTTTCGGGAAAGATCATGCTCCAGCAAAAGCGCGGAGCCGACGATGAGCGAAGCCCCGGCAACTGAAGCACCGCTCGCGCACACGCCGCTCCACGCGCTGCACGTGGCGCGCGGCGCACGCATGGTGCCGTTCGCCGGCTACGAAATGCCGGTGCAATACCCCGACGGCATCATCGCCGAGACCGCGCACACCCGCGGCGCCGCCGGTCTGTTCGACGTCTCGCACATGGGCCAGGCGTTCGTGGTCGGTCCCGACCACGCGACCGCCGCGCGCGCGCTCGAAACGTTGGTGCCGGCCGATCTCGTCAGCCTCGCGCCCGGCCGCCAGCGCTACACCCAGCTCACCGACGCCAACGGGGGCATTCTCGACGACCTGATGGTGACGCGTTCCGCCGAGCCGGACGAGGACGGCGTGCTGATGCTGGTCGTCAACGCCGCCGGCAAGGAATCAGACTTCGCCCATATCGCGGCCGGACTGCCGGTCGGCGTGCGCCTGATCCGTGCCGATCATCGCGCGCTCGTCGCGCTGCAGGGGCCGAAGGCATCCGCGGTGCTCGAGCGGCACTCCATCGGCGCCGCCGCCATGGGCTTCATGACCGCGCGCAGCACAAGCTTCGACGGGATCGATTGTCATGTCAGCCGTTCGGGCTACACCGGCGAGGACGGCTACGAGATTTCGGTGAAGGCGAACCGCGTGCGCGCCATCGCCGAGCGCCTGCTCGGTCATGCCGAGGTCAAGCCGATCGGCCTCGGCGCGCGCGACGCGCTGCGCCTCGAAGCCGGTCTTTGCCTCTACGGGCACGACATCGACACGAGCACGTCGCCGATCGAAGCCGGGCTCGCATGGTCGATCCAGAAGCGCCGGCGCGAGGAGGGCGGCTTCCCGGGCGTCGAGCGTGTGCTCAAGGAATTGCGCGACGGCGGGCGCCGGCTGCGCGTAGGGCTGCAGCCCGAAGGCCGCGTGCCCGCGCGCGAAGGGGCGGAGATCAAATCGCAGGACGGCGCGCCGATCGGCACGGTCACCTCGGGCGGGTTCAGCCCGACGCTCGGCGTGCCGGTCGCCATGGGGTACGTCGAACGCGCCTTTGCTGAG
>Ga0153928_1000091_pt1 | contig 46830 bp, 41 predicted proteins | sample TSNJ012MetaG_FD_106656 | JGI IMG/M metagenome (GOLD analysis project Ga0153928, IMG submission 106656) | Attine ant fungus gardens microbial communities from New Jersey, USA - TSNJ012 MetaG | ecosystem: Host-associated > Fungi > Mycelium > Unclassified | place: USA: New Jersey, Wharton State...
CGCCACGTAGAGCCATTGGGGGTCGGGGCCGGGTGGATAGAAGGCGAGCCCGAACGCCCCATCGAGACCATCGGCATAGAGCGCCGTCTCGCTCGGCTTTTCGGCGCCGTCCGGCGCGCGCAGCACGCGGATGCGCCCGTCGTCGGTTTCGGCGACGAAAATGTCGCCGTTCGGCGCGACCCGCATGGCTCGCGGCCCGTTCAGGCCGGACGCGAACACGGAGACCTTAAATCCCTGCGGCACCTGCGGGACCGCGCCTGCAGGGCGTGGGACCACCCGCGGGCCGTTCCAGGCCGAAGGCGTCGCGCCGGGCAGGGGCAGATCGGCGGGTGTGATCCGGCGCCGCACGCCGGGGGCATTGGCGTGCCAGTCACCGAACGCTGCCGCGCCCGTGAGCACGCCGCCGGTTTCTTCGGTTCCCTGCGCCAAGGCAGCCCCAGCAGCCACACTCGCGACCATGCAGACAACCAGCGCACGGATCGCCATGGGTGTTCTCCAAGTGCTCGGGAAACTTGTTGCACCCCGGTAGGGTCGCCGGGCTGCGCATGCGGTGGCAAAGGTACTTCAAAAATCGCGCAAACGTACCAATATAGAGCCGGCCGCAAAGGCGCCTGGGAGGCTATTTATGCCGCATGCTCGCCGGCTTCGGCCGTGGATGGCGTTTTTCGCCATTTTGACGGCCTTGATTCTCGTCGCGTCGGATGCCGATGCCCGGGCAGGCAGGGGTATCAGCTTGGGTAGCCGCGGCACGCGCTCCTTCACCACGACGCCGCCCACCGCAACCGCACCGGCCGGCGGCAGTTCGCTCCAGCGCACCATGGCGCAGCCGGGACAAACCGGCGTCGCCTCGCCGGGGCTGTTCGGCGGCTACTTCAATCGCCCGGGGCTGTTCGGCGGGCTGCTGGGCGGCTTTCTCGGCGCGGGCCTGCTCGGCTTGCTGTTGGGCCATGGGCTGTTCGGTGGGATGGGCGGGATCGCCTCGGTGTTTGGCCTGTTGTTGCAAATCGTGCTGGTGATTTTCGTCGCCCGCCTGATCTGGGGATGGTGGCAGCGGCGTCAGATGCCGGCGTACGCCGGCGGGCCGATGCTGCACGGCTTGTCGTCCGGTTATGAGGGGCGTGGCGGCGGTTATGGTGGGGCTGGCAGCACAGCCGGCAGCGCGATCGCGATTGGGCCGACGGATTACGACACGTTCGAGCGGCTGCTCGGGGAGATCGAGACTGCCTATGGCGCGGAGGATCTGAACGCGCTGCGCCAGCACGCGACGCCCGAGATGGTGTCCTACTTGGCCGACGACCTTGCCCAGAACGCGAGCAACGGCGTCGTCAATCGCATTTCCGACGTGAAGCTGCTGCAGGGTGACTTGGCGGAGGCTTGGCGCGAGGGCGACGTTGAATACGCGACCGTGGCGATGCGCTACGCGCTCAAGGACAGTTACGTCGAGCGCGAGAGCGGGCGCGTGGTCGAGGGCGATCCCGAGCAGCCGACGGAAGTGACCGAATTGTGGACATTCCGGCGCAGTCATGGCGGCGCGTGGCTGCTCTCGGCAATCCAGCAAACGCGGTGAGAAACCTGCGGGCGAACGACCACGCCGAAACACTTCGTTTTGCTTAAAAATGACACGGCTGTCAGGAATGACGGCGCGCGCCGATCTTGACGTTTGGGCCGAAATCGTGCCAACTGCACGAGCAACCGGTTTTAGGCATGATGTCTTGTTGAACCGCTGTCGTGTTTTGCGCCGCGCCTATCAACTCACGCCCGAAAACTCGGATTGTTGCCGACCGTGCGCCGCGCGCCCGGGCGGTTGAGCTATGCGTGCAAAACAGGAGCACAGGATGGCTACAGGTACCGTGAAGTTCTTCAACATGCAGAAGGGCTACGGGTTCATTCAGCCGAGCGACGGAGGCAAGGACGTGTTCGTCCACATCAGCGCCGTCCAGCGCTCCGGCATGCAATCGCTGGTCGAAGGCCAGAAGGTCAGCTTCGAGGTGGTGACGGAGCGGGGCAAACCCGCGGCCGCGAACCTGCAAGCGATCTGACCGCCTCTGCCGCTTGCGGAGGAAGGGCCTGGCGCCGGTCGGCGCCGGGCTTTTTTGTGCCGCCAATCGCGCTGACGTTTCGTTGTGCACAAGCCGCCTGCTGGGCAGGTATTCGCGTCTGGAAGGCCTTCGATCGGGCGACGTTTATTGAGGAAACGCGCGACGGTGACTGCCTGCTGCCTCGTAATCGCCGCCGTCGCCATGGCCTTTGCACATAAATGAATATTTGTTTTTCGTGAATGTTTGTTTATCCCCGCCGACCGCGTTTGGTTGCACCAAATACCTCTTCCGAAAATTTGTCGCAGGGCCGCAAGGAGAGCGCCGTTGCCGTGTTCAAACGAGCAAGGCGGAGCCCGTGCGGGTCCGGGCAGGAAAACGACCCGTGTGCATTTGCGGATGTCCGGGACGCATTCGCACACAAGGAGGAGAGCAATGTTGCGTAAGACGGTAATGGCGTTGGCGACGAGCGCCGCGCTTGCCCTGGCCGTGGCCCCAAGCGCCGCCTCGGCGCGTGCAATCGGCGGCGTCGGACACGTCGGCATGGGCCATGTCGGTGTCGGCCATGTCGGCGTCGGCCGCTTCGGCGGTCGCATCGGCTGGGGTCACCCTGGCTTCGGCCGATTTGGCTTCCACCGGTTCCACCGCTTCGGCTTCCGGCGCGGGCCGTTCTTTGTCGGCGTCTACGGCGGCTGCTGGCGTTGGGTGCCCGGCCCGTGGGGACTGCACCGGGTCTGGGTCTGCGGTCCGTCCTGGTGGTAACCCGCATGGCGTGAGCAATGCCCGGCGCCGCGCGGCGCCGGGCATTAGAGCGTGATGACTTTTCTTCGAATCGTCATTCCGCTCTAACTTCTTCTTGGAGCATGATCTTTTTCCGAAAACCGGTACCCACTTTTCGGGATCATGCTCTAGCCTGAATTATTGTTTGAACTGCTCGCGCAGTTTCGCCTTGAAGAATTTACCGGTCGACGTGCGCGGCAGCGCGTCGAGAAATTCGAAGCGATCCGGCAACTGCCACTTGGCGAAGGCGGCGGCGAGGTGGGCGCGCAGGTCGTCGGCGCTTGCCGAGTGCGCCTGTTTGAAGGCCACGCAGGCGAGCGCCCGCTCGCCCCATTTTGCGTCCGGAATGGCGATCACCGCGGCCTCCAGCACCGCCGGGTGGGCCATCAGCAGGTTCTCCATGTCCATGGAGCTGATCCATTCGCCGCCGGACTTGATCAGGTCCTTGGTGCGATCGGCGATGCGCACGTAGCCGTGCGGATCGATGGCGGCCACGTCGCCGGTGCGCAGCCAGCCATCCGGCGTGAACTTCTCGGGATCGCTCGGCGTGTCGTGGTAGCTGCCGGCGATGGTCGTTCCGCGCACCTGGATTTCACCCAGGCTCTCGCCGTCCCACGGCCGCTCCCTTCCGTCGTCCCCCATGATGCGGATGTCCATCAAAGGGATCGGCACGCCCGCCATGGCGTAGCGGTGGAAGCGCTCGTCCTCTCCGACCCCTTGCAGCTCCGGCTTGATGTAGGAGGCGGTGCCGAGCGGGCTCATCTCGGTCATGCCCCAGCCGTGGGTGACCGCGGCGCCGTGACGCGCATAGGCGCGGATGAGGGATTCCGGAACCGGCGCGCCGCCGACCAGCATGCGAATGCCCGCCGGCAGCTTGTAGCGCCCGGGTTGGCTGTCCAGAAGTTCCAGCATGGTGATCCAGATGGTCGGCACGCCGAGCGAATAGGTCGGCCGCTCCGCCGCGAACAGATCGAGCAAATCCGCCGGGTGCATATGCGGGCCGGGAAAGATCATTTTGATGCCCATCATCGCGCAGACGTACGGCAGGCCCCAGCAGTTGGCGTGGAACATGGGCGTGACGGGCAGCACCGAGTCGCCGGCCCTGAGGCCCCAATGATCGGGCAGGTTGGCGATGAGCGAATGGATGACGGTCGAGCGGTGCGAATAGACGACGCCCTTGGGCCGGCCGGTCGTGCCCGACGTGTAGCACATCGAGATGGGGTCATCTTCCGCATGGGGCACGTAATCGAAGCGTGCGGGCGCCGCCGCCAGCATCTGCTCGTAATCGACCATGGGCGCGGCCACCGGCTTGCCGGTCAGCGGCACGACGATCACCTTCTCGAACGGTACCTCGGCGCGGAATTGCGCCAGCAGCGGCAACAGCACGTCGTCGACGATGACGAAGCGATCCTTCGCGTGATTGGCGATGAACGCGATGTCGTCCGGCGCGAGACGCAGGTTGAGCGTGTGCATGACGCCGCCCGCTGCCGGAATGCCGAAGTAACATTCGAGATGCGCGTAATGGTTCCACGAAAGCGTTGCGACCCGGTCGCCCTTGTTGAGCCCGAGCGCGAGCAACCCCGCCGCGAGCCGGCGCGAACGCGCATAGAAATCGGCGAAGGTGTGCCGTTTGAGCGACTTGTCCGGCAGACGGCTGACGATCTGCGACTGCGGGTAAAGCCTGCCGGCGCGCTCGAGGATCTGGTTGAGCGACAGCGGCGCCTTCTGCATGGTGGCTTGGATCATGGGCTTTCGTCCCGGAAGCTGCGACTAGCGAATAGCGAATAGGATAGCTTATCTTGCCGTCGCCGTTCGCTATTCGCTCCATGTTCCGCTATCACCTGCGCGAGCCCCGGAGATCCCTCATGAACGCGCCTGCGCAAGTCGTCCCGCTCTATCGCCACACGCCGCTGTTTCCGCTCGGCCCGGATAGCACGCAATACCGCAAGCTGACGAACGAGGGCGTGCGGGTCGAAAAGGCCTTCGGCCGCGACGTGATCGTGATCGAGCGTGAGGCGCTCCGGCTCCTCTCCGAGCAGGCCTTCATCGACATCAATCATCTGCTCCGCCCCGGGCACCTCAAGCAGCTGCGCGCCATCCTCGACGACCCGCAGTCGACCGACAACGACAAGTTCGTCGCTTACGATCTGCTCAAGAACGCCAACATCGCGGCGGGCGGCGTGCTGCCCATGTGCCAGGACACCGGCACCGCGATCATCATGGGCAAGAAGGGCCGCACGGTCTGGACCGACGGGGAGGACGAAGCGGCGCTCGCCGAGGGCGCGCGCGACGCCTATCTCAAACGAAACCTGCGCTATTCGCAGCTCGCGCCCATCACCATGTTCGAGGAGAAGAACACCCGCTCGAACATGCCGGCGCAGGTCGAGATCTACGCGGAAGGCGAGGACGCCTACAAGCTTCTGTTCATCGCCAAGGGCGGCGGATCGGCCAACAAATCCTTCTTGTTCCAGGCGACGCCCTCGGTGCTCACGCCCGACCGGCTCAGGAGCTTCCTCAAGGAGAAAATTCTCACGCTCGGCACCGCCGCTTGTCCGCCCTATCACCTTGCCATCGTGATCGGCGGCACCTCGGCCGAACTCACGCTCAAGACCGTCAAGCTCGCCTCGACCCGCTATCTCGATGACCTCCCGACCAAGGGTTCCGAGGACGGCCACGCTTTCCGCGACCTCGCCATGGAAAAAGAGGTGCACGCACTCACGCAGTCGCTCGGCGTCGGCGCGCAATTCGGCGGCAAATATTTCTGTCACGACGTGCGCGTGATCCGGCTGCCGCGCCACGGCGCTTCGCTGCCGATCGGGCTCGGGGTTTCCTGCTCGGCCGACCGCCAGGCGCTCGGCAAGATCACCCGCGACGGCGTGTATCTTGAAGAGCTCGAGCACAATCCGGCGAAGTACCTGCCCGAGATCGACACGGCGCGGCTCGGCGGAGCGGTGGTGAACATCGACTTGCGGCGGCCGATGAAGGAGATCCTGGCCGCGCTCACGCGTCACCCGGTCAAGACGCGCCTCAAGCTCACCGGGCCGATGATCGTCGCGCGCGACCTCGCCCACGCCAAGCTGCGCGAGCGGCTCGAGCGTGGCGAGCCGCTGCCCGATTATTTCAAGAACCATCCGATCTATTATGCCGGGCCGGCCAAGACCCCGGAGGGATATGCGTCCGGTTCGTTCGGGCCGACAACGGCGGGCCGAATGGATTCGTTTGTCGATCAGTTCCAGGCGGCGGGTGGCTCAATGGTGATGCTCGCCAAGGGCAACCGCTCCCCGGCGGTGCGCGAAGCCTGCAAGAAACACGGGGGTTTCTATCTCGGCTCGATCGGCGGCGCCGCCGCCAATCTCGCGGAATACTGCATCAAGAAGGTCGAGACGGTGGAATATCCCGAGCTCGGCATGGAGGCGATCTGGCGCATCGAGGTCGAAGATTTCCCCGCCTTCATCGTGGTCGACGACAAGGGCAACGACTTCTTCAAGGAATTAAATCTGGGGTGAATCCCTCCCCTTTCAGGGGAGGGATGAAGGGCGCGGCCCGAAGCGCACCGGCGTCGCGCCGCGGCGGCCGCGCTCGTAACGGGGCAGTGGGTCCGTCGTCTCGAACCAAGGCACCTGCTCCGCCACATGTACATGGCAGCTCGGAATGGCGGCAGTCGGTTCCTCCAGCGTCCCGAGGTAGAGGTCGATCTGGTCCGGGTGCCGGTCCGCCTCGTAAGCAATCGGCGCGCCGCAGCGACCGCAGTGCGTCCGCCGCACCCCGGGTGAGGAGACATAGATCGTCGGCGTTCCGCTAAGAAGCCGGAACGCAGCTTTCGACACGCAAACGAAGGTCGCGACCGGCGAAGAGGCGTGACGCCGGCAACTTTCGCAATGGCAGTGCAACGTGACAATCGGCTCACCCCGATACTCGTAGCGAATGTCTCCGCACAGACACCGGCCTCGCACCGTTTGTTCGGTCATCGGTTGAGCACTCCCGCGCCGCCTGTTCTATGCAACAATAGCATGTGAGGGAGGGTTGCCTCGGTGCGCTATCTGGACGAAGCGGAAGTCCGCCGCCTGCTGCGCTGGGACGAGCTGATCCCGGCCATGGAGACGGCGCTTGCGGCGTTCTCGGCCGGCCGCGTGATCCAGCCGGTGCGCAACATCCTGGCGATCGAGGAGGGCAAGCGCTACGTCGCCGCCATGCCGGCGGTGAACGAGGACGCCATGGGCGCGAAGCTCGTGAGCTTCTACCCCGGCAATGCGGGCACAAGCGTTCCCACCCACCACGCGACGATCATGCTCATGCGCACCGACACCGGCGAGCCGATCGCCGCCATGGACGGCACGCTGATCACCGAGATGCGCACCGCCGCCGTGTCGGCGGCCGCCACCAAGCATCTCGCCCCGCCCGATGCGCGGGTGCTCGCGCTCATCGGCAGCGGGGTGCAGGCGCGCGCGCATCTCGAAGCGCTCGCGCAGGTGCGCTCCTTCAAGGAGGTGCGGGTGTGGAGCCGCACGCCGGATCACGCGCAACGCTTCGCCGATACGCATGGTGCGACCGCAATGGCAGGCGCCGAGGCGGCGGTGCGCGGCGCCGACGTCGTCGTCACCGCCACGGCTTCGCTCACGCCGGTCCTCGCGGGCGCCTGGCTCAAGCCGGGCGCTCACGTCAATGCGGTGGGTGCGCCGCGGCCCACGTGGCGCGAACTCGACGATGACGTCATGGCGCACACGCTTATCGTCGACTCGCGCGAGGCGGTGCTCAAGGAATCCGGGGACGTCATTTTGTCGAGGGCGAATATCTTCGCGGAGATCGGCGAGATATTCGCCGGCACGAAGAAGGCGCCGGCGGGAACGACCGTGTTCAAATCCGTCGGCATCGCGGCGGAAGACATTGCCGCCGCGCAGCTCGTGTACGCCGCCGCCGCACGTGCGGAATGAGGGCATGGACTTGGAACCGGGGCAGGGGCTACATGAGGATGGGGCGCGCTCGGGGAGCAACATCCATGCGTTCTGCAGCCTATCGCCGGCGCGCGCTGCCCGCGGCCGGATTGCTGGCATTCGTTGTCGTCGGAACCGGGCCAGCGATGGCCGAATGCGCGAGCGAACTCACGGCGAGCCAGCAAAGTCTCGAGCAAACCCGCGCCGCGGTTGCCGCCGTGGCCGCAAGCCCGGACGCGCAAAAATGCGCGGCCCAGCGCCGCTACTACGCGGCGCTCGTCAAAGTGCGCGAGGTCTTTTCCCGCTGCGACACCGGCACCAAAAAAGGAAACAACGCCGCGCAGCTCACGGTCGCGATCGACGATTTCAAAGCGAAGATGGCACGCGGCTGCCGGCCGTGAGGCGTGCTAAAGCGCGATGACTTTTCTTCGAACCGTCATCGCGCTTCAGCTTCTTGCCGAAGCATGACCCCCGCCTTCGCGGGGGCAAGCCTTTCCGACCTGCCTTCGCCCGCCGAAGCATCAAGCCAACCGACCGGTCGTGCCAGGGCTTCGCGCAGGCGGGAAACCGGTACCCACTTTTCGGGATCATGCTCTACGCCGCGGCTGGAACTTCCACGCCGGTCCTCGTCAGCGCGAACGCGTAGGCGAGCGCCACTTCCTTGAGGCGGTCGAAGCGTCCGGCGGCGCCGGCGTGACCAGCTTCCATATTGGTGCGGAAGACAATGACATTGCGGTCGCTCTTCTGCGCCCGCAACCGCGCCACCCATTTGGCCGGCTCCCAATAGGTCACGCGCGGATCGGCAAGCCCGGCGAGCACCAGCATCGCCGGGTAGGCTTGTGCCTGCACGTTATCGTAAGGCGAATAGGAGAGGATGGTCCGGAACGCCTGCTCATCGGTGATCGGGTTGCCCCATTCGGGCCATTCCGGCGGCGTGAGCGGCAGCGACTCGTCGAGCATCGTGTTGAGCGCGTCGACGAACGGCACTTCGGCGACGATCCCGGCGAAAAGGTCGGGCCGAAGATTGGCGACCGCTCCCATCAGCAGACCGCCCGCCGATCCGCCGTGGGCGATTACCTTGTCAGGCGCGACCCAGCGCGACTCGATCAGATAGATGGCCGCCGCAATGAAGTCGTGGAACGTATTCGGCTTGCGGGCAAGCTTGCCCTCGCGGTACCAGCGCCAGCCTTTCTCGGTGCCGCCGCGCACATGGGCGATGGCATAGACGAAGCCGCGGTCGACGAGGGAGAGCCGGCTGGTGCTGAACGAGGCCGGCATGGCCATGCCGTAAGCGCCATAGCCGTAGAGCAGGCACGGCGCGGTTCCGTCGAGCGCGAGGCCTTTGCGGTAGAGCACCGAGACCGGCACGCTTTCTCCGTCGGCCGCCGGCGCCATCACGCGCCGGGTCACGTAATCGGCGGGGTCGTGGCCGCTCGGCACCTTCTGGCGCTTGCGCAACACGCGGCTGCGCCGCGCGAGGTCGTAGTCCCACACCTCGGCCGGCGTCGTCATGGACGAATACGTGAAGCGCAGGAGATCGGTCGCGAACTCGAAATCGGTCTCCATGCCGAGCGAATAAGCCTCCTCGGCGAAGGCGATCGCGTGCTCCTCGCCCGAGGCTAGGCGGCGCGCCACGATGCGCGGCAAGCCGTCCTCGCGTTCGAGCCGCACCAGCCAATCGTGCAGCAAGGCGAAATCGAGAAGAAAGACGCCAGGCCGATGCGGGACGAGGTCGCGCCAGTGTTCGCGGCCGGGCGTCCGCAACGGCGTCCATGCGATTTTGAAATCCTCCGCGCCGCCGGCATTGGTGTGGATGAGCAGCACCTCTTCCCCGAACAGATCCGGGTGGTGCTCGACCGAATAGCGCACCGAGGTTTCGCGCGGTGCAAGCAGGAACGGCGCCGCATCGGATACCGTCCGATCGATCAGCCAGGATTCCGCGGTCTCGTGGTCGTGGATCGAGATTTCGGCGAACCGGCCCGCCTGCAGGCTCGAGATCGAGACGAAGAACCCCGGCTCTGCCTCCTCATAAATCAGCACGTCGCTCTCCGGCGGCGAGCCCAGCCGGTGGCGGTAGACCCGCGACGGCCGATGGTTCCGATCAAGCCGCACGTACAGGAACGTGCGCTCGTCCGTGCTCCACACGACGCTGCCGGTGGCGTCCGGGATTGCGTCGGGCAAATCCACGCCGGTCGCAAGGTCGCGCACCCGGATGGTGTTGAACTCCGAGCCGGTTTCGTCGGCCGCCCAGGCGAGCAGCGCGTGGTCGGGGGAATGGTTAAACCCGCCGAGCCGGAAGTAGGCCTTGCCGGCGGCGAGCAAGTCGCCGTCGATGAGCGTCTGCGCCGACCCGCCCTGGCGCGGCTCGCGGCACACGATCGGATGCTGACCCCCCTCGCGATAGCGCACGAAATAGGCGTAGGGCCCATCGGCGCTCGGGACGGTCGAGTCATCCTCCTCGATGCGCCCCTTCATCTCGGCGAACAGCTTGTCCTGCAACGCCACGGTATCGGCGAGGGCGGCTGCCGCGTAGGCGTTCTCGGCTTCGAGATAAGCGCGGATCGCCGGGTCGAGCTTTCCCGGCTCGCGCATCACCTCTTGCCAGTTCGGCGGCTTGAGCCACGCGTATTCGTCGCTCACGGTGACCCCGTGCCAAGCCGACGTATGCGGCCGCGGCTTAGCGCGCGGCGGCTCCGGCAGCGGCCCGGACGAAGGTTTGGCGCGCTCGAGCATGGCGTCGGTTCTGACGGCTTTCGATCGTATCGGCCGGAGCCGGCGAAAGGGACGAGGCTATTTCTTTTCGCCCGAAGGCGCGAACTTGAGCGCGGTGCCGTTCATGCAGTAGCGCAGCCCGGTCGGCTGCGGCCCGTCGGGAAACACGTGCCCAAGATGGGCCTCGCAGGCCGCACAGCGAACCTCGGTGCGGCGCATGAGCCACGAGCGGTCGTCGTGCTCGGCCACGGCCTCGGGATTCGCCGGCGCAGAGAAGCTCGGCCACCCCGTGCCGGAATCGAACTTGGTATCCGAGGAGAACAACGGCGCACCGCAACACACGCAACTGTAGCTGCCGGCCCGCTTCTCGTCCCAGTAAGGGCCGGTGAAGGCGCGTTCGGTGCCGTGCTCGCGGGTGACGTAATACTGCTCGGGCGTGAGCTCCGCGCGCCATTCCGCCTCGCTCTTCGTCACCTTCGGCGTCGTCTGTGTGTCGGCCATGATGAACCCCTCAGTCCGGTGCTTTCGTGTAGAGATGGGTGGGCCTGTCCGCGGGGGCAAGTCGTGCCCGGTCAAACGCAAGTGATACCGGGAGCTTTCCCCTCGGCAAAGGGCGGAGGATCTACCGGAATCTTGCGCGGCTCTACCGGGTGCCGCGCGTACTTTATTTGGGGCAGTGGTAATTCCAAGGAGAGCCACAATATCGGCGTACGACTATGCTGTTTTGCCCAAAATTCTACTTGCCAGACCGCAACCAATACTAGATAAATCGAGCTAGTGTCCCGATTTCGAAGTTCGCAAATGAACTCGCGGCAATGCTGATGCGAACTTCGGGTTCGCGGCACTAGCGACCTTTGAACGGGCGAGACAACGGGCGGATCGGGACCGCCGCCGCGTTGCGCCGGATCAAAACCAGGGACGGGCGGGCATGACGAGTGAGAATCCCAAGAGCGGCGACTTCATCGGGCTGACGGCCAACATCGTCTCCGCCTATGTGAGCAACAACACCGTTCCGGCGGCCGACATTCCCGGCTTGATCAACCAAGTGCACACGGCTCTGGTGCGGGTCTCGGGCGGTCACGGGGAAACGCCGTCCGATTCGTTGAAACCTGCCGTACCGGTGAAGAAATCGATCACGCCCGAATACATCGTGTGTCTGGAGGACGGGAAGAAATTCAAGTCGCTCAAGCGTCACCTGCGCACCCAGTACAACATCACGCCGGAGCAATACCGGGAGAAGTGGGGCCTGCCGGCGGACTATCCGATGGTCGCGCCCAACTATGCGGCCGCCCGCTCCCAGCTGGCGCGTCAAATGGGCCTCGGCCAGCAGCGGCGGCGCGGCAAATCCAAATAGAGAAAACGCCTCAAGCGGCGACGGCGAGTGCGGAGCGCGCGTCGGCCTTGATGCGCTCGACCATCGACTTGAAACCGTTCGAGCGTTGCGGCGTGAGATGCTCGCGCAAGCCGAGCTTGTTGAACAGCGCGATCGCGTCGCCCTCGACGATCTCGCGCGCCGGCTTGCCCGAATAGAAGGTGAACAGGATCGCGATCAGCCCGCGCACGATATGTGCGTCGCTGTCGCCCGCGAAGGTCAGCACGGGTCCGCCCGCACCGTTGGGCTTCACGCTTGTTGCGAGCCACACCTGGCTGGCGCAGCCCTGGACCTTGTTCGCGTCCGTGCGCGCAGCCTCCGGGAGCGGCTCAAGTTCGCGGCCGAGCTCGATCACATAGCGGTAGCGGTCGTCCCAATCGTCGAGGACGGAAAAGTTGTCGATGATCTCGTCAATCGTCATGGCATGCGCCCGCGCCCTCGATATAAGCGCGGGCAGCGCCGCGGTCGAGCCCGCGCCGCCAACGGCCGCACGGCGGTGCTGCTGACGTTTACGCCGGGTGGCGCGCCTCGGCATTGCGGCGCGGCGGCGGGCCGCGCCACGGAACCGAAAGATCGGCGGGACTGAGCGTGTTCTGCGACGGCTTGCGCACGCCGGCGATCTGTTCGGCGCCGCCGCGCGGCTGATCGTGCCCGACCTTATCGCTGAGGAAGTCGTAGAGCATTTTGGCGCCGGCCTGCGCCTTGTGGCCGAACTCGACCAGCGCCTGCGAGCCGACCGCGCAGGCATCGGGTTGGCGCACGCAGAACTGACGCGCATCGGCAACCACGGCGCCGGTCGCGGTGACCGCTTCGCCCGCGCCGATCTGGGGAGCGGGCGCGCCCTGCTGCGCGCGCTCGCTCGGCAGCAGCAGGACGACAATGGTGAGCCAGAACGCCAGTTTGAGCAGGAACCGCATGGCCCTGTCCTCCCCACGGGTGATTTTTCTTTTCCCGCCGTGGACCACGCTAGCATGGAGCTTTGAAAGCCCAGTTCGCGATTTTGCCTGTATTCGCCGCGAATAAGTGGCGAATTTTCATAAAATTTGCAGCATCGGCGGATGCCGCATGATCGCGCGCCGTCGGCCGCGCCAAGGGCGCCGCCTGTTTCGCCGGGCGGCGCCTCGCAACGGACCGTTCACCATGGGCGATTAAATGCGTTCGCCCGCGCGCGGTAGAACGGGGGGTTGGCGCGGGAGCGCGTCCGCTTAGCGTTCGCTTAAGCCGGGTCTGGGAGCATCCGCTCGGGAGTTCGGGGTGAGGCGTGGCTAATCTCGACGAGACCTACCGGTCGGCGGCGGCCGACCGCGATCGCTTCGATGAGGACGAGCGCTCGCTTTGGCGCCGGGCGCTGACGCACGCTTTCGGCCGCAACCCGCGCGATGCCGTTGCGCTCGGCGTCGTCGTCCTCGCCATCGGGGCGATCCTGGTCAACGCGCTGCATCTCCAGCCCGGGCCCCATCCTGCGCCGATCTTCAAGATCAGGCCGCGGCCGGTCGCCTCGCCCGAAGTGGCGAATACTCTCGCCTCGGTTCGCCCGCCTCAGAGCCCCGGAACCCACGCGGACGCCGCAACACCGGCAGCGCGCACGCGCGCGGACGTCATCGCCGATATCCAGCGCGAGCTTGCCAAACGCAATTTCTACGACGGATCGGCGGACGGCATCAGCGGGCCCAAAACCGACGCCGCCATCCGCGACTTCATCCAGGCGAGCGGTCTCAAGATCGCGGCCGAGCCGACCGACGAACTGTTGCACACGCTTGCGCGCTCGCCGGTGAAAGCGCCGTCCGCGCGCGGGGCGGGGGGATCGTCGCGCGCCGACCCGATCGCGGAACTGATCGAACCCTCGCCGCAGCGCGTCCTGGCGGTTCAGCGCGCGCTCGCCGAAGCCGGCTACGGCCAGATCAAGCCGACCGGCGTGTACGGGCCCGAGACCCGCACCGCGATCGAGAAATTCGAGCGCGAGCGCAAGCTGCCGATCACGGGACAGATCTCCGATCGGCTGGTGCGCGAACTCGCCGCGCTGACCGGACAGCCGCTCGAGTAGCTTCTCGCGCCGGGCGGGCCGGTCGTGCTACCACGCCGCACCGCCATCTTCGTCCTTGCGATGCGCCTTAAATCCGGAATCTGGGTCTCGGCCTATCTGCGCCGTCGTCACATCGACGGCACGCTGGCGGTGGTGCGCCGCCGCGGCGCCGAAGAGGCGGGCGCGATCTTCATCAAGATCGACCGGCTCGACGGCACTGCCGAACTTTATGGTCCCGCGCCGCAGAGCGCGTTCGACGACTCGCGGCCGGTCGACCGCGCGTTTAGTCCGTGCTTCAAGCGGCAGCCGGTGCCCGAGGCCGAGGCCGAGGCCTATCTCGCGCGCGAAATCCGCTTCGATTCGGATATCTGGATCGTCGAGGTCGAGGACCGCGCCGGGCGCCACATGCTCGATCAGGTGGTGCCGTGACGCCGTAGCGGCGTCGAAGCCTCGTGCCGGGCGCCTTGCGCCGGCGTGGCGGACGCAAGGCCGCGCCGCGCGGCGTCCGTGCCGGCGCGCCGGCCCGCCTCCACAGCGTCGTCGAACAGCGCGGGCTGATGCGCGGCGCGGGATGGCGTTGTGGTGCGCAGGCTCGCGAGCACCTGCAGCGCCGCCGCGTGCGGTAGATCCAAATAAAGCTGTGCCAGCGCGAACACGCGCGAGACCGATTCCCCGATCGCCGGGTTGACGAACAGGAGGATGCGCACCAGCACTTCGGAAGACATGTCGAGCGCCCTGGCCACAATCAGCAGCGGTTCGCCCCCTTGGTCCTCGACCATGCGCCGCGCGGTGGCGCCGCTCACGCCGAGCGAGCGCGCGAGTTCGCCCGCGAACTCCTCGGGCGCCCGCGCGAGCGCGGCGGCTTCGAGGCGCGCGACGCTGTCGCCGGGCGTGCGCCGCTGCGGAATCGGATCGGCGGGGTCGAGATTGGCGAGGATCACGCGGCGTTCTTCGCTCGACGCGTTGAGAAACAACTCGCCCAGTCCGGTCTCGACCGGCGCCGGTGCAGCGCTCTCGATCTCGCTGATCACCTGACGCCATTGTGAGGAGCGCGGCAGCGGCGAAGAGGCGCTCGGACGCGCGGGCACGCGGTCGCCCGCGGCGGGGACGGTGACGGCGGCGCGCGCGCGGCGCGCCGCGATCGCGGCCGCGTGTGGCGGCCCGCATTCCTCCATGATGGCGATGAGCTCGGGGCCGGGCAGGCACGGGGAAAGACGCAGCACCGGCTCGGCGACCTCGATCACGTCGCGCGCGAGCCGGATGACGACCGCGCGCGGCGCCGCCGGATAGGCTGCAAGCTTATGGGCCACGACCGCGCGCGTCGCCAAGTCGACGCCGTCGAGCAGCCGCAGCACCAATTCGGTGTAATGCGTTTCCTCGTCGAGCGTATGCGCGCGTTTCTGGACGTAAAGGTCGGTGAGCACGCGCGCAAGGGTGGGGCGCGTGTCGACGCCGCGCAACCGCGCGAGGTCGTCAAGCCCGTCGAGATTAGGAGTGCCCGCCACTGCAGTCCCCGAGAGATGGATCAAATTATCCCTCGCCCGTTAGCGGACCCTTAACCAACGCCGCGATCCTGCCGTAACAGTGCATTAACCATATCTGCGGCCTAATCGGGCAGGACCTCGGGCAAGCACCCGCGTGGGGGCGGGCGCTCGGGGGACGGGGGGTCGCATGGGGGTCGTGATCAAATTCCCGGACGAGCGGGTCGTTGCCGGCGAGCGCAGCGCGTACGGTGCCGGCGCCACGATCGTGATTCTCCCGGTCGTGCGCATCGAGCGGGGCACCGACGGCCCCTCGGGCGGGCTCGAGCCGGGGGCGTCGACGCCGGGCCGCAAACGCCGCCGGCGCGCGCGATGATCAAACAATTGCGCGCCGCCGCCGCGCGCGCGGCGTCGGTGTTCGCGCTTGCCGCGCTTGCGCTTTCCGGCGCAGCGGCCGGCGACCTCGGCCGCGCCGATCCGAACTTCTGGGACGGGCTGCTGCCCAAGCAGCTGTACACGGGCCCGGTCGCGCCGCTGTCGTTTCCGCCGTCGGGCATTCCGCATTCGCTCTATCCGCTGACCGACGACGAAGAGTCGTTGCGCGATCAGGCGTTCTCGATCCTCCAGCCGCCGCAACACCGGGACGTGTGGAATACGCTGATCGAAAGCTTCGCCCAGGCCACCGCCTTTCCCCTCGATATCCTGCGCTTCGACCGCTACGCCTACGCCAACATGTTGATCGGCATGCCGTACGCCTCGGAAGTCGGGCGTTACTCGCGGCTCATCGACGACGTGAGCAGCGATTATTTGCTGCTCGGCCCGTTCATGAGTACCGCCTGCCGCGTGGTCGACATGGATGCCCGGCGTGCGCGCAGCCTCGCCTACGTCCAGGGTTTCACCGACTACGAGATCGGCAACGCGCTCGCGCGCAACAACGAGAATCGGATTCTGCTCGAAGGGGCCGAACTCGTTCTCGCCGATCGGGTCTGGTCGTATCGTTACGCGGTCAATCGTCTCGTCGTGGCGGTGCCGTCGCGCCTCTCCGTTCAGGCGGAACGCGCGGTCGAGCGCTACGCGGTGCAGGTCGCCGCAATCGCGCCATATCTCGCGCAATGCGTCCCGGCGGTCGCCGTGGTCGAGCAGCCTCCCATCATCAGCAAATAATTACCTTACCCGACGACTCGCCAGCGCCCGCAAAAGCGGGCTTGCAAATAAAACGACGGTCGGTGTGTACTGGATTCCCGCTTGCGCGGACATGACGAATACGAAGCGTAGAGCAAGGCAACATGGTGCACGTGACGCAGAATTGGCAGGTCGAAAAGCCCGCGGCCGTCTCGCGCGACGGCATCGTCGTCGCCCAGTACCGCGCGGCGGCCGAGGTCGGCGCCGCGATGCTGCGCCAAGGCGGCAACGCCGTCGATGCCGCGGTGGCGACCGCCTTCGCGCTCGCCGCGATCGAGCCGTGGAACAGCGGGCTCGGCGGCATCGGCTACATGCTCCTGCAGCGTCCGGGCGCGGCCGCGCAGGTGATCGACTTCGGCGCGATGTCGCCGCGCAAGCTCGATCCCGCCGCCTTCCCGCTCACCGGCAAGGGGGGGTCGGATTTATTTGCCTGGCCGCAGGTCGAGGACGACCGCAACATCCGCGGCCCGCTCGCGATCGCGGTGCCCGGCTCGGTCGACGGCTACGGCTTCGCGCTCGAGCGCTTCGGCACGCTGCCGCTCGCCCACGTCGTCGAGCCCGCCATCGCGCTTGCCGAGGCGGGACTGCCGGTCGACTGGTACGTGAGTCTGAAAATCCTCGCGGTCGCGCAGGATCTCCGCCGCTATCCGGAAAGCCGTCGCGTCTGGCTCAGGGACGAGCTGCCGCCGATCCATTTGGTCGGCGCGCCGATCCCGCGCGTGAAGCTCGCCGGCCTTGCCGACACCTTGCGCCGGCTCGCGCGCGCCGGCCGCCGCGATCTCTACGAAGGGGACCTCGCCCGCGCGCTCGCGCACGACATCGGCGCCGCGGGCGGCGTGCTTTCCACCGACGATCTCGCGCATTATCACGCGCGCGTGGTCGAGCCGACGCGCTTTGCCTATCGCGACAGCGCGGTCGCGGGCGGGCCGCAGCTCACCGCCGGGCCGACCCTGCAGGACGTGCTCGCTAGTCTCGCGCGCGAGCGCTTCGCCGCGCGTCCGGACGCTGCGTTCTTCGTCGCGCTGGCGCTCGCGCTCGAAGGCGCCTACGAGCGGCGCCTGCGTTCGCTCGGCGACGTCGAGCGGCTCGACGCCTCGACCACCCACGTCACCGCCGTCGACCGCGACGGCATGATGGTGGCGCTCACCACGACGTTGCTCTCGAGCTTCGGCAGCCGTTTCGTCTCGGCCTCGACCGGCATCCTCATGAACAACGGCATCATGTGGTTCGACCCGCGGCCGGGCCGTCCCAATTCGCTCGCGCCCGGCAAGCGGCCGCTGTGCAACATGTGCCCGGTCATCCTCGCGCGTGACGGTGAGCCGTGGCTTGCCGCCGGCGGGTCGGGCGGACGCCGTATCCTCCCCGCGGTGACGCAGGTCGTGAGCTTCCTTGCCGATTTCAACCTCGAACCAGCGGCCGCGGCGCATCATCCGCGCATCGACGCGAGCGGCACCGGCACCATCAGCGCCGACCCGCGGCTCGCCCCGGAGATTCGCGCGGCGGTGCGCGCGTGCGGCACGCTCGCCGAGGTCGAGCATATCGCCTATCCGATCAATTACGCCTGCCCGAACGTCATTGTGCGCCGGCCGGACGGCGCGTTCGAAGGCATTTCCGATGTGATGAGCCCGTCCTCGGGAGCGGTGGGGATGTAGGAATTGTGAGTGGTGATTGGTGAGTGGTTGGAGATGAACGCGCTCTCACTATTCACCACTCACTCTGGCTATTCGCTACTCACCATTCGCCCTTCTTTACTGCGGTTGCGGGCGGCAGCGCGCGCCTGAAAGGGTACGGCGCGCCGAAGCCATTTGGCCCGGCTCGGGCGCGAGCGCCTTGAGTACGATCAGTCCGGTCGCGGTCGGCGATTCCACGATCAGCCGGTCCGCCGCCGTGACGTCTTCTTCCTCTGGCGTGTCGGCGTGCTGCTGCGCGGTCATCAGGTCGAGTTCGATCACCCGGCGCCCGGCAGCGCGATCGTTGATCGCGTAATAGGCGATGCCCTTGCGCGTGTAGAACGACACCGACGTATAGGCTTGGCTCACCGGCACGGTGAGCTTGAGCGGCGCCGCGGAAAGATCGTAGCGGCACACGGCCGCCGCGAAGGCCGGATCCATGAAAGGCAGCAGCGCAGTCGCCGGCGCCGGCTCGGGCAGAGGAACCACCGTGTTGACCTGGGCGATCGGGGTGAGCCGGGAATAGGCGTCGCGCGTCGCCGTGGTTGGAAGCGCCAGCACGGTTGCGAGATGCACCATGCCGCCGAGCACGACGCCGCCCACGATCCACATGACCCAGCGGATCACGTGCATGCCCTCGTGACGATCGTCGGCATCGGTACCTCGCGGCTCGCGCCGGTCGCGACGCCGACCGGCGTATCGTAGAGCCGCAGCACCAGCACATATTGCTCGGCCCCGCCGGTCGGCAGCCAGTTCCCGGCGCGCGCGCGCGGCGCGGCGATGATTTCGAACGTCCCATCCGCAGCGCGCACGATCTCCTGGCTGGTGAAGCCGTAGCGGTTGGCGGAATTGGCGACGAGGCGGCCCTCGGGGTCGTAGAGCGTCAGGGTCCAGAAGCGCGCGGCGGGCGTCGTACCGCGCAGAGCGACCTCGCAGCGCCCGTCGAACGGCCGTCCGGTGTCGTCGCGGCGGGTCACGAAGGCGACGCCATCGCCCAGCCCGACCGGCAGTTCGCCGGTGCGCGCAATGCCGGCGCGCGCGTAAGGATCGATGTCGGCGCTGCCGGTGCGTGGCCACGCGGTCCAGGCGCCGATGTGCACGGCCCCGAAGGCGGTGCCGCGCGTGAGCGCGAACCAGGTCGCGCCGAGGCCGAGCGCGGCGGCGACCAGGATAGTGAGGAACGACCCGAACAGGAGTTTCACGGCCGGCGTCCCGATGGCGAGCCCACAATCAAATAAATCAGCATCCCGGAGATCGGCAACCGCAAGGAGCCGCTTTCACTCGCCGCGCGCCGGGGCGCCGCGCTCGGCGGAGGCGACCGTGCCGTCGCGATCCGCCGCGGCGCCGCGTTGCGGGCCGGCCGGCGGCGCCGTCGCGAGTGCGCGCGCAGCGGTTTCCATGCGCCGCTCGAGCCGCACCAGCACATCGGCGGCGCGCCGGCTCAACTGCACCGGCCGCGGCGGGGCCTCGGGCGTGGTTTCCGAGACCGCCGGTTCGCGCGGCTGGGTCGAGCCGCCCAGTCCCGGCAGGGGTTTGATCTCGATGCCGGTGTGCGCGTAGGCCATGATCTCGTGCCAGGTCATGGCCGGCAGCGAGCCGCCGGTCATGCGGTTCGTTGAGGTGTAGTCGTCGTTGCCGAACCATACCCCGGCCACGAAGTTGCCCGTGTACCCCATGAACCAAGCGTCGCGGTACGCGTTCGTGGTTCCGGTCTTGCCCGCCGCCTTGATGCCGTCGAGCTGCGCGCGCTTGCCGGTGCCTTCCTCGACCACCTTGTTCATCATGAAGATCATGTTCTGCGCGACGTCCGGCCGCATCACCTGGCGCGGCTTCTTGCCGTCGCGGTCCCACCGCCACACCAGGTCGCCGGCGCCGGTGCGCACCTCGAGCACCGCGTGCGGCGTGACCGCCTTGCCGAGGTTCGGGAAGGTCGCATAGGCGCCGACATGGTCGAATACGGTCACCTCGTCGGCGCCGATCGGCAGCGACGGCGTGTCGGGCAGCGGGGTGCGCAGCCCCATGGCGCGGGCGGTCTTGACGATTTCGGCGCGCCCGCGCCGCGGGTTGCCGTCGCCGATGGCGATCGAGAGCTTCACCGCGATCGTGTTGATCGAGCGGACCAACGCCTGGGTCAGCGTCATCGAACCGGCGTAGCCACCCGAGTAGTTGTGCGGGCACCAGTTGCCGATGCACACCGGCCCGTCCACCACGATCGACGTCGGCTTCATGCCGTGCGCGAGCGCGGTGGCATAGACATAGGGTTTGAACGAGGAGCCGGGCTGGCGCAGCGCGTCGGTCGCGCGGTTGAACTGGCTCTGGCCATAGTCGCGCCCGCCCACCATGGCGCGCACGCCGCCGTCGACGTCGATCACCACCGAGGCTGCCTGGGAGGCGTGATATTCGTGACCGTATTGCCGCAGCGAATTTTCGATCGCGTTCTCCGCCTGACGCTGCAGGCCGACGTCGATCGCCGTGCGCACCACGAACACGCGCTCCGTCATCGATTTGGGGAAAGTGTCGACGAGCTTCTTCATCTCGTCGAACGCATAGTCGAGATAATAATTCGGCGCGTGGTCGTCGCGCCGGTCGATCGGGGTGGCCGGATTGCGCCGCGCGCCGAACACTTGGCCTTCGGTCATGAATCCGGCGTCGACCAGGTTGTCGAGCACGACGTTGGCGCGCGCGCGTGCCGCCGGCAGGTTGACGTGCGGGGCAAAGCGCGTCGGGGCCTTGAACAGGCCGGCCAGCATCGCCGCCTCGGCGAGGTTCACGTCGCGCGCCGACTTGCCGAAATAATATTGTGCCGCGGCGTCGACCCCGAAGGTGCCGCCGCCCATGTAGGCGCGGTCGAGATAGAGCTTGAGAATCTCGTTCTTGGAGAGCCGTGCCTCGAGCCACAGCGCCAGGAACGCCTCGTTGATCTTGCGCTCGATCGTGCGCTCGTTGTTGAGGAACAGGTTCTTGGCGAGCTGCTGCGTGATCGACGAGCCGCCCTGCACCACGCCGCCGGCGCGCGCGTTGGCCGAGAGCGCGCGTCCCAGGCCGGAAAGGTCGATGCCGAAATGGTCGTAGAAGCGCCGGTCCTCGGTCGCCAGCACCGCCTTGATCAGGTGATCGGGAAACTGCTCGAGCGGGACGGAATCGTTGTGGCGGATGCCGCGGCTGCCGATCTCGTTGCCGTAGCGGTCGAGGAAGGTGACGGCGAGTTCGGATTTCTTGAGCCAGTCGTCATCGGAGGTGTCGCGGAACGCCGGCACTGCCAGCGCGAGCAGCAGCACCAGTCCGCCGGTGCCGAGCGTCGCCGCCTCGGAGAGCAGTTCGATCGGAACGCGCCGCCAGCCGCCCACATGGAAGCGGTCCATGAAGGTGGAAAAGCGCTCGTAGTATTCCCGCGCCCAGGCGCCGGCCCGGAACACCGCCGAATCGACGCGGGCGTCGATGTCGAGCAGGAAGCGTTGGAGACGCGGCTTCCAGTCGTGGGGAAACAACTCGCGCAAAACGGTATCTCTTGCTGCGGCGCCGCTTCCACCGCCGGCGGGCGGCGCGCGTCGGTGCCGGCCTTCTTACCCGATCCGCCCCGCCGGGGCCAACATCATGTCCTGACACTGGAAAACGGCAGTAGCAAGATGGGGTTCCGTCGCAGGCTAATTGGTATCGGCTAAGCCAGCCAATTTCGCCAAATGCGTGAGCAAGCCTGTTTTCAGCGGCTTATTGCCGTGGATGGGGATAGAGAGACGAACCACCGACCCCGGGCGACCGTAGATGTGGTGACTTCCGTTTATGCGAAGGAGCTTCCACCCATTTCTCTCGACGAGACGTGCGAATTCACGACCCGACATCGACTTCATATGGCGATTTCCACAACTCGGTCCTTCCCGCCGGTCTCCGGCGAAGCTACGTCGACCGACAGACAGCCCTCGACCGCTTCGTACAAATTTTGCAGCAGTTCCTCGAACGTATCGCCTTCAGTCGCGCAGCCAGGGATGGCCGGGACCTCGGCCCAATACCCGCCTTCCTCGGCCTCATGCACAATGACCTTGATCTTCATTGGTTGACCCCATCTGGTGCGTTGCAAATGTACGCCCGAAAGCCCTCGGCGCAAGTCGCGGCGCGGGACCGCGAACCCCATATCCGTTAACGTTGAGGATAAATGGCCGTGACCGACTCGAATGCTCCCTTCTGGCAGCGCAAGGCGCTCGGCGAGATGACCGATGCGGAATGGGAGAGCCTGTGCGACGGCTGCGGGCGCTGCTGCCTCGTCAAGCTCGAGGACGAGGACACCGCCGAGACCTATTTCACCGACGTCCGCTGCCGCCTGCTCGACGGGGAAAGCTGCCGCTGCCGCGACTACGCGCATCGCAGCGAAAAGGTCGACGACTGCGTGCGGCTCACCGCCAAAGTCGTGCATGAGATCAAATGGCTGCCGCCCACCTGCGCCTATCGCCTGCTCGACGAGGGCAAGGACCTCTACTGGTGGCATCCGCTCGTGTCGGGCGATCCCGATACCGTGCATCAGGCGCGCATTTCCGTGCGCGGGCGCGTCCGGGATTCCGAGGACGACGTTGAGGACGAGACGCTGGAAGACCGCATCGTCGATTGGCCGGCGGGGTGGCCCAAGGGCTCGCGCCGCAAGGCGCCGCCGCAGCGTTGACGCGCGGCGCCCAAATTAATGTTCACATTTTGTTCTCACTGGGGTAACATGGCTTCGTGAGCTCAAGCGGCGACGAGATGTCGGAGGAGCAAGCGGCTTATGGCCCGGGAACAAGCATGAGCGATGTAGGCACGCTGGTGGACGCCAAGGTCGCCGCGGCGGAAGCGCGGACGGATACCAAAATCGCGCGCGTCGAGGGGAAGCTCGATCTCGTCGTTGCAAAAATAGACGCCCTGGGCGAAAGGTTCAACGAACTGCGCGACGACAACCGCGCCACCCGAGCAAATCAGTGGGTCATCGGCCTTGGGCTCGCCGTGCTTATCATCGCGGTGGCCGCTTTGTTTCCTGTCTTCTTTGATTTGGGTTCGAAGGTCAGGGACATGGTTGATCATGCCGTGCAAGCGCACGCCCTGAAGAACCCCTAAATCGCCAATCCTAACAGCGCCGTACCGAACGGCACCTTCGAACGCCGCGTCGTCGCATGGCCGGTGCGCCGGCCCCAAGAGTCCGCGACGCAAGACGGTACAGCCATCTGGTTGCGAGCCGCCCATGGCGCCTGTAATAACCGCGTTCAACCGTTGATTACGAAGGGGGCGGTCGTGCGGGGAAGGCGAGCAAGCCTGGTGTTGGCGTTATGCGTGCTGTCGCTGCTTTCCGCTTGCGCGAGCACGCCCCTGCCGCAAACGCTGCCCAAGGCGCAAGACCCGCGGCAGGCACGGATTTATGTTCTCTGCGAGGAGAATGTGTGCGCCGGGCCGGCGCATCCGGGAATCAAGATCGACGATCAGAGCATTGGTGACTTCACATCCGCCGGATTTTTGGTCGCCGATCGGGCGCCGGGGCAGCACGTCGTCTCGATTAGCTTGTTCCAGAATTACTACCCGCTCACAGTGCCGACGCGTCCGGGGGCGGTGCACTACGTCCACGTTACATCACGGCCGGCCATAGAATCCTTACTCACCTCTGGGCTGCTCATTCAAGGAGTCGAGCGCGCCGCTACCGGACATACCGGCGCGTACGTGCTCGTCGAGATGAGCGAGCCGGAGGGACGCGCGCTGTTGGAGAAGCTGGCGGCCGCCCCGAATGGTCCGAAGATCGATCCTAGTCCGAGATCTTAAGGCGCAGCGCGCTGCCCAGGCGCCGCGCCGTCGACACGATCCACTCGCGGTAGGCGACGAGCGGCGTGAGCCCGGTAAGGCCGCCGCAGCCGTCGCTGCCGTGCGGCCCGGTCGACCAGCTCACGACGCCGACGATGGCGGCAGTGCCGTCGGTCTCCTCGAATGCGGGCGCGCCCGAATCGCCCGTGCAGGCGCCGAGCCCGGGTCGCTCGCCCGCGCTCGCCGGATCGACCAGGCGCACCTGCAGGCTTCCCGGCCGGCCGGTGGTGACGAGGCTTGCCGCCCGCACCGTGCCGCCCGTCCTGCCGTCGCCGCGTACCGCAACGCCATAGCCCGCGACGGTGAAGCGCTCGCCGACCGCAAAGGTCGTACGCGTCGCAAGCGGCGCCGGAACGGCGGGGGCGGCCAGCGGAGCGGCGAGCTTGAGCAGCGCCACGTCGGCGGTGGCGCGATGGGCGAACAGCGTCTCGAGTTTGAAGGCGGGATGGCGCGTCACGGTGGTGACGGCCTTGAGCTGCGGCTGATGGGCGGCGTCGAACTCGACGATCTTGTATTCCGCGCCCGGCAGCACGCAGTGCGCGACGGTGAGCACCAGATCGGACGCGAGCGCCACCCCGGTGCAGAAGTTCGCGCGCGAGCCGACGATCAGAACGACGTGGCGTCCGACGCCGCTGCCGGTGACCTCGGTCGCCCCGCCGACCATGGCGCCGGCCGGCGGGCCGACGCACAGAAGCAACACGAGCATTGCGAAGCGGGCAAACATGGGCGCGCCGTTCAGCCGGAAGGCGCCCGGATTGTCAACGTGCCGGGCTTTTCGCCGTCGTGGGTTTGACCGTTGAGCATTCATCCCCGGTTCACGGCCCAGCACCTATGAGGCGTCATGGCCCGCGTCCGCCTTCTCCTTGCGCTGGTCGTTCTCGCGGCGGCTCTTCCGGCGGCTGCGGCCGACCCGCCGGCGTGCCTGAGCCAGGAGCAGCGCCGCGCCGCCGTTGCAAGCCACCGTGCGATCCCGCTCGCCCGCGCCGTGCACGACGTTCACAGCCGCGCGGCCGGCGCCGAGGTGGTCGGCGCCCGCCTGTGCCTGCGGGACGGCCAGCTCGTCTATCTGCTGACAGTGCTCACCCGCGATGGCAAAGTCATCCGCGCCAGTGTAAATGCCGCTTCGGGCGCCCTGATGGACGGGCGTTGACCGGCGAGAGCATGATCCGGAAAGGGCCTGCCCGCACTTGATGCGGGGTGGGCGCCGGTTTTCGGAAAAGGCTTGCCCCCGCGAAGGCGGGGGTCATGCTCCAGCAAGAATTTGGACGCTTTGGACGCGGAGGATCGTTAAGTGCGTCTCCTCGTCATCGAGGATGATCCCGACCTCAACCGCCAGCTCGCCACCGCTTTGACCGAGGCGGGCTACGTGGTCGACCGCGCCTTCGACGGCGAGGAGGGCCAATATCTCGGCGAGAGCGAGCCCTACGACGCGGTGATCCTCGACATCGGCCTGCCCAAGGCGGACGGCATTTCGGTGCTGGAACATTGGCGCAAGGCCGGCCGCTCCATGCCGGTGCTCATCCTCACCGCGCGCGACCGCTGGAGCGAGAAGGTCCAGGGCTTCGACGCGGGCGCCGACGACTACGTCGCCAAGCCGTTCCACCTGGAAGAGGTGCTCGCGCGCATCCGGGCCCTGCTGCGCCGCTCGACCGGTCACGCCAAGAGCGAGTTCAACTGCGGGCCGGTCCGGCTCGACACCCGCACCGGCCGGGTCAGCGTCGACGGGACCCCGATCAAGCTGACCTCGCACGAATATCGGCTGCTGTCCTATCTCATGCACCACACCGGCCGGGTGGTCTCGCGCACGGAATTGGTCGAGCATCTGTACGATCAGGATTTCGATCGTGATTCCAATACGATAGAGGTATTTGTTGGACGCATCCGCAAGAAGCTCGGAATCGATTGCATCCAGACCGTCAGGGGTCTCGGCTATCTCCTGACCCCGCCGGGCTGATGGTCGCGATCGCCAAACCGGACTCCGTGCCGGATCGCCTCCGGGGACGGTTCTTCCGGTTGATCGGCGCCAATTCGCTGGCGCGGCGCCTGTTCGTTTCCGCGACCGCCTCGATCGTGGTGATCCTGCTCGCCACCGGCATCGTGCTCTCCTCGCTCTACCGCCACAGCGTCGAGCGGGCGTTCGACCGCCGCCTCGGCGTTTATCTCAAGACCCTCGTTGCCGATATCGCCTCGCCCGACGAGCAATCCGCCGACCGGTTTCCCCAATCGCTCGGCGAGCCCCTGTTCGAACTGCCGCTCTCCGGCTGGTACTGGCAGGTCACCCGTCTCGATCAGACGAAGCCTGAGGTGCGCTCCTCCCGCTCGCTGTGGGACGCGGCCTTGCCGCATCTGCAGGAGGTCAACGTCGCCGCAGGCGCGGGCGGCGGTGCGACCCGTCAAGGTTACGTCCTGGGGCCGGCCGACCAGCGCCTGCGCATGGTGGAACGAACCATCGATCTCGGCGAGGACGGCCGCTTCGTCGTGGCGGTCGCCGGCGACGCGGGGGAAATCGAGGAGGAGTTGCGCTCTTTCGACGAGGCGCTGCTCGTGACTTTCGCCGTGCTCGCGGTGGTGCTGCTGTTCACCACGATGTTTCAGGTGCGTTTCGGCCTTGCTCCGCTCAAGCGCATTTCCGAAGGGCTTGCCGCCATCCGCTCGGGCACGGCCGAGCGGCTGCAGGGCCGCTTTCCCGAGGAGATTGCGCCGCTCGCCCGCGAGACCAACGCGCTCATCGACGCCAACCGCGACATCGTCCAGCGCGCGCGCACCCACGTGGGCAACCTCGCGCACGCCCTCAAGACGCCGCTCTCGGTGATGATCAACGAGGCCGTCGCGCGCGCCGACGATCCGCTCGCCGCCAAGGTGCGCGAGCAGATCGGCATCATGCGCGATCAGGTGTCGCGCCACCTCGAACGCGCGCGCCTTGCCGCCCGCCTCACGGTGGTCGGTACCGTGACCGAAGTTCGCCCGGTCGTCACTGCGCTCGCGCGCACCATGGAGAAAATCCACCACGACCGCGGTGTCGCCATCGACGTGGAGGCGCCGGCGGAAGCGCGCTTCCTGGGCGAGCGCCAGGACCTCGAGGAGATGGTCGGCAATCTCGTCGACAACGCCTGCAAATGGGCGCGCTCGCGGGTCACCGTCGACGTGCTGCCCGAGCGGGTCAAGGGCGCAAGCGGGACCCCGCTCGTGCGCCTGGTGATCGACGACGACGGCCCGGGGCTCACCGCAACCGAGCGCGAACAGGTCCAATTGGCGCCGCGCGGAAGGCGCCTCGACGAGACCAAGCCCGGGTCCGGCCTCGGCCTCTCGATCGTGCTCGAGCTGGCTCACCTCTACGGCGGGGATCTCGCGCTCGGCACCGCCCCGATCGGCGGCCTGCGCGCGGAGCTGGTGCTGCCCGCGGCGTAATCGGTCCGAACGGGCCACATCGGCCGCCCGCGCGCATGCATTACAGAACCAAGCGGCATGCGCGCTGGCGGCCAAAGTAGAATCGTCCGACTTTTGCCCGATTTTTTGCGAAGGTTAGGTGCCGGGGCTTGGGAATTGCGGCTGGGGACATGGCGGGATTTCGCAACGTGGCGGCGGCGCTGGGCAGTCTTGCGCTGGCGGCTTGCGCCGGCGACGCAGGCCTCTCCGCCGGACCCACCGGCGGCAGCCCGAGCGCCTTTACCGGCTCCGTGGCGCCTTCCGCCGGCAACCCGCTTGCCGGCAGCGCCGCGCCCGGGACGGTTGCGCTCGACCCGCGTGACCGCGGCCCCGCCGCTGCCGCCCACCTGCGCGCGCTCCAGTTCGGCGAGCCCGGCGCGCCGGTCGCTTGGCACAACCCCGAGACCGGTCATCACGGCACGATCGTTCCCGGCCCGGCCTATCAATCGAACGGCCAGACCTGCCGCGAATTCAGCCATACAGTCTACACGGACGAACGCCCGCACACCGGCCGCGGCGCCTCCTGCCGCAATTCGGACGGCACCTGGACACCCCTGAGCTGAGACAGTCCGGCCCCTCCGCTGGCGGCCGGTCGCGGCCGAGCATTACAGACCAGGCGGCGAGGCCGCGATCGGCCATCCAAATAATAACCTAAACCGGTTCTTAAGCCCCCGCGGACTATCCCTGTCGGCTGCACATTGTCGGGGTGGGCGCCGGATGGCCAATAACGGGCTCCCGGTCGATCGGCTGCGTGAGTACCTGCGGGAATTGAAGCCCGAGGCGCGGGCTCTGCTCATGGCGGAGCTCGAACGCGGACGGCTGCGCGGCGACGAGCTGCCGGCGATCGGCGTCATTCTGCAGGAATTGCGCGAGGCGGCGCCGCACCAACGCGCGCTGCCGCCGCGCATCGGCGATCCGCAGCGTTTGTTTTTTGCTCCGCTCGAGCCGTTCCTCTTCGACGACGCGTCCGGCCGCAAGCGCCCCGGCCGCATCGCCCGCGCGGCGCTCGAGCCGATCTGGCGCTGGCTTTCTACCGAACTCATGCCCGCCGAGGCCGCGGCCTACGCGAAGGCGGCCGGGCGCCACCTCCTCGCCGGCGACGGCGGGGAGGCCGACGCGCTGGCGCGCGCGTTCCAGGACGAAGCGGTCAGGCGCGTCGAGGAAGCCCTTGCGGCGATCGAACCGGACGTCAGGGCGCGCCGGCGGCTCGCCGGCCGCATTGGCGTGCCCAACGCGCTCGAAGAGCTGCGCGAGGTCCTCGCCATCCTCAAAGCGCGCGACGCGCTCGCCTCGCTCGCCGCGCGCCTTGCGCCGCACATCAGGAATCTCGCCGACGAGCAACTCGAGAACGTCAAGGCGCTGCTCGATTCGCCGCTCGCGCGCCGCGACGACCTTGGGCTTTATGCCCTGCTGCTGGTGATGAGCCGGCTCGGCTCGCGCTGGCATCTCATCCGTCTCGCGGTGCGCAGCGCGGAGACCGACGTTGCCGCGCGCATCGCCCCGACGCCGGCCGCCCTCGCGATCAACCTCGCCGTCGAGGAGATCGAGCTGGAGGCGACGCAGTTGCGCGATGAGCTGCAGGGCCGCGAGGTCGCCCGCGCCGTCGCCGTGCTCAAGGACATCCACGATGGCGTCCGTGGCCTGCGCAGCGAGCTCGATCTTTCCGGCGATCAGCCGTGGGGACGCCGGCTCGCGGCCGTGCGCGCCGACGTGTCCGCCGCGATCGAGAGCCAGATCGTCGCCGTGCCCGGCCGCGTGCACCGGCTGCTGAGGCCGCGCTCCCGCAACGATGCCGTCGCCGACGCTCTCGACCGCCACGAGGTGGCCGAGGTCGAGGCGCTCATCGATCTCGTCAACGCCTGCCGCACCTACGCCGGGGAACTCGCCGTGAACGAGGCGACGCTGCGGGTCCATTCGCAGCTTGAGCACTATCTCGACAGCGGCATGGCGGCGCTCCTCGACGGCCTGCGCCAAGCCGGTCCCGGCGAACGCGGCCTTCGCCAGTCGCAGGTGGACGCGGCCACGCGCTTCGCCGCCAAGGTATTCGGGCAGGACTATGCCGCCGTGCTGGTCAAAGCCGCCGACGTCGCCGCCCAGGCCCCGGACGGGAAGGCCGCGAAGGCTTAACTCACCATTAGCCGCGTTTTGGCCCCATGCCGCTGCTACGCGGATGGTTCGCTGGGGCGTGGCGATTTGTACGTTGCGGTAGGTCACTCGCCATGATGTAACCCCGGCGGGTCGAGCATGATCCCGAAAAGTGGGCACCGGTTTTCGGAAAAGGATCATGCTCCGAGGTAGTCTAAAGCGAGATGACGAAGTCGTCCCGCTTTAGGACGCAGCGACGACCGTTCGTCGGCTGGGGGCGGGGATGTTGGCTGGGCCTGATCCGGACGGCACGATGGCGCTGTGGTTTCCCCTCGCGTTGATGACCGCGGCTGCGGTCTTCGTGGTGCTCTGGCCGCTCGGTCGCGCGCGTCTTGCCAATGGCGCGGGTGGCGACGTTGCGGTCTACCGCGATCAGATGCGCGAACTCGAACGCGATCGTTCCGCCGGGCTGATCGGTACGGCGGAAGCCGACGCGGCGCGCGTTGAAATCTCCCGCCGGCTGCTCGCTGCCGCCGATGCGCAGCAACAGGCGCCGCCGGTTTCGCTCGCGTCCTGGCGGCGGCGATCGACCGCGGTCGCCGCGGGCCTCGCGCTGCCGCTAGGCGCCATCGCGCTTTATCTCGCGCTCGGTTTTCCCAGCCTGCCCGATCAGCCGCTCGCGGCGCGAACAAACGGGCCTGACGGCCGCTCGCTCGCCGCCATGGTGGCGCACGTCGAAGATCATCTGGAGCGCAATCCCCAGGACGGGCGTGGCTGGGAGGTGATCGGGCCCGTCTACATGCGCCTCGGCCGCTTCGACGACGCCGTGAAGGCGCGCCGCAATGCGATGCGAATTCTCGGTCCGAGCGCCGCGCGCGAGGGCGACCTCGGCGAAGCCTTGATGGCGGCCGCGAATGGCGTCGTCACCGCCGACGCCAAGGCGGCGTTCGACCGCGCGCTTGCGCTCGATGGGCGCGACCCGCGCGCAAAGTTTTTCGTCGGGCTCGCCGCGCAGCAGGACGGCAACACCGCCCAGGCGGCGGCGATCTGGCACGATCTTCTCGCCCAGGCGCCGGCCGATGCGCCCTGGGCTCATGTGGTGCAGGAGTCGCTCGCCCAGATCGAGCATCCCGTCGGCAAGCCATCCGCGACCGCGCCAGGGCCGGGGGCGGCGGAAATGGCGGCGGCCGCGGAAATGTCTCCCGAAGACCGCGCCAAGATGGTGCGCGGCATGGTTGAGCGCCTCGCCGCACGGCTGGCGCGCGACGGCTCCGACCTCGATGGGTGGGTACGGCTGGTGCGCGCCTATGAGGTGCTGGGCGAGCACGAGCGCGCGCAAGCCGCCGCGGCCGATGCGCACCGCGCGCTTGCGGGCGACCCCGACAAGCTGCGCCGTCTCGACGCGGCCGTCGCGCAGGTCATGCCCGACGGCAGCGTTGCCGGAGTCGAGGAGCGCAAGTGACGCGGCGCCGGCGGCGCCTGCTGCTCATCGGCGCGGGCGGCGCCGTCCTCGGCATCGCGATCGCCCTCGTGCTGTTCGCGCTCAAGGATTCCATCGTGTTCTTCAACTCGCCGAGCGACGTGGTTGAGAAGCACGTGGCCGCGGGCACCCGCATCCGCCTCGGCGGCCTGGTCAAGCCCGGCAGCGTCACGCGCGGCGCCAATTTCGCCGTCCACTTCGCGGTGACCGACGGCAGCAAGGACATCCCGGTGGCCTATTCCGGCGCGCTGCCCGATCTGTTCCGGGAAGGGCAGGGGGTCATTGCCGAGGGGTCGCTCGACGGCACCGGCGTGTTCGAGGCGGACACGATTCTCGCCAAGCACGACGAGAATTACATGCCGCGCGAGGTCGCCGACGCCCTCAAGAAGCAGGGCCATTGGATGGGCGAGAACAAATGATCGCGGAACTCGGTCACTACGCGCTCGTGCTCGCGCTCGGCCTTGCGCTGGTGCAGTCCTCGGTGCCGATCTGGGGCGCGCGCATCCGCGATCCGGCCCTGATGGCGGTCGGCACCTCGACCGCGCTCGCCCAGTTCGCCTTCGTGGCGTTGTCCTTCGCGGCGCTCACCTGGTGCCACGTCGTCTCGGACTTCTCGCTCCTGACCGTGTTCGAGAATTCCCATTCGGCAAAGCCGCTCGTCTACAAGATCACCGGCGTATGGGGGAACCACGAAGGCTCGATGCTGCTGTGGGTCCTCATCCTCGCTTTGTTCGGCGCGCTCGTTGCCGCGTTCGGCTCGAACCTTCCCGCCGCGCTGAAGGCGACCGTGCTCGCCGTGCAGGCATGGATCGCGGCGGCGTTTCATCTGTTCATCCTCCTCACCTCCAATCCGTTCGCGCGCATTCCCAACCCGCCGTTCGAGGGACGCGACCTCAACCCTATCCTTCAGGACCCCGGCCTCGCCATCCATCCGCCGCTGCTCTACCTCGGCTACGTCGGCTTCTCGATCACCTTCTCCTTCGCCATCGCGGCGCTGATCGAAGGCCGGATCGACGCGGCCTGGGCGCGCTGGGTGCGGCCGTGGGCGCTGGTCGCCTGGATGTTTCTCACGCTCGGCATCGCCATGGGCTCGTTCTGGGCCTACTACACGCTCGGCTGGGGCGGCTGGTGGTTCTGGGACCCGGTCGAGAACGCCTCGCTCATGCCGTGGCTCGCCGGCACCGCGCTGCTCCATTCGGCGGTCGTGATGGAGAAGCGCGACGCGCTTAAAGTCTGGACGGTGCTGCTCGCCATTCTCGCCTTCTCGCTCTCCCTCGTCGGCACCTTCCTGGTGCGCTCGGGCGTGCTCGTCTCGGTGCACACCTTCGCCACCGATCCGACGCGCGGCATTTTCATCCTCGCCATCCTGATCCTGTTCATCGGCGGCAGCTTCGCGCTCTATGCCTGGCGCGCGTCGACCTTGCGCCAGGGCGGCTTGTTCGCGCCGATCTCGCGCGAGGGCGCGCTGCTGCTCAACAACCTGTTCCTCACCACCATCTGCGCGACCATCTTCGTCGGCACGCTTTATCCGCTCGCGCTCGAAGCTTTGACCGGCGACAAGATTTCCGTGGGTGCGCCGTTCTTCAACGCCACCGTGGGCCGGCTCGCGGTGCCGTTGCTCATCGCCGTCCCGTTCGGCCCGCTGCTCGCCTGGAAGCGCGGCGACCTTTACGGCGTCGCCCAGCGCCTTCTCGTCGCGCTTGCCGTCGCGATCGTCGCCATGGCGGCCGCCTTCGCGTTTGCCGGCGGCGGGCCGGTGTTCGCGCCCTTCGTGGTCGGGCTTGCTTTCTTCGTCATGGCCGGCGCGATAACCGATATCGCCGAGCGCACCGGGCTGTTCCGCGTGCCGTTCGCCGCCGCGTTCGGCCGCGCCGTCGGGCTGCCGCGCTCCGCCTGGGGCACCACCGTCGCCCATTTCGGCGTCGGCGTCTGTCTGCTCGGCATTGTCGGCGAGACCCAGTGGGGCGCCGAGCGCATCGCCGCGATCAAGCCGGGCGAGACCGTCTCGGTGCGCCACTACGATCTGACCCTCGACGGGATGAGAGAGCGGCGCGGACCCAATTATCAGGAACGCATCGCCCACTTCACCGTGCGCCGCAACGGCGAGGTGATCGGCGCCATGGAGCCATCGACGCGCGCGTTCCCGGTGCGCCAGATGAGCAAAAGCGAAGCCGCGCTGATGACCCGCGGCACGAGCCAGCTCTATCTCTCGCTCGGCGACGTCGATTCCGCGGGTGCCGTGACCGTGCGCCTCTATCATAAGCCGTTGGTGCTGCTCATCTGGATCGGCGCCGTGGTCATGATGGCGGGCGGCGCGCTCTCGCTCTCCGATCGCCGGCTGCGCGTGGGCGCGCCGCGGCCCGCGGCACGCAAGCCGGCGCTCCAGCCCGCGGAGTAGCGATGGCGCGCGCCAGATTTTCCGTTGCGCTGGCGCTCGCCGTCCTGGCCTACGCGGCGCCGGTCGGCGCGGTGCAGCCCGATGAGATGCTGCCGGACCCGGCGCTCGAGGCGCGCGCCCGCACGCTCTCGCGCGAATTGCGCTGCATGGTGTGCCAGAACCAGTCGATCGACGATTCCGACGCGCCGCTCGCGCGCGACCTGCGCATCCTGGTGCGCGAGCGCCTCAAGGCCGGCGACGACGATAGGAAGGTGCTCGACTTCCTCACCGCGCGCTACGGCGATTTCGTGCTGCTCAAGCCGCGCTTCTCCTGGGAGACGGCCGCCTTGTGGGGGACCCCGGTCGCCCTTCTGCTCCTCGGTGGGGTGGGCCTCGTGGTCTTCCTGCGCCGCCGCGCGCCGGCTGCCGCGACTCCCGGCCTCACCCCGGCCGAACAGCAGCAGGTCGACGACCTCCTGCGCCAGGAAGGCTGAAGCCGCTCTTGCGGCGGCGAGGCTAAGCACCTGATTTCACTGACCTCGTCGTGTCTCGCGAGCGGCGAGGCCGCGATCGGCAAATCAAAAGTCCACATTACGAAACTTTAATCCGCCCGACAGGACGCGGTAAGGCGCGCCATCCCATCTTCGGCAGCGACGCATTCGGATAGGCAGGGACGGAGCTTTCCCAAAAATGACCTCGCATCTCACCCCCACCCCGCGGACCAGCGGCCTTCTGGCCGCGCGCCGGCTCGCGCTCATGGCGAGCGTGGCCGGCCTCGGCCTTGCGGTGCTGTTCACGGCCCCCGGCGCCCCGCAGCCCTCGTTTGCGGCGAGCGCGCGCGCCGACACGGCACAGCGCCCGGTCGGCTTTGCCGACATCGTCGAGAAGGTGAAGCCGGCGGTGATCTCCGTGCGCGTCAAGGTCGACGGCGGCTCGCGCACGAGCTTTTCCAGCCGCGACCTGCCGCCCGGCCTCGAGCAGTTCTTCCGCCGCTTCGGCATGCCCGACGTCGCGCCCGATGAGCCGCGCGGCCGTCAGCACAACTTCGTCATGGGCCAGGGCTCCGGCTTCTTCATCTCGGCCGACGGCTTCGCGGTGACCAACAACCACGTGGTCGACAAGGCCGAGAGCGTCGAGGTCACGGCCGACGACGGCAAGACCTACACCGCCAAGGTGATCGGCACCGATCCCAAGACCGACCTCGCGCTCATCAAGATCGAGGGCCGCAACGACTTTCCCTATGTGAAGCTCTCCGACACCAACCCGCGCGTGGGCGACTGGGTGCTGGCGGTGGGCAACCCGTTCGGGCTCGGCGGCACCGTGACGGCCGGCATCATTTCCGCGCGCGGGCGCGACATCGGCGCCGGCCCGTATGACGACTTCATCCAGATCGACGCGCCGGTGAACCGCGGCAATTCCGGAGGTCCTACCTTCGACGTCGACGGCAACGTGATCGGCGTCAACACGGCGATCTTCTCGCCGTCCGGCGGCTCGGTCGGCATTGCCTTCGCGATTCCCGCCGACACCGTGCGTACCGTGGTGGGCCAGCTCAAGGACCACGGCGCGGTCACCCGCGGCTGGATCGGCGTGCAGATTCAGCCGGTGACCGACGAGGTGGCGGACAGCCTCGGCCTGTCCAAGCCGGAAGGCGCGCTCGTCGCCGAGCCGCAGGAGGGCAGTCCCGCGGTGAAGGCCGGCATCAAGGCGGGCGACGTGATCGTTTCGGTCGACGGCAAGACGGTCAAAGACGCGCGCGACCTTGCCAAGCGCATTGGCGCCATGGCGCCGGGTGCCTCGATCAAGCTCGAGATCGTGCGCGACGGCAAGCACCAGAGCTTCGACCTGACGCTGGGCGAACTGCCGAAGGAAGTGCGCCAGGCGCGGGCGAAGGGCCAGGACGAGCGCGAGCAGTCCGGCACCGAGCTGCCGCGCCTCGGGCTCACCCTTGCGCCCTCCGGCGGGGTTGCCGGCGCCGGCAACGAAGGCGTGGTGGTGACCGCCGTCGATCCCGACGGGCCTGCCGCCACCCACGGCTTCAAGTCGGGCGACGTGATCCTCGAAGTCGCCGGCAAGGCCGTGTCGAACCCCGCCGACGTGCGCAAGGCCTTCGCCGACGCGCGCGGCGATGGCAAGCGCGCCGTGCTGATGCGGGTCAAATCGGGCGATCAGACGCGGTTCATCGCGCTGCCGCTCGGACGCGGGTGACACGAAAGGGAGCGCGCAGGAAAAAGCGAGCCGGGATGACACGGTCATCCCCTCGCGCAAAGTACGGGGCGTCCCGCCGGCATCCGTCGCCCCCGCCGGTGGTGCGAACCCGGGGGACGGGCCTCGTGCCCGTCCCCGCTGCTACGGAGTCTCGGATCCGGTCCTCCCCCAGCCCCCCGACGGATCCGGGGCCCGAATGCGAGGAGGCGGCGGAGTTGCTCCGCCGCCTCCTCGTCGTTTTCAGATGACAGATGACGGATGTCAGAGGACAGATGACAAGCGGTGTCGTCTGTCATCTGACCTCTGTCATCCTTATTATACCGCCATGCGCCTGTTGATCATCGAAGACGACCGCGACGCCGCCGACTATCTGGTCAAGGCGTTCCGCGAGATCGGGCACGTCGCCGACCGGGCGGCCGACGGCGAGGAGGGACTAGCGCTCGGGCTCGAGGGGCAATACGACGTGCTGGTCGTCGACCGCATGCTGCCCAAGCTCGACGGGCTTTCGCTCATCGGCCAGTTGCGCGCCGAAGGCGTCGAGACGCCGGTGCTCATTCTCTCGGCGCTCGGCCAGGTCGACGATCGGGTCAAGGGCCTGCGCGCGGGCGGCGACGACTATCTGCCCAAGCCCTATTCCTTCGCCGAGCTTGCCGCGCGCGTCGAGGTGCTTTCGCGCCGGCGCGGCGGGCGCAACGAGGAGACCGTCTACCGGGTCGGCGACCTCGAGCTCGACCGCCTGTCGCACCGGGTGAGCCGCGGCGAGGACGAGATCGTGCTGCAGCCGCGCGAGTTCCGCCTGCTCGAATATCTCATGAAGCACGCCGGCCAGGTGGTCACCCGCACGATGCTGCTCGAGAACGTATGGGATTATCACTTCGATCCGCAGACCAACGTCATCGACGTGCACATGTCGCGGCTGCGCTCGAAGATCGACAAGGGATACGCCCGGCCGCTGCTGCACACCGTGCGCGGCGCCGGCTACGTGATTCGTGACCCGAAGAACTGACGTCGTGCGCGCCGCCGCGGCGCGCCTCGTGCACGTGTTCCGCACGACCACGTTCAAGCTCACGCTTGTCTATCTCGCCGTGTTCGCGCTCGCCGTGCTGTTCCTGCTCGGCTATTTCGCCTGGAACACCAACCGGCTGATCACCGAGCAGATCCAGGAGACCGTGGACGCGGAGATCACCGGGCTCACCGAGCAGTATCGCCTATCCGGCATCCGCCGCCTCGTTATCGTGATCGAGGGTCGCGCGCAGCGGCCGGGCTCGAACCTTTATCTCGTCACCACCTTCACCGGCGAAGCGCTCGCCGGCAACGTCGGCTCGCTCACGCCCGGCGTGCTCGACCGCGCCGGCTGGGTCGAGACCGCCTACCGCCGCCTCGACGAGGCGGAGGGGGGCGCCGCGCACCACGCGCTCGCGCGGGTCGTGCAGCTCCCCGGCGGCTTCCGTCTCCTCGTCGGGCGCGACCTCGACGAGCGCGAGCACCTGCTCGACATCGTGTTCTCGGCGCTGCGCTGGCTCATCGGTCTTCTCGTCGTGCTCGGGCTTGCCGGCGGCCTGTTCGTCACCCGCCGCGTGCTGCGCCGGGTCGACGCGATGACCGGCACCACCCAGACCATCATGGCCGGCGACCTCGGCGGCCGGCTGCCGATCGCCGGCACCGGCGACGAGATCGACCGCCTCGCCGGCAACCTCAACGCCATGCTCGAGCGTATCGAAGTGCTCATGCGGGGCCTCAAAGAGGTCTCCGACAACATCGCGCACGACCTCAAGACGCCGCTCACGCGGCTGCGCAATCGCGCCGAGGAGGCGCTGCGCTCGGCCAGGAACGAGCACGACTACCGCGAGGCGCTGGAGGCGACGATCGATGAATCCGAGGGGCTTATCCGCACCTTCGATGCGCTGCTGATGATCGCGCGCGCTGAATCCGGCCAGGGCCGCGAGGACATGGCCGACGTCGACGCCGCCGAAATCGTGCGCGGGGTCGCCGATCTCTATGAGCCGGTGGCGGACGAGCGCGGTCTCGGCATCGCGATCGATGCGCCGGCGCCGGTCAAGGTGCGCGGCAACCGCGAGCTCATCAGCCAGGCGCTCGCCAACCTTCTCGACAACGCGATCAAATACGCAGAGCCCTCTCCGGCGGGCGTCAACGGCGCGCCCGCGCCGATCGAGATCACCGCGCGCGGGGAGGGCGAGCGCATCCTGCTCGCGGTTGCCGATCACGGCCCCGGCATTCCGTCGGCCGACCGCGCGCGCGTCGTCGGCCGCTTCGTGCGCCTCGAGCGCAGCCGTTCGCAGCCGGGCTCGGGGCTCGGCCTGAGCCTCGCATCGGCGGTCGCGCATTTGCACGGCGGCGAACTCATCCTCGAGGACAACAAGCCGGGCCTGCGCGCCGTCATTGCGTTGCCGCGCGCCGGCTCCCTCTCCCCGGAGGGGAGAGGGTCGGGGTGAGGGGGTTACGACATTTCATTTGAATCGCCGGAACCCCTCACCCGACAATTCGCGAATTAGCTCGCGAATTGTCGACCTCTCCCCTCCGGGGAGAGGTGACGAGCGGCGCGCGCCGAGCATAAGTGCACCGAATGTGCGGCGGCGAAGTACCTCTCCCCGAACGCGGGTCGCGCCGGTAGAATCTGAGGGCAACTGCGAGGATGTAAATTTTGCCGAAACGCGCCGCTCGCAAAACCGCCGCCAAACAAAAACCCGCCGCGCCGGCCCGCGACAAGCTCGCCGCGTGGCTCGTCGAGATTGGCGATACCGACGCCGGCGCCGCGCTTGCGGCGCTGTTCAAGCGCGCGCCGGAAGCCCGCGCGCTGATCGATACGATCGCGGCGTTCTCGCCCTTCCTGTGGCAGCTCGCGAGTGAAGACCCGGCGCGACTCCTGCGCGTGCTGGAAGCGGATCCCGACGCGCGTCTCGCGCAACTGCTCGCCTCGACCGCCGCCGCCGTCGATGCGACCGCCGACGACGCCGAGGTCATGCGCCTGCTGCGCCGCATGAAGGGAGAGGCTGCGCTCCTGATCGCGCTTGCCGACATCGGCGAAAAATGGCCGGTGATGCGCGTCACCCGCGCGCTCAGCGAACTCGCTGACGCCGCCGTCACGGGCGCGCTGCGCCACCTTTTGCGCGCGGCTTCCGCCGCCGGCCGCATCACGCTGCGCGATCCCGCCCGGCCCGAGGACGGCTGCGGGCTGGCGATCCTCGCCATGGGCAAGATGGGCGCGCTCGAACTCAATTATTCGAGCGACATCGACCTCATCGTCGTGTTCGATCCCGCCCCGACGCTCGCGCCCGCGGTCGAACCCGGGCTGTTCTACATCCGCATCGCGCGCGGCCTGGTGAGGTTTTTGCAGGAGCGCACCGTCGAGGGCTACGTGTTCCGCGTCGACCTGCGCCTGCGTCCCGATCCCGCCTCGACCCAGATCGCCGTCTCGACGCTCGCGGCGCTCGCCTATTATGAGAGCATCGGCCAGAACTGGGAGCGCGCCGCGCTGATCAAGGCGCGGGTATGCGCGGGCGACCGCGCCGTGGGCGAAGCGCTGCTCAAGGAGCTCATCCCGTTCATCTGGCGCAAGTATCTCGACTACGCGGCGATCGCCGACGTGCACGCCATGAAGCGGCAGATGCACGCCTACCGCGGCCACGACGAGATCGCGGTCGAAGGCCACAACATCAAGCTCGGCCGCGGCGGCATCCGCGAGATCGAGTTCTTCGTGCAGACCCAGCAGCTCATCGCCGGCGGCCGTCATCCCGAGCTGCGCGGGCGCGAGACCTTGACCATGCTCGCGACCCTTGCGGCCGGCGGCTGGATCGGCGCGGAGGCCGCGCACGACCTCGCCGAGGCCTATTGTTTCCTGCGCCGGGTCGAGCATCGGCTGCAGATGATCGCCGACGAGCAGACCCACACCTTGCCGGCCGATCCGGCGGCGCTCGACCGCTTTGCCCGCTTCCTCGGCTTTGCCGGGCGCGATCGCTTCGCCGACGTGCTGCTCGCCCACATGCGCAAGGTGCAGGGCCATTATGCCCGTTTGTTTGAAGACGGCGATACGACCGAGCGCCTGCCCCTCGCGTTTCCGGCCGGCGCCGACGACCCGCGCACCCTCGACGCGCTCGTCGGCCTCGGCTTCAAGAATCCGCTGGAAATGTCCGCGATCGTGCGGCGCTGGTTTGCCGAGGACCTGCCGGCGCTGCGCGGCGAGTTCGCCAAGAGCCATTTCGCCGAGCTGGTGCCGCTCCTCATCGAGCACGCCGCGAACGGCGAAAACCCGGATCGCACCCTCGTCGCCTTCGACCGCTTCCTCGGCGCGGTGCACGGCGGCGGCCGCCTGTTCTCGCTTCTGCGGCGCAACCCCGACCTCCTGGCGCTGCTCACGCTCGCGCTCGGCACCGCGCCGCGCCTTGCCGACATCGTCGCGCGTCATCCCCAGGTGATGGACGCGCTCATCGATCCGGCGTTCTTCGGCGCAGTCCCGGACGCGGCGAAGCTTAAGGCCGAGTTCGCGCGTTCCTCCGCGCAATCGCGTTCCTACGAGGACTTCCTCGACCGCGCCCGCTCGTTCGGCCAGGAGCATATCTTTCTGATCGGTGCGCGCATTCTCTCCGGCACCGTCTCCGCCGAGCAGGCCGGCGCCGCCTACGCGCGCCTTGCCGACGTGCTCATCGGCGCGGTCCATCGCGCGGTCGAGGAATCCTTTGCGGCCGCGCACGGGCGATTGCCCGAGCAGCGGAGCGCGGTGCTCGCGCTCGGCAAGCTCGGCGGCCGCGAGATGACCGCCGGCTCCGACCTCGACCTCATCCTGGTCTACGACTTCGCCGGCGAGCATCCCGCCTCAGACGGGCCGCGCCCGCTCACCGGCTTCCAGTATTTCGCCCGTTTCACCCAGCGCCTGATCAGCGCGCTCACCGCGCAGACCAACTACGGCGCGCTCTATCACGTCGACATGCGCCTGCGGCCGACCGGCCGCTCCGGTCCGGTGGCGACGCAGGTCGACGGCTTCCGCGCCTATCACGAGGTCGACGCCTGGACCTGGGAGCACATGGCGCTCACGCGCGCGCGCGTCGTCTCCGCCTCGCCCGGCTTTGCCGCGCGGGTCGATGCGGTGGTGCGCGACACGCTCACGCGCCGGCGCGATTGGGCGAGCGTCGCCGCCGACGTCGCCGAGATGCGCCGCGCCATCGCCCAGGAGAAAGGCGAGGGGGAGCGCTGGGATCTCAAATACGCCGCCGGCGGCCTCGTCGACCTCGAGTTCATCGCGCAATATTTGCAGCTCGTGCACGCCGCGGAGCGCCCCGAGATCCTCGACACCTCGACCGCGCGCGTGCTCGACAAGGCGTGGGCTGCCGGCCTGCTGGCGGCCGAGGAGGCCGACGTGCTGCGCCCGGCCGCGCGGCTCTATCACAACCTCACCCAGGTGCTGCGCCTGTGCCTCTCCGGGCCCTTCGACCCGAAGACCGCCGGGAGCGAACTGTTGCGCCTGCTCGCCCGCGCCGCCGACCTGCCGAACTTCGCCACGCTCGAGCCCCACCTCGCCGACACCCAGGCCAAGGTGCGCGCCAGCTTCATGCGGATCGTGGGCGGGTGATCGTATCGGGCGTGCAACAAACACGTCGGTGTTTGTTGCGCGGTTGCGCGACGAAGCGCCGGTGGCACAGCCGCTACGTGGCCCTGAATTAGTTAGTTAGAGCATGATCCCGAAAAGTGGATACCGGTTTTCGGAAAAGATCATGCTCAATCGATAAGCTAAAGCGGGATGACGATTCGAAGAAAAGTCATCACGCTTTAGCCCACCCTCCGGTGCATCGTAAAAATCACGCCGCGGCCACCCCCGCGGCCTGCTCCTGCCTCGCGTCCGCGGCTGCCGCCGGCGGCGCCACCGGCAGGCGCACCAGCACGATCGTGCCCACGCCCTGGGTCGAGCGGATGCGCACGCTGCCGCCGTGCAGGTCGACCAGCGATTTGGCGATCGCGAGCCCCAGCCCCGAGCCCTTGTGGCTCTTGGTGAGCTGGCTCTCCACCTGCTCGAACGGACGGCCGAGGTTTTTGAGCGCCTCCTTGGGGATGCCGATGCCGGTGTCCTCGATCGCCAGCGTCACGACGCCGGCGACGTAGCGTGCGCGCACGGTGACGCGCCCGCCCTCGGGCGTGAACTTGACCGCGTTGGAGAGCAGGTTGAGCGCCACCTGTTTGAGTGCGCGCCGGTCGGCGGTCAGCCGCAGCGCCGGCTCCATTTCGAGCTTCAAGTCGAGCCGCTTCTCCGCCGCGCGCGCGGAGACCACCCGCACTGCGTCGGCGATCACCTGGCCGAGGTCGGCATCCTGGAACTCGAGCGTGGTGCGGCCGGCCTCGATCTTCGACATGTCGAGGATGTCGTTGATCATTTCGAGCAGATAATTGCCGCTGTCGCGGATGTCGCGGCAGTATTCGTGATATTTGGCCGCGCCGAGCGGGCCGAACATGCCGGATTCCATGATTTCGGAAAAGCCGATGATGGCGTTGAGCGGGGTGCGCAGCTCGTGGCTCATGTTGGCGAGGAATTCCGACTTCGCCTGGTTCGCCTCCTCGGCGCGGTCCTTCTGCTCGGCGTATTTCTCGGCCAGATAGGCGAGCTGCTCGGTCTGGCGCTCGAGCGCGTGTTGCGAGGAGCGCAGGTCCGCGACCGTCGCCATCAGGCGCCGCTCGCTCTCGAGCAGCTTCTCCTCGTGGCGCTTGAGCGGCGTGATGTCGGTGCCGACCGAGACGAAGCCGCCGTCCTTGGTGCGCCGCTCGGAAATGTGCAGCCAGCGCCCGTCCTCGAGCTGCGCCTCGAAGGTGCGCGCGTGCTCGCTGCCGCGCCGCTCGCCGGCGGGCTGCGTGCGGATCACCGGCTTGGCGCCCGCCGCCACCACGGTGTCGTAGCGCGCGCCGGGCGCGACCGCCGCGTCGGCGAGCCCGTGCAGGCTCTGGAATTTCGAGTTGCACAGCACCAGGCGATTGTCCGCGTCCCACACCACGAAGGCCTCCGAGATCGACTCGATCGCGTCGCGCAGGCGCAGGTCGGCGGCCTCGGTCTTCTCGGCAAGATGCTTCTGCTCGGTCACGTCGATGGCGATGCCGATCACGTGGGCGGCCGCCTCGCCCGGCTGGCGCACCAGCTCGCAGCGCGCGCGCAGCCACACCCAGTCGCCGCAGGCGTGGCGCATGCGGAATGCGCGGTCGATCGATTTGGTGGTGGCGTCGGCGAGCTGCGCGGCGACCTCGTAGAGCTTGACGTCGTCCGGATGCACCAGCGCGCTCACTTCGCCGAAGGTGAGGAGGTCGTCGCGCGGCTCGAGGCCGAGGATGTCGAACATCGAGTGCGACCAGAAAATACGTCCGCGCGCCAGATCCCAGTCCCACAGGCCGCAGCGGCCGCGGTTGAGCGCGGTGTCGATGCGTCCGCGCACGGTGTCGTAGATCAGGTCGGCCTCGCGTGCGCGCGTCGCCTGCCAGTGGAAGGCGAAGCCGAGGATGAGCAGCACGAAGCCGGTGGTGGTGAAGAGCGTCACCGTGAGCATCGTGTCGGAGCGCCACGCTGCGAGCGCCGCCTCGCGCGGGGCCATCGCCACCACGCGGCCGTTGGGCGCGTGCAGCGCGTAATAGGCGACGAGCCAGCGCGCGCCGTCGTCGCGCGTCGCCTCGGCGATCTCGGTCTGCGCGTCGAGCGCCGCCGGCGTGCCGATGCGGCCGAGCACGGATGCGAGCGGCACGCCGATGTCGGTGCTGCGCGCCGGCGCCGAGGCGATCACGATGCCGGCCGCGTCGGTGAGCACGATGATGCGGCCGAGCGCGGTCGCGCGCGGCGGGAGTGCGCGGATGAGCGCGCCCTCGGCGCCGTCGCCGGTCATGTCGTGCTCGTCGGCGGCGGAGTTGAGGCGGTCGGCGATGATGCCGGTGATCGCCTCGATGTCCTCATAGGCGCTCGCGAGTGTCTGGCGGTGGCGGTCGTGCACCTGGATGATGGCGCCGATGCCGACGCTGAGCAGGAAGGCGATGATCAGCGCCGGCACCGCGCGGCGCAAGGCCGGCTCGGCGAGGAGGAGCCGCCGGTAAGCCGGCCGGGCAACCGATTGCGCAAGTCCTTTGATGGAATCAGGACGTGCAGATGCGTGCGCTACCTCGGCGCGCGCCATCGCCGGCCTCCTCGGAAAGTCCCCTGCGATCCGGGCTCGATGTGCCGCATCTGCCCGAATCACTTTCATAAGAATCGAAACCCGGGCGTTTGTCGAGAGTCGGCGATTCGGTTGCCGCGGAACGAAAGGAATTTTTTTCTGATTCAGTGTTGAAACCGACGAAACGTCATCCTGAGGAGGCCGCGCGCACTTGCGCGCGGCCGTCTCGAAGGATGGAAGCAAGCTCAGCGTCTGTTTCCATCGTTCGAGACGCTCGGCGCGAAGTGCGCCGAGCTCCTCAGGATGACGGCGTCGCTTGTGAATCGAAACACGAACGAACCGGAATCAAATTAGGAACGTGCGTCGTCCGTCCTCTGTCCTGGGTCGTCCGTCCGCTGCTCGCCCAGCGCGCGGCGGACGATGTCGGCAACGTCGCGCGAGAGGTTTGGCGCGCCGGCGACCCGGCGCAGGGTCGCCTCGGCGCGCCCGCGCCGGCCGCTTTCGAGCGCGCGCCAGCTCTTGAAGGCGGAGAGGAGCCGCGCGGCGACCTGCGGATTTTTCGGGTCGAGCGCGAGCACGGTGTCGGCGAGGAAATCGTAGCCGGCGCCGTCCGGGCGGTTGAACTGGGTCTGGTTCAATTGCGCGAAGCCGCCGATGAGCGCGCGCAGCCGGTTGGGGTTGGCGAAGGAGAACGCGGGATGCTCGGTGAGCTTGCGCACGCGCTCGAGCGTCGCCGCTTCCGGGATCGTCGCCTGGAGCGAGAACCACTTGTCGATCACCAGCGGATCGCCCCGATAGCGGCGGTAGAAATCCGCGAGCGCGGCGGCGCGCTCGGGCCGCTCGTGCAGCGAGAGGACGGTGAGCGCCGCCATGCGGTCGGTCATGTTGTCGGCCGCCGCGAACTGCCGCGCGGCGAGCGCGATGCCATCATCGCCGCCGTCCGCGGCGAGGAGGTCGAGGCAGACGTTCTTGAGCGCGCGCCGGCCGGCGCTCGCGGCGTCGGGGCTGTACGGCGCGTTGTCGCTCGTGCGCCGGTTAAGGGCGGCAAGCGGCTCGCGCAACGCGGAGCCGATGCGCACGCGCAGCGCCGTGCGCGCGCGGTAGACTGCGTCGGGATCGACCTCGCTGCCGATGTCGCGCGCGATGTCGGCTTCCGACGGCAGTGTGAGCGCCTGCGCCACGAACGCAGGCTCGAGCGCGTCGTCGGCGAGGATCGCGGCGAGCGCGGCGATGAAACCGTCCTCCTCCCGTCGCGCCTGCGCGCGGCCGGCGGCGGCGATGAGGATCGCGCTCGCGAGCGACTGCACCGCCTGCCAGCGGTTGAACGGATCCGGGTCGTGGGCGGCGAGGAACTTGAGGTCGTCGGTGCCGGCGTTGACCGACACTTTGATCGGCGCCGCAAAGCCGCGGTTGAGCGAGAGCGCGGGCCGCTCGGCAACCCCGGTGAAGGTGAAGCTCTCGGCCGGCTTTGCGATGGTGAGCACGCCGCGCTCGACCGGCGCGCCGCCGTCGAGCTTGAGCGGCAGGTCGCGCCCGTCCGCGCCGACGAGCCCGACCGCGAGCGGGATCGTCATCGGCTCCTTGACCGGCTGGCCGGGCGTCGCCGGCACGGTCTGCGCCACGTCGAGGCGGAAGGTCTTCGTCTTGCGGTCGAACGTGCCGGTCACCGCCAGCTCGGGCGTGCCGGCCTGCGCATACCAGCGCATGAATTGCCCAAGCTCGGCGCCGTTCGCGTCGGCGAAGCAGGCCATGAAATCCTCGACCGTCGCCGCGTGGCCGTCGTGGCGCTCGAAATAAAGATCCATGCCGCGCCGGAATCCGTCGCGGCCGAGCAGCACGCTGAGCATGCGCACGATCTCGGCGCCTTTCTCGTAGACCGTCGAGGTGTAGAAGTTGTTGATCTCGTGATAGAGCGACGGACGCACCGGGTGGGCGAGGGGGCCCGCGTCCTCGACGAACTGGTTGGCGCGCAGCGCGCGCACGTCGGCGATGCGCTCGACCGGGCGCGAGCGCGCGTCGGCGGAGAATTCCTGGTCGCGGAAGACGGTCAGGCCTTCCTTCAGGCTGAGCTGGAACCAGTCGCGGCAGGTGATGCGGTTGCCGGTCCAGTTGTGAAAGTATTCGTGCGCGATAACCGCCTCGATGCTGGCGTAGTCGGCGTCGGTCGCCGTGTCCGGGCTCGCCAGTACGTATTTGTCGTTGAAGATGTTGAGCCCCTTGTTCTCCATCGCGCCCATGTTGAAGTCGGACACGGCGACGATCATGAAAATATCGAGGTCGTACTCGCGCCCGAATTTTTCCTCGTCCCAGCGCATGGCGCGCTTGAGGCTGTCGAGCGCGTAGCCGCAGCGCGCCTCCTTGCCGGGCTCGACGTAGATGCGCAGCTCGACCTTGCGCCCCGACATGGTGGTGAACGTGTCGGCGACGCAGCCGAGCTTGCCGCCGACGAGCGCAAACAAATACGAAGGCTTGGGGAACGGATCGTGCCAGAGCGCGAAGTGGCGGTTCGTTCCCGGCACGTCGCCGCCGCCCGCGAAGTTGCCGTTCGCGAGCAGCACCGGCGCCTCGTCCTTGTCGGCCTCGACGCGGGTCGTGAACACCGCCATCACGTCCGGCCGGTCGGGGAAATAGGTGATGCGGCGAAAGCCTTCCGCCTCGCATTGAGTGCAATAGTTGCCGCTCGAGCGATAGAGGCCCATGAGCTGCGTGTTCGCCGAGGGGTCGACGATCGTTTCGATGGCGAGCGTGAGCGGCCGCGCCGGCGCGCGTAGCGTGAGCCGGTCGGGTGTCGCCCTGTACTCGTCCGCGGCGAGCAGCTTGCCGTCGAGCTTGACGTTCGCCAGCGTCAGCCCGTCGCCGTCGAGCACCAGCGGCGCGCCGGTGACGCGGTTCGGGTTCGGCTCGAGCGCGAGCGTCGCGCGCACGCGCGTCCTCTCCGGATCGAGCGAGACGTCGAGGTCGACGGTATTCACCAGCCAGTCGGGCGGCCGGTAGTCCTCGAGCCGGACGGGGCGGGGTTCTTCGGTACGCATGTTTTCTTTCTTATCCCTCCCCCGCGCAGCGGGGGAGGGTCGGCCGGCGCAGCCGGCCGGGGTGGGGGCGGAACCGTCGCGGTGATGTAATGTCCACCGTA
>Ga0153928_1000092_pt1 | contig 46575 bp, 48 predicted proteins | sample TSNJ012MetaG_FD_106656 | JGI IMG/M metagenome (GOLD analysis project Ga0153928, IMG submission 106656) | Attine ant fungus gardens microbial communities from New Jersey, USA - TSNJ012 MetaG | ecosystem: Host-associated > Fungi > Mycelium > Unclassified | place: USA: New Jersey, Wharton State...
CTTGCGGCCGGCCGACTCGCCTTTGCCGCATGGGAGTCGAACCCACTGGATCGCGTCGAGGGGTTTCAGCTCGTGTCCACGATCATTCCCCCCTCCTGCTCTCCTGACGCAACCACCCTACGGTTCTCGCCTCCCCTCACCGCTCCGGCACGCGCTCGACGAAGCGCGCGATGGCGTCGATGACCGCAGGATCGACGTGGCCGGGCCGTCCATACTCGGCGGGCGTGCTGCGCCCCGCCCCGGCGACGAACAGATGGTTGAGCTCCGGAAGCTCGATCAAGGTCGCGTTGCCGCGTTTGCCGAGCGCGGCGGAGAAGCGCGCGAAATCCGCCGCCGTGACCTGATAGTCGCGGCCGCCCTGCAGGACGAGGATCGGGATGGCGAGCGCAGCGGCGGCGGCCGCCGGGTCATAGCCGTTGAGGTCGGCCCAGTATGCGGGCGGCGCGTTCAAGATGAGCGGGCCGGCGGCCCCCGGCTGCGCCGTGCGGGCGGCGTCGGCCTCGGCCTTGATCGCCGCAAGGCGCGCCGTTGCGTTGGCGTCAGGTGGCCCTTCGAGGCGGGCGAGGTATTGCGTCTGCTCGACGATGAGATCGGGTATCGGCCGCGCGGCGGCGGCCAGCATGACGATGCCGGCAATCGACCGATCGGCATCGGCAATGCGCGGCGCCAACGTGGCCCCGAGGCTGTGGCCGAGGACGACGATCCGGCGCGGGTCGATCTCGGGCCGCGTGCGCAGGAGCGCGACGGCGGCGAGTGCGTCGTCGATCGCCTCCTCGCGGACGGTGAAGGCGCGCCCGGCAAACGCCTGAGGATGGATTTTGCTGCGCTTCTCATAACGCAAAACGGCGATGCCGCGCGAGGCGAGCCCTTCGGCGAGGTCCTCGAACGGGCGGTTGGGGCCGATGGTCTCGTTGCGATCGTGCGGGCCCGAGCCGTGCACCAGCACCAGCGCCGCAACCTTGCCGGTCGTGCGCGGCACGAGCAGCGTCCCGGGCAGCGCGGTCGGCGCGGCGCCGACTGTCACCTCGCTCGCGCGATAGGCGAAGGGATCGTTGTAGGGCGCGGAGGTCCACGCCGCGGCAACCGATTGCGCCGGCCTGATCCACAGGCCGGCAATGCGTTCGCCCGCGACGGTGACCACGAGGTCGAAGGCGCCGCGCTCGAGCGTGAGCGGCACCGTGACGACCGCAGCGGCCCCGCTCGCAGCGGCGCGCGGCTGACCGACCTCGCGCAGCGTTCCCGCCTGGGCGGTGAGCTGCCCCCAGATCTGCGCGAGCTTCGCGGCCGGCAAGGCCGTCGCCATCTGCGGCGTGAAGCTGCGTTCGATCTCGGCGAAACGGCCGTCGCCGAGCTGCCACGCCAGCACGACGGCGGCGTTTTCCGGCCTTTCCTGCGCATGGGTCGGCATGGCCAGGACCCATAGCGCCATGACGGCGAGGAGCGCACAGGCGCACTTTATTATTCCGCCAACCAGGCGCATCACGGCACTCCGGGCGACATCCAGCCACCCAATGGTCGCCGGAAGTACGATGCGGGTTCAATGGCTCCAGTCGGCCGTCCGCGCAGCTTCCTTTGAAAGATTGCCGTGACTCACTTGAGCGCGACGAGGACGGAACCGGCCGCGATCAGGGCAATGCCGGCCCAATTCTTGATGCTGAGCTGTTCGCTCAGGAAGGCGACGCCCATAACGGCGACGAGGACGACGCTGAGCTTGTCGATAGGCGCCACGCGCGCGGCGTCTCCCACCTGCAGCGCACGAAAGTAGCAGAGCCATGAGGCGCCGGTGCAAAGCCCGGAGAGGGCGAGGAACAGATACGTTCGCGGCGCAATGCTTGCGATCGGCTGGAACATGCCGCGCGCCGCCAGAATGCCGCCGAGCGCGAGCAGAACGACGACGGTCCGGATGAATGTCGCCAAGTCGGAGTTCACGTTCTCAACGCCGACCTTGGCGAATATGGCCGTCAGGGCGGCGAACAAGGCCGAGAGCAGGGCCCAGACGAGCCAGGAGCCGGCGAGGTTTGTCATTGTGGTCTCCTCAAGATAATCAGGCGGGTCGTCGCTTGAAGCTTGCACCCATTGCGACGCGCGGCCGCGCCCAGTGGAGCTTTTTGACGGACTCGCCGCAACTGCGGTGCGAACTTCGGGTTCGCGGCACCAGGAGAATGACGGAGGTTCAAAGGCATGCCACCGAAGGTCCCGCGACCGGCAATGACGGCGCGGCCCGCGCCGGGCAGCCGCGGGTACACCGCCGCGATCGTGACGGCGCAGATGCTGGCGCAGATCGGCGCGTTTGCGCTGCCGGCGCTGCTGCCGGCCTACATGGCGCGCTGGGGCCTGTCGGCGACGCAGGCGGGCTGGCTCGTCGGCGCCTTCTTTGCCGCCTACGTGGTGATGGTGCCGATTCTGCTCGCGCTCACCGACCGCTATCCGGCGCGCTACGTTTATTTGCTCGGCACCGGCCTTACGGCGCTCTCTCATGTGGGCTTCGCGCTCGTCGCGGACGGCTTCTGGTCCGCCTTGATGTTCCGCCTGCTCGCCGGGGTCGGCTGGGCCGCGACTTACATGCCGGGGCTGAAAATCCTCGCCGATCCGCTCGAGGGCGACGCCCAGTCGCGCGTCGTCTCGTGGCATGCTTTGGGCGTGGGCATCTCGAATGCCGCGTCCTTCGCGATCGCCGGCTGGATCGCCGCCCTGGCCGGCCCCGAGGCCGCTTTCATGGTCGGCGCCGCGGCGGCGGCGAGCGCGTTTCTCATCGCCGCGCTCATCGTTCCGGGCGCGCCGGCAAAGCCGAGCGCAGCGCCGTTGCGCGCGCTGCTCGATTATCGCCCCGTGTTGCGCAATCGGCCGGCGATGGCCTGGATCGCCGGCTACACCGTCCACACCTGGGAAATGGCGGTGCTGCGCGCGTGGGGCGTCACGTTTTTCGCCGCGACCATCGCATGGCACGGGGCGCCCGACTGGCTGCCCAAGCCGACGACGCTCTTCAGCGCGGCCGGCCTTGCCGGCGTCGTGGTCTCGATCGCCGGCAACGAGACGGCGCAACGCTTCGGACGGCTGCGCGTCGTGGTTCTCGCCATGAGCAGCGCGGCCGTGCTCTCGGTTTTCGCCGGCTTTAGCGCCGCCGTCTCGACCACGCTTGCGGTCGCGGTCGTGATTGTCTGGAACGCGGCGATCTATCTCGACAGCTCGGCGCTGACGGCCGGCACCGTGGCGGCGGCCGAGAAGGACAGGCGCGGCGCCACCATGGGACTGCACAGCATGTGCGGCTATGCCGGCGGTTTCGTCGGGCCGCCGCTCGCCGGCTTCGTCCTCGACCTTGCCGGGCGCGAGCGCGTGTTGGGCTGGGGGCTCGCGTTCGGCCACCTCGCCGTCATCACGCTTCTCGGCCTCGCCGTGCTGCTGCGGTTCGCGCGGCCGGCGCGGATAACCGCGGCTGCCAGGACGGCGTGATGAGCGTGGAAGCGAATGGCGAATGGCGAATAGCGAATAGCGAATAGTGAGTAGTCAGTAGCGAGTGGTGAACTGAAACTAATCTCTGACTCGTCATGCCCCGCGAACGCGACGCGCAAGCGGGGCATCCAGTACTCCCGGCCTCTCGCTAACTCCGATACTGGATCGCCCGCTTTCGCGGGCGATGACGACCGAGGGTCACACGACTAGCCACTCGCCATTCACCGGTCATGAAATTATTTCAATATTCATCGAAATATCCCTTGACAGGGCGGAAATCATTTCTATATTCGTCGGATTATGGAAAAAGACCAAGCCGTCGCGGCGCTCGCCGCCCTCGCCCAGGACAACCGTCTCGACGTGTTCCGCCTGTTGGTGCGCGCCGGGCCGGATGGGCTTTCGGCCGGCCAGGTGGCGAGCGCGCTCGCGCTCGCGCCCAACACGCTCACGTTCCACTTCGACCGGCTGCGCCACGCCGGCCTCGTCACCGTGCGCCGCGCCGGCCGCTCGATGATCTACGCCGCCCGCTACGCTCACATGCGGGCGCTGCTCGCCTATCTCAGCGAAAACTGCTGCCAGGGCGCGGACGAATGCGCCCCCGGCGAATGCGCGCCGCCCAAGCCGGCGCGGCGTAAAAGCAAGGAGACCGTGCGATGAAACGCTTCCACGTGCACGTCGGCGTCGAGAATCTCCCGCAGGCGATCGATTTCTATTCGACGCTGTTCGCGACCAAGCCCGCGGTGGTGAAACCGGACTACGCCAAATGGATGCTCGACGATCCGCGCGTCAACTTCGCCATCTCGACGCGCGGCAAACAGCCGGGGCTCGATCACCTCGGCATCCAGGTCGAGAGCAAGGACGAGCTGCACGACGTGTACGGCCGCCTGCACCAAGCTGGCGGCACCGTCATCGAGCAGGGCGAAGTGACCTGCTGCTACGCCAAGGGCGAGAAAGCCTGGATCGACGATCCCTCCGGCATTGCGTGGGAGACCTTCTTCACCACGGGCGAAACCACGGTCTACGGCGACGGCACCGGCGAGAACACCGCGCGCGTCGCGCACCCCGCGCCAACCGCGTGCTGCGCGCCGCAATCGGCCGCGGCGACCGCCTGCGGCTGCGGGTGAACCTGTCATTCCTAGGAGCGACCCAGCTAGCCATGCGGCGACCAGCGGAATCGCAAGGCGAGAGGAGTGTGCCATGACCTCGATTGAAACAAATGCGATGACGAGCCGGGTGGTTTCCATCCGCCTGCGTGCCGCCGAGATCGTTGCCGGCGCGCCCGCCCTTGCCCGCCGCCTCGACCGGGTCGTGCTCGCGTTCGCCTTGTTGATCGCCTTCATTGCGGCCGTCGACCCGGCGCTCGCGCCCCGCACGCTCGCCCATGTGGCCGCCGAACTGCGCGGCCTTGCGCCATGGTTCGCGCTCTCGGTGCTGTTCGCGGCCGGCGCCAAGGCGACCGGTGCCGACACGCTTGTTGCGCGCGCGTTCGTCGGGCGGGAAGGCTGGGTCATCCCGATCGCCGCCGTCGTGGGCGGTCTCACGCCGTTTTGTTCCTGTGGCGTGATCCCGCTTGTCGCCGGGCTGCTCGGCGCCGGCGTCCCGCTCGCACCGGTCATGGCGTTCTGGATTGCTTCCCCGCTGATGGATCCGACCCAGTTCTTCGTGATCGCCGGCACCCTCGGCATCGGCTTCGCCGTCGCCAAGGCATTGGCGGCCGTCGGCATGGGCCTGCTCGGCGGCTACGGCACCATGGCGCTCACGCGCGCGGGCCTGCTCCCGCTCGAGGGCGCGCTGCGCATCGCGCCGCAAACAAAATCCTGTTCCAAGTCATCGCTTGCCGAACCGCCGGCCCGCCCGGTGTGGCCTTTTTGGGAAGACGCCGAGCGCGCCCAGGTGTTTCTCACCTCGTCCGCGAGCACCGCCTGGCTCCTGGTCCGCTGGCTCGCGCTCGCGTTCGCGCTGGAGAGCGTCATGACCGCATGGCTCCCGCCCGCGATCATCGCCCATTGGCTCGGCAACGGACCTTTCGCCATCCCGCTCGCGGTCCTCGTCGGCCTGCCCGTCTATATCAACGGGCTCGCCGCGATCCCGTTCGTGGCCGGCCTCATCCAGCTCGGCATGAGTCCCGCGGCGGCGCTCGCCTTCATGCTGGCGACCACCGCGACCGGCTTCGCCGTCCTGACGACCCTGTGGGCGCTGGTCAAGCCGAAGGTGTTCGCGCTCTATCTCGCCTTCGCGATCCTCGGCGCGCTGATTGCGGGCTACGCATTCCAGCTGGTGCTTTCGGTCGTGTGAGAGGAAACAACAGGTGCCTGCTGATGCGCTCATGGCCTAGATCCGCGGTTCTGTCAGGACCGAGGTGAGCACCGGAATGTCCGCCCGCGGTGTCGTGGTCGGAGCGCTGGGGACAACTCAGACCCTGGCCTGGGCGTCGAGCTATTACCTGCCGGCGATCCTCGCCGACGATATGGCCGCGTCCGCGGGCGTGCCCCGCGCCTGGGTGTTCGGGGCATTCTCGGGGGCGCTGCTCCTGACTGCCGTCCTCGGTCCGTGGGTGGGCCGCACGATCGATCGCCGCGGCGGACGCGGCATTCTCGCTGCCTCCAACATCGTGTTTGCAATCGGCCTCGCTGTGCTCGGCGCGAGCAACGGCATGGCGGTCCAGGGCGCGGCTTGGGTCGTGTTGGGCATCGGCATGGGGCTCGGCCTTTACGACGCCGCATTCGCGACGCTCGCGGGAATCTACGGCCGCGAGGCGCGCGGGCCGATCACCGGCATCACCTTGATCGCCGGCTTCGCGTCCACGGTCGGCTGGCCACTTTCGGCCTTTCTCGATGCCGAGGTGGGCTGGCGCGGGGCGTGCTTCGTCTGGGCGGCGATGCACATCGTCATCGGACTTCCCCTCAACCTTCTGCTGCTGCCGCGTTCGTCGGGTACGACGCAGCATCGCGAACAGGCCAAGGCAAGCTGGGAACCGCGGCGGGAAATGATCCTCCTCGCCTATGTGTTTGCGGCTGCCTGGTTCGTCACCGGTGCGATGGCGGCGCATCTGCCGGCGCTGTTCGAGATGATGGGCGCGACGACGGTGCAGGCGGTCGCCGCCGCGGCGCTGGTCGGGCCGGCGCAGGTGGCGGCACGCGTCGCCGAGTTCGTCATCATGCGGCGCATCCATCCGCTGGTGTCGGCGCGCATCGCCGCCTCGCTCCATCCCATCGGCGCCGCGGTGATCGCCGCGTTCGGAGCGCCCGCCGCGGTGGCGTTTGCGCTGCTGCACGGCGCCGGCAACGGACTGCTGACAATTGCGCGGGGCACCCTCCCCCTCGCCTTGTTCGGCCCGGTCAACTACGGCGCCCGCACCGGGCTCCTCGGCGCACCCTCGCGCGCGGCGCAGGCGGCGGCGCCGCTGCTGTTCGGGCTGCTGATCGATGCGATGGGACGATGGGTTTTTGCCGTGTCGGCGGGGCTCTGCCTGTCGGCGCTCGCGGCGCTGTTTTTGCTCAGAGCATCCAAAACGGACGTGTAAGAGCAACCGAACGCGAGGTCGGTCGGGTGGGCTACGCAAGGTCGCGAAGGCAGGCACAGGGGCCGTGCAACAAACTCAACGTCACCTCGAGGAGCGCGCGCGACGAAGTCGCGTGCGCGTCTCGAAGGATGCGCCAAGTTTATTTCACATGCTCTATCCCAACGTATAGTGCTCGGATTTGAACGTCAGGTGGCGCACGCCTTCCGGCGCGTCCGAGAGCTTTCGGATCGCGCCCCAGGTTTGCTTGTAGTTCGGAATGATCAGCTCGTTGACGCCGGGCGAGACGACGTTGCCCTGCACGCCGTCGGGCTGGGCGAAGACCATGAAGGTCTGTTTGCGCTTCGCCGTCGGCGTCGGATAGACGACGGCCTGGGTAAAGCCATTGTCGTTGTATATCTCGACGAGATCGCCCTGGTGGAGGTTCAGCTCGGCCATATCCTGCGGGTTCATGTGGATGAACGGGTACGGCAGGCGATCCGTCACGAACTCGTTGTCCTGGTCGAGATAGGCGTTCTGCCAAGCGATGTTGGTACGGCCCGACAGGCCTGGCCGATCTTGGTCGGGACGATGTCGACGTCGACCGCGAACAGGCCGCCTTGTTTGATCGCATCGGTGATCGCCTTGACGGTGGCGGCCCGATCGCCGTACGGCACCGCCGACATGGCGTCTTTGACGACGTCGGTGCGCTTCTTGTAGGCCTGCTTGAACTTCAGGGCGTTGAGCGTCGTCTTGTAGTGGTCGCATGCCCAGATGTGATGCACGCCTTTGCCAGAAATGAGCAATTGATCGACGTAGGCCGCGGGCCTGCCCACGTGCGCGTCCGACGGCCGCGAGTAGCCTTCCTGATGGCCGCCCATGCGCACGCAGCCGCCGCCCGGCCGGCCGATGTTGCCGGTCGCAAGCGCGACGTTCACCAGCGCGCCGTTGGTGCGGTAGTTGTCGTTGCCCCAGATGAGGCCTTTCTCATAGGCGAACATGGTGCGGCGTCGCGCGCCGCCCTGCTTCGGCTGGGCGATCCACTCGGCTGACTGGCGAATCTGGTCGACCGTGAGCCCGGTGATCTTCGCCGCGTCCTCGAGGCTCGTTTTGTTCGCCATCACCGCCTTGTCGAAGTCTTTGGTCGAAGCGGCGATGAACGCCTTATCGGTCCAGCCCTTGTCGGCAAGGTAGGTGAGCCACGCGTTGAACAGGGCGAGATCGGTGCCGGAGTTGATCGCAAGGTGCATCACGCGATCCTTGCCGGCTTCGGCCTCGCACGCGCTCACCGTCACGGTTCGGCGCGGGTCGACCAAGATGACGCGCGCCGGCTCCGCGGGTTCATTGCCGAACTCGGCCTTCTTCTTGTCGCTGGATGTGCCGCGAAGGTTGGGAATCCAGTGATTGAGGAAATAGTTGGTCTGGGTTTCCAGCGCGTTGGTGCCCATCGCCACGATCGTGTCGGCAAGCTCCGCGTCCTCGTAGCAGTTGTTGAGTTCGCCGACGCCCATGTCGCGCGTCGCACGACAAGATCTTGGTGGATTGCGCCGGAGCATCCATACCCAAAGGGTGGAGGCGCGCCCACAATTCTCCCGCCGCCCACACCGGCAGCAGAAGAACAAATCCCGTCAAAAACAGGGCCGAGGTATCGACGCCGAGCCCGGTAGCGACGATGAGCGGTCCGGCGGGGAAAAGCAGACGGTAACCGGCGTAGCTGCCGAACGCGACAGAGAGTTTGCGCGGTCCGGCGACCGGTGACAAAGCGGCATAGGACGTTTCCGGGCACATCATCCCGGCCGCGGTCATCGGCGCGGCAACGGCGACGATTTTGCTCGCGCCGCCCAATTCCTGTCGCGACAGGCACGCAGCCAAGGTGAAAGACGGAATCAGAATGAGCGCGAACTCACCCAGCACATGACCAAAGGCGGTATTGAAAGCCTTCACGACGGCGGTACCGTCCGGGTCCACGAAGATCGCGATGCCGAGCGAGATCAGAATGAGAACGAGAGTTTGCGGCAACGTCAGTCCGATCCGACGCGATGCGGGTGCGGCGGTCGCGAGTTCAGAGGTCTGGGTGCTCATCTGGATAGCCCCGAAGGTCAATTCTTTCGCCATGCTATAGTGGGTCGAAATTGGCAGGCAAAACGGCTATTTTGGCCGAGGCCTAATGAGTTTAAGTCATGAAAGAGGAGGGCCGCCCTGCCTCCGCGCCACGCCTTAGAGCGTGATGACTTTTCCTCGAATCGTCATCCCACTCTAACTTATTATTGGAGCATGATCTTTTCTGAAAACCGGTACCCACCCCGCATCAAGTGCGGGGCAGGCTTTTTCGGGATCGTGCGCTAATTCACCCACAATCGAAGCGGAAGCGGCGTCCGATCGGGACAGTCGAGCGAACCGATATCACTCTCGGAGAGTCGTCCGCTGAACGCACACTCTTGGCCGTCGAACGACAACGTTGCCTTGACCCTGGAGGACGAAAGCATCTGCAGGGAAAGGCCGCCCTCTTTTTCCTCCGGCCCGTCGTGCGTGCACACGCCCACGTGCTTGATGAGCATGCGGCCGAAATACCGCTTGCCTCCGCTCGGCGCCGAGACGCTCGCGGAAATTTCGTATTCGCCGAGAAAGCCCAAGCTTCCTTTCACGTCCAGGGGCTGCGCCCGGACCGGCGCCGACAGGAAGAGCACAAGAACGATCGCGGCAGGCGTTCTCAAAGGTCTTCTCCGCTCCGCGGAGGGGCTACGATAGCAGCCCGCCGGAGCGAAGCCGAGGGGCCGAGGGCGCTGCCTCTCTGGCACACTTCCACGCCGCCGCAACGCGCAAACCGTCGGGAAACGCACTTTCAGCCAAACCTTTTGGGTCGTTGCGCCATCGCAAGCGCTCCACGCAAGCTTCGCCTGCGCTGCCGCGTGGTTCCGGTTCCGAAGTTCGCCCGATTTTTGCCGCACGCTCCTCAGCGAACTCCGGGTTCGCGGCACTGGCCTTGTGGTTTGCCCGTAAGAAGCGTATGTATCGCGCTTCGAGTTTCGGCCGGACGAATTGGCCTTGCCGCGCCAGAGCGCGCTTGTCTAACGACATTCCTCCCAATCTCGAATCCACCGGCTGCGCCAACGCGCGGCTATCGTCGTACCTACCAAGGAACTACCCCATGGCTAGCGGAACCGTGAAATGGTTCAACAATCAGAAGGGATTCGGCTTCATTCAGCCGGATGACGGCGGCAAGGACGTGTTCGTGCATATCAGCGCGGTCGAACGGGCGGGGATGCACAGCCTCAACGAGGGACAAAAGATCTCGTACGAGGTCGTTGCCGACCGAAGGACCGGCAAGTCGGCAGCAGACAATCTGCGCGCCGTTTAACCGGCAGCGCTGACCGCCGTCGCGCCTTGTTCAAAGCGTGCGGCTGGCGCCCGCGGCCGTTCTCCGGCCGCGGGTCCTGCGGCGCTGGCCGATTTTTTACGACATAAGGGAGAATCTCAGATGGCCACGCGCGAGCGAGCGAAGATCATCGTCAAGAAATCCGACCCGGAGGAACCGGCGGAAGAGGCCTTCGAACAGCGCAAGCGGCCGGAAAACGGCCGATTCCGCCTGCAAGTAGACCGGCAGACCAAGGCCTCCTTTGCGACGAGCGACGATGCCGAAAAGGCCGGGCTGGCGATCAAGAAGCAATTCCCGGTCGTCAAGGTGACGGTGTACGATTCCACGGAAGCGTCCAGCAGAGTCATCGAGCTGTCGAACGAAACGAGCGGCCCGGCCAATTAACGGGCCAACACGACTGCGCGCGAGCGATTTTTTGTGGGTGGGCTAAGCACGCGCAGCGCGCGAACCCACCGAAGATGCTCTCCGACGCCGCAGCCATTCCTCCGCCACGTCGCCCATCGTCTTTGCTTTCCCGTTCTTTATCCACGCCATGAAGCGGCGATCGAACTTGAAATCGTCCCCGCATTGGGCGCGGAGAAATCGCCGCACATTTTGCGTGTTCCGGTAGGTCCGCGTGACGGGAGTGGCGCGGGTGATCCGGTCGCAATGCCAGTCGAATGGCTCCATGCGGCCATCCTGCCAGACGACCTGTTGCAATTCAAACTGAGACACGATCGGGTTTTAAACCGGCTGAGAGCTGCAATAGACACGCTGGTGGGCACGCTGCGCCTCTGGCTACGCGCTTCCGTCTTCGCGCCCTGCGCTTGGGCGGACTCAAAGCGCGCCGTAGCTCGAGGAGCGAGCGGAGGCGGGTCGATAAACGGGAACCGGGATCTAGATCGCAACTGTCAAGTTTTTCGGTATTTTTTTATTCTCGCGATCCAGTCTTCCGGCAAACCCACATGTTCGGCAGCCTGAATGATGAGTTCCAGGTATGGTTGGTCAGCAGCGACATCACCTTGCGGAAATGTGAGATAGACATTGCACAGAACTTCCGTCCCATCTTCCTTAATTACGGCCTTCTGGACCCGCTCATAGGCCAGAGGATCCTCTATCCGATCCATTTCTCTAAGCTCGTCGGGATCGATAGCCCAGATAACACCATATGCGTTTACTCCCTGCTTTGGAACAATGCTGGCAACACCACCCGGTCTATACGATCCCTTTCTATTGAACACTATATCATGATCTGGAATGTGTCCGATCCCCACATACTCCGCCGATGGGGTCCTTTTCTTCATTTGCTCGCGATTCATATTAGACCCAAAGGCGAAATAGAGTTCACTGTTCATGACGCTCCTCCGCCGGTCCCGAACTTTTGACCCTTTGGCGCGGTAGATCGTATTCGAACTTGGCAAATTTTCTCTCTGGAAATGGCAACATCTCTGCCTCGAATTTGTTCCGGTTCAGATTAGCCTCGTCAAATGCCTCATGGATTTCCGGGTCACCGGGGTCATATCCGGTTTCATCCTTCATTCTTCGAATCCTATCATACCAAAGTTTTTTCTGAAACACTCGGAGGCGCTCGACGTCCATCTCGTCGCTTCTATTACGTCCGATATGATTGTCAAAAATTAGCGCTAGTTTGCGGCAGATCGCTTTGTTGGCATAGATGAAACCAAATCCTTTAGTTATGTGCCCTTTTAAATAGTGCCTCTCGCTCAGTATCTGCCATTCGAATGTACATCGATTGCGTTCAGGGTCGATTGCGCAGAAACACCCGAGGTGATCATAGGCCGGGTTCATGAAGACGTGAACCCGTCTGGGAAATCGATTCTTCATGTAAATCAGTCTGCTGACCCAATTTATATTGCATGCGGATGTTATCTGAAATCGATGGTAGTGCAGATCGGGACTTCCATCTAAAGCCTGAATAATCGCCTCATCCATGATATCCGCATAGTCTGCGCTCTGTGGAACAGTATCACCAGATTCGGCTCGAAGCGCCATATTAAAGCCGTCACCACTGTTGTAAATCGCAACCTTCGCTTCTCTCAATCGGTTTGAAAACTCAATGTAGAATTCTTTTTCGGTTTCCGGAACTGAAGAGGGATATTGATCTCCCAGGTAATGGATCCGGCCCCGCATAATGGCTTCGAGCCGTTTTGCATACTCATCAAGGCGGGACGCTCGCCGATCCCTTTGGCTGCGAATGTCGATGACGGTTCGCAAAATATCCAACGCTACGCGATAAAAACCATAGAGTGCGGCGACAGCCCAAACAACGTAGGCGAGCCAGGCGAATATGACAGCAATCAAATTCCTCAGCTCTTCCATTCTCGTGTCTTTCTACGTTGTTTAGCTCACCATGGAAATGAGTCCTCGCGGTTCACGCGAGTTGATTCGCGCCGGCCCCATCAACTCCCAAAGTCTACCTTGATCTGCTTTCTAGCGCAACATGCAAAATAGCTGAATGCTAGTACGCGTTAGGGGGAGCGAATAGATCAAGCGATCGACAAACAAATTCCTCCGGTGGCAGATGACTCTCTCGCCCGCCGGCGCGTGCCTGCGCGAGGACTGAGGACTGCGCTCCGCCGCTTTACAGTAGCCCACGAAACCGCTTTCGAGACCGCCGCTTGACGGGCCCCGGGACCCTGGCGTAGCGCTATGGTAGTTTGTACGGACAAATGGGGAGAGAGCCGACATGACCCTGCAGGCGCAGACGATCGCCCCCAAGCGCTACCGCGCGTCCTACGGCCGCTATCTCGAGGATTTCACCGTCGGCGACATCTACGAGCACCGGCCGGGCCGCACCATCACCGAGACCGACAATATTCAATTTTCCCTGATGACCATGAACGCGCACCCGCTGCATTGCGACGCGGCCTACGCGGCGAAGAGCGAGTTCGGGCGGCTGCTGGTCAACAGCGGGCTCTCGCTCGCGATCGTGCTGGGCATGACGGTCAACGACGTCAGCGGCAAGGCGATCGCCAACCTCGGCTGGAAGGAGATCAAGCTCACCGCCCCGGTGTTCTGCGGCGACACGCTCTATGCGGAATCCGAGGTGCTGGAGAAGCGCGAATCCAAATCGCGGCCCACCCAGGGCATCGTCACCGTCGAGACCCGCGCGTTCAATCAGGACGGCGTCAAGGTGATGGAATTCGTCCGCAGCGCGCTGATCCCGAAGCGCGGCCACGGCGTCGACGACAGGATGTGAACCCCGTCGTCATTGCGAGCGAAGCGAAGCAATCGAGCGCTTGAATCTTAGCTGGGTTGCTTCGTCGCCCTTCGGGCTCCTCGCAATGACGTGGTTGGCTCGCGGCCGCACGAAACACGAAACGGAGTAACCTTGCATGAGCGCACTCGCCCACGACACCGCTCCCGCTCCCCACACGCTCTCGGAGGAGCTTGCCCGCTTTGCCCTCGCTCTCGGCTACGAGCAAATCCCCGCGGCGGTCGTTCTCCGCGCGAAGCACCTGATCCTCGATTCGGTCGGCATCGCGCTGGCCTCGACCAAATATCCGTTCGCCGCGGCTTCGTTCGCGGCGATGCAGGAGCTGTCCTCCGGCACCGCGCCGGTGATCGGCATCGGCCGCAAGCTCGCCTTGCGCGACGCCGTCCTGATGAACGGGATTCTCATCCACGGCCTCGACTTCGACGACACCCACTCGCGCGGCGTCATCCACGGCACGGCGAGCAGCTTCCCGTGCGCGCTCGCGCTCGCCGACCGCGACGAAAAGGACGGCAAGGCGCTGCTGGTGGCCTACGTGGCGGCGATGGAAACGGCGACCCGGCTCGGCGCCGTCGCCAAGGGCGGCTTTCATCAGGTCGGCTTTCACCCCACCGGGTTGATCGGCGCGTTCGGCTGCACCCTGGCGGCGGCGCGCCTCCTCGGCCTCGACGCCGACCAGGCCACCCTGGCGCAAGGCATCACCTTGTCGATGGCGAGCGGCAGCCTCGAGTTCCTCGAGGACGGCGCCTGGACCAAGCGCTTGCATCCGGGCTGGGCCGGCGTCGTCGGCATCACGTCCGCGACCATGGCCAAGCACGGCTTCGTCGGCCCGCGCGGCGCCTACGACGGACGCTTCGGCCTCTTCGCCAGCCATCTCGGCAAATATTTCGCCGACGCCGACCTCGCGCTCGCGACCGAGAACCTCGGGCGGAGCTGGCAGATCGACGAGGTCGCGATCAAACCGATCCCGGCGTGCCACTTCACTCACGCGGCCGCCGACGCCGCCGCGCTGCTGCGCCAGAACCACGGCCTCGCGCCCAAGGACATCCGGCGCGTGCGCGTGCTGGTGCCGCAGGAAGTGGTCAAGACCGTGTGCGAGCCGGCGGCCAACAAACGCAATCCCGCCAACAGCTACGACGCGCAGTTCAGCATTCCCTACATCGTGGCGACCGGGCTCACCAAGGGGCGCTTCACCCTTGCCGAGCTGGAGGACGCGGCGCTCAACGACCGGGCGGTGCTCGATCTCGCCGCGCGCGTCGATTACGAGATCGACAAGGCCTCGACCTTCCCGCGCCATTACACCGGCGAAGTGATCGTCGAGACCGCGGACGGGCGGACGCTGCGGCAGCGCGAGGGGATCAACCGCGGCTGCGCCGACCGGCCGCTGGGCAACGACGAGATCGTCGCCAAGTTCTTCGACAACGCCGAGCGCGCCGTGCCGCGCGGCGCCGCCGAGCGCATGCGCGACGCCGTCCTCGGCTGCGACAAGGCGAACGCGCGCGCACTCGCCGATGCGCTCTCGACGCGAGACTGACGGAGGCGGCGATGGACGCGGTGGTGCAAACATCGGAAGCGGCCGAGAACGAGCGCCTCGTTCTCGACACGGTCGACAAATTCCTGGAGGCGGAGGTGCGGCCGCACGTCCACGCGCTCGAGCACGACGACGTTTACCCGTCCGACATTGTCGAGAAGATGAAGGAGATGGGGCTGTTCGGCTGCACCATCGCGGTGGAATACGGCGGTCTCGGCCTCTCAACCTCGACCTACGCGAAAATCATCGAGCGCATGTCGGCGGTGTGGATGTCGGTCAGCGGCATCGTCAACTCGCACCTGATCATGGCGCAGGTGGTGCAGCGCAACGGCACGGCGGAGCAGAAGGCTCAATTCCTGCCGCGCTTCGCAACGGGAGAATTGCGCGGCGGCGTGGGACTGACCGAGCCCGACTGCGGCACCGACCTGCAGGCGATCCGCACCGTCGCGCGGCGCGTCGGCGACGATTACGTGGTCAACGGCCGCAAGACCTGGATCACCAACAGCCTCTACGGCAACTGCCTCGCGCTGCTGGTCAAGACCGATCCCGCCGCCACGCCGCGGCACAAGGGCATGAGCCTGCTGATCGCCGAAAAGGGGCCGGGCTTCACCGTGAGCCGCAAGCTCGAGAAGCTCGGCTACAAGGGCATCGACACCTGCGAACTGGCCTTCGACGATTACAAGGTGCCGGCGGACCGTTTGATCGGCGGTGTCGAGGGGCGCGGCCTGCAGCACATCCTCAACGGCCTCGAGCTGGGGCGCATCAACGTGGCGGCGCGCGGGGTCGGCGTCGCCGACGCCGCGCTCAAGGAGGCGGTCGCCTATTCGCAGGTGCGCAAGACCTTCGGCAAGCCGCTGTGCGAGCACCAGGCGATCCAGCTCAAGCTCGGCGACATGGCAACGCGCGTCGAAGCCGCGCGGCTTCTCACCTACCGGGCGGCCGAGGCCTACGACCTCGGCGAGCGCTGCGACATGGAAGCCGGCATGGCCAAGCTGTTCGCCACCGAGGCGGCGATGGAGAACAGCCAGGAAGCGATGCGCATCCACGGCGCCTACGGCTATTCCAAGGAGTTCAACTTCGAGCGGCTTTATCGCGACGCGCCGCTGCTCGTCATCGGCGAAGGCACCAACGAGCTGCAGCGCATCATCATCGCCAAGCAGCTCATCGAAAGGAACCGGGCATGAGCCTGCCGCTTTCCGGGGTGCGAATCGTCTCGGTCGAGCAGTACGGCGCCGGGCCGTTCGGCACCCAGCACCTCGCCGACCTCGGCGCCGAGGTGATCAAGATCGAGAATTTCGCCGACGGCGGCGACGTCAGCCGCGCGGTCGGGCCGCAGTTCTTCGCGCCCGGCGACAGCCAGTTCTACGAGGCGTTCAACCGCAACAAGCGCAGCCTCGGCCTCGACCTGAAAAACCCGAACGGCCAGGAGATCTTCCGCAAGCTCGTCGAGCGCAGCGACGCCGTGTTCGACAACCTGCGCGGCGACCTGCCGGTGAAGCTCGGCATCACCTACGCGCAACTGGCAAACGTCAATCCGAAGATCGTGTGCGTGCATCTTTCCGCCTACGGGCGCACCGGCAGCCGCGCGGCCTGGCCCGGCTACGATTATCTGATGCAGGCGGAAGCCGGCTATCTGTCGCTGACCGGCGAGCCGGACGGTCCGCCCGCGCGCTTCGGCCTCTCGATGGTCGATCTCATGACCGGCACCACTGCCGCCATGGCGCTGCTCGCCGGGCTGGTGGAGGCGCGCGCGAGCGGCCGCGGGCGCGACCTCGACGTGAGTTTGTTCGACGTGGCGCTGCACAACCTCGCCTATGTGGCCACCTGGTATTTGAACGGCGGCCTCGTCACCGGGCGCGAGCCGCGCTCGAGCCATCCCTCGCTCACGCCGAGCCAGCTCTGCCGCACCAAGGACGGCTGGCTGTTCATCATGTGCAACAAGGAGAAGTTCTGGGGCGTGCTCGCGCAGGCGCTGGGCAAGCCCGAGTGGGCGAGCGATCCGGAATACGCGACGTTTGCGGCGCGGCTGAAGAACCGCGAGCAGGTCACGCGCGCGCTCGACGCCGTGCTCTCGACCTCGACGACGGCCGAATGGCTGGCGCGGCTGGGCGGCAAGGTGCCGGTGGCGCCGGTCCATGACGTTGCGCAGGCGCTCGACAATCCGTTCGTGGCCGAGCAGCAGCGCGTGGTCGCGTTCGAGCACCCCGAGCACGGCGACATCCGCGGCGTCGCTTCGCCGGTGCGGCTTGCGGACGGGGCGCTGCCGGCGCGGGGCGCGCCGCTTCTCGGCGAGGACACGGACGCCTTGCTCGCGGAGCTCGGCTACGCCGCGAGCACGATCCGCGCGCTGCGCGCGCAGAAGGCCGTGGCGTGATGACTCCGCTTGCACCGCAGCCGCGCTATCGCCAGCTCGCGCAGACGCTCATCAACGAAATCGAGAGCGGGCGCTATCCGGTGGGCGACCTGCTGCCGACCGAGTTCGAGCTGTGCGAGCAGTTCGGCGCGAGCCGCTTCACCGTGCGCGAGGCGATCAAGCAGCTGGTGCAGCTTGGCCTCGTCGACCGCCAGCCCGGCGTCGGCACGCGCGTAAGGTTCGCGCAACCGGCGAGCGCGTACCGGCAGGTGATGCAGCGGCTCGCCGACCTGCACCGCTACAGCGCGCAGACCGAGCTCGAGGTCTTTCACGCCAAGACGATCGCGCTCGACAAGGCGCTTGCTCAATTGTTGCGGGCGAACGTGGGGCAGCAATGGCTGCGCGCGGAGGGAATCCGCCGCGTCGGCGAGCGCAAGCCGCCGATCTGCTTCACCGAGCTTTACATCCATCCGGCGTTCCGCTCGGTGCAGGGACTGGTCGGGCGCCGGCTGCGCACGCCGGTCTATACCCTGATCGAGCAGCAGTTCGGCGAGCAGGTGGCCGAGGTGCAGCAGCAAATTCGCGCCGTCGCCTTGAGCCCGGCGCTGGCGCGCGCGCTCAAGGGCCGCGCCAAGTCGCCGGCGCTGTGGATCTGCCGCCACTACGTCAACCGCCGCGGCGAGGTGATCGAGGCGGCGATCAGCACGCACCCGGCGGACCGCTTCACCTACAGCGAAAACTTCGTGCGCGACTGGAACGGCGGCGGGAGATAGCACTCCGTCATTGCGAGGCGCGAAGCGCCGAAGCAACCCAGGCGGCTTCGCTTCGCTCGCAATGACAATCACCCCAGCTTGAGCAGCGGCGAAATCGGCAACAGCGTAAGCAACACAAAGAGGGGAAGCAGCACGGCGCATGCCCATAGCATGTAGCCGAAGAAGCTCGGCATGTTCACCCCGCGCTCCTGCGCGATGGCGTAGATCATCAGGTTGGGGGCGTTGCCGACGTAGGTGAGCGCGCCCATGTAGAGCGCGCCCATGGAGATCGAGGCGAGCGTCCCGGCCTGCGGTCCCATCAGATACTGGGCGTCGCCGCCCGCGAGGTCGAAGAAAACCAGATAGGTCGGGGCGTTGTCGAGGAAGGCGGAAAGCGCGCCCGCGAGCCAGAAGTAGGCGGCCTCATGGGCGCTGCCGTCGGGCGCCGTGACGGCATGAAACAGGAACGCGAAGGCGCCGTTCGTTCCAGCCGCGAGCATCGCCATCACCGGGATGATGGCGACGAAGATGCCGGCGAACAGGATCGCCACCTCGCGGATCGGCTCCCAGGTAAAGTCGTTGGCGGCGCGATGCTCGTCGGGCGTGAGCCACAGCGAGGCGAGCGCGATCAACACAAGCAGGCCGTCGCGCACGAGGTTCTGGAGCTCGAGATCGGTGCCGTAGACATGCAAGGCGACGCCGGGCCGCCACAGCGCCGAGCCGAGCAGCGCCGCAATGATGCCGCCCATCAGGAGAAAATTGGTGCCGCCGCGCAGCCGCAGCGGCTCCGCCGTGGACACGTTGCGCGGCGGATCTTTCGAGAAATACCGCAGGTCGAGCACGAGGAAGATCGCGAGCATGGCGCCGGCGACGATCAGCGTCTGCAGCCACAGGTGCTGCGCCGTCCAGAAGAACGCCACGCCGTGCAGGAATCCGACGAACACCGGGGGATTGCCGATCGGCGTCAATGAGCCGCCGATGTTGGCGGCGAGCATGATGAAAAAAACGACGACGTGGGCCGCGTGCTTGCGCCCTTCGTTGGCGCGGATCAGCGGCCGGATCAGGATCATCGCCGCGCCGGTGGTGCCGACCACGTTCGCCAGCACGGTGCCGAGCGCCAGCACACCGGTGTTTTTCCACGGCGTCGCGCGCATGCTGCCGGCGATGTGGATGCCCCCGGTGACGGTATAAAGCGCGAACAGCAGCAGAATGAAGCTCATGTAGTCGGCGAGGACGGTGTGCAGGAAGGCCGCCAGCGCCGCCGGAACGCCGTGCACGATCGCCAGCGGCGCGAGCGTCACCGCCGCCCAGCCGACGGCGATTTTTCCGTAGTGAGCCTGCCAGATCTTTGCAAACAGCAACGGCCCGGTCGCGATCGACAGCAGAATGCCGAGGAACGGCAGCGCCCACGGCCAGCCGAGCGAGGCGCCGTCGAGCGGCGCGGCCGCGTGCGCCGGCGCGGCCGCGAGCACCGCGGCGGTCACGACCATACCGATGAGCTGCGCCGTCACTATGCCGATCCGAGGTTTATCGGCAGCCAGTCTAGGGACGGAGCTTGCCCGCGGTCGAGCGGCAAACGCACGTGCGGGCAGTGTCGACGGCGGCGCGATCCGTAGTAGTTTGCGCCCCAGTTCAGAAACGGTGGGAGCCGGTCGTGCCGGATGGTGACGCGCCGTTATTGCTTGCCGGATGCCGGCGCGCCGGAACCCTCGCGCGCGTTGCGCTCCATGAGATCGGCGGCCGCGCCGCCGCCGAGGCGTTTCAGGCCGCCGCGGTGAAAGCGCTCGGCGGCGAGCGCTGCGGGTACAAAATAGGCGCAACGAGCCCGCAGGTGCAGCAGCTCCTGGGCTGCCGCGAGCCGATCGAGGCGCCGATCGTGCGCGAGGACGTGCTGGCGGGCGGTGCGACGTTTCGCGTGCCCGCGGGGTTCCTCGGCGTCGAATGCGAGTTCGCCTTTCGCATGGGACGCGATTTTCCCCGGCCCGACGAAGCGCTCAACGTCACCGCGTTGCGATCGGCGGTCGCCGAATGCCACGCGGCGCTGGAGCTCGTCGGCCGGCGCGTGGGCGAGGAGGTCCCGCTCAACGAGACGACCGCCATCGCCGACTTCTCCCTCGACGTCGCCGTCGTGCAAGGGACGGCGATCCCGGGTTGGCAGCGGCGCGACCTTTCGGCCATGCCGGTTCGCGCCGTCGTCGACGGCGTCACCATGGCGAGCGGCACCGGCGTCGTGGTGCTCGGCCATCCATTGAACGCGCTGCTGTGGCTGGCGACCGCGTTGAGCAAACGCGGCGAGCGCCTCAAAGCGGGCGAACTCGTTCTCACCGGCACCTGCACGGGCATCACCAAGGTCGCGCCGGGGCAGAATTTCGCCGGCCATTTCGCCGACCTTCCGCCCGTCGAGGTGCGCCTGGCGTGATCACCTTGGCTTAGAACAGGTCTGAAATGTCCATGGTTGCGTTTAGCCGTGGGGTGGCGTTGGCCTCCTCCAGGCTCTTCCGGTGGAGGCACACCTCGTCGCACCCGGCCGCCAGCCAGAAATCAGCCTCCTGAGCCGTGCGCTCGTGCGTCACAACGGGACTTGCGAAAATCACGCCGAAAAGGGCGAGAAAGCATACGGCCAGTGCGAGCGAAATGCGTGCAGTGGTCATCGGTGCACTCCTGGTATTCGTCAGTGGTCAAAAACGAATTTAACCCTTGGCCCAAAATTCAAGTGTGAAGGGCCTCACAGGGGCGGCAAAATGTTTATGCGTCCTCGCCCATGACCGACAACCCGCATTTCCCGCGCCTGTTCAGTCCGCTCAAAGTCGGCGCGCGCACGTTGCGCAATAGGATCGCGCTCACGGCGACCTTGACCAACTACGGCGCGGGCCATCGCGTCACCGAGCGCTGGATCGATTTTCTCGCGGAACGCGCCAAGGGCGGCTGCGGCCTGATCGTCAGCGAAATCATCGCCGTCGACCCCGCGGCGCTTGCCCATGGCGCCATCGTCACCGGCTACGAGGCGGCAAACGAGGACGGGTTCAAGCGCGCGGCCGATGCGGTCGAGGGCGCGGGCGCCTGTCTCGTCGGGCAGCTCTGGCATCCGGGGCGCCAGCAGCTGTGGGTGCCGGTGCGCTCGCCCAAGGGCATCTCGCACCAGCCGGACGCGTTGAGCTGGACCGTGCCGCACGTGATGTCGACCGACGAGCTGCGCGCGCTGGTCGACGATTACGCCGCGGTTGCGCGGCGGCTCGCGCGCTGCGGCTTCGGCGGCGTCGAGCTGCACGGCGCGCACGGCTATCTGATCACCCAGATACTCTCGCCGTGGTCGAACCTGCGCACCGACCGCTACGGCGGCTCGCTGGAAAACCGCGTGCGCTTCGTCGTGGAAGCCGCCGCTGCGATCCGGGCGGCCTGCGGGAAAGATTTCCTCATCGGCCTGAAAATGCCGGGCGACGAGGGCGTCACGGGCGGCATCGATCCGACCGAGGCGGCGCGCATCACGGCGGCGCTCGCCACCCATGGCACGCTCGACTATTTCGCCTACAGCCAGGGCAACTTCACCAACAGTTTGGAAAACCACGTGCCGGACATGCATTTCCGGCGCGGCCATTTCCTCGACATTGCAAAAAAGATTCGGCCCGCCGCCGGCGGCACGCCGGTGATGGCGATCGGCCGCGTCGCGGCGCCGGGGGAAGCGGAAGCCGCGCTCGCTGCCGGCGCGGGCGATCTCATCGGCCTCTCGCGCGCGCTGATCGCCGACGCCGACTGGCCGAACAAGGCGCGCGCCGGCCGCGCCGGCGACATCCGCCCGTCGAGCTACGACAATTTCGCCTGGGGCGAGATTCACCTCGGCAAGCCGCTCGCCGAAATTCACAATCCGCAGCTCGGCCGCAAGGGCGAAGCAGCCTGGCGGCCGCCGCGGGCGGCGAACAAACGGCGCGTGGTCGTGGTCGGCGCCGGCCCGGCCGGCCTGCAGGCGGCGCGCGTCGCAGCGCAGCGCGGGCACGACGTCACCCTCGTGAGCGCGTCGCAGCGCCTCGGCGGCAAGCTGCGCTGGGAGGCCGCCCTGCCCGGGCGCGCGGAATACAACAACGTGCTCGCCTGGATGGAACGGCAGCTCCGCGACGCAGGTGCAGACATCGTGCTCGGCTCGCGGGCGACGGCCGACGATATCGCGGCGCTCAAGCCCGACACGGTGATCCTCGCGACCGGCGCGCACGTGCGGCCGCTGCCCGACGTCAACGGCGGTGCATCGGTGCGGGAGTGGGACGGCTATCAGCTCGACCAGCGGTTCTTCGACACCACGGCGGTGCTGTTCGACATGGACCACGGCGCGGCGACCTACGCGGCGGCGGACGCGCTGGCCGCACGCTATCGCAAGCTGGTGCTCATCACGCCGCGCACGCAGATCGCCCGCAACGTCAACTACTGCAGCGCGATCGGCATTCATCGCCGCCTCTATGCGGCCGACGCCGAGATCGTCACCGCGGGCGAGCCGGTTTCGTTCGCCGATGACGTGCTCGCCTGGCGCAACGTTTTTACCGGGGGAACGCGCGAGATCGCAGGCGTCGGCCTGTTTCTCTACGCGACGCCGCGCATTGCCGACGACGCACTGGCGGCGCCGCTGCGCCAAGCCGGCCTCGACGTACGCCTCGTCGGCGACTGCCTCGCCCCGCGCGACCTCTTATGCGCCATCCACGAAGGCGAAGCCGCCGCGATGGAGGTTTGATGTGCGATCCTACTCCGCCGCCCGGATCGCCGCCGCGGGCGAGCCGATCGGCTTCCAGGCTTTCACCACGGGCAGCACTTCCTTGGCGAACAGCTTGAGCCCGCGCTCGGCGACCGCATAGGGCGTTCCGCCGAAGCGGAACGCCACGTTCATCTCGAAGTCGCCGACCACCTGCCGGCGCGCCTCGAGCCCGCGCAGGATCTTCTCGGGCGTACCCCAGCTCGCCGCCTGCATGAAGCCGGCGACCGCGCCGTCGAGCCCGCCCTTGCGGGCGATCTCGGCCTTCTGCTGGTAGGAGTCGTAGCCCTTCACCGACTTGAAGTGCTCGCCGAGAAACTCATAGTGATAAAAATTGCTCTCGACGAATTTGCCCTGGTATTTGCGCGCCTCCTCCTCGGTGGCGGCGAGATCGGTGCCGCACACGCAGAACTCGGTGAGCAGGACCGTCGGCGGCTCGGTGCCGTGATACTGGCGGTGCAACGCGCGGCCGCGCTCGATGCCGGGCGCGCGCAGTTCCCACGGCCGGTCCGCGAACATGACGAGGTGGGCGCCGAGCTTGGCGGCCGAGTCCACCGAATCGTCGCTCGAGGCCACCGCATAGATGCGCCCGTCGAATGAATATTGCGGGCGCGGCCGCAGCTCGACGCGCGGCTGTTTGTAATATTTGCCGTCGCCCTCGATGAAGCCGGTCTTGAGCGCGTTGACGATCATCGGCGCGGCCTCGTCGAAACGCGCGCGCGATTCGTCCATGCTCAGTCGGAAGGCGGCAAACTCGCGGCGCGCAAGGCCGCGGCCGAGGCCGAGCCGCAGCCTGCCGTGGCACAGGAGGTCGACGACGGCGGCGTTCTCGGCGACGCGCAGCGGATCGTGCCACGGCAGGATGACGGCGGCGGTGCCCAGACTCATGCCCGGACAGACGCCGGCGAGGTGGGCCATCAGGGCGAGGTTGTCGGGCACGAAGGAATAATCGTTGAAGTGATGCTCGGCCGACCACAGCACGTCGAAGCCGAGGTCGGCGGCGAGCCGCGCCAGCCGGATCTCCTCGTCCCACACGCGCTCGTCCGAACAGTCGTCCCAGCCGTAGCTGGCGAAAACCATCATCATGCCGACGTCCATGGCGCGATCCTTACAAGCGGCGGTTCCGGTGCGGCAACTTACGTCCGCGGTCAGGCAAGGTCCACGGCGAAGCGCTTGAGGTCGGCGAGTGCGCAGTAGTCGAGGGCGCCTTCGTGGGTGGCGCGCAACGCCACGCGCGGCGCCTGGCCGGCCTCGAAGGCTTCCTGCCAGCGCGGCGCGCACAGGCACCAGCGGTCGCCCGGCTTGAGCCCGCGAAAGCCGAACTGCGGCATCGGGGTCGAGAGGTCATTGCCGCAGGATTTGGAGAAGGCGAGAAAATCGGCGGTCATCACCGCGCACACCGTGTGGCTGCCGACGTCCTCGGCGCTGGTGTCGCAGCAGCCGTCGCGGAAGAAGCCGGTCATCGGATCAATCGAGCAAAGCTCGAGGCTCTCGCCGAGCACGTTGCGGGCCGCGCGCCGGCCGCCTTCCCCATTGCCGCGGTCATCTCTGAGCATGGCCGTCTCCGTATTCGGGTCAGCGACCGCGGAAATTCGGCTTGCGCTTTTCGCGGAACGACAACGGGCCCTCCTTGGCGTCCTCGCTCAACCGCACCCGCTCGACCGCGTTTTGGGTGAGATACATGTCTTCCACCGGGCTGCGCGGGATGGTCTTGAGCGCGATGTCCTTGAGCAGGCCGACGACGAGCGGGGCGTTGCCGGCGATGGTGCGCGCGATGCTTTTCGCGACGGCGACCTGCTCGCCGGCCGGGACGATGCGGTTGACGAGGCCGACCTGATGGGCGCGCGCGACGTCCATCGCGTCGCCGATCAGCAGCAGCTCCATCGCGATCTTGTAAGGAACGCGCGCCACAATCGAAGAGATGACGCCGCCGGTGATGCCGACCTTCGCCTCGGGATAGATGAACCGGGTGTTGTCGGCGGCAACGCAGAGATCGCTCATGGCCACGAAGGTGACGCCCCCGCCGACCACCGGCCCGGCGACGGCCGCGACGATCGGTTTCGACACCGCAACGCCCACGTTGGGCACCGCCTGCCAGAACCGCGGCGGCGGATCGTTGAGATCGGCACCGGCGGTGAACACGTCGTTCCCCGCCGCGGTGAGGATCGCGACGCGGTCCTGATCGCTCGCGGCGAAACGCTGCCACGCGGCGTGGAGCGCATCGCACATCGCTCCGCTCAGCGCGTTGCGCTTGGCGGGCCGATCAATCGTGATCACCGCGACGCCGTCGGCGGATTCATACTTTATTTCACGTTGGCTCATGACCGGCCTTGCTGGGCGTGCATCTGCTCACGCGTGATCGTGGCGGTGCGGATGCGCGTGGTCGTGTCCGGCATGGTGCACATGCGCGTGCGCGGCATGATGCGCGTGGTCGTGCCGCGCGTAGTGCTGGCGCAGCAGGTCCTTGCCGTAGTCGTTGCCGTTGGGCGTGCGCACCACGGTATGAATATGGTCGCGCGAGGGCGTGTCGTTGTCGTAGACGATGCCCGCCACGTGATCGAACTCGACGAGGATCACCGGGCTGAGCACGCGGTAGTAGAACGGGCTCGCGTTCTCGCAGCGGCCGATCCAGGCGAAATGCGTGTCGGCGAGATGCCGCTTCGCCTCGGCATAGCGGACTTCGGCGTGGCCCGGCCGGATGCGTCCGGTGTAGGTCGCGAGCAGCGCCTCGAGGCGCTCGCGGCCCTCCGCCGCGAGGTCGCCGTAACGGATGCCGGCGGGCTCGATCCGCCGGTTGTCCCAATAGGCGGCGGTGAGCAATTCGCTCGGAAGATCCTGCCCGATGGTCGCCTGCGCCTGCTCGTCTGCCGAGAGCGAGCGCATCAGCGCAACGCCCTGTTCCTCCTCGGCGGCGAACACGCGCGTGCCGGCGTATTTGCCCGAGCGCGCGAGCACCGGCTCCGAGCCCATGAAGCTCGGCGTGAGAACCAATTGGTCGCCGAGCACGAAACAATTGACATTGAGGTGATGGCCGTCGATCTGCCAGCCCCACGGCTCATCCGGCGACGGCGTGCCGAAGACGCTGACCCAATAGAACCATTCGCTGTACTCATCGGCTTTGCCGGTGACCTCGAGCATGTGCTCGTTGAGCCGCATGATGTCGCGCGCTGACGCGTAGCCCGCGGCGCTCAGAGCTTCGCGCAGCAGCGCGAGCGCGCGCTCGCGCCCGATGCCGTCGAGATCAGCGAGGCACACGCCGTGACGCATCAGCCAGGGATGAATGTTCGACCACTGGCGCCACGCCTCGTCGTCGATCGGAAAGCATGCGGCCTTGCGCTGTTGCGGCGTGAGCGCCGCGAGCAAAGCGCGCGCGGCTTCCACGAGGGACCCGAGCGAGACCCCGGTGGGTTGGCGCGCGAACAGCCCCGGCACGATGCCGCCCGTCCCGGCGATCCCGCGGAACGGCTCGGCGAGCCCCGCACGGGCGCGCTCGAGCATGGGCTTGAGCCGAGGCGGCACGTCGAACGGGCGGTCCGCCGGCGTCGGCACCCGCTGGCGCAAGCCGAAGTGCACTGATTCTCCTGCCATGTCGCGACCTCCTCACCGCATTTTATATCGAGACGCCTAGTGCCGCGAAACCGAAGTTCGCACTACATTGCCGCAACTATGAATGCGACCTTTGGGTTCACAGCGGCACGAGCATCATGGACAGCCAGGGACGGCGGGAAGATTTTCGCCTCATCACAGGGCAAGGCCAATACACCGCGGACTGGAATTGCGACGGCCAGGCGTATGGCTGCTTTCTGCGTAGCGACCGTGCTCGCGCCGAGATCGTGACGATCGACCTGGGCGCCGCGCGCGCGGTTCCCGGCGTGCTCGCCGTCCTCACCGGCGCCGACGTAGTCGCCGCGGGATTCAAAACACCGCCGGTTATCCTGTTCATGAAGGGCAAGGGCGGAAGCGCGTTCAAGCTGCCGCCGCGGCACGCGCTGGCGCATGAGCGCGTACGCTTCGTCGGCGAGCCGGTGGCGCTGGTGGTCGCGGAGACCGAGGCGGCCTCCCAGGACGGCGCCGAGCGGATCGCGATCGAATACCGCGACCTTGCGCCCGCGACTACGGCGGAGGACGCGCTCGCCGCCGGCGCCGCGCAATTGCACGCGGACGTGCCCGGCAATCTCGGCATGGATTACGAGTATGGCGCGCTCGCGCCGGTCGAGGCCGCGTTCGCCAAAGCCGCGCACGTGGCGCGCGTGACGCTCGATGCGCAGCGCATCGCCGGCAACCCGATGGAGCCGAAGGCGTGCCTCGCGGCGTATGACGCCGCGAGCGGCATCTACGATCTCTATTTGCCGACGCAGGGGATGTCGGCCTTGCGCGACGGCCTCGCCCAGGTGGCCGGCGTGGCGCCGGAGAAGATCCGCATTCATGCCAAGGACGTCGGCGGCGGGTTCGGCGTGCGCAACGAGGTCTATCCGGAGTTCGCCGCGCTGTTCCTGGCAACGCGCGCCGTCGGCCGACCGGTGAAATGGGTCGGCACGCGCGCCGAAACCATCCTGAGCGATCACCACGGGCGCGGCGCGAAACTCACCGGCGCGCTCGCACTCGACGAAGAGGGCAACTTCCTCGCCCTTCGCATCGAGTGGCTGGTGAATCTCGGCGCCTACGCATCCAACGCCGGCCCGTTCATCAACACCGGCGCGGCGCCCACGTCGAGCGCCATCAACGCCTATCGCATTCCCGCGGTCTACGGGTCGCACCAACTCGTCTTCACTAACACGACGCCGACCACCGCCTATCGCGGCGCCGGCCGTCCGAACGTAGCGTACCTGGCCGAGCGCCTGGTCGACGAAGCCGCGCGCATCAGCGGCATCGACCGCATCGCGCTGCGGCGCAAGAACCTGATCCCGAAGACGGCGTTTCCTTACAAGACGCCGACGGGATCGACCTACGACAGCGGCGACCCGCCCGGCCTGCTGCGCCAGGCGATCGAGGCGTCCGACTGGAAAGGATTCGAACGCCGCCGCCGCGCGGCCAAGCGCGCCGGCAAGCTGCGCGGCATCGGCTGCGCGGTGTTCATCGAACCATCCGGCGCCGTCGGCCAGGAAGAGATCGCAATTCGGTTTGCGCCCGACGGCCGGCTCGATCTGTTCGCGCTCTCGGGCGCGTCCGGACAGGGGCACGAGACGGTGTTTCCCGAAATCATCGCCGATATCCTCGGCCTCGCACCGGAGACCGTGCGGCTGCGCGCCAGCGACCCCGACGGGCCGCCGTTGACGGTCGGCACCGGCAGCTTCGGATCGCGCTCGCTCATCAGCCACGGCGGCGCGCTCGCGACCGGCGCGCGCGAAGTCATCCGCAAGGGAACCGAGCTCGCGGCCAAAGAACTCGAGGTCGCCGCGGGCGACCTCACGTTCGAGAACGGGCGCTACCGGGTGGCCGGCACTGACCTGTCGATCGGCCTTGGCGAACTGGCGCAGCGGCTCGCCGGCGAGGGCGAACACCCGCTCGACACGCAGATGAAAGTCGCCATCGCGGGGGCATTCCCGAGCGGCGCGCACGTGTGCGAAGTCGAGATCGACGAGGCGACCGGCGTGCTCGACCTGATCCGCTACGTCGCGGTCGACGACGCGGGGAAGATCTACAATCACACGATCGTCGAAGGCCAGCTCGTGGGCGGGCTGATGCAGGGAATCGGCCAGGCGCTGGGCGAACACTGCGTCTACGAGCGCGAGACCGGACAGTTCCTCACCGGCACGTTCATGGATTATTACATGCCGCGCGCTGACGTCCTGCCCGAGATCGCACTCTACGATCGCCCGGTGCCGTCGCCGGCGAATCCGCTCGGCGCCAAGGGAGCGGGCGAGGCCGGCACCACCGGCGCGATCCCGACCATCGCCAACGCGGTGATCGACGCGCTTAAAGTCTGCGGCGTCGCCCACCTCGACATGCCGTTCACGCCGTCGCGCGTGTGGGAAGCGATCCGGAATTCGACGGTAGCGTGATCGCGCTCCTCGCGCGGCCGGGCGCTGTGAGATATAAGCAGTGCGGCTGGCGGGATCACCGCAAGGAGGGCCGGCGATGAAAAGCATGGTGTCTGGTCTGACGGCCACGGCCGCGCTGCTCGCTGCAAGCGTCGTCGCCACGCCCTCCGCCGCCATGCCGACGGCGGAGCTTTCCTCAGCGTCAGTCGAGACGTCGCTGATAAAAGTCAACGGCGGGCATATCCGGCACCACCGTCATTATCACTATTATTATCGCCCGCTGCTCTACGTCGGCCGCGGTGTGTGGTACGGCTGCCGATCCGGGTGGTATTGTTTCGGTCCGCCCATTCGGCCCAATTTCACGCGCGCGTGGTACGGCGGCTTCAATTCCATATACGGCTATCAGGGAGCGCGCTGGCGACCGCCGCGCCGGGACACGGAAGCGACGAGCACGCCATCATCGGTCGCCCCGCCGCCGCGGTCGGATCTGCCGCCTTCGTCCGACACGGAACCGCCTCCCACCGGTACGAAGTAAAGGCGAGCGGCAAACTCTGACGTCATCCTCAGGATGACGCTGAAATTATTGATGGAAGGAGCGGTTCCTTGGTTGCGACGTTCGAGAGTGCATTCGATGTGGTAGTGGTGGGCGGTGGCTCGGCGGGATGCGTGCTGGCTTCGCGGCTGACGGAAAATCCCGCGGTGAGCCTGTGCCTGATCGAGGCGGGCGGGCGCGACCGCAATCCGTGGATCCATTTGCCGCTCGGCTTCGGCAAGCTGGTACCGAACCCCAAGGTCAACTGGGGCTATGAGACCGAGCCCGAGCCGCAGCTCAACGGTCGCCGCCTGAGCTGGCCGCGCGGCAAGGTGCTGGGCGGCTCCGGCTCGATCAACGGCCTCGTGTTCCTGCGCGGCGCGCCGAGCGACTTCGACGGATGGGAGGCGCTGGGTGCCAAGGGCTGGGGCTACAAGGACGTGCTGCCCTATTTCAAGCGCATGGAACACAACGTGCGCGGCGCCGACGCCTGGCGCGGCCAGGGCGGCCCGATGTGCATTTCCGACATCAAGAAGCCGTCCGCGACCTCGCAGGCGTTCGTGGAGGCGTGCCGGAAGCTGCAGTTTCCGGTCAATCCGGATTTCAACGGCGAACGGATCGACGGCGTCGGCACGGTACAGCTCAACGTGCGCAACGGCTGGCGCTGCTCGACCGCCAAGGGATATCTGCGGCCCAACCTGCGGCGCAAGAATCTCAAGCTGATGACGCGCGCGCACGTGCGCAAGATTTTGTTCGAGGGCCGGCGCGCGGTCGGCGTCGAGGTGGAGCAAGGCGGCACGGTCAAGCGGATTGCGGCGCGGCGCGAGGTGATCGTCTCGGGCGGCGCGATCAATTCGCCGGTGCTGCTGATGAACTCAGGCGTCGGGCCGGCGGCCGAACTCAAGGAGCACGGCATCGAGGTCGGCCACGACCTGCCGGGCGTCGGCAAGAACCTGCAGGATCACGTGCAGGCGCGGTTCACGTTCCTCACCCGCCAGCCGGGGACGCTCAATGAGATCCTCACCTCGCCGCGCCAGCAAGTGGCGATGGCGCTCGAGTGGCTCACGTCGCGCTCGGGCCAGCTTGCGGTGGGCGCGACCGAGGGCTGCCTGTTCGCCAAATCCAATCCGGCGGAGCCGGTGCCCGACCTGCAGTTCCAGGCCACCAACTTCTCGACCGAGCATCTCACCTTGGGGCTCGACCGCTGGCCGGGCTTCGGCTTCAACTTCTGCGTCTGCCGGCCGAAGAGCCGCGGCGAAATCAAGCTCGCCGACGGTAGCGGGCGCGCGAAGCCGAAGATATTCGCCAATTATTTCAGCGACCCGGATGGGGACGACATGCGCCGCTCGGTCGCCGCGTTCCACATCGGCCGCCAGATCATCGCCACCGAACCCTATCGCTCGCTGATCTTCTGCGAGGTGCGGCCGGGCGCGCACGTCGTTGCCGAAGACGACATCAAAGGCTTCATCCGCCAGGTCGGCGGCACGGTCTATCATCCGTGCGGCACCTGCCGGATGGGAGAGGACGACAAGGCGGTGGTCGATTCCGACTTGCGGGTGCGCGGCCTCGAAGGCCTGCGCGTCATCGACGCCTCGGTGATGCCGCGCATCCCCTCCCCCAACATCCATCCCGCCACCATCATGGTCGCGGAGAAGGGATCGGACGCGATCGCGCGCTCGCTCGCGGCGTGAAGAAAACAAAATCGGAGGCTCACGTGATCAAGTCGAAGAACAGCGACGTCAAGGCCGTGGCGGTCAGCGCGGTCGAGGGCAAGCCGACCTACGGCGGCGACCTGATGGTCAAGCCGCTCATCAAGGGCGACGAGATGACGTTCCTCGAGATTCGCTACGCGCCGGGCGTGGGCGCACCGCTGCATACGCACACGCACGAATCGATCGCCTATGTGGTGAAGGGCAAGGTCAAATCGAAGGTCGGTTCGGAAGAATTCATCATGGGTCCCGGCGACGTCTGCCGGCATCCCGCGGGCGTCCTGCACGGGCTGGAGGCGATCGAGGAATCGTTGGTGGTCGAGATCAAGTCGCCGGCGCCGGATATCGGCGCTTTCCTGGCGACGCGGAAGTCGTGAGCAGCCCCATGCCTAAATGCCTGTTCGTCGTCCGCGCGAATGTCGCCGATCCAGGAAAGCGCGCGGCGTTCGACGCCTGGTACCGCGACGAGCATCTGCCCGACGCGGCAAAATCCTTCGCCGCCGAGAAGGCCTGGCGCTGCTGGAGCGACACCGATCCGGCCGTGCACGTCGCCTATTATCAGTTCGCCGACCGTGCCGCGCTCGATCGCGCCACGGCGCCGGAGGCGATCAAGCGCCTGGTGGCGGATTTCGACCAGGCCTGGGCCGGGGTGCCGCGCTCGCGCGAGATTCTGACGATCGTGGAGGCGATTTGAGGGAGCGAAGGGTGAGCAGCAGCATTTGAGGCTTTCGCCTAAGCTTTCGAAAACCGTGACATGGCACGGTCTGCGTCATGCGCAGAACCCGCCGACGGCGCCTGACCAGGAACGACCTTCCGCTTCGCCTTTCGATTGCGGCGGAGCCGAACCGGCGTTTTCGCTACGTGATCCTGCGCAACGACGGCACGGTCGCACAAACCTCCGACGCCACATTCTCGACCGAAGCAGGCGCGCAGGCGGCCGGCCTGCCGGTGCTGCGGCGCCGCAGCCTCGCGGCCAAGCTGACCCCCAGCGCCGAAAGCGCCGGTTAAACGCACCTCGCCGGCTGTGTCTTTTCGGCAACGCCGGGAATAAATTTTGGCGAAGTTACGTTCTGTCCCAACTTTTTGCCTCATCTTCCGCTAGCCATAAGGGAGCGGCGCCCAAGGTGGGTCATCGATCAAGCGCGGGAAGAAAGCCATGAGCGTGCGGGGGAGACTGGTTATCGCGGCATCGGCCGCCTTGATGCTCGGCGGCTGTATGGGGGCGGGGCAGGTGTCGCCCTCGTCGGAGGCCCAATGGAGCGCGCGGGATCGGCAACAGCTCACCAATCCGCCCTACGCGAAGGCCTCGATTCCCGAGGAGTTCCAGCGCCACATCGTCGACTACGATCGTCGCGAAGCGCCCGGCACCGTGCTGGTCGATACCGGCAATCGCTACCTTTATTACGTGCTGCCCAACCACAAGGCGATCCGCTACGGCGTGACCGTCGGCGAGGAAGGGCAGGACTGGTCCGGCGTTGCCAAGGTCGGCAGCAAGACGGAATGGCCGGGTTGGACGCCGACGGACGGCGAAAAGCAGCGGCTCGGGCATCTTCCCAATTACGTGCCACCGGGCGCGCAAAACCCGATGGGCGCGCGCGCGCTTTATCTCTTCGCCGGCGGCCGCGACACGCAATACCGCATCCACGGCACCAACCAACCGGAATACATCGGCCACGCGATCTCGTCGGGCTGCATCCGCATGACCAACGAGGACGTGATCGATCTCTACAACCGGGTGAAGGTGGGGACGACGGTCGTGGTGTTGCCGGCGGGCACCCGCATGTCAGCGCTGTAAAATCGGCGATCGGGCACACCTTCCGTTCCGGTTATCCCCAGTTTTGCTTTCCCGTTTCGCTCGCGGTGTCGTAGCCTGCCGAGGCAATCGGGGATTCATCGCGTTGGGAAAGGGGCGACCGACATGACGCGGCTCTTCATCGTTGCCGGGGTTTCGCTGCTGCTGACGAGCCCGTCGTGGGCGCAATCCGCCGCCAATTGCGATCAAATAAGACAGGCCATAGCCCAGTATGGATATGAGGCGGCGAGACAGCACGCCCTGATCCATTACGGCGCAGAAGCCGTCGAGACCGGCGAAAAGAATTGTGGGATCAAGGAGGCCGTGGCGAAACCGGTCGTGACCAAAGTATCGGTCAAGCACCAGCAGCCGAAAAAGCACAAGCCCGCGGCCCGGGCGGTTGAAGCCCAGCAGAAATGAGCTGCCTCTTGGTTCTGGCGGCCCCGGACCGGGGCTAGGGGCATGCTATAGATCTCCAGGTTCCCCTCCCCCCATTCGCGAAGCGAATGGTGGGGAGGGAAGGACCGGCCGCAGTTGATCCCCGATTGGGCCACGGTCGCGCCCAAAACCGCAGCCACTGTCAGGGCTTCCGGCCGCGTTGGCCTAGTCTCGCGGGGGCACCGCATGGTCCAGTGGCATCGTAGTCCAAGCCTGTGTCTGGAAACGGCAGTCCATTACGAACTTCAGGCGGAACGGGCCGCCGATCCCGTTGCACGACAGAAGTTCCTCGACCTCGCCTATGAGTGGCGCCGCTCGGCGGTCATCTACGAATCCGAGGAGGTCGGCATCGTCCCTTCCGGCGAGGGGGACCCGCAGCCCGCTGAGCTTGTCCCGGCGGGTTCGGAGTAAGGGCGCGACGGGTAACTTGCCCACAAGCGGCTGCTTCAACTTTGCCGCATTTAGGGTATTCTATCGGGCACTGATTTGGGGAGCGGCGCGCCGGGGGGCGTACCGCTGAACGGGAAAACGGGGGACGGGACGTCTTGGTACGCGTGGGGGAGATGTCGGTCGCCGCGGGATTGGCGGGGCTGACCGCAATCGGTCTGTGTGTCTGGTTGATGCACGGCAGCGGGTCTGCCGATGCGGCCGCGCGCGCAGGCGTTCCTTCGGTTTTCGGCACGATTCATCCGCCTCTGCTCAGCTACGGGCCCGACGCCCCGCAGGCCGATCCGGAACACGCGCCGCGCGTGCGTCTCGCCAGCCTGGACAACTCATTCGACGCGCGATTCGCGTCCGCCGGCGCGGACGATTCGCCCGAGGCACCGGCAACGGCCGCGCCGCCCTCGTCCTTCGAGGAGCGATTCTTCTTCGACGGATCGACACCGCTGACCTCGTTGCGGCCGCAGACCTCGTTCGAGGATCGCTTCGGCGCCGCAGGCGCCACGCAGAACGTCGCCCCGCGCAGCGGCGCCCCCGCGCCGCTCACGACCGCCAGCGTCGCGGCTCCGGCTGCGCCGGCCCGCAACGTCGCGCCCCCTGCCCCGCGCCTTGTCGCAACCGTCCCGCTGCCGCGGCCGGCGCCGCGTTCGCAGGCGCGCTATCAGGTGGCGAGCCTCTCAGAAACGCCGGTCCCCGCTTCCTATGCGCCGCCCGATGCAGCGCCGAAGGAAGCGGGCATCACCGGTCTCCTGAGCAAATTGACCATGCGGGATCAGCCGGCCGAGGCAGCGCCCCAGGCCGACACGACGCCGAAGGAGCCGAATCCGCTTGAAATAGATCCCGCTCACACCGCCGTGTACGACATCTCCGCGCGCCGGGTTTATCTGCCGAGCGGCGAGCGGCTGGAAGCGCATTCGGGCCTCGGCGGGTACATGGACGACGTGCATGCCGTGAGCATGAGGAAGATCGGGCCGACACCGCCGAATGTTTATGAGCTCAAGCTGCGCGAGGCCCGCTTCCACGGAGTGCAGGCGATCCGGCTGATCCCGGTCGACGGCAGCAAGATGTACGGCCGCGACGGCATCCTGGCGCATCCGTTCATGATGGGGCCCGAGGGCGCCTCGAACGGCTGCGTGTCGATCAAGGACTATCCGGCGTTTCTCAAGGCCTATATGAGCGGCGAGATCACGCGCATCGTGGTGGTCGAGCAACTCGACGAGCCGCCCGGCGGGCGGACGGCGGCGGACTGGTTCAGGAAGATTTTCGGCCGCTCCTGATCACGTTCGTGAACGGTCAGCGCGCCGTGTAACCGCCGTCGATCACCAGTTCTGCGCCGGTCACGAACGACGACTCTTCCGAAGCAAGAAAGACGATGCCGGCCGCGATGTCCGCGGGCGTTCCCAGGCGGCCGAGCGGATGAAGCTTCACGAGGTCGGAACGCACGCTCGCGACGTCGGTCCCGTCCTGCCCGGCGCGGCGTTCCAGCACGGCGGCGACGAGCGGCGTGTCGATATACCCCGGGTGAATCGAGTTGACGCGAATGCACTGGCCGCGCGCGGCACATTCGAGCGCGACCGACTTGGCAAAGAACCGCACAGCGCCCTTGCTCGCGCTGTAGGGCGCGGACCGCACGCCGCCGACGAGACCGAGGATCGACGATATCATGATGATCGAGCCGAATTGATCGCGCGCCTTTCCCTCGGGCGCCATCGCCGCAATGGCCGCGCGCGTCCCGAAATAGACGCCGTCGAGGTTCACGCGCATGAGCGCGCGCCAATCCTCCGGCCCCGTGTCGGCGAGCGAGCCCTTGCCGGACACGCCCGCGTTGTTGACCAGCACGTCGAGCTGCCCGAAAGCCTTCAGGGTGACGGCGATGGCGGCGGCCCATTGCGACTCCTCGCCGACGTCGTGGGCGAGCGCGATCGCCGCGCCGCCGTCGCGCCGGATGGCGGCCGCGGTTTCCTCGGCAGCGGCCGGCGAAAGATCGGTCGCGACCACGCGGGCGCCTTCGCGGGCGAGCGCCGCGGCGCCGGCGCGTCCGATCCCCGATCCCGCCCCGGTGACGAGCGCCACCTTGTTCTCGACCCTGGCCATCGGATTTCCTCCCTGCTAGTCCACGCCGCGCACGTGATAAATCACGCGCGCGACGCAAGAGGAAGGGCGTAACCCCGGCACAATGGTTGGCGGGATTCAAAGAAATCCAGGCGGCGATTTATTGATTACGGCACGGCCGCGAGGACCTCCGCGTGGCTAATTAGCGACAAAATCTCCAACCAGCGGATTGACCAACTGAGGATGCGTCAGCGGCGCCATGTGGCTGCCGCCGGGCAGGCGGGCGAACTCCCATTCGGTGCGCGCGGATAACAGCAGTTCGACCACCTCGCGCGACGGCCGCTTGGTCCGGGCGGAGGCGATCGCGAGGGTTCGTCGCGGCAGGGCCGCGGCCCACCCGGCGAGCGTCCGTTCGCCGGTCAGCACCGCATCGAATTCATGCGGCACGATGGCGACCGCGCGGGCGAACACGCATTGCCTTTCGGGGGAAGCGGCGGCGAAAGTGCCGGGTCCGCACCAATAATCGATGAAGCATTCGGCCGCGTCCGCGGGCCTTCCTTCCGCGATGGATTGTTTGGTGCGCGCCGCCACCGCCGAAATTTCGGCGAAAGCCTCACGTTGCCCACCATGATCGAGCAGATAGAACAGGCTCGGCTCGATGAGCACGAGGCTTGCCACGCGCCCGCGCAGCTGCCGCGCCGCCGCCTGCATGGCGACCGCACCGCCAAAGGAGTGGCCGACGAGATGGACCGCGCGGGCGGCGGACGGAACGGCCGCCGCAACCAGATCGGCGAAATCGCCGAGCGCCGGCGCTTCCGGTCCCGACCAGGCGGGGGTGTTGCCATAGCCGAACAGGTTGACGGCGCGCACGTGGAACCGGTCCTGCAGATCGCGCATGAGCGCCGACCATTGACGCGCACCGGCCGTGCTCGCGTGCACCAACACGACCAGCGGCCCGGCGCCCGCTTCGACGAAATCCGCCGGCACGGGCGACGTGCGCGCGACGTCGTCCCGCATCGGCATCGCGGCGGTATGCATCGCGCGCCTCACCGGGCTTTGAGTTCCATCGACGGGGACCCTTCGGCCTCCGTCCCCAGCCTCCGCCGGGGCAGTGGAATGAGCATCGAGACCTGCGCGCGATAGCGCCGGTACTGATCGCCGAACACGGCGACCAGGTCGCGCTCCTCGAGATAGATGCCGATCAGGATGTAGCCGGTGGTCGCGGCCGCGAACAGCAGATGGCCGACGGTCATGGTGGGTGCCGCCCAGAAGGCGAGCAGGAAACCGAGATAAATCGGATGGCGCACGCGCTTGTAGAGAAACGGTGTCTTGAAGGTCGGCGCCGGCGAGGTGCGGCCGCGCAGCCGCGCGTAGACCTGCTGCAAGCCGAACAGCTCGAAGTGATTGATCAGGAACGTGCTGATGAGCACGACGGCCCAGCCGATCCAGAAGATCGTGTGCATGATCGCTGCGCCGAACGGATTCGTGACGAACCAGACCGGCTGCGCAATCGGCCGCCACTGCCAGTAGAGGAGCAGCAGCACGAGGCTCGCAGACAACACGAACGTCGTTCGCTCGACCGCCTTGGGGACGAACCGGGTCCACCATCGCTTGAACGCCGGCCGCGCCATGACGCTGTGCTGGACCGCAAAGAGGCCGAGCAGCAGGACATTGACGATCAGGGCCCATCCGATCGGGCCTCCGTCGCCGCTGTCGATCGTCTTGGGAACGGGCAGGTTGCCCACGAAGGCAATGGCGTAAAGAAAGGTGCCGAGAAACAGCAGATACGTGACGATGCCGTAGAGAACTGAGGCGATGCCAGCCATGAGAGCCTCCTCTGACGATGTCGCGCCCGTTTCGAGCGACTGTTCGGTCGACCGACCGACTAAATAAGTATTGTTCGGTCGGCCGACCGAATGTATAAAGGATCAGGCATTCGGAGTCAAGGCGGTGTAGATCAACCGCCCGTCCTGACCGGTTGCGAGGGGTTTTGCGGTGCCATGGTAGCGAGCGGAACGGTTGCGCGGCGCGATACCGAACTGGAGCTCCTGGCGGCGGCGGAACTCTGCCTGCGCCGCGACGGCTATCGCGACCTGTCGACCCGGCGGGTGGCCGAGCAAGCCGGCGTGCCGCTGAGCCAGATCCACTATCATTTCGGCTCAAAACAGGGCCTGCTGCTCGCCCTGCTTGACCATCTCAACAAGCGGCTGCTGGAGCGGCAGGCGGCAGCCTTCGGCGAGCCGATGGCGCTGTCGCAGCGATGGGCACGCGCCTGCGATTTCCTCGACGAGGATTTGTCGTCCGGCTACGTGCGCATCCTCCAAGAAATGATGGCCGCCGGTTGGTCCGATCAGGAGCTGGCCGCGGCCGTGCGGCGCGACCTGCGCGGCTGGTTCGTGCTGCTCATCAGCCTTGCCGAAGAAGCGGCCACCCGCTTCGGCGGCCTGACGCCGTTCACGCCGGCGGAGGTCGCCTCGCTCATCGGCGCCGCATTTCTCGGGGCGGAAGCCGGGATCCTGCTCGGCTTCGAGAGCGGCGAAATCCCGATCAGGCAGGCCTTGCGCCGCTTCGGCGAGCTGATCCGCCTCGCCGAGGAAAAAGCCGGTGGAGTGTGAACCATGGCACGCTCCATCACCCCGACCGCTTCAGCCACGGTGGAGCGCGATGGTGTTCGGGTTCACTGCGACGTCTACGGCGAAGGCGCCCGCACGGTGCTGCTGTTGCCGTCCTGGTCGATCGTGCATTCGCGCCTCTGGAAGGCGCAGGTTCCCTATCTTGCGCGGCACTATCGCGTCATCACGTTCGACGGACGCGGCAACGGCCGCTCCGATCGGCCGCGCAGCGTCGAGGCCCATTTGCCGCGCGAGTATGTGGCCGACGCGGTCGCGGTGCTTGATGCCACCGCAACGAAATCCGCGGCGGTCGTTGGCCTCTCGTTCGGAGGGCACCTCGCGGCGATGCTCGCGGCGCTCCATCCCGAGCGGGTCGACGGCGCCGTGCTGATCGCGCCGACGGCGCCGTTCGGCGAATCAAATCCAGCCCGCACGCACAAGCGCTTCGACGCGCCGGTGGCTTCGCCCCAAGGGTGGGCCAAATTCAATCGCCATTATTGGACCGAACACTACCGCGACTTCGTCGAGTTCTTTTTCGAGCGTGCGCTGCCCGAACCGCACTCGACCAAACAGTTCGAAGACGCAGTCGCCTGGGCGATGGAAACCGACGCCGACGTGCTCACCGCGACCACCCTGGCGCGCTTCGCGGCGAGCGACGAGGGCGAGGAGCTTTACGCGCGCGTGCGCTGCCCTGCCCTGGTGATCCACGGCGACCGCGACGAGGTGGTCCCGTACGGCAAGGGTGTCGCGGTCGCCAAGGTCATCGGCGCCCCGCTGGTCACGATGGAAGGCGCCGGCCACCTTCCGCAGGGGCGCGACCCGGTGCCGGTCAATCTCCTCATTCGCGATTTCGTCGATGCGCTGTCACCGCCCACCGCTGCGCCGCAGTCACGCGCGATTCCGCGCGGCCTCGGCCGCCGCCGGCGCGCGCTCTATTTGTCCTCACCCATCGGTCTCGGCCATGCGCGGCGCGACCTCGCGGTCGCGCGCGAGCTGCGCACGCTGCGTCCCGATGTCGAGATCGAATGGCTCACGCAGCATCCGGCAACGCCGCTGCTGGAAAATGCCGGGGAGCGCATTCATCCCGCAAGCCGCCTCCTGCTCAACGAATCGCGCCACATCGAGAGCGAGGCGGGCGAGCACGAGTTGCACGTATTTCAGGCGTTGCGCCGCATGGATGAAATACTCGTGGCCAACTTCATGCTGTTCCAGGAAGCGGTGGAAGAGGGACGCTATGATCTCGTAATCGCCGACGAGGCCTGGGACGTCGATCACTTCTGGCACGAGCATCCCGAACTCAAGCGCGGGACGCTCGCGTGGCTGACCGATTTCGTCGGCTACCTGCCGATGCCCGGAGGCGGCGAGGATGAGGCCCGGCTGACCGCCGATTACAATGCCGAGATGATCGAGCACATCGCGCGGTTCCCGCGCGTGCGCGATCGCGCCATATTCGTCGGCAACCCCGATGACATCGTGCCGGGCACGCTCGGTCCGGGCCTGCCGGAGATTCGCGCGTGGACGCAGGCGCATTTTTCCTTCAGCGGCTACATCCTCGAACGGCCGCCGGATTCGTTCGGCGAGCGCGCGGCACTGCGGGCGCGGCTCGGATATGGGCCCGACGAAAAAATCTGCATCGCGGCGGTGGGCGGCTCCGGGGTCGGTTCGCATCTGCTGCGGCGGATCATGTCGGCCTATCCCCTTGCACGCTGTGCGCTGCCGGAGCTGCGCATGCTGGTCGTCACCGGGCCGCGCATCGACCCGAAGAGTCTGCCGGCGGAGCCGGGAGTCGAGGTGCGCGGGTTCGTTCCCGACCTGCCGCTGCACCTCGCCGCGTGCGATCTCGCCCTGGTGCAAGGGGGTCTTGCCACGTGCATGGAGCTTGCCGCCGCGCGCACCCCCTTCCTCTATTTTCCCCTGCGCAATCACTTCGAACAGAATTTTCACGTCCGCCACCGGCTCGAGCGCTACGGCGCTGGCCGCTGCATGGATTATGCGGCAACGAACGCGGACGCCCTTGCCGCCGCGATGATTGATGAGATCCGCCGGCCCGCCACCGCGCGGCCGATCGAGAGCGACGGCGCCCGCCGCGCCGCGCACATGCTCGCCGAGCTGATGTGAGGCTCGGGCGTCGCGCGCGAGGTCATTTCTCTCCTATAGTCGCTCGGATGCCGGCGCGCGTCGCGGCAGACGACGAGGGGGAACGCCGCCATGAACCTGCCGCTCGAGCCGAAGCTCAAAATCGGCGTGATGACCATTCATCGGCGCACCGAGCCGGCGAGCGGACCGTGGCTCCCGTCCCTCGACGAGATGAGCGCGTTCGTGGAGCTGGTCGACGGGTGCGGCTTCGACTCGCTGTGGGTCGGCGACCACATCTCGTTCACGGTCGCGATTCTCGACCCGCTGCTGCAGCTCGCGCAGGCGGCCGTGGTGAGCCGGCGACTCGTGCTCGGCACGGCCGTGTACCTGCTGCCGCTCCGGCATCCAGCCCCGGTCGCCAAACAAGTCGCGACGCTCGACCACCTCGCCGAAGGCCGCCTGATCTTCGGGGTCGGCGTCGGCGGCGAGTTCCCCAAGGAGTATGAAGTCTGCGGCGTTCCGCTCAACGAGCGCGGCGCGCGCTTGAGCGAGGCGATCCCGCTCCTGCGCAAGCTGTGGAGCGGCGCGCCCGTGAGCCACGCCGGCGGACGCTACGGCGCCTTCGCGGACGTCGCGATGGCGCCGCCGCCGCGCCAGGCGGGCGGACCGCCGATCTGGTTCGGTGCCCGCTCCGAGGCCGCGCTCCGGCGCACCGGCCGGCTTGGCGACGGCTGGCTCGCCTATGTGGTGACGGCGGAGATGTACGCCGCCGCGCTTGGCAAAATCGCCGCAGCCGCCGAGGGGCGCACGCTCACGCGCTTCGGCAGCGGGCTGCTGCTCTTCACCCGGCTTGCGCACAGTTACGAGGAAGCGCTCGAAGCCGCGGCGATCACGCTGAGCCGCCGCTACGCGATGGATTTCCGGCGCGCCGCCGCGCGCTACGCCGCGCTCGGGCCCCCGCAGCAGGTGGCGCAGAGCATCCGCGCCCATTACGCCGCCGGCGTGCGCCACGTCATCGTCGACGTCGTCGGCCCGTACGAAGAGCGCGGCGATCAGCTCCGCTGGATCGCGCAGGAGGTCCTGCCGCTGCTGGCGGATCTGCGGTAGTCACGCGCAGCAACGGCGGTTGCTCTAATCGGTTTCGATCGGCAGCGACGGATCCTTGGCCCATTCGCCCATCGAGCCGTCGTAGAGCGTCAGGTTGTCGAAGCCGAGCTGGTGCAGCAGGAACAAATCGATCGTCGCCGATATGCCGCCGCCGCAATAGCAAATCACGCGCTTGTCCTTCGTTACTCCTTGGGCGGCAAACAAGGCTGCCGCGTCGGCAAGCGGGACAAAATCCTTCGCGCTGCCGACGAGCGTCGCCGCGGGCACATTCACGCTTCCCGGAACGCGGCCGGGCCGGCCGTAGCGGCTCGGCTCCAACCCCTTGTGGAATTGCGGGCCGAGCGCGTTGACGATCACAGTGCCGCTCGCTTTGGCTGCGGCGAGCACGTCGTGCTTGCCGACGAAAAATCCCGGCTTCGGCGCCGCCTTGAAATCGCCGGCCGGGTATCCCCGCGGCGGGCCGCTCTCGGTCGTCCGGCCCTCGGCCTTCCAACGGTCGAAGCCGCCGTCGAGCACCGCGGCGCCGTCAAAACCCAGCGCCTTGAGCATCCACCAGAAGCGCGTCGCCCACATCATCGTGCCGATGCTGTAGAGCACGACGCGAGCTTCGCGCGTGAGCCCGTGCCGAGCGAAGGCAGCCTCGAGCTGCGCGACCGGCGCCATCATGAAACGCAGCCGCGTCGTCTGATCGGAAAACTCGCCCTGCAGGTCGAGGAAGTCGGCGCCTGGAATATGCTCCTCGAACGTGCGCCGGCCGGGCACGGCCACATAGGGATCGTCGCTGCCGGGCGGCGTCGGTTCGAGATAGGTCGTACAGTCGTAGATTCGCAGATTGGCCTGACCGAGAACGGCCGCGAGCTGTTCGGGGCTGATGAGAGCCTGGGGTTCACGCATCGTCTTCCTCGCGCGGCTTGCAGAAGCCCCGGATTTCGCGCTGCGCGCTCCGTCCGGGCTACGGCATCATCCGGGATAGGCACGGGCTCCGCCAGCAGTCTAAAAGCGGACGGCCGCAGGAACAAATCGGAGAGGAAAGCCGGATGGACGCCGTCAGCGCCTTTGCCGAGCACGTCGTCGCGACGCAATGGGGCGATATCCCAGATGACGCGCTGCGGGCCGCCAAGGTGTTCATCCTCGACACGCTCGGGGTCGGGCTCGCCGGCAGCGCGGGGCCGATGGCGCGCGAGCTTACGGCCGCATCGGCGACCTGGGGCGATGGCGAGGAGGCGCGCGTCTGGGGCACCGGCATCGCGCGGCCGGCCGCGGCCGCCGCGATGTGCAACGCCTACCAGGTGCATAATGCCGAGTTCGATTGCGTGCACGAAGAGGCGGTGGTGCACGCCATGACCGCGGTTCTGCCCGTCGTGCTGGCGGGCGCCGAGCGAGCAAAGAACGTGAGCGGCCGCGACCTGATCACCGCCGTGACCCTCGGCGTCGACGTTGCCGCGGGCCTCGGCGTCGCGGCCGCCACGGGCCTGCGCTTCTTTCGGCCGGCGACAGCCGGCGCATTCGGTGCGACCGCGGCGCTCGGCAAGCTCATCGGCTTCGATCGGGAAACGATGATCAACGCGTTCTCGATCGCCTACGCGCAGCTCTGCGGCACCATGCAGGCGCACAGCGAGGGCTCGGCGCTGCTCGCCTTGCAAATGGGCTTTAACGCCCGCAACGCGGTGGTCGCCTGCGATCTCGCGGCGCGCGGCTTCGATGGGCCGAAGCATGTGCTCGAAGGTCCGTTCGGTTATTTCAAACTATTCGAGAGCGAGGGCGCACCAGCGCGCGTGGCGGACATGCTGGGCCGGCGCTGGTTCATCGCCGAACTCGCTCACAAACCCTTCCCGTCGGGCCGCGCAACCCACGGCATCGTCGAGGCCTGCCTTACGCTGCGCCGGCAGCACCGGATCGCGCCCGAGGCGATCGCGCGCGTGAGCGCGCAAGTGCCGCCGCTCGTGCACCAACTGGTGGGCCGGCCGCCGCGCCAGGAAATGCAGGCGAATTATGCGCGGCTGTGCGCGCCCTACGTGGCCGCCTGCGCGCTGCGCCAAGGCGGCGTGAGGCTTAAGGACTTCACGCCGGAAGCCTATCGCGACGCGCCGACGCAAGATCTCGCGCGGCGCGTTGCGATCGACGTGCGCGACGCCGGCGATCCCAACGCCTTGACGCCCGTCGAGGTCGAAATCGGCCTGCACGACGGCACCCGTCACGCCGCGCGCATTGAAACGGTCTACGGCAATCCAGCGAAGCCGCTCAGCCGTACGGATCACCTGGAAAAATTCAGGAACAATTGCGCGGCGGCGGTGCATCCGTTGCCGCGCGAAAACATGGATCGGCTGATCGAACGGATCGATCGGCTTGAAGAGGTTGCGGACGTCACCGAGCTTGTCGATCTGGTGACGCAATGAGCGAAGAGGAAAAACCGCGTTAAAGCGTGATGACTTTATCTTCGAATCGTCATCACGCTTTAACATCTTGCTGGAGCATGACCTTTTCCGAAAACCGGTAGCCACCCCGCATCAAGTGCGGGGCAGGCTTTTTCGGGATCATGCTCTAGCGACCCTCGCCAGCGTAAAATTCCGACTCCTGGACCACCGCGGGAGGCGGCTCACCGGCGAGCTTCGCGCGATTGCGCGCCGAGAACATCGGCCCGCGCGCAGGCGCGAGCGGCGCGAATTGTCCGAACCCCAAGGGCACGGGCACGTCGTCGTAAACCGCCTCCATGCCGCCGCGCATGAAATACGCCTCGTGCCAGAAGCCGGTCCCGCGCGAGGAGCGCAGGAAGTCCTGCCACCACACGCGATGCGGCTGCGAACGAGCCCACGCCTCGAGCGCGTCGAAGTCCCGCCAGTATTGCCGCATGCCGAGGTGCGGGGGGAACAATGACATTATAAAATTCTCGTGCAGCAGGAGTCCGTTCGGTTTCCGAGCAACGGAATCTTTGATCTGCGGGCCGAGGCCGAACAGCGTCTTGACGCCGGTCCACGCGTTGACGCGCATGCCAAGGTAAATGACGACCAGATCCGGATAGGCCGAGAGATCGACGGTCTGTCGCTGAACTTTGCTGTTCACGTCTTGCCTCCGTCACGGTGCGTTGCCAACCCGTCCTCGGATGACTAGCCTGAACCAAGTTGTCTCCGTTTCATAACGGAAAAAGGAGACACGGATGCTCGATCGGCGCGAGTTCAATCGATATTGCGCGGCGCTCGGCTCGTCCCTGCCGATCGCCGGAACAATGACCGCGCGGGCCCTTGCCGCCGGCCCGGCGTCGAGCACCGCGGGGCGGACGGTGAGATTTCCCGACGGCACCGTCGCGCCGGCGCTCGGCCAGGGCTCGGCGCGCTTGGGACAGGGACGGCGTCCGCCAGCTGAGGAGGAAGAGGCGCTGCGCACGGGCCTCTCGCTCGGCATGACGGTCATCGACACGGCCGAACTCTACGGAGGCGGCGGCGCCGAGCGGCTGATCAGCCGCGTGATTGCCGGTCAGCGCGAGCGCGTCTTCGTGGTCTCGAAAGTCTGGCCCACGCACGTGGCGGGGAACGGCATCGCGCGCGCCTGCGATGCGAGCCTCGCGCGTCTCGCCACCGACTATCTCGATCTTTATCTGCTGCACTGGCCCAACGGGGTGACCGACTACGCCGCGGTGGTGAAGGCGTTCGAGGCGCTGCGTGCGGCCGGGAAGATTCGCGCCTGGGGCGTGTCCAACTTCACGGTCAAGAACATGGAAGACCTGCTCCGTGTTCCCCAGGGCGACCGCTGCGCCACCAATCAGGTGCTCTACAACCTCGCCGACCGCGACGTCGAACGCGATCTCTTGCCGTGGTGCGAGCGCCACGCCATGCCGGTGATGGCTTATACCCCGCTCGGCGGTTCTGAGAGCGGCGTGCTGCGCGATGCGACCTTGGCAAAGATCGGCGCCGCGCACGGCTGCACGGCGGCCGCCGTTGCGCTCGCCTGGGCGATCCGCAGTGGCAGGGTCATGGCGATCCCCGAGTCCGGTTCCGCGGCGCACGTGCGCGAGAACGCCGTCGCGCTCTCGCTCACCCTCACGCCACAGGAGCTTGAGAGCCTCGATGCTGCGTATCCGCCGCCGCGCGGGTAGCGTGGCAAGAAGTGATAAGGGCGGAGCAATGTCAGCAACGAGCATTCTCGACGAGGTATCGGCCGAGCGCGTGCGCGCGCACGTCGAGCATATCACGACCAAGATTCCGTCCCGGCTCGCGGGCTCGGAGAACGCGAGCCGCATGGCGCAATACAGCGCTGCCGCGCTGACCAAGGAAGGAATAGCCGCGCAGGTTCTGCGGATGCCGGGACTTGTCAGCTTCCCGGAAAAAGCGGAGCTGCGGGTGCTCGCCCCGGTCGAGATCGCGATCGAGGCGAATACGCTTGGCCACAGCGTACCGACGCTTGCCGACGGCATTGCCGGCGAACTTCTCGACGTCGCGTCGGGCGCGTTCGAGGAATACGCGGGCAAGGACGCGACCGGCAAAATCACGCTGTCCGAGTTGTCCTATCATCCGGCGCGCCACGAGAAGCAGCGCATATCGGCGCTGATGGGCGCGAGCGGCTGCGTGATGATGAACTGGGGCCATCCCGGCAACACGGCGGTCCCGTTCGGCTCGGTCAAGCCGGTGTGGGGCAACCCGACGCCGGAGACGTTCAAGACCGAAATGGCGACATTGCCGTGCGTCGGTATCGCGCGCAGCGCCGGCCTCAAGCTGCGCGAGATGCTCGAGAGCGGCCCGGTGCGGGTATGGCTTCGCGCCAACGTCGAGAACGGCTGGCGCCCGCTCGAAATCACGATCGGCGAGATCAAGGGCGAGAGCGACGACTTCGTCGTGGTGGGCGGGCACCAGGACTCCTGGCTCGGCCCGCAGGCGACCGACAACGCCGCCGGCAACGCCTGCATCATGGAGCTCGCCCGCGTGTTTCAGCAGCAC
>Ga0153928_1000093_pt1 | contig 45603 bp, 43 predicted proteins | sample TSNJ012MetaG_FD_106656 | JGI IMG/M metagenome (GOLD analysis project Ga0153928, IMG submission 106656) | Attine ant fungus gardens microbial communities from New Jersey, USA - TSNJ012 MetaG | ecosystem: Host-associated > Fungi > Mycelium > Unclassified | place: USA: New Jersey, Wharton State...
CGACATCAACCCCGTGCACATGGGCGTGGTGCTGATCGCGACGCTGGCGTTCGGGCTGATCACGCCGCCCTACGGGCTGGTCTTGTTGATGGCCTCGAAATTCGTCGGCGTTCGCTTCCCTCAAGCCTTGCGCGCATCGCTCCCGATCTACGTCGTCTTTCTGATCACCATCGGCTTCACCATCTATTTCCCGAACGTCGTCCTGTGGCTGCCCAAGCATCTCCTTCCCCAGTCGGTCGGCTGCTTCAAGCCGCCCGGTGCGGCGGGATATATTTGCCCGTGACGCCGCGTTGACGTCGGGATGCAGGCGTATTACGTTCAGCTGTCATGCGTAATACCCGAAGCCCGATAGCCCTTCCCGTCCAATCGATCAGGGCGCGTCGCGAGCATCGCGACGTCCTGCAGGCCGTGGCGGAACTTCTGCGCAGCGGCAAGGGCATCGCCCTGCGCAGGCTTCTTGCCGACGCCTCGGCACGGCCGGTGGGCCCATTCAAGCACGAAGCCGCGGCGCTGGCGTTCCTGCGCGACCGGCTCGTGCTCGTGCTCAAGCCGCTTGCCATTTGGCAATTCGGCAGCCGGGCGCGCGGCGATAACGACGAAGACAGCGACTTCGATCTGCTCGTCGTATTACCGGACGGCTTGCCGGCGGAATCCTATTCCGCCCGCCGGGCGGCGGAGCCGGTCGCCGGCTGCGGCCTTGGCTACGATATCGTCCCGTGCTCGCTGAGCGCGTTCCACAAGGATCGCGAGGTACCCGGCTCGCTCGTCCACAATGCCGTGACCGAGGGCAGGGCCATCTACCTCGATCGCCGCTGGCGCAAGGCGGAACGCGCGGCGTGAAGCCGGCGGCCGCGAGCTTCGTTGCACTGGCGAAGGAAGATTTGGCGGTCGCCCGCAGGCTGCTTGCCGTTCATCCGCGCCACAGCGCGTTCGCGCTCGAACAGGCGGCCGAGAAACTGCTCAAGTCGGTGCTCACGACCGAGGGCATTTCCTTCAGCGCCGGCCACCATCAGCTCGGGCGCCTTGCCGAGTTGCTGCCCGCCGAGCATCTCTGGCGTGCGGACCTGATGGCGTTCGACAGCTACACCAGCTTCGCCACTGCCACCCGCTATCCAAGGCCCGGCGGCGGCATGCCCGAGGAACCGCCGCGCGAGGTCCTCGAAGCGGGACTGAAGGAGGTTTCTGCATTGGTGAGCGAAATCGAGGACTGGTGCCGGGAAAAGGACGACTGATCGGAGAACGCCGACGCGTAGTGCGGTGGGGAAGTAACCAGTTCCTCGTCATGCCCGCGAAAGCGGGCATCCCAGTAAGCACAGACCGTGGCTTTATCTGACAGACTCGTGTTTGCTGGGTCGCCCGGTTTCGCGGGCGATGACGACCGACGAACGATTATCTGATGCCAAGGGCATGACGCCCGGTATCAGTTCGACCATAACGCCCGCGGCGCGGCAGGCGGCGATCTCCGCCTCGGCTCGCGCCAAATCTTTACCGACGAGACGCACCACGCGGCGGCCGGCGCGGGCGAGCGCGATCGTCATCGCGCCGTGCCCGTCTTGTGCTTCGCAACCGCTCAGGTCCACAAGCAGCCTGCGCGCTTCGCGGCGCGCGAAATCGAGGACGCCGGCCGCGGCGTCGCGGTCGAACAGGATGACGTCGGCCGATTGCAGGGCACGCACCGCGCGCAACGTCAGCTCTTCCGGATCGTCCGGCGCAGCGATGACGACGGCGCCTTCGCAGCTCTCTGCGCCGTCGCTTTCGGCGAGCAGGGTCGCGAGGTCGGCATCGCTCGGCGGCGTATGTGCTTGCGCGATCGCACGCGAGGCGAATTTCTCCCAGAATCGCACCCGAAACGCGCGCCCGAGTCCCTGCACGCGCGGGCGCCAGCGCGCCGCCGCTTCGGCCCAGCGCGCGAAGCCGCGCGGGATCAGGGTCTCGATGCGGGTGCGGATCGCCTGAGCAAACACCGGCGCGGCGCCGTCGGTGGAAATACCGATCACGAGCGGCGAGCGGTTGACGATGGCGCCGAAGGTAAAATCGCTCACCGCCGGCTTGTCTATGACGTTGACCGGCACGCCGGCCGCTCGCGCTGCCGCGGCGAACGCCGCGGCCTCGCCCTCGTCGTTCCCGTCGCCGACCGCAATCGCGGCCCCGGCGCAATCGGCCGGCGTCCACGGCCGCCGATGGACGGCGATCGCGCCGTGGGAAGGAGGGGCGAGCGCCGGCAGTTCCTCGTTCGACTCCGGCGCGTAAACATCGACCTGCGCGCCGGCAGCGGCCAGGAGTTCCGCTTTCCAGAGCGCCGCCGCGCTTGCCCCCGCGACCACTGCACGCCGCCCATCGAGTTTAAGAAACACCGGCAGCCGCGCGAGCGGTGCGATGCGCGCCGGCTGTGGATCCGGCGGGATCAGCGAGAGCTTCATCGGCAGCTCAATAGACATCGACCTGATAACGGCCGGCCTTCTTGAGATCGGACACGAACGCGATCGCCTGGTCGGTGGTGCGCGCCCCGAAAGCTGCGACCACGTCGACGAGCGCGCGCTCCACGTCATTGGCCATGTGCTTGGCGTCGCCGCACACATAAACGTGGGCGCCGTCGGCGATCCAGGCCCACAGGTCGCGCCCGACCTCGCGCATGCGGTGCTGGACGTAAATTTTTTGCTCGCTGTCGCGCGACCACGCCAGGGTCAGGCGCGTGAGCACGCCGGCCGCTTTCATGCCGGCAAGCTCGTCCTCGTAAAAGAAATCGTAGCGGCTGTGCTGATGACCGAAGAACAGCCAATTGCGCCCCGGCGCCTTGACCGCCATGCGCTCGTGCAGGAACGCCCGGAACGGCGCAACGCCGGTGCCCGGACCGATCATGATGATCGGTGTCGACGGATCGGCCGGCAGGCCGAAGCCCTGGGCCTTCTGCACATAGGCTTTGACTTTGGCCTTAGGCCCGACGCGACCGGCGAGAAAGGTCGAGGCGACGCCGAGCCGCGTGCGCGGCCCGACCGGATAACGCACCGCATCGACGGTGAGCGCGATGCGGCCGGCATCGACCTTGGGCGACGACGCGATCGAATAGAGCCGCGGCTGCAAGGGATCGAGCGCTTCGATGAAAGCTTCCGGATCGGGGCGCACGCCGCGGAATTTTTCCAGCGCCGCGAGCACGTCGAGCGTCTCGGCGTCGCCGTCCGGATCGCCGCCGTCGGCGAGCGTCTTCGCCTTCTGCCGGCGCTCGCCTCCCATCAGATACGAGATGAGCTGGAACAGCATGTCGGGCGCGGGGCTGAGCGACACGCCGTCGGTAAGCACGTCGCGCAGCGTGCGTCCGCCGATGGGAAAGTCCGCCGGCGCATCGATGGCGGCGAGCACCGCCTCGACGAGCGCCGGATCGTTGGTGGGAAAGAGCCCGAAGGAATCTCCGACCGCGTAGGCGAGCCCGGTGCCGGAAATGTCGAACTCGACGTGCCAGGTTTCCTTGCGCGAGCCCGGCTTGTTGAGAAGCGTGCGCGAAACGAACCTCGCCTCGACCGGAGCGTCGCGCGAGGAGGCGGCCGGCGCGGCCTGTTCCTCCGGCCGCGGTGACGGCGAGATCACCGCGGGAGCAGCCGGCGCGGCGCCGTCGAGACCCTCGTAGAGTTTTTTAAGCATCCGGGCGGTTTCTTTGCCGCCCGGGACGCACAGGTTGAGCCGTTCCTCGTTTTTCAAAAAGATCGCGTTGGAATAGTCCTCGCAGTTGTAGCCGCATTGGCCGCAATCCTGCTGACCCATCGCGGCCATCATGCGCCGGCGCAGCGGTCGCCCGTCCGCAAGCTGCATGCGCTCGACGAGCGGCTTCGTCTGGTCGTGCCATGGCGCCGCACCGTCGTCCCCGTCATCGAGCGGACCTTTCGCGGCGGGCGACGCGGGCGCGCGCGGCATCAGCGCCGCGGCCTCCTCCGCCGAGAGCGGCGTGACGCCGCCGTCGAGGGAGAGCAGGCCGGCGAAGAAGCCGTTGAGCCACTCGCGCTGCTCGGGCGTGAACGGCGCGTTCTCGGCGATGAAGCTCGGGAACGGAGGACGTGCGGACAGGCTCATGCGGCCTCCCCGGCAACGAACCCCTTGAGCGCATCGAGATCGTGGCGATTGGCAAAGCCGAGGAAGGTCTCGTCCGGCGACGCGCGATGATGCAGGTAGGCCTTGAGCATGCGCGCGACGGTCGCGGGCGCATCCTCGGCCTTCACGTCGCGGTAGATTTCGCGGCCGATCGCGGCGTCCGGGCCGAACGCACCGCCGATATGAATGTGATAGCCCTCGACCGCGTTGCTCTCGTCTTCTTCCACTTTCGCGGCGAGGAGACCGATCTCGCTGATGAAGTGCTGGGCGCAGGAATGATGGCAGCCGGTGAGATGGACGTTCACCGGCTTGTCGAGCGCAACGCGCGGCTCGCACCAGTCGGCGATCGCCGCGGCATGGCGCTTGGTGTCGGCGAGCGCAAATTTGCAGCCGGTGTTGCCGGTGCAGGCCACGAGACCCGCCCGCAGGGGGCTCGCTTCGGTGCCGAGGCCGAGCGCCGAAATCGCCTCCTGTGCCGCGGCGACGCGATCGTTCGGCACGCCGGAGATCAGCAGGTTCTGCCACACGGTCAGGCGGATATCGCCGTCGCCGAAGTCGCGCGCGACCGCCGCAAGGCCGCGCATCTCATCGGCCGTCATCCGGCCGACCGGCAGGGCGACGCCGATCCAGCTCAGCCCCGGCTGTTTCTGCGCATGCACGCCGATATGGGCCGCGCGATCGAACGCCGGCCGCGGCGCGAGCGCTTCGGCTGGCGCGCGCGTGAGCTTGCGGCCGAGCTTCTCCTCCACGGCGGCGAGGAATTTCTCGGACCCCCAGGCGTCGAGCACGTACTTGAGCCGCGCCTTGAGGCGGTTGGTGCGGTCGCCGTGCTCGATGAACACGCGCACGATCGCATCGGCCACGAGGGTCGCCTCCGCCGGCTGCACGACGACCCCGGTGTCGCGGGCGAAATCGCGATGTCCGGTGATGCCGCCGATGAGCAACCGGAACCACACGCCGGGCTCGACGCCGAAGCCGTCCTTCAGCGCGACCGCCTGAAAGCCGATGTCGTTCGTGTCCTCGACCACCGGGACGGCACCGGCGCCGTCGAAGGCGACATTGAATTTGCGCGGGATGCCGTAGAGCGAACGGTCGTTGAGAATGTGGAAGTGCCATTCGCGCGCGTAGGGCCGCGTGTCGATGAGTTCCTGCGGGTCTATTCCGGCCGTCGGCGTGCCGGTGACGTTGCGGATGTTGTCGGCGCCGGAGCCGCGCGAGCACAGCCCGAGATCCTGGATCGCCTCGATCATGGCGACCGCGTTCCTCGGCTCGATCTCGCGCATCTGCAGGTTCGCCCGGGTGGTGACGTGCGCGTATCCGCCGGCGTAACGCTCGGCGAGATCGGCGACGCCCGCGAACTGCCAGTGCTTCAAGATGCCGTTGGGAATGCGCAGCCGGCACATGTAGGCGTTCTGCGCCGGCGCAACGTAGAACAGCCCGTAGAAGCGCCAGCGGAAATTGTCCGGCGGCGTGGGCGGCTCGTTGGCGGCGGCTTGCGCCTTGAGCCGCTCATAGCCGTCGAACGGATGCAGCTCGCGCTTGAATTTCTCCGGGTCCGAGAGCTTCTGCCCGGCGCTCACGAACCGGTCCTGCGCTTTGAGGGCGGCCGCATCGGGCCCAACCGGCTCGGCGCCGCCGCTGCCGGGTATAGCGGCGGCGCCGTTGCCGGTTTGCAGACCCCGCGCGGCGCGCGCGGCCTGCAGCCCAGACACAAAACCTTCCAGGTAGCGTTTCTGCTCGGGTGCGAACTCTCCGGACATGCGTGGCGTGCGTTGCCCTATTCCGCGGGTACGCGCGCGTGAACGGCCAGCGAGGGCGCGTCCACGGGCGCGGCGGGCTTGTAGGTCGTGTAGATCGCAAGGCCCGTGAACACGAAGCCGCCCACGAGATTGCCGAGCGTCACCGGGATCTGATTCCACAGCCACCAGTCGGCGAGCGTCACCTTCGCGCCCATCATCATGCCGGTCGGGATGATGAACATGTTGACGACCGAGTGCTCGAAACCCTGTGCGAAGAACACCAGGATCGGCATGTAGGCGGCGGCGATCTTGCCGAGGGTGGAATTCGTCGCCATGGCCAGAACGACGGCGAGGCAGACCATCCAGTTGCACAGGATCGCCTTGACGAAGACGGTCACCATGCCGGCGGCGCCGAAGGCGGCGTAGCCGGTGGTCTTGGCCTCGGCGACCTTGATGATGAACGACGCCACGCCGCTCGGCGCGATCGCCCCCATGTCGGTGAGCACGATGGCGAGGAGCGCGCCGTAGGCGACGCTGCCGATCAGGTTGGCGAGAAAGACCCAGGCCCAGTTGGTCAGGACCGCGGCTCCGCTTGGCGCGTTCGCGCCGCCGTCGAGCCAGGGCAACGGCACCAGGGCGAAGCTGCCGGTGATCAGCTCGAGGCCGAGCAGCACGATGAAAATCAGGCCGACCGGAAAGATAAGCGCCCCGACCAGCGGTTGCCCGGTCGACGTGGCCGCCGTGAAGGCGAGACTGGTCGCCGCGCCCAGGATCGCGCCCGAGAGGATGCCACGGATCATGAGGTCTCGCGGAGGCAGCGCCAGTTTCCGCAGGCCCGTTTCCGCCATGGCCTTGGCCACATCGGCCGGTTTGACGTAATCCATTTCGCTCTCCCGGTTTGCGCACGGGATTGCCATTCAAGCGGTGTGCCATTTCTGACGTTCTGAATTATAGCTGTTATTTCAACGGCATAACCCAGACTCGCGGTCTGAGCCGTTAACTAATCGGTAAGTATTGCTGCCCAATCGCGCCGCAATCAGCCCGCGGTTTGTGCACTGCACAATCCTTGTGCAACGCCGGTGTCGAGCGCTCACCTATCCAGCGTGAGCGTGTCGAGACACGCTCCGATTACTCGCAGAGATAAATCCTAGTATGTTTGCTTCCTAAAGATGTGCTACTACGAAACAAACCCATCGCTGCGGTGCACAAAAGAAGATCGCATCGTGCCGAGCGACTATTTGGCTGCGGGCTCTTTGTAGGCGGGGTTGGGGCCGCAGACGCCCCGGTCGGTACCTTTGATATTGGCGCGACAAGCCTCGAGGGTCGGGTAATCGCAGCTGTTGTAGGCGGGCGTCCAGGCACAATAGGGCGCGGGCTTGGCGCTGCCGCAGCCGCCGGTCAGGCTGGCCGCAGCCACGACGACAAGCAGGGTCCATGCGCGCATGCCAACACCTCGGAGTTGGCGCCGGGAGTTACCGGCGCCGGGTTCTTTTAACACCTGCCGGGTGCAAAGCCGACGCATCCTCGATCAGGGCTCAATCCCATTCACCCGCGCCACGAACGCGCGCACGGCCGGGAGCACCTGCGGCAGCAGCGCTCGCACTTCCTCGCGCGTCATGCCGGGGCGGACGCGCGGGTCGTAGAGGATGTTGAGGAGATACTGGTCGTAAACGTCGAAGAAGCCCTTGGAAACCTCATCGTTGAACATGCTCCACGGCACCGATGCGTCGTCGTTGATCGGCCCGAGCGCCTGGAGCAGCTCCTCGTAGGCACAGTCGTAAAAGACGAAATCGCCGGCGTCGGCGACGAGGATCACCTCTGAACGGACGATGCGGTATTGGTCGTCCTTGCGGAATCCGGACAGGCATTGCGGCTCGAGCGAGCGCTCGATCTGGCGGGCGCGCGCGCGCCCGTAAGAGGCGCGGATGGTCGGCGCGAGAGCGCGATTGCGCACCAGCTTTACCGCGACGTTTCCGGCGCGCGCGTCGTCGGTCATGGCAACGTCGAGATGCTCGACCCGCGCGGCGATGTCGGCGACCGTGTCGGCAACCTGTCGGCGCCGGTCGGGCTTGGCGCGGTTTTCCACGAACACCCGCACCGGCGCGTCGTATTTGCGAATGCGGTCGACCCGCCCGGCAACCGCGAGTTCGGCGTCGAAAGCGATCTTGAAGAATCCTTCGGCGATCTGCGCGTCGGTGAATGTTTTTTGCTCGGCGGCGCGCAGCTTGGCGATGCGCGGGTTTTCCGCGCACGCGGACCCGGGCCAGGCGGCAAGCGCAAGCGTCGCAACGGCCGCGGCCATCAGGTTGCGGGCGCCGCAGCGTTCGCCCGGGCACACGGTGCTTTTAGCGCGCCGGCGAGAGCCGCGATGCGCGGCTTTGCAACGCGCGCACGCGCTCGGCGAGGCTGCCGCGCGGCTCCTCGCCCGTCTGCGGCGCCGTTTTCACGGCCGCGGAAGGCGCGCTTGTTTCGGCGAGGATGCCCTCGATGCGCGATCCCGGCCCTTCCAGCACCGACGTGAGCCGCACCACCTCCGCGGCCACGTCGTTGATGCGCTCGCGCAGCAGCGCGTTCTCGACCCGCTCCGCCGCCCACGTGGCCTCCGCATCGCGCTTCATGGTCGCGACTTCGCGCTGCAGCTTGGCGCGCTCTTCGCGGGTGCGATCGAGCTGAGCTTCGAGCGAGGCCTTCTCGGAGGCAAGCGCATCGGCGGCGGCACCGTGGCGGCGATCGACGCTCGCCAGCTCCTGACGCAGATCCGCTTCGATCCGGCGCGCCGCCTCAAGATCGAGCCGGAGCTGGTCGCGTTCACGTTCGCGCTCGCCCAGCATGCGTGCCTGTTCGGCGAGCCGTGCTTCAAGCTCGGCGACGCGGCGGCCGAGAATCTCGGTCTCGGTTGTTTGCACCGCGAGCTGGTGCTCGAGCTGGCCCACCCGCTCGCCCAGCTTTTCCACTTGGCCACGCTCGAGTTCGAGCGCCCTGGTGGCGCCTTCGGCGGCACGCCGTTCCTGCTCCAACCGCGCCTCGGTATCCTTGACGCCGCGCTCCTTCTCGGCGACCTGATCCTTGAGCGCGTCGATCTGTGTTTTCAACGCGACGATCTCGACGCGCTGACTGTCCGTCGCGACCGAGCGCTCGTCGAGGTTGCCGGTCAGGCGGGCAAGGTCAGCCTGTTTGTCGGCGAGCGCCCGTTCCGCTTCGCGCAGCGCATCGGTCTTGGTGGCAAGCTCGTCCTCGGTCGCGTGCAGCTGATCCTTGAAAGTCTTCTCGCGCGCCTCGAGCGCGAAGATGGTCGCGGTCTTCTCCCCAAGCTCCGCCTTGAGCTGGTTGATGGCGTCCGCCTTCTTGCCCAGCTCGGCAAGCTGGCTTGTCGTTTTCCGCTTGAGTTGGTCGACACTCATCTCCAGACGGCGCGTCGACATGGCGAACTCCGCGCGCAGCTGGTCCTTGTCGGCCTGGATTTCCGCCATCGAGACCGGGATGGCCGCTTCCAGCCGGCGCGTCGTAAGCCGCTCGGCCCGGCCGTGAACGAACGGCATGATGATGAGCGCGAGGAGCGTCGCGGCCAGAAAGCCGAGCCCGAAATACATGATCGGCTCGATCATGGACAAACGCCTCCGACCCGATTGCTAGCGGAAAATGAACAATGCCACGCGGCTGGCGCGAGTTCCAGCGCCGTCCCGCTCTGCGCAAGCGCGAGGTTGGGCGTCAGAACGGATTCCAGGTCGCGCGGTCGGTGAATTTGAGATAGCCGACGTTCGCGCCGAGCCGCACGCCGACGCCGGAGCGGATCGGGATGACGACGATGCGGTTTGCGGTGAGCACCGTCATGCCGAACCCGCCGACGAAATAGGCCGAACCGTCGACCCCGGCAAAGTGCTGGTAGATCGCGCCGGTGGCGGGCAGGTTGTAGACCAGCATCATGGTGCGGGCGCCTTCGCCGCCGACGTCCCAGCCGAGCGACGGGCCTTGCCAGAATACCTTCAGGTCGCCGGCGTTCTTCGTATAGAGCACCCCCTCGCCGTAACGCAGCCCAACGACGACCGCGCCGCCGGCTTCCTGCCCGAGCACGTAGCCGTTGGGCAGCCCCCACTGGCTCACCGCCTTCTCGATGATGGTGGCAAGGCCGCGCGAGACGCCGCCGAAGAAACGATGGCCCGCCGCAACCAGCTCTCCGGGGGCAAAGGTGTCCCCGGGCGGCGGGGCCGCTTCGGGCGCCGGCTGAACCGGGGCGGGCTGGGCCAGCGCGGGCGAGCCGTTCAGGCCGACGAGCAAAAGAAGCAAAGCCAGGCTGCGGAAAACGGCGCGCATCGAACCCCCCTCGTGGATTGTCCCGCTTAACCCCTTGCATACCGGGATGGCGTAGGACCGCCGAAGGCGGCATCCGCCCGCTCCGAATCAATCCTGGGCAGCAACTATGACGGCAGCGCGGCGCCGATGGAAGTCGTCGACCGGTCCGGCGGTCCTTGCCGTGGCGCTCATATGCGCGCTGGTTACGTGCTTCGAGCGGGCGCCGGCAGGCGCGGCTACCACCGAGCGGCTCGTGACCGATCCCCATACTGGGCTTGCGCTCTACGGGTTCGATCCGGTCGCCTATTTCACCGATGCCGAGCCGCTCGCCGGGCGACCGGAGTTCGAATGGTCCTTCGCGGGAGCGATCTGGCGCTTTCGCAACGAAGGTAACCGTGCGGCATTCGTCGACCGGCCGGACGTCTATATGCCGCGGTTTGGGGGCTATGACGTTCTCGCCGTGGCGCGTGGGGCCGCCGTTCCTGGCAATCCGCGCTATTGGGCGGTCGCTCGCCAGCGGCTCTATCTCTTCGAGACCCCGGCGGCGCGGGATGCCTTTGCGGCGGATCGGGGCGACGTGCTCGCCGCGGCCGAGGCGAAGTGGCCCGATCTGCTCAAAACGCTGGTGCCGTGATCGCGCGCAGGCGCGTCAGCTCGTGACGCCCGCCGGATCGGCCCACGCCACGAACCCTGGAACGAGAAAATCCTGGCCGCCGCCTCCATAGTGCAGCGCACTGCCGTCGGGGGCGGCTATGGCGCCGCCGCTTGCGACGAGCACGGCGTGGCCGGCCGCGATGTCCCATTCGCGGGTCGGCGCGAGCCGGGGATACACGTCCGCGGCTCCCTCGGCCAGGCGGCAGAACTTGAGCGACGAACCGCACATGATTTGCTCGGCCTGCGGCAGCGCGGCGACAAATGCCGCCGTGCGCGGGTCGAGATGCGAGCGGCTTACCGCCGCGACGAGGCCGCGCGCCGGGCGCCGGCGCGGGTGCAGCGGGATGACGTTGCGGGCGCTCGCAGGCGCGGCGCCCGGCGCGAGGTCGAGCCGCTCGGCGCCGCGGCCGTTCGCGCCGCGCCAGACTCGGCCTTGCGCCGGAGCAGCAATGATCCCGATTTCCGGCACGCCATCGGCAACGAACGCCAGGTTCACCGTGTACTCGACCGAGCCGGCGAGAAACTCGCGGGTGCCGTCGAGAGGGTCGACGAGCAAAAACTGCGCGCCGGGACTCGGCCGCGCGCCGCGCGCGCAAGCTTCCTCCGAGACTACGGTGACCCCCGGCATGAGCCGCGCCAGTCCGTCGAGCAAAATCGCTTCCGCCACCTCGTCGGCGTCGCAGACCGGCGTCCGGTCGGCCTTAAGGCGCTGCGCCGCCCGGGGGCCGAGGCGCGTAATGGCCGCCGCGGCTTGCGAAACGAGCGCCGTCAGATCGTCCACGAGGGAGAGGGCAGATGCCCTCGCGTCCCCGGCATGGCTATGAGTTGTCACAATAGGCCCTGATTGCGTTGCTCGCTCGAATCGGTGCGGTGTATCACGCTCGGTCGGCGCGAACACGCGGGTTGCGTCGCCGCGAGCCGGCACAGCGCGGACGCAAGTGTCGCGGCCCCGTCGGAGATTTTGCATGGCCGACCCGGTCACCCTCGAATCCCTCGATCTCGCCGCGCTGCTGTGCTCGCGCGTGTGTCATGACCTGATCAGCCCGGTGGGGGCGGTGGTCAACGGCCTCGAAGTGCTCGAAGAGGGGAAGGACGAAGAAACCCGGACATTCGCCCTCGATCTCATCAAGAAGAGCGCCCAGCAAGCCTCGGCGCGCCTGCAGTTCTGCCGGCTGGCGTTCGGGGCGGCGGGCTCGGCGGGGGCGGCAATCGACCTGGGCGACGCTCAGGGGGTCGCGCGCGGATTTCTCGAGGACGGCAAGACGCGCCTGGAGTGGAACCTGCCGCGCGAGCTCTTGCCGAAGAACCGGGTCAAGCTGCTGCTCAACCTCCTGCTGCTCGCGGGACAGACCATCCCGCGCGGCGGGACGTTGACGGTCGATCCGGTCGGCGAAGGACAGTCCATGGGGTTTCGTATCAGCGCGGCGGGACTCAACGCCCGCATCCCCCAGGCCGTACCCGGATTAGTTGCCGGCGACCCGGGCGGGCACGCGGTCGACTCCCACGTTATCCAGCCGTTCTATACCGGGCTTTTGGCGCGCAGCTGTGGGCTCGGCGTGACGTTGGCACCGGAAGGCGAGCGGATCATCGTCACCGCCGCCTAGTGGGGCACACGTGGAAAATTGCGCGGAATTGCCGGCCGTCGCCGGCCCTCGATGATTGCGTTTACCGGCCCTTAGGCAACCAAAATTAAAGGGTTTGGCCACAGACTGCGCGGCGAAAATGCGCCCGCGCAGGCTTTTTCCCTGGTTGCGCGTAACTGTACGTCGAGGTCCAGTCGATGGACGATCTGCTGCGCGAGTTCCTCACCGAGACGAACGAAAGTCTCGACGTCGTCGACGTCGAGCTGGTCCGTTTCGAGCAGGAGCCCAACAACGCCAAAATCCTCGACAACATTTTCCGTCTCGTCCACACGATCAAGGGGACCTGCGGTTTTCTCGGCCTGCCGCGCCTGGAGGCGCTGGCGCACGCGGCCGAGACCCTCATGGGCAAATTCCGCGACGGCATGGCGGTGACCGGCGAAGCGGTCACCTTGGTTCTGTCGACCATCGACCGCATCAAGGAAATCCTCGCCGACCTCGAACGCAATCAGAGTGAGCCGGCGGGAGACGACCGCGACCTGATCGGGCCGCTCGAGCGCATGGCCATGCAGGGCGCCGCCGCCGAGGCGAAGCCTGCGGTCGCGACCGGCTCGCTCGTTTATCAGGTGCTCGAGCGCCCGCTCCGCCCGGGCGAGGTGTCGCTCGACGAGCTTGAGCGCGCCTTCAGAGAAACGCCCGGACCCGAACGGGCGCCCGCCGCCGCGCCGTCGCCCGCCAAGCCCGCGGCGGCGCCCGCGCGCCGCGACGCGAAAGACGATGCAGCGGAAGACGGCAAGCTCGACGCCAAGGTCGCGAGCCAATCGATCCGCGTGCACGTCGAGACGCTCGAAAACCTCATGACCATGGTTTCCGAGCTGGTGCTCAACCGCAATCAGCTGCTCGAGATCGTGCGCCGGCACGAGGATTCCGAGTTCAAGGTGCCGCTGCAGCGGCTCTCCAACATCACCGCGGAGCTGCAGGAAGGCGTCATGAAGACGCGCATGCAGCCGATCGGCAACGCCTGGCAGAAACTGCCGCGGGTGGTGCGCGATCTTGCGACCGAACTCGGCAAGGAGATCGACCTCGAAATGCACGGCGCCGAGACCGAGCTCGACCGCCAGGTGCTCGATCTCATCAAGGATCCGCTCACCCACATGGTGCGCAACTCCGCCGACCACGGGCTTGAGAGTCCGGAGGAGCGCCGGCGCGCCGGCAAGACGGAGAAAGGCACGATACGGCTCTCGGCCTATCACCAGGGCGGGCACATCATCATCGAAATCGCCGACGACGGGCGCGGCCTCGACGTGGAGAAGATCAAGGTCAAGGCGGTGGCCAATGGCCTCGCGTCCGAAGCCGACGTCGAGAAGATGACCGAGGCGCAACTGCAGAAGTTCATCTTCACGCCGGGCTTCTCGACCGCCGCCAAGGTCACGAGCGTCTCCGGGCGCGGCGTCGGCATGGACGTGGTGCGCACCAACATCGACCAGATCGGCGGCACCATCGACGTGAAATCGGTGATGGGGAAAGGATCGAGTTTCACCATCAAGATTCCGCTCACGCTCGCGATCGTATCCGCGCTCATCGTCGAAGCCGCCGGCGACCGCTTCGCCATCCCGCAGCTCTCCGTCGTCGAGCTGGTGCGCGCGCAGACCAATTCCGAACACCGCATCGAGCGCATCAAGGACACGCCGGTGCTCCGCCTGCGCAACAAGCTTTTGCCCCTCGTGCATCTCAAGAAGCTGCTGCGCATGAGCGACAGCCGCGACAGCGAGACCGCCGACGGGTTCATCGTAGTGACGCAGGTCGGCAGCCAGACCTTCGGCATCGTCGTCGATGGCGTGTTTCACACCGAAGAAATCGTCGTGAAGCCGATGTCGACGAAACTGCGTCATATCGCGATGTTTTCCGGCAACACGATTCTGGGCGACGGCTCGGTGATCATGATCATCGATCCCAACGGAATTGCTCAGGCGATCGGGACGATCGAGAGCGAGGACGCCGAGGGCGAAGCCGAGGCGCGCAGCGCGGCGTCCGCCAAAATGGTGTCCATGCTGGTGTTCCGCGCCGGTTCGCCCGAGCTCAAGGCGGTGCCGCTCGCGCTCGTCACGCGTCTCGAAGAGATCGACTGCAAGAAGATCGAATTTTCCAACGGCCGGCATCTCGTGCAGTACCGCGGGCAGCTCATGCCGCTGGTGCGGGTTGACGAGCGCGCTGCCATGCGCAGCGAAGGCACGCAGCCGCTCCTGGTGTTCTCCGAGGGCGGCCGCTCCATGGGGCTCGCGGTCGACGAGATCGTCGACATCGTGGAAGACAAGCTCGACATCGAGGTGACGAGCAGCGTGCCGGGCGTGCTCGGCTCGGCCGTGGTCAAGGGCCACGCCACCGAGATCGTCGACGTCGGCCATTTCCTGCCGCTCGCCTTCGGGGATTGGCTCTGCCGCAAGGAGCTGCGGGCCGACGCGCTCACCCGCAATCTGCTGCTGGTCGACGACTCTCATTTCTTCCGCAACATGCTCGCCCCGGTGCTCAAGGCTGCCGGTTACGAGGTCACCACCGCGGCCGGCGCCGACGAGGCGCTGGGCCGGCTCAAAGCCGGCGAACGCTTCGACGTGATCGTGTCCGACCTCGAAATGCCGGGCATGAACGGGTTCGAGTTTGCCGAGGCGGTGCGGCGCGACGCGCGCACCGCGGCGGTGCCGATCATCGCGCTCTCCGCCGTGACCTCGCCGGCAACCATCGAGCGCGGACGCCAGGCCGGATTCCAGGATTTCGTCGCCAAGTTCGACCGCCCCGGCCTGATCGCGGCGCTCAAGGATTCCTCCCTCGAGTGGGAGGCGGCGGCATGAGTGGGCCCGTGACACAAGCCGACGGCAAATTCGACGACGCCGTCATCGAGTACGTCACCGTGATGCTGGACGGTCAGCTGTTCGGGCTGCCGATCGCGCGGGTGCAGGATGTCTTCATGCCGGACCGGCTGACGCGGGTGCCGCTCGCGCCGCCGGAAATCGCGGGCGTGCTCAATTTGCGCGGCCGCATCGTCACCGCGGTCGATCTGCGTGTGCGCCTCGGGATGGCGCCGCGCGGCGACGGCCGCCCGCCCATGGCGGTCGGCATCGAACTCAAGGGCGAATCCTACGGACTGCTCATCGACACGGTGGGCGAGGTGATGAAGCTCGCGGACAGCTCGCGCGAGGCCAATCCGGTCAATCTCGACGCCCGGCTGGCGCGGGTCTCGGCGGGCGTGCACCGGCTCGAAGGTCAGCTCCTGGTGATCCTGGATGTCGACCGGGTGCTGGAAATGACGACGGCGGCCGATCCGCTCGCCGCGTGAGGCGGGCTGATCGCCGAAGGTGAACTCGGCAGCGCGAACGAAGCAACAGGTGGATGGATATGAAGACGTGTTTGGTCGTTGACGATTCGAGCGTGATCCGCAAGGTGGCGCGGCGCATCCTCGAAGGACTCGATTTTCAGATCAGCGAGGCCGAAGACGGCCAGCAGGCGCTCGCACAATGCCAGCGTCAGCTGCCCGACGCGGTGCTGCTCGACTGGAACATGCCGGTGATGGACGGCTACGAATTTCTCAAGGCGCTGCGGCGGTTGCCCGGCGGCGACGCGCCCAAGGTCGTGTTCTGCACCACGGAAAACGACGTGGTGCACATCGCCCGCGCGCTCCACGCTGGCGCCAACGAGTACATCATGAAGCCGTTCGACAAGGACATCGTCGAAGCCAAGTTTCACGAGGTGGGACTGATCTGACGGGGCAAGCCCCCCTTTCGTCCGCCGCTTCTTCGCGTGTTGCGTAACGAGTACCGCGTTTCATGAGCGTAGCCGTCGCCGCGCCCGCCGTTTCGCCTGCTCCCGTCGCCGGCCAGCCTCGCCTCCGCGTCATGATCGTGGACGACGCGGTGGTCGTGCGCGGGCTCGTCTCGCGCTGGGTCGAGGAAGAAGGCTTCCAGGTCGTCGCGTCGCTGCGCACCGGCCGCGACGCGGTCAATCAGATCGAGCGCGTCAATCCGGACGTCGTCGTCCTCGACGTCGAGATGCCCGAACTCGACGGCATCTCGGCGCTGCCGCTGCTGCTCGAAAAGAAGCGCGATCTCGTGGTCATCATGGCCTCGACGGTGACGCGCCGGAACGCCGAAATCAGCTTGCGGGCGCTGGCGCTGGGCGCCGCCGACTACGTTCCCAAGCCGGAGACGAACCGCGGCGTCACCACCTCGCTCGAATTTCGCCGCGAGCTGATCGACAAAATCCGCCACCTCGGCGGCCGGCGCCGGGGTTATGCGGCGCCAGTAGCCCGCGCACCGGGCGGCGTTGCTTCCCCTCGACCGGCCGGCGCGCCGATCGAGCGTCCGCCCCTTGGCCAAGCGGTGCCGATCAAGCTGCGGCCGTTCTCGCCGGTGATGCCGCGCGCACTCCTGATCGGCTCCTCGACCGGCGGCCCGCAGGCGCTCAATGCGGTCATCGCGCGGATCGGCGCGGTGGTGGACTCCGTGCCCGTGCTCATCACCCAGCACATGCCGCCCATGTTCACCACGATCCTGGCCGAGCATCTCGCGCGTTCGGCGGAACGGCCCGCGCGCGAGGCGGTCGACGGTGAGGCCGTCCTTCCCGCCACCATCTATGTGGCGCCGGGGGGGCGCCACATGCGCGTTGCCCAGCGCGACGGGGCGGTGGTGATCGCGCTCGATGAAGGACCGCTCGTCAACTTTTGCCGGCCGGCGGTCGATCCGCTGTTCGCCTCCGCGGCCGAAGTTTACGGCTGTGCGGCGCTCGCGGTGATCCTCACCGGGATGGGAACCGATGGCGCCCGTGGGGCCTCCGACATTGCGGCGGCGGGCGGCAGCGTGATTGCCCAGGACGAGGCAACGAGCATCGTCTGGGGCATGCCCGGCTCGGCCGCCCATGCGGGCGTCTGCTCCGCGGTGCTCCCGCTCGACGACATTGCACCCAAGCTCATGCGAATTTTTGCGGGAGAGCGGACGTGAGCCCCCTCGACTACGATTTCCTTTGCAAATTGCTCAAGGACCAGTCGGGCCTCGCGCTCGCCGGCGACAAGCAATATCTGGTCGAAAGCCGGCTGCTGCCGCTCGCCCGCAAGGCGGGGCTGGCAAGCGTGACCGAACTGGTAGCGAAGGTGCGGGACGGCGGCGACCGGCTCGCGGTCGAAGTCGTCCACGCGATGACGACCAACGAGTCGTTCTTCTTCCGCGACAAGATTCCGTTCGATCATTTCTGCGACACCATCATGCCGGCGCTGCTCGCCGCGCGCGCGGGCGAGCGGCGCATCCGCATCTGGTGCGCCGCGGCCGCGACCGGGCAGGAGCCCTATTCGCTCGCCATTTGCCTCAGGGAAATGAAGGAGAAAATCGCCGGCTGGCGCATCGATATTCTCGGCACGGATCTGTCGACCCCCGTGCTGGAAAAGGCGAAGGCCGGCCTCTACACCCAGTTCGAGGTGCAGCGCGGCCTGCCGATCCAGATGCTGGTGAAGTATTTCGCGCAGGTCGGCGAGATGTGGCAGATCGCAGCCGACATCCGCGCCATGGTGCAGTTTCGCCCGCTCAATTTGCTCAACGATTTTTCCCATCTCGGTTCGTTCGACCTAGTGTTCTGCCGCAACGTGCTGATCTATTTCGACCAGGACACCAAGGTCGATGTGTTCAGCCGCATCGCGCGCATCACCGCGCCGGATGGGTATCTCGTGCTCGGCGCGGCCGAGACCGTGGTGGGGCTCACCGACGCGTTCAAGCCGGTGCCCGAACGCCGCGGGCTTTATGCGCCGGCGCCCCGGGCGATCGCACCGGGGCTCGCCGCGCGGGTCGCCGCCATGGCCCCGCGCGTCGCCACGCTGGTTGCGGCCAAGTAGCTGACGCTGCCGACCCCATTGATTCTCGGGCAGTTCAATTCCGGGCGCATCTTTTGACCCTTGACGAAAGTACGGCTAAGCCGTACTTCCATGAACGACGGCGCGTTCCAATGGGATGATGCCAAGGCCGCTGCGAATTACGCCAAGCACGGCGTCACGTTCGAGGCGGCGCGCGAAGTGTTCAAGGACCCGTTCGCTCTTGACTGGCTTGAGGAGGAAGCGGGCGAGCAGCGCTTCGCAACGCTCGGCATGGTCGAAGGCCACTTGTTATTTGTCGCCTATGCCATGCGAGGTGACGTGATCCGGATCATCTCGGCGCGATTGCCCGAACCTTTTGAACGACGGAAGTACCATGAAGAAAACACGCCATGACTGGAGCCGCGCGGATGCGATGACCGAACAGCAAATCCACGCGGCAGCGCTGTCGGATCCCGATGCGCAGCCCCTCACGCCGCAGCGCTTGAATGCAATGCGCCGAACCCCGCAGGTAAAGGTTATTCGCCGAGCGCTCGGACTGTCGCAAGGAGAATTTGCGGCGCGGTTCCACATTCCGCTCGGAACCCTTCGCGATTGGGAACAAGGCCGCAAGGAGCCCGATACTGCAGCCCGCGCCTATCTTCGAGTGATCGGGCACAATCCCTCGGCGGTAACTGACGCGCTTCGTCCTAGGTCCCGCGATGCGCCTCGATGAGGCTATGGAGATTGTGCGGGATAGGCTCCAAAACAAAACCCCGCCTCGCGGCGGGGTTCGGTAGCCCAGCAACTGCGGCGGCTCAGGCCGGGATGCGCGCCTCTTCCTCGGTCGGCTCGCGCAGGACGTAGCCGCGACCCCACACCGTCTCGATGTAGTTCTTGCCGTTCGAGGCGTTGGCGAGCTTCTTGCGCAGCTTGCAAATGAACACGTCGATGATCTTGAGCTCCGGCTCGTCCATCCCGCCGTAGAGGTGGTTGAGGAACATCTCCTTGGTCAGCGTGGTGCCCTTGCGCAGGCTCAACAGCTCGAGCATCTGATATTCCTTGCCGGTCAGATGCACGCGCTGGCCGCTGACCTCGACGGTCTTGGTGTCGAGGTTGACGACGAGGTCGCCGGTCTGGATCACCGACTGGGCATGGCCCTTGGAGCGCCGCACGATCGCGTGGATGCGCGCCACGAGCTCGTCCTTGTGGAACGGCTTGGTCATGTAGTCGTCGGCGCCGAAGCCGAGGCCCTTGACCTTGTCCTCGATGCCGGCGAGGCCGGAAAGGATGAGGATCGGGGTCTTGACCTTGGACACCCGCAGCGACCGGAGCACCTCGAAGCCCGACATGTCGGGCAGGTTCAGGTCGAGCAGGATGATGTCGTAGTCGTAGAGCTTGCCGAGGTCGACGCCCTCTTCGCCGAGATCCGTGGTGTAAACGTTGAAGCTCTCGGATTTGAGCATCAATTCGATGGATTGCGCCGTGGCGCTGTCGTCCTCGATCAATAAGACGCGCATGCCAGTCCCCTTCCTCGCCGCTTTGGGGGCTCAGGTCGGCACGCCGTAGCGGCGGCCCCGGTTAACGCCTTGGGCACTTTGATTCGGCACGCTACCGGCCAATGGTTAACAAAACCTGATTCGTATGCGCAAGCATTCTCTGGGCGATCCGATACGAATCGCCGTAAAATGTTGTGCGCGATCGAGTTTTTCGCCACGTTCCGGTTCATGCGTCACGTTAAGAATCGGCCGGAGCCGATTCTCAAGCCCGCGCCCTTCGAGTGCTACCTAGGCGCGGACCGTGTTTCCCCCAAGGACTGCGCATCAATGATTAATGAAGCGGGTAAATGTCGGGTTAAGGGCAAACGCTCCGGTAATAATTCAGGCGCGGGCTTGCGGACATGAAGGCGCTGGCCGAGCAGATCTCCGAGCTCGACGGGATCGAAGTCTACGGCCGCGTGGTAGGCGTGCGCGGGCTGATGGTGGAGGTGGCGGGCCCGATCCACGCCATGTCGCTTGGCGCGCGGGTGCTCATCGAGACCGGGGCAGGTCCCGTTATCCCCTGTGAGGTCGTCGGCTTCACCGGGGCGAACGCGCTCTTGATGCCGTTCGCGGCGCTCGAAGGCGTGCGGCGCGGCTGCCGCGCGCTCGTCACCTCGGTGCCCGCCGCGGTGCGCCCTTCGGGAGGTTGGCTCGGCCGCGTCGTCAATGCGATGGGCGAGCCGATCGACGGCAAGGGTCCGCTCCCCGCGGGCCCGTCGCCGTCGCCGTTCCGCAACGCACCGCCGCCCGCCCATGCGCGCCGCCGGGTGGGCGCGCCGCTCGATCTCGGCGTGCGCGCGCTCAATACGTTCATCACCTGCTGCCGCGGCCAGCGCATGGGCATTTTTGCGGGCTCGGGCGTCGGCAAGTCGGTGCTGCTTTCGATGCTGGCGCGCAACGTCGTGGCCGACGTGTCGGTGATCGGGCTTGTCGGCGAGCGCGGACGCGAGGTGCAGGAGTTCCTGCAGGACGACCTCGGCCCGGCCGGTCTCGCGCGCTCGGTGGTCGTTGTCTCGACCTCCGACGAGCCCGCGCTGATGCGCCGGCAGGCCGCGTATCTGACCCTCGCCATCGCGGAATATTTCCGTGACGAGGGCAAGGACGTGCTGGTGCTGATGGATTCGGTCACGCGCTTTGCCATGGCGCAGCGCGAGATCGGCCTTTCCGCCGGCGAGCCGCCCACCGCCAAGGGCTACACGCCGACGGTCTTCACCGAGCTGCCGCGCCTGTTGGAGCGCGCCGGGCCGGGTACGCAGCAAGGCACGATCACCGGCATGTTCACGGTGCTGGTCGAGGGCGACGATCATAACGAGCCGGTCGCCGATGCCGTGCGCAGCACGCTCGACGGGCACATCGTGATGGAGCGCGCCATCGCCGAGCGCGGCCGCTATCCGGCCATCAACATCCTCAAGTCGGTCTCGCGCACCATGCCGCGCGCGGCCGATCCGGCCCATTTGGCCGCCGTCAATCGTGCGCGCCGCGTGATGGCAACCTACGCCGACATGGAGGAGCTGATCCGGCTGGGGGCCTATCGGACCGGCTCGAGCACGGAGGTCGACGAAGCGATGCGGCTGCATGAGCCGCTCGAGCAGTTCCTGGCTCAGGGCAAGGACGAGGCGACCGCATTGGCGCAGGGATATGCCTGGCTGGAACAAATCCTAGGGTCCGTGGAAACCGAAAACTAACGGTGTCATGGCAGGATGGTGATGGTGCGCGACGGTGTAATGTTACCAACGTCGTTTCGGGTAGGGCGAAGCACCAGGCCATCGAGGCTTCGGGGAGTACGAGTCGATGAAGTCGCGTGAGACGCTCATCCGCCTGAAGAAATTTCAGGTCGATGAGAAACGCCGCAAGGTCATGCAGATCGAAGGCATGATCGCCGAGTTCGATCGCATGGCCGCGGATCTCGACCGAGAGATCCTCGCCGAGCAAGAGCGCGCTGGCATCCACGATCCGGCGCATTTCGCCTATCCGACCTACGCCAAGGCCGCGCTGAACCGGCGCGACAATCTCAAGCGGTCGGCCGACGATCTCAAGAGCCAGCTCGAGGATGCCCGAGCAGCGCTCGCCGAGGCGTTCGAGGAACTCAAGAAGGTCGAGCTGCTCGATGAGCGCGATCAGATGCGCGAGCGCGCCGGCGAACAGATGCGCGAGCAGGCGGAACTCGATCGCATCGGCCTGATGCGCCACCGCGACGGTGTCGGCGTCTGACCTTCTCTCACATCAGTCTTTCTCCCGGCGGACTCGACGCGGGCCGCCTCGCCCGGCGATAATGCATCCCAGAGGTTTGATAGGCGGCCGCCGGCCCTAAACCGGCGCCGGCTGGGGGGGCATGATGGCGGGGGCTCAATCCGAGGTCGTCACGCCGGAAGATTTGGCTGAGCTCGTTGCCGCCGTTGCCAAGGGCGACGATGCGGCGTTCGACCGCCTCTACGTCGCGACTCGCGCGAAACTCTACGGCGTCGTGCTGCGTATCTTGCGACGGAGCGATCTCGCCGACGAGGTGATGCAGGACGCGTATCTGCGCGTCTGGCGCAGCGCCGGCGAGTTCGATCCGAGCCGGGCGACTCCGATCACCTGGATGGTCGCGATCGCGCGCAACCGGGCGCTCGACGTGGTCCGGAAAAAGGGCGAAGCCGCCATCGAGGAGGAGCCGCAGGCGATGGAAGCGGCGTCGGAGGAACCGACCCCGCTCGCTCGGCACGAGATGACGGATCAGCTGCGCCGCTTGCTCGCCTGCCTCGGCGACCTGGAAGAAGAACGCCGGCGCCTCGTGCTCCTTGCCTACTACAGCGGCTGGAGCCGTGAGCAATTGGCGGAAAAATTCGAGACACCCGTGAACACGGTGAAGACTTGGCTGCGGCGCAGCCTGCTGCAGATTCGGGAGTGCCTCGGGTCATGATCGAGAACCCGGACAAGGAAGTGCTTGCCGCCGAATACGTGCTCGGAACGCTCGCCGTCGCCGAGCGTCGACAGGCGCATCAGATGATCGCGTCCGACCCGTTGTTCGCGGCCCTGGTGGCCGATTGGGAGCGGCGGCTGGGCGAACTCAATGTGCTGGTAACGCCGGTCGAGCCGCCGCCCGCGATTCTCGACCGCATCAAGGCGCGCCATGCGAGCGGCGATGCGGTCGCCGACGCGTTGCGCGAGGAACCGCCGGTCGCGACCGAACCCGCGCCCACCATCGCCGCGCCTTCTTTCGAGTCCTTGTCCGCCGAAACCTTACCCAGCGAGCCACCGCCCGCCGAGCCGCCCGCCGAGCCGTCGGCCGTGGTGCCACCCGAGGAGATTCTGGCGGCGAGCGACGCGCCTCCGGTCGAGCCGGCGCCCACGTTGCACCCGCCGCCGCCGACGGCGCGGGAGCCGATGGCGCCGCAGCGAGAGGCCGCCTCGACGGCAGAAATCGTCTCGCTATCGCGCCGCGCCCGGCGCTGGCGCGGTACCGCGCTCGCCATCGCGGCGCTCGCCGCGGCGTTCGCAGCAATCGTGGTGCTGCGCGAAGTCGAGCCCGAGCTGATGCCGGATCCGCTCAAGCCCCGCGTGGTCGAAAAGCAAGTCGAGGTCGTCAAGACGGTCGAAGTGCCTTCGCCCAAACCGGCCCAATACGTGGCGGTGCTCCAACGCGATGCTGCCTCGCCCGCCTTTCTGCTCACCTTCGATCTCGAGAAGCGCACATTGACGGTGCGCACGGTGCGCGCCGAGCGCCAGCCCGGAAAGTCGTACGAGCTGTGGCTGGTATCCGATCGCTTTCAGTCGCCGCGCTCCCTCGGCCTGATCAGCGACGAGGCGTTCACCCAGCGTGCGCAGCTTGCGAACTACGACGCCGTGACCATCAATCGCGCCACCTACGCGGTGTCGGTCGAGCCGGAAGGCGGCTCGCCCACCGGCGCGCCAACCGGGCCGGTCCTCTACAGCGGCAAGCTCCTGCAGGTCACGCCTCCGAGCTTCGGCTCCCCCTCGCCATAAAAAAAGCGCGCCGGGCAGGGCGCGCAGAAGGTTGTCGGGGAGGTCAGATCAGCGGATGGAAGGCGTGTCGATGCGCGTGTAGCTGGCGGGGGTGCCGGCCTTGACCACGATGCTCTGGGTGCGCACGCGCGCGGTTTCGGTATCGACCGCGGTGACACGGGCGGTAATGCCGACGGCGACGACGATGATGGCGGCGACGAGCGCCACGACCACGATCTTCACGTGGGTGATGCGATCGGCGGTGGCGAGCGAGTAGTTCATGGCAATCCCCCGGTTTCGCCTATTGGTCGCCGCCGCCAGGAAAAAGGTTCAAACGCCGCATTGCCGCCTCACGCGATGCTGCCCACGGTCTTGAGCCTCGCCCGGGGGTGAATCTCCGCCTGTGACAAGACCGGCGTTTGCGCCCGGAACCGCTCGACGATCCCGCGCACGAACGGACGAATGCCCGGCGACGTCACCAGCACCGGCGCCTCGCCCTCCCGCCCGGCCTGCTCGAACCGGTCGCGCACCAGCGCGATGAACTCCGAGAGCCTGGAGGGCTGCATAGCGAGGCTGCGCTCTTCGCCCTGGCCGACGATCGATTCGGCGAACGCCTGCTCCCATTTGGCGGCGAGCGCGATCAGCGGCAGGTAGCCGGCCGGCGAGGTGTGCTGGGCACAAATCTGGCGCGCGAGCCGTGCGCGTACGTGCTCGACCAGCAGGGTGGGATTGCGCGTATAGGCGAGGGCGTCGGCGATGCCTTCGAGGATCGTGCTGAGATCGCGGATCGAGATGCGCTCGGTGAGGAGGAGCTGCAGCACGCGCTGGATGCCCGACGCGGTGATCTGCGAGGGCACGATGTCCTTGACGAGTTCGCCTTGCTCCTTGGGCAGTTCCTTCATGAGCTTCTGCACCTCGGCGTAGGAGAGAAGCTCGGACATGTTGGCCTTGAGCACTTCGGTGAGATGGGTCGAGAGCACCGTGGCGGCGTCGACCACCGTGTAGCCCTTGATCGCCGCTTCCTCCTTGAGCATGGGATCGAGCCACGTGGCCGGCAGCCCGAACGTGGGCTCGACCGTGTGCATGCCCGGCAGCGTGACCTGCCCGCCGGTCGGGTCCATCACCATGTACTGGCCCGGCCAGATTTTGCCGGTGCCGGCTTCCACCTCTTTCACCTTGATCACGTAGCTATTGGCCTCGAGCTGCACGTTGTCGAGGATGCGCACCGCCGGCATGACGAAGCCCATCTCGGCCGCGAGCGAGCGCCGCAGCGCCTTGATCTGTTCGGTCAGGCGGTCGGAGCCGTCGGGCGAATTAACGAGCGGCAGCAGCGCATAGCCGAGCTCGATCTTGAGGTCGTCGATTTTGAGCGCAGCCGCGATCGGCTCGTCGGCGGGCGCGGCCTTGACCTCCGCTTCCGCCTTGCGCGCGGCGGCGGCCGCTTCCGTGCGCGTGCGCTTCTCGATCGTATAGGCGAGCGCCGCCGCGCCGCCGCCGAGCAGCACGAACGGGATCATCGGAATGCCCGGCAATAGCGCCATCACCAGCATGGCGGCCGCCGACATGCCGAGCGCCTTGGGATAGCCCGAGAGCTGGCGCAGCAGGGCCTGGTCGGCCGCGCCGGCGACACCGGCCTTCGAGACCAGCAGGCCGGCGGCGGTCGACACGATCAATGCGGGGACCTGCGTCACCAGCCCGTCGCCCACCGTGAGCACCGTATAGGTGCGGCCGGCTTCGCTGAACGCCATGCTCTGCTGCACGATGCCGACGACCATCCCGCCGATGATGTTGATGAGAACGACGAGCAGCCCGGCGATGGCGTCGCCGCGCACGAATTTCGACGCGCCGTCCATGGCGCCGTAGAACGCGCTCTCGTCCTCGAGCTGCTTGCGACGCCGGCGCGCCTCTTTCTCGTCGATCAGCCCGGCCGAGAAGTCGGCGTCGATGGCCATCTGCTTGCCCGGCATGGCGTCGAGGTTGAACCGCGCCGCCACCTCGGCGATCCGCCCCGAGCCCTTGGTGATCACCACGAAGTTCACGATCGCCAAGATGGTAAACACGATGATGCCGATCACGAAGTTGCCGCCCATCACGAAATTGCCGAACGCCTGGATCACGTGGCCGGCGGCGGCGGTGCCTTCGTGGCCGTGCGCGAGAATGAGGCGGGTCGAGGCGAGGTTGAGCGCGAGCCGCAGCATCGTCGAGATCAGCAGCACCGTCGGAAACGCCGAGAACTCGAGCGGTGCGTGGATGAACAAGGCCGTCATCAGGATGAGCACCGAGAGAATGATCGAGACGGCGAGGAAAAGGTCGAGCAGGACCGGCGGCAGCGGCAGGATGAGCACCACCAGGATGGTCATCACCCCGACGGCGAGCGCGATGTCGCCGCGCTTGAGCAGATCCGCGAGGTCGCCGAGGCGCAGGCGCCCGAGTGCGAGCATCCCGCCTTGTCCGGCCGTCACGTCGCTCATGTCGGCGCGTCCTCGCACTCGCCGTCATCCTGAGGAGACCGGTCGCGTAAGCGAGCGGTCGTCTCGAAGGATGGCCACAAGCACCGAGCTTGTTTCCATCCTTCGAGGCGGCCGCGCGCAAGTACGCGCGGCCTCCTCAGGATGACGGCGGAGTTTGTTTCTGTCGCTGTCATGACCGCGTTAGCCCGCCTCACGCCACGTTGCGCACTTCGCCGCCGCCGGGCGGCGGAATCGGCACGCCGTCGGCGGAGTATTCGTTGAGCTTGTTGCGCAAGGTGCGGATCGAGATGCCCAGGATGTTGGCCGCGTGGGTCCGGTTGCCGAGACAATGCCGCAGCGTCTCGAGGATGAGGTCGCGCTCGACGGCGGCGACGGTGCGTCCGACCAGCGCGCGCGTGACCTGTTCGGCCGCGAAGGCGGCATGGGCGACGGCAGGCGAGACGTGGCGCGGATCGTCGAGGCGTCCGCCGTCGGGCGCGAGGATCACCTCGGCCCCGATCTCGGGTCCGTTCGCCAGCAGCACGGCGCGATGAATCGTGTTCTCGAGTTCCCGCACGTTGCCCGGCCAGCGGTTGACCACCAGTTGGCGCCGCGCTTCGGCCGAAAGCGGCCGCAGCGGCATGCCGTTGCCCTGGGAATAGATCCGCGCGAAATGCTGCGCGAGTTCCAGCACGTCTGCGGGCCGCTCGCGCAGCGGCGGGATCTTCAGGTTCACCACGTTGAGACGGTAAAGCAGGTCGTCGCGGAAACGACCCTCGCGCACGGCGTCGGTGAGATTGCGGTTCGACGTGGCGATGATGCGGATATCGACCGGCACCGGCCGATTGCCGCCGACGCGATCGATCACCCGTTCCTGGATGGCGCGCAGGAGCTTTGCCTGCAGGCGCACGTCCATCTCGGAAATCTCGTCGAGCAGGAGCGTGCCGCCGCTCGCCTCTTCGAACTTGCCGACGCGCCGCGCCACGGCGCCGGTGAAGGCGCCCTTCTCGTGGCCGAAGAGTTCCGATTCCAGAAGGCTTTCCGGGATCGCTGCGCAGTTGACGCAGATGAACGCCGCGCGTCCGCGGTTCGAGCGCGCGTGCACGTAACGCGCCAGCACCTCTTTGCCGGTGCCCGATTCGCCGGTGATGAGGACCGAGGCGTCGCTGGGCGCGATCTGCTGGGCGAGCTTGACCACGTGCGCCATTGCCTCGTCGCGATAGACGAGTTCGCGGTGATCGTCGGCGACCGCGGCGAGCACCGCCGCGATCAGCTCGGGATCGGGCGGCAGCGGGATGTATTCCTTGGCCCCGGCATGGATCGCCGCGACCGCGGCGCGTGCATCGGTGCCGGTTCCGCAGGCCACGATCGGCGCGTGGATGTGTTCGTTTTCCAACCGCGTGACGAGGTCGCGGATGGCAATGCCCACATCGACCATCAGGAGGTCGGCGCCGCGGCCCGAGCGCAGCACGCGCAGCGCCTGTTCGATGTCCTCGGCGTGGGTGACGGTCGCGCCCTTCTCCATCGCGAGCTTGGTCGCGAGCGTAAGCTGGCCTTCGAGGGTGCCGACGATCAGGAGACGCATGGTTGGCTCCTTCTATTCGCGCTCATCTTTCCGCCTTGATGATTTCCGTCATGGTGACGCCGAGCTTGTCCTCCACCAGGACCACTTCGCCGCGCGCCACCAGGCGGTTGTTCACGTAGATGTCGATCGCTTCGCCGACCTTGCGGTCGAGTTCGAGCACGGTGCCGGGGGCGAGCTTGAGCAGATCGGCGACGTCCATGCGCGAGCGTCCGAGCACGGCCGAGACTTGCACCGGCACGTCGAACACCGCTTCGAGGTCGGCCGCCGTTTTGTTGACGGTTTCGAGATCGGCCCCCGCCGACAAGTCGGGCTGCACGCGCACGCCGGTGTCGCTGTTCTCGAGATCGGGGAGCGGCATCTTGGGTTCGTTGTCCGCCATCGTTGTCACCTTGCGTCTATCCTTCGAACGCCGCGCGGCGTGCGGCTGCGTAACGGTTGACCGCTTCCATGATCGCGGCCTCGGTCAGGGCGCGCTCGCGCACGACGCCGCCGTCGGCCCATTCGACGCGGCAATCGCCGGGCGCAATGTCCGGTTCGGCCAGCACCACCAGTCGGCCCTCGAAGCCGTGGGTGCGGGCCGTCGCTTCGAGTTGCTCGCGCGCCTGCGCATGAAGCGCGTCGCTTACGCGCACGACCACGTGCGGCGCCGCCACCAGATGGGCGAAGCAGCTGCGCGCCAGCGCAGCGATTTCCGCGAACGGCTCACGCGCGATCAGCTCGGGGGCGAGCTTGCGTGCCACCGCCACCGCGACCTCGACCGCCTCGACTTCGAGCCGCGCTTCGATCGCGGCGAGCCTGTCCGCCAGGTCCTCGATCGCCCCGGCGACGCGTTCGAGGGCCGCCGCGGTTCGCCGCTCGGCCTCGGCAACGGCAACTGCGGCGCCGTCGCGGTAGGCTGCCGCGCGCGCTTCTGCGAGCGCTGCTTCGTGCGCCGACGTGGTGATCGTGCGCCGCGCCGGGTCGGAGCCGGCGGCGAAGTCCACGTCGAACAAGAATTTCGCGCGCGCGCTCAATAGACCAGCTCCTCGTCGCCGCGATTTTTCGAGATCATGATCTCGCCCTTGGCGGCGAGGTCCTTGGCGAGGTTGACGAGCAGCGCCTGCGCCTCGTCGACGTCGCGCAGCCGCACCGGCCCGATCGCCTTCATCTCGTCGACCAGCATCTTGGCGGCGCGCGTCGACATGTTGCTCAGGAAGAACTGACGCACCGAGTCGGTCGCGCCCTTGAGCGCGACGCCGAGCTTGTCCTTGTCGACGTGGCGCATCAGCGTCTGCGCCGACCCGGTGTCGAGCTTGATCAGGTCGTCGAAGGTGAACATCAGCTGCTTGATGCGCTCGGCGCTCTCGCGGTTCTGCTCTTCGAGCGTGGTGAGGAAGCGGGTCTCGGTCTGGCGGTCGAAATTGTTGAAAATTTCCGCCATCACCTCGTGGGCGTCGCGCCGGCGCGTCTGCGACAGGTTCGACATGAACTCGGTGCGCAGCGTGTTTTCGACGCGCTCGAGCACGTCCTTTTGCACCGCCTCCATGCGCAGCATGCGCATGACGACGTCGAGGGCCGTCTCCTCCGGCAGGATGGCGAGCACGCGCGCGGCGTGCTCGGGCTTGAGCTTCGAGAGCACGACCGCGACCGTCTGCGGGTATTCGTTCTTGAGATAATTCGCGAGCACCTGTTCCTGGACGTTGGAAAGCTTCTCCCACATGTTGCGTCCAGCCGGCCCGCGGATTTCCTCCATGATGTTGCTGACCCGGTCGGGCGGCAGGTATTGCTGGAGCAGCCGCTCGGTCGCGTCGTAATTTCCCAGCAGCGCGCCCGAGGCGGAGAGGCGGCTGACGAACTCGAGCAGCAGGCCCTCGACCGCTTCGGATTCCACCGTGCCGAGGCTCGACATGGTGACCGAAAGCGTGCGCAGCTCGTCGTCGTCGAGCAGCTTCCACACTTTCTCGCCGTGCGTATCGCCCAACGCCAGCATCAGCACGGCCGCGCGTTCCGGCCCGCTCAGCGTGCGGGTATTGCCGACGACGGGCTGACGCCCGGCCAGGCTCGCCACCAGATCGGCGATTTCGCTTTGGGCTTGTTTGGTGGCGGCCATGGCGCGGTGTTCTAGAGCGGGCTCTCGTGCAGCCACTGGCGGATGATCGCCACGGCCTCATGGGGATTCTTCTGCGCAAGTTCGCCGACCTTCGTGATCGACTGCGCGTGCACTTGGCCCTGCACTTGCGCGATGTCGATCATCTTGGAGGTGTGGTTGGCGATGGTCGGCATGCCGTCCGCAAGCGCGGGCGCGTTGCCGGCGGCGGCGGGAACGAGTGCGGGCGCCGCCGTTTGCGCCACGCCCTGCTCGTCGGGAGCGAGGATGCGGCGCACCAGCGGCCGCACGACGACGAGGACGACGACGAGGCCGAGCAGCCCCATGACCGCCCATTCGATCGAGCGCAGAATGTCGTCCTTCGTGAACTGGAGGTATGAGGCCCAGCCGGTCGGTTCCGAGATCGGCGTCATCGGCGCTTCGGCGAAGCGCAGATTGACCACCTCGACCTGATCGCCGCGCTTCTGGTCGAACCCGATCGCGGAGCGCACCAGCGCTCCGATGCGCTGGATCTCGTCGGCGGTGCGCGGCTGGTAGGCGACCTCGCCGTTTTCGCCTTTCGCGTAGGTGCCGTCGACCAGCACGGCGACCGAAACCCGCTTGATGCGCGCGCCTTCGATCACCTCGGTCTTGGTGGTGCGGGAGATCTCGTAGTTCGCGATTTCCTCGGTCTTTTTGCTCTGGTCACGCTGCACAGGCTGGCCTTCCGGGGCCGGCGCGGGCGGGCGCTGGGCGCCGGGAAGCTCGTTGCCGACCGTCACTTGCCCGTCGCGACCGTCGCTCGTCGTGCTTTGCTCCTCGCGGGTCTGGCTCGAGCGGAGCACGCGGCCCTCGGGGTCGAACTGGTCGGAGGTCTGCGTGATCTTGTTGAAGTCGAAATCGGCCGTGAGCTGCACGCGCGCGCGGCCCGGGCCGACGACGGAAGAAACGATCGACTCGACTTCCTGCCGCAGCCGGCGCTCGTAGGCCGCCTGGCGCTCTTCCGCATGGGCGCCCGGGTCGTTGTCGTCACCGTTAGCGGCGCCGTCGGCGAGCAGCCGGCCTGCTTCGTCGACCACCGAGACGCGCTCGGGCTTGAGGCCGTTGACCGCGCTCGCCACCAAATGCCGGATCGCCCGCACCTGCTGGCTCTCGAGCGTTCCGCGTACCTTGAGCACGATCGAGGCGGAAGGCTCGACCTTGTCGCGCGAGAACAGCGGCCGTTCCGGCAGCACCAGGTGGACGCGGGCGGCCTGCACCCGATCGATCGATCGGATGGTGCGCGCCAGTTCGCCCTCCATGGCGCGCAGGTGGTTGATGTTCTGCACGAAACTGGTGGCGCCGAGCGCGTCGGACTTGTCGAAGATTTCGTAGCCGATGCTGCCGCCCTTCGGCAGCCCGCCTTCGGCGAGCCGCATGCGGACCCGCGCGACCTGATCGCGTGCCACCATAATGATGGCCCCGTCATTCTTGAGCTCGTAGGCGATGCCCTGGCGCTCGAGGTCCTTCACGATGGCGGTGGAGTCCTCGACCGTCAGATCGGTGAACAGCGGCGTCATCTGCGGCGAGGTCACCCGCAGGATAAGGAAGCCGAACACGCCAAGGAGCGTCACGGTCACGGCCGCCATGGCGCCAAGCCGCGCTGCTCCCAGCGACCTCAAGAACGCGACCAGTCCTTGCACCGGAGTCCCCCCGAGCGAGGCGCGCAGGCGCCTGCTGGGCAAAATTTGCCCGGTGCATGGTTTCCATTCGGTTAACGAACGGGGCGAATGGCGAATAGCGAATGGTGCAGAGGGCGCCGCGGGGCGCCCACCATTCGCTACTCGCTATTCGCGGGCGCCGAAGGCGCTTATTGCCGATATTGCTGGATGCGCGTGGTGCGCAGGCCGGCAAGGCCGTGGCGATCGATGGAATATTGCCAGGCGAGGAACTCTTCGACCGTCAAGGTGTAGCGGCTGCAGGCTTCCTCGAGCGAGAGAAGTCCGCCCCGCACGGCGGCGACGACCTCGGCTTTGCGGCGGATGACCCAGCGTTTGGTGCCGGGCGCCGGTAGGTCCGCGATGGTGAGCGGACTTCCGTCCGGCCCAATCACATACTTGGCCCGCGGACGATGGGGCTCGCTCATATGAACGCTCACAACTCAACGGTTACTCGATCACACGATAAGCGCTGGCGCTTAAAATTTGGCTAAGCGGCGGCGGTAAAAAGAAAGGATGACTAGTGGCCCGATTCCGAAGTTCGCCTTACCTTGCCGCACGCTCCGGAGCGAACTTCGGAATCGAAGGACACTAGCAACTCTATGATTCTAGTGCCGCTTTGAACCCGAAGTTCGCAATCCGACTCGCGGGAATTGGGGTGCGAACTTCGGGTTCGCGGCACTAGCGAAACGGACCGATTACACCCGTATATCGATGCCGCTGCCGAGCCCCATCGGCGGGCCGTAGCGACGCACAGCCGCGTCGATCGGTGCAAGATCGCTCTCTGCCGGGGCGGGCGCCGCCGGCGGCGGGAGCGGCGCGGGCGTCCCCTGATCGCGGCCGGCAAACGACTGGTGGCGCAAAGAAAACTGCAAAGCGCCGTCGTCGGTCGTGAGCCCGGCCGAGTGCAGTGCGCGTTCGAGCGCGGGCGCGTCGCGCCGCAGCAGGTCGAGGGTATCGGCACGGTCGACCACGAGATGCGAGGTGGCGCGGCCGCTGCTGTCGACACTGAGCTGCACCTCGATCCGGCCGAGGTCGGGCGGGTCTAACCGGATCTCGAAATGCTTTTCGCCGGCTTCCACCCGCGCGGCGATTGCGATCGGGATGCCGGCAAGCGACACGGCGCCGGTGGTGAGCGCCGCATGCGGTGGGACCCCCAAGACGACAGGCGCCGACTGCAGCGGCGCAGGAACGGCAGCGTTGAAAGTCGGCTGGATCGCGCCCGGCTGATCGTTGCCGACTCTCGCCGCGGCGTCAGTGCCTCCGGCGGAAGCAAGCAAAGTGTCCGGGCTCGCGTCCGACGTGCTCTCGTCCGTTGCGCGAATCGACGCTGCGAACCGCGCGGCGACCTCGGCCGGCAGCGCGACGAACGCGGGATCTGATTCGCGTGCCGCTCCCGGATTCGCGGGAGTTTGCTCGCTCGCCGAATCCGCCGATGCCGTGCTTGTCCCTAATAGAAGAGGATTGAGCGGGGCGGCGCCGGCTAACGGGGACGGATTGCCGGGGTTCGCGGGGGGAGCGGTGAGAGGCGTGAGCGACGGATTCGATTTCGGATCGTGATTCGGCGCGCCGCTGGCGCCGGCCATCGCGGTCAGCGCCGGTGCCATCGCGTTTTGAAATTCCGCTGCCGGCGCCGAGCCGACCACCGAATCTTGGGCTGCGGCGGCGACCGGCGGATGAGGAAATGCGGTCCCATCCGGCTGCTGTGAGGTGGCCGCGAGGGCCGACGGCGTATCGAGACTCGCCGAGGACGTAGGCGCGCTTGGCGTTCCACTGACGGGCGCGGGTATCGGCAACGTCGCCGGCGCTGATCCGGCAAGTGCCTTCGGCGTGACGGCCGACGGTGCGGGCGCCGGCGCCGCAACAATTGTTTGGATGCCGGGCACCATCGCCGCGAGCCCCGCGGCAACCGGGCTCGACGGCGTGCTCGCGCCGTTGGGGTCGCTCGATTTGCCGGGCGAGTCGGCGTTCACGGGTGCGAGCGGATCGACAGATCCGCCCTGCGCGTCGCTTGAAGCTGGCTGATTCGGATCAGGGGCGATCGCCATCGAAGCAACCGGCAGCGGCAACATTGCTAGGCCGGTGACGATTGTTGGATCGCCGCCGCTGCCGCTGGTGCCGGAATTGTCGGTCGTAGTGTTGCCGTTGTCCTTCGTGTTCTTGCCGTTGCCCGCGTCCTTGCCGCTGCTCGCCTTCGGGCCGGCAGAGCTGAACGGAGCGGCGCTGCTGCCGGCCATGGCCGTGCCGGAGACAGCACCGGGCGGGGCTGGGTTCGAAGCGTCCTGCGGGCCAGGAGGGGGCGCCGAGGAAGGGCCGGCCCCCGGCGCCTGCGGCGCCGGTGCGGCCTGCGCAGTGAGCAGGTCGGCGAATGCGCCGGACGGCCCGGCGGGCGGGGCCGCGTCGGACCGGCTTGGCAGCGGCAGGGGAGGCGCGATGGCGCTTGTGTCGGCGGCGACGCTGGCCACGGCAGGCCTTTCGGGGTGCGCACCAGGGCAGTTTCGGGTCCCGATCTGCAAGCAGCGGGCCATCGCGTCCGGCCAAAAAAGATGAATGAAATCGGTATGTTAGTCCCGAGGGCAGCGCGCCGTGCCGCTCCCGCCCGGCAGCCTTTGCGAGGGGCCGGCAGGAACTGCCGGGGCGCGCGCACGTTGCGCCCGGCGACCCGCGCCCTATTATATAAAGTGATGTTCAACAGCCTCGATATCGCCGGCCGGCCGCAGGATACGCGGGTCGTCGTCGCCATGTCGGGCGGCGTCGATTCGTCCGTCACCGCGGCGCTCCTCAAGGACGAAGGCTACGACGTCGTCGGCGTGACCTTGCAGCTTTACGATCACGGCGCGGCGACCCACCGCAGGGGTGCGTGCTGCGCCGGCCAGGATATTTACGACGCGCGCATGGTCGCCGACCGCATCGGCATTCCGCATTACGTGCTCGACTACGAGACCCGGTTCAAGGAAGCGGTGATCGATCGCTTTGCCGAGAGTTACGTGGCCGGCGAGACGCCGGTGCCGTGCGTCGACTGCAACCAGGCGATCAAGTTCCACGACCTGTTGGCGACCGCGCGCGAACTTGACGCGCGCGTGCTCGCGACCGGGCATTACGTTGCCTCGCGCGCGTTATCCGACGGCTCGCGCGCGCTTTACCGGGCGCGCGACGCGGATCGCGACCAGAGCTATTTCCTCTTCGCCACCACGCGCGCGCAGCTCGCGAGCGCACGCTTTCCTCTCGGGGACATGACGAAAGGGGAGACCCGCGCGCTCGCGCGCCGCTTCGATTTGCCGGTCGCCGAGAAGCACGACAGCCAGGACATCTGTTTCGTTCCGTCCGGACGCTACACCGACGTGATCGAGCGCCTGCGGCCCGGCGCCGCCGCCCCGGGCGACATCGTCGATCTCGACGGGCGGGTGCTCGGTCGCCACGAGGGCATCATCCATTTCACCGTCGGGCAGCGGCGCGGGCTCGGCATCGCGGCGGGCATGCCGCTTTACGTGGTGCGCCTCGAGGCGGCGACGCGCCAGGTGGTTGTCGGCCCGCGCGAGGCGCTGACGACGCGCCGGATGGCGCTGCGCGACGTCAACTGGATCGGCGAGGGAACGATCGAGGACGCGCTGGCGCAGGGTCGCCGCGAGGTGTTCGTGAAGGTGCGTTCGACCCGTCCGCCGCAACCGGCCTGGCTGCGCGGCGACGGCGAGGGCATCGAGGTCGATCTGGTAGACGGCGAAGACGGCGTGTCACCCGGCCAGGCGTGCGTGTTCTACGACGCGCCCGACGGGCAGGCGCGCGTGCTCGGCGGCGGCTTCATTAAGCGCGCGGCGTCGGCGGTCGAGGCGGCGCGGTCCGGTGACGCGGTGTCGGCGCGCACGCTCGCTGCAGCGCGCGGCTGAATGTTTGATCCGGTTGGGGCGATGGGGGACGGCTTAGACAATCACACGATTGCCAAGGCGTACGCGCGCTGGGCGCCGGTTTACGACCTCGTGTTCGGCGCCGTGTTCGAGCGCGGCCGCATGGCGGCGATCACGGCGGCGGAAGCGGTGGGCGGGCGCATCCTCGAGGTGGGCGTCGGCACCGGCATTTCGCTCCCCGACTATCGCCGCAGCAACCGCCTGATCGGCGTCGATCTTTCCGAGCCCATGCTGCGCAAGGCCCAGGAGCGCGTGGTCAACGGCGCGCTCGCCAACGTCGACGGCATCGCCGTGATGGACGCCCAGCGCCTCGGGTTCCGCGACGCTTCGTTCGACGTGTTGGTCGCACAATACGTGATCACGGTGGTGCCCGACCCGGAGGCGACGCTCGACGAGTTCGCCCGCGTGGTGCGGCCGGGCGGCGAGATCATCCTCGTCAATCACATCGGCGCCGAGGCCGGCCTGCGCCGCGCGTTCGAGCAGTGGTTCGCCCCGGTTGCGCGCCGGCTCGGCTGGCGTCCCGAGTTTCCCTGGGCGCGCATTTCGCGCTGGGCCGAGCGCAGCGGCGGCGTCGATCTGATCGAGCGCCGCCCGATGCCGCCGCTCGGGCATTTTTCTTTGGTGCGGTTTCGCAAGCAGAACGGCGAACAGCAGGCGCTGCGCCGCGAAGCCCACGGCGGCCGCGGGTAGCGCCCGCACTATTTGACGCCGCAGATGCTGGGCGCCGTCAGGGCAACCCCGATATTTATTCATTTAGAATGGAAGGCCCATTCGATATGCTTTAATGCACGCCGGCGCATTTCTCGTTGAGAGCAGTCCACACGTCCGGTTGCGCCTTCTTCTTGATCGTCGTGCCAAAGAAATTCATTTGCTGTTTTCCGCCCGGTCCATAAGAGAGCGTGGCGGATTCTGCGTACCAGCTTCCGTCCGGATTTTGCTTGAAATCCGTGCAGCGAATGGCGTCTTTGAGCGCGACGTCGGCCGCCTGCACCTGCGCGGCTCCCGCGACAATCAACAAAAGTGCAACCGTGCATCGGCTGATCACGGGAATACTTACGTACATATGATGGAAATCCCTTCGCACCACAGCCCTAACGCCGCAAGGGCGACGGCGTTCCTGCGGCATAATGCGTCCTAGTACTCCATCGTTGGAGCGCGCGTGCTGTGCGCTGGGGAGATGGACTTTCTCGACATGAGGTCCCATGCGTATTCCCCTTTGGCTTGCCGCCTCCCTCGCGGCGATCGCCTTTGTCTCCATCACTCCCGCGTCGGCCCAGACGGGCGTCGCCCTGGTCATTGGAAACGGTGCGTATCAGGGCGCGCCGGCGCTCAACACGACGGCGGCGGACGCCGACCTCGTCGGCACGACCCTGCAGGGTGCGCGCTACGACGTGATCGAACTCCATGATGTCACCAAAGCCACCATTGGCCCGGCCGTCCGCACCTTCCTCGACAAGATGACGGCGGCGGGCCCCAATGCGGTCGCGTTTATCTATTTCGCCGGCTACGGCATTCAGGCGAATGGCGGCGATGACCTCGTCCCGGCCGATGCGAACATCGCGACCGCCGACGCGGTTGCCGCTGAGACGCTGCCGCTTGCGGCGGTGTTCGATGCCCTCGCCGCCGTGCCGGCGGCCGCGCGCATCGTCGTGCTCGACGCCGCGCGCGACGGCGGCTTCGGCAAGGCGGCCGGACAACCGGTGCCGCCCGGGCTCGCGCTGATCGGCGTGCCGCAGGGCTTCATGCTCGCCTATTCGGCGGAGCCCGGCATGGTCGCACCGGACGGCCCCGGGCCGAACAGTCCGTTCGCCGCCGCCCTGGTGACGCTCATGCGCCAGCCGGGACTTACTTTGGACCAGATATTCAAGGGCGCCCGGCTGGCGGTGAACCAGGCGACCAACGGCGGCCAGACCCCCTGGATGGTCTCGGCCCTCAACGTCGAGGTCAAGTTGTTCGAGCCCCCGCCGGCGCAGGCGGGCGGCGGCGCGCCCCAGACCTTGGCGCCGGCGCTCGGCGTTGCCGGACTTCCCGTGCCGTCGTCCACGCCGCTGAAACTCGTGAAAGCGGATTTCGCGCGGCTGTCGGCCGACGAGGCCTACCGCACCGCGATCCAGCAGGATTCGCTCAAGACTTATCAGTGGTTCGTCGAGTTGCACCCGGACTACCGGTTCGCCGGGCAAATCTGGCAGCTCATCAACGATCGGCGCGAGGCGATCCTCTGGCATCGCGCGCTCAAGCTCGGAACGCGCCGCGCGGCCTGGAACTATCTCGCGCGCTACCCGAAGGGGCAGCACGCGGGCGTGGCCGACCGCTGGCTCGCCGAGCGCGGCGACGCGTTGCCGCCGCCCGACTATGTGGCGGAGCCCGAGGATCTTCCGCCCGGCTATTGGGACGAAGCGATCGGCTTGGCCGACGTGGTGCCGGACGGCTTCCCGCGCCCGCCGTTGGTATTCGATGACCTCGCGCCGGTCTTCGTGCCGCTTCCGCCACCGCTCCCGACGCCGAATTTCAATTTCACTTTTGCCGTCCGGCAGCTGCCGCCCGTCCCGAAGCAGACCAGCACCAGCCAGGCATTGGTGACTCCGACGCCGGTTCGGCAGCAGACGCAGCCGCTTCAACCGCAACCGACGTCGGCGACTGCGTCAACCGCCAACGTGCCGCCGGCGAACGGTCAGCCGGGGAACAACCTGACGCAGCCGCCGACGGCGAAACTGCAACCGGGTCAACCGGGACAGGTGACTGTTCCCACCAACCAAACGACGAATGTGCAGCAACCGGGCGTCCAGCCCGGGCAGCCGAACATTCCGGCGAACCAGACGACGAACCTACAGCAGCCGACGACCGGTCCCGGGCAGCCGAAACAAACGACCACGAATGTGCAGCAACCGGGCATCCAGCCCGGGCAGCCGAACGTCCCGACGAACCGGACAACGAATGAGCAACCGGGGACGCAACCCGGGCAGCCGAACGTCCCGACGAACCGGACAACGAATGTGCAACCGGGGACGCAACCCGGGCAGCCGAACGTCCCGACGATTCCCGGCACGGCCAATATCCGGCCGCCGAGAGCGACAGGACAAGCCGCGTCGCCCAACGCTCCGCAAATCCCGGGCAACTCCAACCTCCAGCAACCTCGGCCCCCGGCGGGATCGGCGAATGCTCCAACGATCCCGGGCAATGCCAACGTGCAGCCGCCGCGATATGGCACCGCCACGCCGTCGAATGCGCGCGTACAGCAACCGACCAGGACGGCCGCGCCATCGAACGCTCCGATGATTCCGCGCTCGGCCAATGTGCAACCGCCGCAGCAGGGCACCCTCGGCCAGACCAAGGAGCTGACGCCGAACCTGCCGGGTTCGCGCAGGGGGACGGCGGGGCAGGCGAATGCGCCGACGATTCCGAGTACCGGCGCGCTGGGGCCGCGGCAGGCGCCGACGCGAGCGGCGAGGCCCGCGCCGGCCAACTCCGCGCCCGAGTTCAACCGGGCGGGAAAATCGTCGACGCCTACGACAGGATCGACTGGCGTTCCGACTCCATCGACAACGACGGCGCGCGAGCCAACGACGGCGCGCGAGCCAACGAGGGCGCGTGAGCCGACGGGGGCGCGTGAGACGACGCGGGCGCATGAGCCGACGACCGCGCATGAGTCGGCGCAAAGCGCGACTCGCTCAGGCCGATTGCCGCGACGGGAGGAGAACGCTGCCGTTGCGCCATCAACCACGCAACGCGAGCCCCACCGGGCGCTGCGTCAAGCGAACCGACCGGAGACGCCGGAAACGACGCGACGAACCGGCGAGCGTAGCGAGCAACTGCGCCCGTCGCGCGAAGCGAGCCCGCAACGGAACGAAGGGATGACAACCGGTGCGCGGGAAAGGATGGAACGGCCATCGCCGTCGCGCTCCACTGAGCGTGAGCCCTCGGCCGGTCGCGCGATGCGCTCCGAACCGACCCGCGAACGCGCCGCGACGTCGCACGAGCCGGTGCCGCGCGCCGAGGTACGACCGCGCGGGAACGCGGGCATGTCGGGCGGGCGTGGACAAATGAACGCCTCGCCCATGTCGCGGGGCGCGGGGCCGACGTCCTCGCGGCCCACCTCAGCGGGAAGCCGAGGGCCGACCTCAATGCACGAGGGGCCGCAGCACCCATCGGGCGGCATGCAATAACAAAGAGAGAAGAGCGGGATGGCACTCGAGTCGCCATCTCGCTCTCAGTCATCGCGCCGGACGCTCGAACGCGGTCACCGCGGCGGCTCGCCGAGCGTGACCGGAATCGCCGCGAAATAGGCGGCGAGATCGGCGATGTCCTGATCCTTCAGTGGCGCGGCCACGATCGACATCATCTCGTTCTTGCGTGCGCCGCTGCGATAATCCTGCAAGGACTTCGTGAGATAAATTTCGCTCTGTCCCGCGAGGTTGGGCGCCTCCGGGATTTTGGCCGAACCGTCCATGCCGTGGCAGGTCTGACACGCCAGCGCCTTCTGACGGCCGGCCTTCACGTCCCCGGCCGCGCAGGCAGGGGCGACTGCGACGACGAACGTGAGTAGCGCCGCCGCGCTCGCCCCGATGAGTCTCACGCAGGAGAGGCGATATGCGGGAACATTGCTCCCGCATTTCGCCGCGCTCATGCGGGCTGCCGCCCTTCTCACTTTCCGTCGTACCAGATGCGATAGAGCGCGCCGGCAAAATCGTCCGACACCAGCAGCGAGCCGTCGTGAAGCTGCGCCACATCGACCGGCCGCCCCATGTATTCGCTGTTCTCGGTCAGCCATCCTTCGGCGAACGGCTCGGCCTTTTCGGCGGTGCCGTCTTCCTTGAGGTAGGTGACCATGACGCGCGCGCCGATCGGCACCGTGCGGTTCCATGAGCCGTGCTGGGCGGAGAAGATGGCGCCTCGGTATTTCGGCGGGAACATGCGTCCCGTGTAGAACGTCATGCCGAGGTCGGCGGCGTGCGCGGCCATCTCGACCTGCGGAAACACGACGTCGGCCGGCGGCGTCTCGTTCTTGTATTCGTCGGTGCGGGTGTGGCCGCCGCCGTACCACGGGAAGCCGAAGTTCTGTCCGGCCTTCACGGCGCGGTTGATCTCGCCCGGCGGCTGATCGTCGCCCATGCCGTCCACCTGATTGTCGGTGAACCACAGGCTCTTGTCCTTGGGGTTGAAATCCATGCCTACCGAGTTGCGGATGCCGTAGGCGTAGACCTCGCGGTTCTTGCCGTCGCGATCCATGCGGACGATGCCGCCGATGCCCCATTTGCGGTAGAGCGCAGCTTTCTCCGGCGCCGGCACGTTGAACGGCTGCCCGAGCGCAATGTAAAGCTTGTTGTCGGGGCCGACGCGGCAGACGCGGGCCGTGTGGTTGTAGCTCTCCTCGTCCTTGGGAATGAGCGCGCCTTGCGGAACGATCGGGACCGCCACCACGTCCGGACTCTCGTAAAAGAACTCCGCCGCCGGATACATCAGCACCCGGTTCTGCTCGACCACGAACAGAAAGCCGTCGCGCGAGAAGCACGGGCCGTTGGGAATGACGAGATCAATGGTCGAGGCGAACGGCTTGACCTCGTCGGCCACCCCGGATTTCGTGCGGTCGGTCACCGCGTAGACGCGGTTCTTCCTTGTACCGACGAAGGTCACGACCCCTTGCGGTCCCACCGCCATGTGCCGCGCGTCCGGCACCAGCGCGTAGAGCCCGATGTGGAAGCCTTGCGGCAGCTTGATCTTCTCGAGATTGCGCTTGAGCGCGTCGGCCTTGGCGCCGCCCTGCGGGATCGTCGGGATGTTGGGCGCGGCACCGGTGGTCTTGAACTGGCCGAGCTTTTCGAGGTTGTCCGGAGCGTTCTGCGCCAACGCCGCCGTGGTGGTGAGCAACATGGCCGCAGTCACCGTCGATATCAGACGGATATGCATGCGATACCTCCCATCGTGCTGAACTTGTGCCTCCCAGCCAGTGTCGAGCTTGCCACATTCCGAGGCCGTTGCAACGGAGGCGCCCGCCGCGCGCCGGCGCGATTCGGGCTTGGAAAGTTCCGCCCGGTCTTCTAGATACAGCGTCCCGGCGGTAGCCCCGGCGGAACCGGCCTGAACGGACGGCCGGCGCAGGTCGCTGGTTTTGCGTGAAGTTGGCGGAGTAGCTCAGCTGGTTAGAGCAGCGGAATCATAATTATTATTTGGCGCTTCGCATAGCTGCGCATAGTCAAACAAATAATGGGAGTTGTGCGCATTTTTAGCCGACTTCTTGCATCATAGTCGCTCGCATGCGATACCTGCTACGCCCACTATGCGCGAGTCTATAGCGAGCCTAAGGAGGCCGACTCTCAGCGAGATCACGCTCAAAAACTTGAAGGCATCCGAGCGCGGTCAGAAGACGTACACGGACGATGCGCCAATCAATACTTCCTCGAGCATGACCCTATTCCGAAGGAATGGGACATGCCTTAGCTGGTCTTCGACCTGCCCAACCCCAAGAACCGCGCCACGGCGCGCGAGGGCTTGAGCTACAGCGCGTGCGGCGCAGACTCGGCGCCGTCGATCTCCACCTCGGTGATGAGCCGTGCGCCGCTCTGGAAGGTCACATAAGCCCATAACCAATCGAACGCGACGGCCACACGATTGCGAAAGCCGACGAGATAGGAAATGTGGACCGCCCCCCACACGAGCCACGCGATCACCCCGGTCAGCCGCACGAATCCAAAATCGGCGACCGCCGCGCTGCGGCCGATGGTGGCGAGATTGCCGGCGTGGCGATAGTGGAACGGCGGCGGCGCTGGCCGGCCGGTTATGCGCGCTTGCAGCAACTTGGCGAGGTATTTTCCCTGCTGCTTCGCCACCGGGGCGATGCCGGGCAACGGCTTGCCGGACTCGTCTTGCACATGCGCCGTGTCGCCAATGACGAACACGTCCCCATGCCCGTGCAGACTGAGATCGCCCGTCACCGCGACACGTCCCAGCCGATCGTGCGGCGCGTCGAGCCATTCCGCCGCGGGCGATGCCGCAACCCCGGCTGCCCACACGATCGTCCTGCTCCCGATCCGCTCCTCGCCCAGCTTCACGCCACCGTCGTCGCAGTGGGTGACCCGGACACCGAGCCGCACTTCGACCCCAAGCCGCTCGAGCGAGCGCTTGGCCACCGCCGAGAGGCGCTCGGGGAACGCCGACAGAAGGCGCTGTCCGGCCTCGATCAGGACGATGCGCGACATGGCAGGCTCGATTGCGCGAAAATCCATGGCTAGGACGATCTTGGCCAGCTCGGCGATGGCGCCCGCCATCTCGACGCCGGTTGGGCCGCCACCGACTACCACGAACGTCATGAGACGGCGGCGCTCCTGCGCGTCGGTCTCGCCTTCCGCCCGCTCGAGCGAAATCAGGATCTTGCGCCGCACGCGCGTCGCATCATCGATCTTCTTTAGGCCGGGCGCGACCGCGGCCCATTCCTCATGGCCGAAATAGGCGTGGCGGGCGCCGGTCGCCACGATCAGGTAGTCGTACGGCACGCGGCGATCGCGCAATATCACCTCGCGCGCGGACAGGTCGATCCCGGTGACGCTGCCGAGCATCACGTGCGCATCCCGCTGCCGCCGCAGGATGCCGCGGATCGGCGCGGCGATGTCCGCAGGCGATAGACCCGCCGTCGCCACCTGATAGAGCAGCGGTTGGAACAAGTGATAGTTGCGCTCATCGATCACGACGATCCGCGCTGGCGTGCGCGCCAGCGCCAGGGCTGCGGACAGGCCGCCAAAGCCCGCTCCGACGATGACGATGCGCGGAACGGCCCGCTTGGTTTGCGACCTCGCGCCAGGCGAGGCGTCGCAGATCTCCGGCATCGTTCGCTTCCCGGCGGCGCTTCCCGTCGCGCTGGTGTCGTCCATGGCGTTCATCTTCATAAAAGGCGCCACTCGGGCGGCGTGCAGACCGCCGCCTGCCGGTCCGATCCCGGGTCTTGCAATTGCAAATCGTCTAACCATCGCGTCCAACAACTCCAAGTCACGAGGTCTTGCTTGCGGCGTGTAGACAAATAACCGTTTGTTGATTGCACAAACGAAAAAACAGCTTGACGGCGGTTCGGCTCCCCAAAACTCGTTCAGATCGACCCTCGATTTGGTGCCGAGCTCCCCTTGCGATATAGTTCAGTCACTTTTCCGGCCGCGTCTGCACGACGCTCGGCCGTGCCAGGAGCCGCTCGGTCCAAGCATTGACCGCGGGCGGCGGGCTGATCTCCATCAGCGGCAGGAACTCGAGGAACGGCGCATAGCACACGTCGGCGAGAGTAAACTGCTCGGCTACCAAAAATTTTCTAGCGTGGAGCTGCCGGTCAAGGATCGACAAGTGCTTTTCGATCTCCACTTTGGCCGCCGACATGGCGGGCTCGTTCCAGCGCTCTTTCCGCAGGAAACGCTTGGGAAAAGTAATAACGTCGGCATGCCGGGTAAGCTGCAGGTCGCACAGCTTCATGTGCATGTCGACGAGCGCGCGTCGCCGCGCGTCGGACGGTACCAGGGCGGGGCTCGGACGCATCGCCTCGAGGTAACTGAGGATCGCGGTCGACTCGTAGAGCGTGAAGCCATCTTCCTCGAGTGTCGGCACGCGGCCGTAGGGGTTTAACGACAGAAAGGGCTGTTCGCGATGCTTGCGCGCCACCAAATCAACGACGACGAGCTCATGCGGGATCTGCTTTTCGATGAGCGTGATCAACACGCGTCGCGAATAGGTAGAGAGTGGATGATAATGCAGCTTGATCGCCATGGCGGGCGTCTCTCTCAGCGTAGGTCGTTGTTGCGGTATATCCCCGGGAAGGAGAGCAACGCGTCTCAAGCCGCTTTGAGCAACCCGCACACCTTGGGCCAGGGATCGGTCTGAAGCTCCTTGAAGGGCGCCCAGTCCGCCTCGGTCATCCGTTCGAGGATCGCCTGCCGGGTCGACGCCCGCGCGCGCATTCGCTCCCACCATGCGGCCACGCCGGGACGCTTGTCCCACATGCGCGAAAGCCGCAACAGCTCGAGCCGCAGGACGTAGGGGATCACCGCGATATCGGCGAGGGAATAGCCATCGCCTGCGAGGTACGGCCCGGCCTTCATCGCCTCGTCGATCCACGTCAGCAGCTTCTCGTGATGCTCCACCGCCTCTCCGACATAGGTGGAGTCGAGCCCGCGCGCGATGACATCGCGCTTGAACGCGGTGCGCTTCTTGCTAGGCGACTTGGCATAGGTCGCCTCGCGCGCTTCCGGGCTCAGGCGCATCAGAGCTGGGCGGAACGCCGTTGCAAAGGTCAGTATGGTGCAGGAATTATGCACATACTCATCGATCAGCTTGTTGAAATACCGGACCTTCGCGCGCGCAGGCGGGTCCGACGGCATGAGCGGGTTCTCCGCAAATTCCTCGTCGAGGTAATAAAGAATGACCGAGGATTCGATGATGGTCCGGTCGTCATGCACCAAAGTGGGGACGACCGCGTTGGCATTGAGCTTCATGTAGGCGGGGTCGAACTGGCCGCCGCGCAAATCGATGAGACGCTCCTTGCATTCCAACCCCTTCTCCACCAGCGCGATCCTGACTTTCTGGGCGCATACGGAGTTGATGCTGTGGTACAGCTCGAGCATTAGGTCGGTCCTCCCTTCGAGATTTAGTTGGCGTTGGACTTCGCCGCCGTCGCGTGCCGCAGCAGGGCGCCAATGACGAGCATTTTCGGGATCACGTCGCCGGCGAAGCGATCGAGCGCACGCGAAACGTCGGCGCGAGCGGCGGCGGTGGCGGGAGCCGGCCGATCACCCGCCGTGCGGCGGCGCGCGCCTGTGCAACTGCGTGCGTGATGAGACCGTCCAAACGGGTCGCGGCGTCGAGCGGCGCCAACAGGGTCCAGGCCAGCGCCAGGTAGGCAGGCCAATGGGCCAAATGCCGATACATGCTGGCCAGGATCGCATCGTCACGCCTTGCTCCGATGCGGTTCATCGTCACGACGAGAGCGGCCGTCGTGGGCGACAGATCCGACAGGCTCGGCAGCGGTGGCAGCCGAAGCTCGTCGGGTGGCGAAACCGGCAATTCGCCGCCGGGAGCGGTCGCGCCGTCGACATCGCCCGGAACGCCGGCGATTTTACAATCGACCACCGAGAGCGCAATCAACGCCATGGCGTTCGTGCGGTCATAGGCGGCGAGAACGGCGCGGATCTGGTCGAGGTCGTGCTCGCCCAAGCCGGCAGCAGCCAGCGCCGAAGCCGGAAACACCAGCAGTTCCCGAACGGCGATCGAGGCACGCAAGACCGC
>Ga0153928_1000095_pt1 | contig 45388 bp, 43 predicted proteins | sample TSNJ012MetaG_FD_106656 | JGI IMG/M metagenome (GOLD analysis project Ga0153928, IMG submission 106656) | Attine ant fungus gardens microbial communities from New Jersey, USA - TSNJ012 MetaG | ecosystem: Host-associated > Fungi > Mycelium > Unclassified | place: USA: New Jersey, Wharton State...
CGACTTGTCGATCATCCACAAATTGAGCCCTAAAACGATTCGAAATGCTCATGCCCTGCTGGCATCTGCCCTAGAGATGTTTGCGCCCGACTTTCGGCTAAAAACAACCTTGCCGGCAAGAATGAAACCCGAATTGTACACACCATCCGATGAGGACGTAAAAATACTCTTGGGGCACGTAGAAGGCAAGGAACTGGAACTCGCCATCCTGCTGGCGGCATTCGGCCCCCTGCGACGTGGTGAGATTTGTGCCCTGACATCCGATGATATAAGAGACAATATTGTAACAGTAAGCAAGAGCATGGTGAAGGGACCAGACGAACTCTGGCATGTAAAGCAGCCAAAAACATATAGCAGCTACCGCGAGGTGGAATTTCCAAGCTTTGTAATTGAAAAGCTAAAGGGAATTGAAGGCAGAATTATAAAAGCTACACCTGCCCAGATATCAAATCGGTTTGACCGGGCAATACGATACTCTGGCCTGCCGCACTTTCGCTTTCACGACCTGCGGCATTATTCGGCCAGTATCATGCATGCCATTGGAGTGCCTGATCAGTATATCTTGCAACGTGGTGGGTGGGGATCTGATAACGTCATGAAGACCGTATATCGGAATGTAATAGACATGGAATCTACTAAGCAGAACAAGAAAATAAACAAGCATTTTGAAAAAGTATCACACAAAGTATCACACGGCAGTTGACTTGGTCAGAAAACAGGCCCATTCTTATCGGGTTCGATTCCCGTCATCTGCTTATAAAAGAAACCCAGTATATACGCGGAACCCGCATAGTTACTGGGTTTTTGCATTTTTACTTTCAGTGAAAAATATGGTATTTCAGTACAAAAAATGGCATTTTAGAGTGCTATGCAACACGAAATACAACACGAAAATAGCCCCTGAAAGCGGCATGGCTTCTTGGTTTTTTCTTATTTTAGCACCCCGGCCGCATTCGGTACCAGCTTGACCTTCTCCCCGGCCACCGCCATGCTGCCATCCTCGTGGAAGTAGTAAGCCTTCCCCTCAATTACCCGCAGGCCCGTAGCCATGGCACAATCAGTACCCAGGTAGTACCACTTCTCCTTGTACTCATACCAAGCATTCTCCACCGCATACTAGATTTGCAATCTTTTTCATTTCCTCCGCTTTGTGTTATCTATTGCCATTTTGGGCACTCCCCTTTCCATCACCGGCAGCAGGATCACCCCCGCTGCCACACTCTCAACATACCTTCCAGATACTCACTGTATACCGAAACCCATTAATAAACCACTGCTTTCCGTGTCCGGCCAGAGCCGTGATCAGACAGTTCCCGGTTGTCCCACATGTGTAGGCCGTTGGTGGTGCAATCCGCAAAGATTTCCTCAAGGACTGACATTTCCTGTAGTTCTTTATCTATCTATTCACGTTAATAGCCCATTGACACTTTTTATATGTTTACGTGAATATGTTTGTGTATATCTTATATTTACGTGAATATACTTTTGTGTTAAACTAGAGTAAGGTGGAGGATGTCTGCTCATTTTTCAAGCCTTAATTAATCACGAAAGGAAGTGTATTATATGAGCGAAGATAGCAAAGTAAGTAAAGCCCAGCAAAAAGCAGTCCATAAATATATAAAAAGCAACTATGATCGTATTGAGTTGACCGTCAAACCCAAAGGAAAAAAACAAACCATCAAAGACCATGCAGCATCAAATGGCGAAACACTAAACAGCTTCATAAACCGTGCAATCAACGAAACCATATTGCGTGAAGGAGGTGCTCTTCTAATTGGCAGCGAAGAAATTGAAATTACAGTCAATTTACTGGAACCGGATTCAATAGATGCCTGATAGAGTATGTCAAGGATAAAGAGCAATAGTCTTGCCGTCAACTCCAGCGAATAATTTACACCTATCAACCAACACTATTACATGAAAGGAAGTGTTACCATGCCATTACCACAAGGAAGAATCTATACCATCGATGATATCTATGCTCTGCCAGAAGGAACCCGGGCAGAACTGATTGACGGTCAGATTTATTACCAGGCCGCTCCCAGCCGAAAACACCAGGATGTTTTAAACTATATCAACAACACGATTTACAACCATATTCAAGCCAACAATGGCAAGTGCAAGGTATATCCGGCGCCCTTTGCGGTATTCCTGAATGAAGACGACACCATTTACCTTGAGCCTGACATTACGGTAGTTTGTGATCAGGACAAACTGGATGATGTCGGTTGCAAAGGCGCACCTGATTGGATTGTAGAAGTTGTATCCCCCTCTAGCAAGCCCATGGACTATTACACCAAGCTCTTCAAATACCGCAATGCCGGTGTCCGGGAATACTGGATTGTTGATCCAGGAAAAGAAATCATATTAGTACACTTCTTTGAAGCCATTGACGGTCCGTACATTTTCAGCTTTAAAGATAAAGTCAAAGTCAACATTTATGATAATCTGGAGATTGATTTCTCCAAACCAAGGTTTTAATTACCCTGGCAGCAGGCCCATCACCGGCTCTGCTGCTTTTTCTTTTGCCTCATCCACCAAGCGTCAAATCATTCAATTTGCCGTTTTACACCCTCAAGGCATTCAAAGCGGAATTTGCCCCGATTGTCCTGCCCGCCGGTACCGTCTAATCTCCATCCTGCCTAAGCGATCATCGCAATGGCTCCGAACTGCTCGATACGCTCTCTGCACTTCCGGTAAATCCCCTTATATGGTGCCTGCTGGCGTTTTCAATGCCGGATATGTAATCCATTATCATCATACAGGCCAAAATGCACAGAACCGGGAATAATACCCCCAGCTTTGCGCTTAAAAAAGCGCCAACTGTAGTCAGCGCCGCTTGAGTTAATACTGCATATTCTTTTTCATGTTATTATTCCTTGTATCTTCCTTATTCCCCCTTGCATACTGCGTTTCCGGGACCGCCCTCTACATGGCCGAGCGATACTGCTTTGCTGGTGCCGGGCTTGAATGCGCCGGTGTATCGGCTGTCTCCTAACACTTCATTCTTCGGCTCTGGGGTTGGGATGCCGGTTGCCGGTCCATAGGCCACGTATCCTACGTCTGCTTTGTTTGGTTTACTTGCCATAATTTAATTCCTTTCTTTCTTTCTATATATAATATAAGCCGCATAAGCGGCGGGTTACTGATTGTTCTCTTTCTTGTTTAGAAAAATCAAAATAAGCCGCATAGGTGGCGGAATGTTAATATAGATAAGCCCGGTAAAGTATGTTATTGCCACTGGCGTAGATTTCTACGCTAAAGTCAATTGTACTTGTGAGCGCATGACTGACCGTAAAAGGAATTTGAATAGTCACACTCGCCCCTGCGCTGCCTAAACTAGTAATTGACACCACCAAGCCATATCCCGACGCTTGTAACGGACGCTCCATAGTATACACTTACTGCGCTTCTGGCATTACCAGTATATTCGTTTGACATTTCTACTATCAGTCCGTAGTAGGCTGTCAAATTGATCTGGCTTGTTGTGTAAACATAGCACACGCTGGCCGATTCATTGTTAATAATAACAATATCCTGCCCAATCGTGGCATATCCGGCATGTCCGGAAGCGGTAAAACCGGTACAAGTCCCTTCATGACTCATAAGAGAAATCTTTATCACGAGTTTCTTTTCTGTTGCGACGTCGCAACTAATTCAGAACGTAAAAATACCACCGGTCTTCCTCAACCGATGGTTTCAATTCATTTCTTTTTGCTTCCACAACGGGACATATAAACCTTGCCGGACCAGGTGAAATTTTCTTGCATGGTATTCCCGTTCAATATCATACTCCTCCTGGCTCATGACATCCCGCTAAAGCGGGACCACTCTAAGACTGGGCGTAGATATATTTTTTTGATATAGGTCATCAAAAAACCGAGTTTAACCCCTATTGGGCTTTTGTCCCGTGCTTTCGGGCATCTCTCCAATAATCGGCGGGGATTTTTCTGCCTGTTAAGCGCTCCAGAACAAAGGTCTCATCACATTCTTTCGCGACAGACAGACCGGTTGGGTTCGTGGCTTTGGAATGCCCTATGGCCGCAAGGAGCTTATGGCGCATATGGAATACATGATCAGGGGAAAGCCCCAGTCTTTCGGCGGTTTTATCAGTAGAAACAAACTCCAACGTTCTTTTTTAAACTAAATTTACCGGCTTGTCACTTAAAAACTGTACCAGGTTTTCCACCGCAATGTCCATAAGCCGCTTCCTGCTCTCTCTGGGTGCCCAGGCAATATGCGGTGTAATCAGGCAGTTCGGTGCCTGTAGCAGGGGGTTATCCTCTTTGATAGGTTCCACAGAAACCACATCCAATCCTGCCGCATATACCTTACCGCACTTTAATGCATTCGCCAGATCCCGTTCATTAATCAAAGCTCCTCTGGAACTATTTAGTATAATAACTCCCGGCTTCATTTTTTCGATATTCTCACTACAAATGATTCCATTTGTTTCAGGAAGCAGGGGGCAATGAAGACTAATCACATCCGATGTCTTCAGTAATGTATTCATATCCGAGTAATAACAGGTATTGCTCACCAGCTTGGGATTTGGATAAGAATCATAAGCCTGCACCTTCATCCCCAGAGCCTGTGCGATTCTCCCCACTGACTGGCCGATACGTCCGAAACCGATAATACCCATTGTCTTACCTGACAGTTCCATCAAGGGATAATCCCAGAAGCACCAATCCGGAGCACTGCTCCATCTTCCCTGATGAACTGCATCGTTGTGATGACCAATATGGTGGCAGATCTCCAAAAGCAATCCAATTGTAAACTGCCCGACTGCTTCCGTTCCGTAAGTAGGAACATTACATACAGTGAGTCCTTTCTCTGCTGCAGCTACTGTATCAACCACATTGTATCCGGTGGCAAGAACCCCAATATACTTTAGTTTATGGCAGGATTTTAATACTTCCCCGTCAATCGGAACCTTATTGGTAAAGATTGCATCTGCATCTTTTATTCTCTCAATTATAGTTTCTAAATCCCTCGGAGTTCTATCATATACGGCTAATTCTCCCAAGGACCCCAGCTTATCCCAGCTCAAATCTCCCGGATTTAATGTATAGCCGTCCAATACCACTATTTTCATTTATGTTCTCCTCGATCAGATACCAGCGCCCACGCTTTATTAATGACACGTTTCGTGTTAGCCAGTATAATATCTGCATCCTCTTGTTTCCACGGTTTTACCTCCAAGGACATTATATAAGGCTCCCTTGGATTATAAAATCCTTCTTCCTTTAATACAGAGAAAAAGTCAGTCAGCTCTTCCACATCATTTGCACTATTTGGAAATCCAAATCTGGGATGTTGATCTCCGAAGGCCTCACTGTCTTGTCTCACAACCGCATTGCCAATATGCAGATGAGTTATATATGGACGAAGTGTCTGAATAACAAATTTTGAAGTTTCATAAGTAGTAGGAAAATGAGATAAATCCACTAATAATCCAAAATTCTGATGAGTCATTCTCATATCCATGGCAAAACGCTGTGCCAACGGAGCCGGCCCGATTAATGAGGCTTTATCCATATCATAATCAAACACCTCAAGTTCAACCATCATATTTTTCGCCGCCGCATAACTACATATGTTTCTTGCTGTTTTGAGAAGCTGTTCATAGGCTCTTTCCTTTAATTCCTCTTCCCATTTTCCAGCCAGAAAAGCAATCCTGTCAGCTCCCAAATATTTTGCTTCATCAATCGCCTCCAGCAAAGTATTTTCAGCCAGAATGCGACCTTCTTCATTTAAATCATTAGGATTTAAATCTGCATTAAGGAGTGTGGGCTGAGCACCATAGCACACCTTCATATGGGCTTGTTCCAACATATTCTTTATCGTTTTTCTGGTCTCATCATCCTTAATCCGAGTCAACTCCATTACCGAAAAATAATCATCGCTTGCGAGTTTACGAACTGATTCTGTTAAATCATATCGAGTTGGCGGATAACTCATCCACTGAATCGTACCGATTTGAAAATATTTTTGTATCGGTTCCTTCATTTACTTACCGTCTCCTTTCTTAGAACCCAAGACAGACTTCCATGCGCTCAGGCTGCATTCCTGGGCTTGCATACGCTTTTCTAAAACCTCCATCAACCTTTCTGCAAGCACAGCCTGATTTGGCATCTCAACATCTGTCTCAACTGCTTTACTGTTTCTTTGTTTCTGTCCATAAGAATTCTCAATTTTCTCGATCCACTCCCGCTTCAAGCCGTCTATTCCTGCATAAGCACCAGCCAGAGCGCCTGCAATCGTACCGATGGTATCCGCATCTCTTCCAAAATTTGCTGCATACTCAATTGTCATGACCGGATCTCCATTCGCCAAATAAAATAATGCAAAGACACAAGAAACGGTCTCTCTTGAATCACTGACAATATCCCTTAACCTTGTTTGATAAAACATTTCACGGAAGATTTCATATTTTTCTGTGTTTTTCGCAAGTTTTATTGTTTCTTCAATATTCTCTCGCATCTCAGCGGAACTTGTCCTATGCAAATATGCAGTAGCGGCACTAAGTACCGATTCCACATTACAGTCTGACCTCATCGCTTCTGCTGTTGCGGCCGCCACTGCACAAGCACCATCCCGGCAGAAGGTTGATATGCCACCATGAATCAAACCTGCAACATCATAAGTTTCCAGCGCTGCCTGCCGTGGATTACATGCATTGATGATACCCATTGGAGAAATTGACATGGCACTCGAACTGCTCTGCATATTGCCAATTCCTGCGTAAACCGGAAGTTCCAGCCCACTTTCCACCTTGTGAAACATATTCTTTACTGGTATAAAAAACAAATTATAATATTTTTCTTTATTTTTCAAAAATGCCTCCGCAAATTCATCAGCAGTAACATAACCTCCATGGCTTAGTATTGCATCACACAAAATCAACTTAATAGCAGAATCATCCGTACCAGAGCCTTCAAAATCCGAAACATATCCAAACCTCTCCTGTATCTCTTGATAGGTTAAGTCCTCGGTTGGCGCTCCCATTGCATCTCCAATCAAACCACCAAGCAGGCATCCATATATTTTTTTATACAACAAGCTTTCTTTGTCCGTTCTCATACCGTTATACCCATGCAAATCGCAGATTGGTCATGGCCTCCTTTGTTTTATTTTCTTCTAAGCTTTATGCCCATATATATCGCAGACTGGCCCGCGATACTACAGTGTACTTTGCATACTGCCAAAATCATTAGTCCTCCGACTTGCCGCACAAAACACCTTGGCTGTTCTTACAATATTTTGTACTGAAAGTCCATGCTTTTCCAATAACTGCAAATATGATCCGCTTTCTCCAAAACAATCATTGATACCGATCCGCTTCATCCTGACCGGATAATTCTCACCTAGTACCTCGGCTACAGCACTACCCAAACCTCCGAATATATTATGCTCCTCTACCGATATCACAAACCCGGTTTTTTTTGCAGAGCGGATTAACAATTCTGCATCGAAAGGTTTTATTGTAGTGAAATCCAGAATTTCTGCATCGATGCCTGCTGCCTTCAGTTGTTCTGCTGCTTCCAGTACAATTTCCAGTACGGCACCGGATGCTGCAATAGTAATATCTTTTCCAGGTCTAACGCAATAGGCTTTACCGATTTCAAAATTTATATCAGGGGAATGGCAATTACCAACCGCTTCCCGAGACAGTCTTAAATAAACGGGGCCCTCATAGTCAAGCATAGCTCTAATGGCGGCTTTAGTTGTAATCATATCCGAAGGCGAAAGAATTGTAATTTCAGGAATGGAACGAATAACTCCAACATCAGAAACCGATTGATGACTGGCTCCGTCTGCAAAATCTGACAGTCCACAATAAGAACCGGCCAATTTTACATTCAAGCGGTTATGTGCAATTAAGCTTCTTACGTCATCACCTGCCCGTAGGGCAATCAAAAATGCAAATGCCGCCGCAACAGGAAGCATACCACATGCCGCCATTCCACCTGCCATCCCAACCATATTCCCTTCTGCAATCCCACAGTTAAAAAAACGTTCAGGATAAGCATCTCCAAATATCTTTGTTTGAGTGCTGCTGGATGTATCACTGTCCAGTACAACCAGATTTGGATAGGTATCCGCCAGTTCTTTCAATGTTTCTCCAAAAATCACTCTCATTGGTTTTCGTTCCATGCCAACATCATTCCTTTCCGTTCTAATTCTGCTATTGCCAGATGGTATTCTGCCTCCTCAATTTTTTTTCCATGCCAGGTATGGTTATCCTCCATAAATGAAATTCCTTTTCCTTTTGTGGTTTTCGCAAGTATTACCACAGTCTCTCCTGCTGATTTGGCATCATGGAAAGCCTTTAGTAACTGATTGATATCATGACCATCACAAGAAATCACCCGTATTCCAAACGATTGTATCTTTGCCTTTAAATCCCCCGTTGGCATGATATCACGAGTATTGCCATCTAATTGAACCTGATTGTAATCAATAATCACCGTAAGGTTTGGGGGATTCCATTTTCTTATGGACATAAATGCCTCCCAGTTTTGTCCCTCATTCATTTCGCCGTCACCGCACAGAACGTAGACCCTATATGCCTTATTTTGAAGCTTCCCTGTTAGTGCCATACCCAATCCTGCCGAAATCCCCAATCCAAGAGAGCCTGTGGACAATTCAATGCCTGGTATTCGATTCCGGCATGGGTGACCTTGAAGAGCGCTGCCCATCTGCCGAAGGGTACTGAGTTCTTCTTTTGGAAAGTATTCATGGTAAGCCAATATACTATAAAGCAACGGTGCTGCATGTCCTTTACTAAGAATAAATCGATCCCGATCATCATCAAAGGGCTTCTTGGGATTATGCTTCATAACCGCTCCATACAGACAGGTTAAAATCTCTGCTGAAGAAAGGCTGCCACCGCTGTGACCGCTTCCTGCACGGAAAATCATATCTATAATATCTCTTCGCCTGTCATGTGCATCTTTTGTAAGTTTGGCTACTATATCCATGATCTATCATCTCTCCTTTTTTATGTATGGTTCTAAATAGTTGATCGCTTGTCTGGCCGCACTATCCGGTTCTGGCTTTGGAAGAATCTCAACGGCTACCCATCCATCATACCCAATAGAATATAATGTATCAAATATTTCATCAAAATTCATATGCCCCCACCCTGGCGCCATTCGGTTCGTATCGGCCAAATGAATATAATTGACATATTTTTTGCATTGTATCAATGCATCACTAATTCTTATTTCTTCAATATTCATATGAAAAACATCTGCCATGAGTCCCGCATTTAATATTCCAGCCTGTTCCAGTATTGCAGCCCCCTCATCCAGCCTGTTAATAAAATTTATTTCATATCGGTTAACCGGCTCAATCAACAACGTCACATCATGCTGCAATGCAATCTTTGCTATGGTTTTTAATGCCTCCAGAAACAATTCCTGCGTTTCAAAAAAAGTGGAGCCATGTGAAATATGACCGCGTACTCTTCCAATATTCACTTTTTTCCCAAAACCAGAAGCCAAACAAATCAAGTCATGAAATATCCGAATTAACTTCTCTCGCCGCAAAGGGTCCCTGTCTGTTAAATACAGACCAGAATCTGCGAATACCTGTCCGGTACTGATACAACTCACTTCAAGACAGTATTTTTCAAGTAATTCCCTCAGATATTTGGCCGAAATTTCATCCGCACTTTTCAAGGCAAGTTCCACGCCGTCGTAACCATACTCTGAAGCCTTTCTCATGGATTCCTCAAATCCCCTCCATACTACAAATGCTGAATCCAGGGCATTTTCCCCGGCGATAACCACTGATAGTTTCATATCCGCTCCAATTCGTCTTCCAAAGACTCTTCCGGTACCCAGAGGACTCCACCAAACATTTTACGTTCTGCATCCCGAATCAGCCCTAATGAAATATCATGTCTCCCTCCTTCATAAGGGGTTTCAAGCCATGTTTTAAGAATATCCAGAGCCTCATACTCGCCTGTAATTTTCCCGCCAAAACACAGAATGTTGGAATCATTATGCGCACTTGTCATCTTGCCCATATAAGAACTTGTGCAAAGTGCCGCCCTCACACCTGGATATTTGTTGGCAACCATACTCATGCCAATCCCCGTTGAACAAATCAAAACCCCCTTTTCAATTTCCTGTTTACTGACAGCCGAAGCAACCAACGCCGCATAATATGGATAGCGGACGATTTCTTCCGAATTGGTTCCCACATCAATTACCTCAAATCCATGTTCCTCCAGATACTCTTTTATATAACATTTTAACCGAAAACCACCTTGATCGCACCCAATCATTATTTTCCTGTTTTGCATCCTTATCTCCCACCTGCCCTGTTCACCAAGTCTTCTTACATTTTTTTAATCTCCACTGCCCTGTCAGATATATCATTCGTCTGATTATCACGGCTGATTGATTATTTTTCGTACACTTTCCCGCACAATCAGACAGTTTCTCGGCAAAAGCGGAATGGTTACATTCTCCTCCTTCATTGCCTTAAGTAATAATGCCGTTCCATACTCCCCCACTTCATATTTGGGCTGCCGTATCGTTGTAAGCGTTGGAGTACAATATTCTGCTGAATTGATATCATCGTATCCAATCATCGAGATGTCGCCGGGTACGTTAAGTCCGCTGTCATGAATCGCCCGCATAGCGCCCATTGCCATTAGATCATTTGCCGCAAAAACACCTGTAACAGAAGGGTCTTTATCCAGAATCCGCTTCATCGCCTGATATCCTCCATAAAAACTGTAGGTTCCATTTTCTATCAAAAGATTTTCCTCTCTAACGCCTATTCCTTTCATAAAATGGCAAAAGGTCTCTTTCCGGTTCCGGCTGCTTACGGATTCCAGCAATCCTGATATATGCGCAATATTCCTATGACCGTTATGGTAAAGGTAATTCATGGCCACAGCAGTTCCTTCGCAATCATCCAGATTTACGGTTTGAGGCATATAATTCTCTGCTGCGACCTGTGTTTGATCACAATCAATTAAAACAATCCGGCTGCTTGCAAAATATCGGAAAAGATGATCCGGCTTATTTGCCAGTTTTACTATAATGACACCATCAGTCTGTTTATTGGCAAGGGTGGACAAATAGCGTTCCTCTTTTTGGAAATCCCTGTCATTATTGCAAACCAGCACCGTATAATCATACCTGTTTGCTACATCTTCTACGCCCCTGGCCAATTCAGCATAATAAGGATTGCTGATATCCGGCAGCAATAAACCGATTGTTTTGGATTTTTTATTTTTTAACATTCGGGCAGCCTGATTCGGTACATATTCCAGCTTTTTCACAGCATCCAATACCGCTTTCTTTTTATCTTCTGAAACGACTGCCCTATCATTCAAAACATGGGAGACGGTTCCCAGTGAAACATTGGCTTCCTTTGCGATTTCACGTATTGTTACCTGTGTTTTGCTATTTTTTTGTGACTTACTATTTTTTGGCGTCTCCCCCATATCCGTTCTCTCCTTAATTCTTTTTTCTACATAGCGTTTCTGTAGTAGTTTTTTAGTGCGGCGAGTGCCTTGGATGCTGTCTGCACAGTGGTAAAAGCTGCCCCTTCCAAGCTGACTCTTGTTCCGTTTTTACATTTGGCATATGCCTGAAACAGTTTGTTTTGTCCCTCATCCTCAGGATCTAAAGGATAAATTTTTTTATTGATATCGATCGTATGCAAATGGCAAATATCTTCCGAATACTTTCGTAGTTCACTGATGGAATCCCCGGCACCTGCCATCTGATAATAATCGGCCATAACCTTGACAGACTCATGATTCACCTGGCGACAGAGCCACACCGCTTCATTTATGGTATTAATAAAATTAGTGGATGCCGGCCGTATTGGTTCTATTGCAATCGTGATCCCCAAAGGGCCGGCCAATTCTCCTGCATACCTTAACTGTTCTCCAAATTGGATTCGGGCTCTCGCTTCCGAAAAACCATCCGGGATTCTCCTGGAAACGGAACTTCCTACGGTTATTATCCTGACACCAAGTAAACCAGCTCTTGCAACTGCGGTCTCAATATACCATTGGATCTTAGAATGGTCGATACCCATACCAACCACCTTTAAAGATGGTGGATAGAAGAAATTAATTGCTTCACAGGCAATCTCATTTTCTCTTAACTGCATACCTATCTGATGAAATCTTTTTTCATCTGCCAGAGCAACATCATAGGTTTTCAACTCAATATAATCAAACCCCGCTTTTTTTACCCTCCCTGCATAATTGATATCCGTGCATATTCCATATCTCATCCTAATAATTCCGCCTTATTTTTACCGGTTTTCCTGATGATAACAGGGCCGCTTCATAGACCTGCATTACTTCCAGAGCCTCCATAAGGCTTCCCATCTCCGGCTTTTTGTTCTGCAAAATACAATCACAAAAATATTTCATCTCTGAATAAATCCCCTGTACGAATTCCGCTTTATTCTCCAATGTTGCAACGCAACTGTTGATATCCCAAACGACGCATCCACCTTGATCTCCTGGGGACGTATAGTCTGTCGTCTCTTTGTAATTGAAATCCTTAATCCCTCGTCTTAAGGTGATCCTTGCATCACTAATATTCATCTCCCAGTTGTCACCATAAAGGCTGTATTGCTCCACATCCGGCTGCGGACCTGATGCCAGATGAAGAGTACCAAAAACCCCATTTTCAAATCGAAGGGTAACCACACCGTATCCTGCATCATTGACAAGAGTCTGTACCTCCAGGACACGTCCTCCTATATTGATCATGAAAGACAGAGGGTGCACACCATTTCGAAGCCAATTTGGTGATTCTTCTTGTTCCAGAATCCTGATTCCATCTGCTGGCATAGACATATGGTATACTGCCAGTATAGAATTTAAGTGACCATATTCCGAAGATCCGGCGATCTCTCTGGCCTTTTGGGCTGCCGGAGTAAATGCTTTTTTTAGTCCGGCTACCACAATCTGGTTACCTGCATAATCCAACATCTCTTGCACCTGGGAAGCACGAACTGCTATCGGTTTTTCCACCCATACATGCTTTTCGAGTTCTAATGCTTCCATGACCAGGTGGGGGTGAAGTCCGGCACTGACACTGATAAAGACAGCCTCTATCTCTTTTTTTTCCTCGTACATCTGCCTGGTGTCCGTATAAGCATGACAGTTATACTGACTCGCCGTATTAAATACTGCGGTTTCATTGATATCGCATAATGCCACCAGTTCCACCGGAAGCCATGTCATTGACGGCAGTATGTTACGATAGCAGTGTGATCCAATTCCAATCACAGCCACCTTAATCTTTTTCTCAAACTCTCTTTGATAACTCAATATTATACCTCCAGTATTCATGCCGCATTGCACTCATTCTGTAAAACTCACTACCATATACCGGCACTTTTGACATTTATTTTAACACATTTTCATCATAATCCATCTGCAGCATTTCTGCCCACTTGTTCAAGAAATCCTGCGCAGTCATCTGGCCAACCATTACCTCTTGTGAATAGGTTTGCATTTCATTCAAAATATTTTTTCTGCCAGGCAGCCAAACATACCCATCATAAAATATCGTAGTATCACTTAACAACAACTCAACCGCGGCTTCATACCATGGATACTCCTTAAGCCATTCCGCCGAGTTTAAAACCTCCGTATTCATAGGGATATTCCCCCACTGGCGGCAATGTTCACTCAAATTTTCTCCCTGGGCAAAATAGGTAATCAGTTCAAAAGCTAATTCAGGATATTTACAGCCCGATGACACCATGAATCCATCATCTGCCTTCATAGGATTTACCGAAGTCCCCTGATCATTGAGCGGCATTCCCTTAGCTTCAAATTTTGTCAAATCTCCTTCAAAAGCATTATAATGATCCATTGCCGAGCCTAGATTGTGAATGATGATTCCTGCCTTCTGTGCATCAAACGCTGCCGATAATTCCGTATAGCTGTATCCAATATCTCCCTCTGCCGTATATACATTATAAAATCCTAAATACTTATCCACAAATTCAACATGTTTTGGATTATTAATCGTTGTTTTCCCATTTTCATCAAATAGTGAGGTCAGACCAGAATAAGAATACATCATGGCTTCCAAGAATAACATTCCGCCAGAACCACCGCGGATTGCAAGCCCATATCTGTCATTTGCCTTATCTGTCATCACAGGCACTGCCTTGAAAAAGCCCTCCCAAGTATCAATATTAGAACCCGTCTCTTTCATCCAGTCCGATCGCGCCCAGAAAGTAGTTACTGTAGCACCAACCGGCAAATAATAGAGCTGTCCATTTCCTGTTGTATCATAACTCTGTGCATAATCCAATGCACTTTCTAAGATGTTGTCTTTTCCTTCCCATGCATTTATATACTGATCAAGGGAAGCAACATACCCAGCCTTAATAAATTCAGGATCTATTCCCACCCGATAAACATCCGGTCCTTCTCCTGCTGCATAGGCTGATCTTGCCTTATCAATTCCTCCGTCAGGCAAGAATGTAATATTAACCGTTACATTCGGGTGATCCGCTTCAAATTTCGACACTACTTTTTCCACCGACTCCTGTCTCTCTGCAGTTGCAAATGACATCCATAATGACAAGTTAATTTTTTCGCCTGTCGTTGCTTTCGAATCTGCCGAAGCTTCAGTAACATTCAAATTTGTATTATCCGTTTCTGCTGTACTTTCCTGTTTTCCTCCGCTTCCACAGGCTGTCAAATACATCGCTGCCACTAATGCTAATGCCAAAATTCTTCTTTTCTTCATACCGTTCCTTCTCCTTTTCTTTTTATCTGTGAAACCTTCAGGTTTTACATTCGTAACTAGCCTTTCACCGCTCCGGAACTCATACCACTGACCAGGTTTTTCTGAACATAGGCAAATAAGAGAATTGGCGGAATCAGGGCGATAACGCTGCCTGCTGCAAGTACCGCATAATTTGTACTGTATTCACCTACCAGATACTTAAGACCTACCGAAATGGGGAACTTCTTTGAATCTGTCAGTAAGGTATAAGCCAGCAGATATTCATTCCAACAGTTAATAAATGCATATGCAATCACCGTTGTAAATCCAGGCATTACCGATGGCAGTATTACCTTGAAGATTATCTGTATCTGATTGCATCCGTCTATTGCTGCCGCTTCATCGATCTCTTTCGGAATTGCACCGATAAAACTTTTCATCATCAAACTGTTATACGACAGGTTTGATGCAATATACAAAAGAATAATACCAAATGTGGAATTGGTCAGTTTCATTTTACTCATTAGCAGATAAATGGATGACATATTAAAAATAATCGGAATCATTTGTGTCATCAAAAGCAAAATCATAAATACCTGCTTAGTTTTAAAATCGAAACGACTTAGGGCATATCCATTGAACAGGGATAATACAGCAATCACAATTACAGCTCCAAAAGAAAAAAGTAAACTGTTTATAAAAAAACCAGATAATCTATGCCTTACCCACACATAGATATAGTTGGTTATCGTTATGGGATTGGGAAATAGCCTGAATTCTCCGCTGATAATGGAGTTTCCATCTCTAAACGATAAAGAAAGTGCCCAGAAAAGTGGAATTCCAATAAAAATCAAAAACAGGAGCATTGGCAGCCAAAGTAAACCAACCCGTTTCAACTGTCTCTTTGTCTTGCTTTTCATGATTCATTGATCCCCTTTCCAAAATTATTTGCTTTCAGATAAATAAACACATAGATGCTTAAGATTGCAAACAAGATGACCGTCAGGGCTGAACCATAACCAAATTTACCATTTTCAATGGAAGTCTGATACATATAAATTGGCAATGTCAGCGTCCGCCTTACCGGGCCTCCATTTGTCATAGTCATAATAAGATCCACCGACCGAAATTCCCAGATGGTTCTCATTAACGTGGCAAATACGATAGATTCCTTCGTGTATGGCATTGTAATTTTCCAAAAACAGTTCCATGAATTAGCTCCATCCATCTTCGCAGATTCATAGAGATCCGTCGGAACCGTCTGAAGCCCGCCCAAAAGACTTATGGTAAAAAATGGGATACCCCTCCATAACTCTGACAGTGCTACCGCCCAAAAAGCCGTGTCAATATTCTGTACCCATGCCTTTCTCATATCCGCCATACCAAGAATCTTTAGGATATTATTCAACAAGCCAATATGTTCATTATAGATAAGCAGCCACAGCATCGTAGTCAAAACCCCCGATACTGCCCACGGTGCGAAACAGAATGTTCTGACAAAACCTCTGCCTTTAAACTTCTGATTTAAAATCAAGGCAAATAGCATTCCAAGCACTAACTGCAGACCAACCTGAAAAACAACCCACTTTACAGAAACAAGCAAAGAGCTTATGAAAATCTTATCTTCCCGAAAAATTTTAACAAAGTTGGCAAACCCAACCCAATTATAATCTAATGGCCGGCTTCTTTGATAATCTGTGAATGCATACCCAAAGCTTCTCAGCATCGGATAGAGGCAAAATAGACACAGAAAAATTAACGACGGAAAAATCAATACTAAGGGAAAGAGTGTATTTCTATTTTTTTTGTACCATATATAACGCTTTTTATCATGCATATGTAACCTCCCCAATCAATTCCCATAGGATTTTAAACGTTTCAAAAATTATGACTATATGATATGTTATTTTAACAAGAATGTCAATGGAATTATATGGAACTATATGTATTTCATGAATAATTATCTAATAATTTATTTGTATATAACTGTATTTTATGCAATTATGCTACAAATTTTGAAATTAGATTTAAACGTTTCAAATTCCACTGATAAAAAGGACAGGACAGGGCAATTTTCCCCTGTCCTGGCCTCTTCTATAATCTAAACTGCTTCTCAAAAAGTTCCTGGGCAAAGTCAAGCGCTTCTTGTGGTTTTGTTGCCCCACTATACGCATTTTTCACCGCCATACCAATAATGCTCAAAAAACGGCGTTCATTAAAAGGCGTTTTGACATCAGGAGGCGTACGTCTGCCGTAGGACTGGGTAAAACACTCCTTTGCCAGGTTTAACCATGGATAAGTATCTACAATTTCATAATTATCGTAGGTTTTTTTACAAGGTGAAACACTTCCCAAAAAGGTCGAGGCGGAGGAGATGGGTTCACTGCAGGACCACCGAATAAAAGACAACGCATCTTCCGGCCGCCTGCTGTACTTGGAAATGCCAAGTGAACCGCCGCCAATCACCGGATTTCCTCCCGGTACACAGGCATACCCGATATTATCTGCAACCTTGGATGAGTACCTTAATAATTCGGAGGCATAGTTGCTATACAGTATTGCCATTGCAACATTTCCGTTTGAGAAAGAATGAGCGGTATCCCGCCACCAATTGTTATAGTTTACTGCGGAATACTGCTTTAATTCGATCAACTGCTCCAGGGACTTAAGAGCAATCGCGCTGTTCAGGCAGATTTTTCCGTCCTCATCATAGAGATTTTTACTGTAGCTAAAGTAACGGGCCAAAAACTCGGAACCGGCAACGCCGGTGCTGCCCAAGGTGATGGTAGCACCAAAGTCAACGGTAGACGAGGGATTAAACGTTTTTGTAAAAAAGCGTGCAATCTGATTGAACTCTGTAAAAGTAGAAGGTATTGCAAGCTCCCGTTTATATGTTTCCTGATATATCCGGCGAAGAACGGTATCGGTAAAAAGATCTTTGCGATAATATAAAAGCTGCACACTGGGACTGGAAGGCAAGGCATAGACTCTGCCATTCACGATGGAATACCGGTCCGCTATTCCGTCTGAAAACTCCGGAAACATGTCCGCAATGCCCGGCTCAATCTCGTCCATCGGCCGGAATATTTTTTCGGCAAACCAGGAAAGCCAGGTGACATCCAGGCGGATCACATCAAACACCGACGAAGTCCCCATATTCATAAGGGTTTCGTAAATTTCATCATAGGAATATACGGTGACATTTACCGGAGTCCCGGTTTTTTTTGTGTAAATGCGGGTTAAATTTTTCATCGTGTAAGCACTGGGACTATCCAGTGTAAGCACGTTAAGCAGCCCCTTTTCGGGGTTCTTTTTCAGGTTGAAAAACCAGTCTCGAAAACCGGCACTTTCTAATTGAATCGGGAAATCTTGCGGAATCTTTTCGACCTCCCTGATCAGAGCCTCCGCCGCTGTATTTCCAAGCAAACGGTAATTCAACTCATATTTTTTAAAATCATTTTCCGGCAATGTAAAGATGGGCGATACCGTATAAATATCAGGTTCATAATCACTGTAAAAATTATAACAGATATCTTTTACATTTTCTGCAAACCCATAGTTAGAAAGAAAAATTGCCTGCGGTGAAAAACTGTTGATCATTTGCATTATGTTTTGACTTTTCCGATAATGGTCGGTCTGAATATGGTTAATCACACAGGCAGTGGTGTCTGCTGCTTCCATAAAAGAATAATAAAAATCCCGTTCATTTGAAAATGCCAAATCGCCGGTTATTACACAGACATTGGTGTACTTGTGGGCGATGGTTTTCTCACCTAAGCTCCGGCCGGCAGCTTTATAATCATAACCAATAAACTTACAGGCATAGCCCGGATCCCGCTCAACAAAAATTGTATTGTCTAAAAGCTCCGGTACCATATCCTGATATATATTATTGCCAGCATTGGTACAGGTAAGCGTGGCAATACCGGCAGTCATTCCGGACTTCACTTCGCTTAAAATCGACAATTCTGTTTCCCGTCTGTCATTTGTTATATAGATTTGAATCAGGTAGCGGTGGCTTTCGGCATAATTTTTGAAGCTGGCGTAGAAATCCAGGTATTGTTTGGAACGCATATTAGGCAGAATCACCGCCAATGTATTGGAATGTCCTTTTCTTAACAGTTTTGCTCTTTCATTTGGCGTATATCCAAGCGCTGCTGCAACCGACAGAACGTGCTTTATCTTTTCGCTGCTTACATTTCCTTTTCCATTTAATACATTGGATACTGTGCCCTGGGCCACCCCGGCAGCCTTAGCTATATCTTTGATTGTCGCCATATTTTGCCTCCTTTCCAGCAGTACTTTATTTAGCAAAATTATAGCATATCCCAATTGAACTGTAAATGAAATATTCAAATCAAAGAGATAAATCCATTATTTTTTTCGTATATTGAAACGTATCATTTTTATTAATAAGGAAAATATAGCATTATTCGATATTTGAAATTCAAAAAGAAACATTTTAATATAAATAATATACAATATATCAAATATGTTATGTTGACACGTTTCAATCAAAGTGGTATGATAGTTTTATAATCAGACAAAAGGAGGAAATAGGAATGAAAAAAATGAAACGTATCGCGTCACTTATTACCGCAGGTGTGATAGTATCTGGTCTATTGTCCGCTTGCCAGCCAAAAGAAACGCAGCCAACAGCCGCAGCACCCGCCAGCGAGGCAGCCGCGCAGCAGACAACTGCACCGGCCGCCGGTGATGCGCTTAAACTTACGTTTTACTATCCTGTCAACGTAGGTGGTTCTGCCGCCCAGATTATTGACCAGATATGTGCCGACTTTACGGCAGAGAACCCCGACATTGTCGTTGAGCCTGTATATACCGGGAATTACGATGACACCGTGACGAAAATTCAAACAGCGATCTCGGGAGGGAATCCGCCGGATGTCTTTATCAGTCTTGCCACCCAGCGCTTTACCATGGCCTCCACCGGCATGGCGATGCCTTTAGATGCTTTGATTGCGGCTGACGGAGAAGAAGGGAAAGCCTATATCGCCGATTTCCTGGAAGGCTTTATGGAAGATTCCTATGTAGATGGGCAAATTTACTCCATTCCGTTCCAGAGAAGTACGATGGTTCTCTATTACAATAAGGATGCCTTTGCCGAGGCAGGACTTGATCCCGAGAAACCTCCGACCACCTGGGATGAGTTAGTGGCGTACGGTACAGCGCTTACGAATGATGATCGGACGGGTGTTGGTATTGCGCTGAATTCCGGCTCTGCACAGTGGGCATTCACAGGTTTTGCACTGCAGAACAGCGTAGACGGAATCAATCTTATGAGCGATGACGGTAAACAGGTCTATTTTAATACCCCGGAGAATGTAGAAGCCCTCCAATTCTGGCTGGATCTCCAAAATAAATATAAAATCATGGCCGAAGGAATTGTGCAGTGGACAGATCTGCCTACGCAGTTTTTAGCCGGTGAAGTTGCTATGATTTACCACACCACCGGAAATATGGCTAACATTAATATCAATGCAGAATTTGAATTCGGTACTGCTTTCCTGCCCGGAAGCAAGAGGGTGGCGGCCCCGACCGGCGGCGGTAACTTCTACATATCGTCCGGTATCTCTGATGAAAGAGTACAGGCTGCCTGGAAATTTATTAAGTTTGCTACAAATACGGAAAATGCGGCAAAGTGGAGCTTAGATACAGGCTATGTCGCCACCAGATATTCCTGTTTTGAAACAGATACCATTAAGAATTATTATGCCGAAGTTCCCCAGGCCAAGGTTGCATTTGATCAGCTGCCTTACGCAAAACCCGAGCTCACCACTTATAATGCTGCCGAGATCTGGCGTATCTTGAATGATAATATCCAGGCCGCCGTTGTCGGTGATGCCACCGCCGAAGAGGCGCTTAACAACGCCCAGGCAGAAGCAGAGGCAGTATTAGCCGAATACCAGTAACATAAAACGCACAGGTGCAAAGGTGTTGTTGTGCCTGTGTGTTATCTTTTGAAAAAGGAGGAAACAGCCATGAAAGACGCAAACAAAAAGCAAAGCCGGTTCAACAGCAAAAAAGAGCTGACAGCATGGGCCCTGATGGCTCCGGCATTATTTTTCATGCTCATTTTCACAGTGTACCCTATTTTTAGGAGCTGTTACTTAAGTCTTACAAAATATCAGTTAGGAATGGCAGAACCAGAATTTATTGGACTCAAAAATTATGTGACCTTGTTTAAAAATCCGCTTTTTTATAAAATCATGAAAAATACCATCGTATTTGGCCTGATGACTGTAATTCCCAGTATGGCCAGCGGACTTGGGCTGGCGCTTCTGGTAAATCGCAAAACAAAAGGTGTTGGCTTTATGCGCACCGCCTACTTCTATCCGGTGGTCATGCCGATGATCGCCGTGGCCAGTGTCTGGATGTTTATCTATATGGCAAAAAACGGTCTGTTTGATCAGCTGCTTATTACATTTGGCTTAAAACCGATGAATGTCTTATCAAACAAGAAAACGGTTCTCCCGGCAATGGCCGTGATGTATGTTTGGAAGGAAGCCGGTTATCTGATGATATTCTTTCTGTCCGGACTGCAAAATATATCGGAGGACGTGATGGAGGCCGCAACCCTGGATGGAGCAAAACCATTTACCTTGTTTCGGAAAATTATTTTGCCATTACTGGGGCCCACCTTCCTTTTTGTTTCAACCATTGCCTTTACCAACTGTTTTAAACTGGTTGATCATGTCGTAATTATGACCGAAGGCGCACCAAATAATGCCAGTACCATGCTTTTATACTATATTTATCAGCAGGGCTTTACTAATTTTAACTACGGGTTATCTTCCGCCCTTACGGTAATCATGCTGGCATTGCTGCTGGTAGTCTCACTGCCAAGATTCATTAGCCAGGACAAAAAAATTCATTACAATTAGGAGGCAATTCATATGGATGTTAAAAAGATTAAAAACGGACTGCTTACCTTTATTTCTATTATGATTGGGATACTTTGGCTGACTCCTCTGGTATGGTTAATCGGCACTGCTTTTAGCGAACCATCCTTTCGGATGTCATTTTTTCCGAACACACGATTTACCTTTCAAAATATAAAATACGTATGGAATGCGATCCCGTTTGCACAGTATTATATTAATACGCTTACCATTGTTGCCGTTACCTTCTGCATTCAGTTCGTCACCTCCACACTGGCGGCGTATGCTTTGGCAGTGCTTGATTTCAGGGGTAAGACACTGGTATTTGCCGTTATCTTTATGCAGATCATTATCCCCAATGATGTGCTGATCACGCCAAACTTTATGACGTTGTCAGAACTGGGGCTGGTTGATACAAAAATAGGAATTATGCTTCCGTTCTTAGGCAGTGCGTTGGCTATTTTCCTTCTGCGGCAGGTATTCAAAGGCATTCCCAGGGCCTTATCAGAAGCTGCCATGATCGATGGTGCCAGTATCTGGCAAACAATCTGGCGGGTCTATATGCCTTGCGCCAAGTCGGCTTATGTCTCCTTTGCCGTTATATCTGTCAGCTACCACTGGAATAACTATTTGTGGCCGCTTATTGTTACCAACTCGCCCCAGAATCGTACCCTGACTGTGGGCCTGGCCATCTTTGCAAAATCAAAAGAGGCTAACATGCAGTGGGCAAATGTATGTGCGGCTACCTTTATCATTATCCTGCCGCTGTTGATTGCATTTTTCATCATGCAGAAACAATTTATGAACAGTTTTGTAAGCGCCGGCATTAAAGAGTAGAAAAGAGGTATAGGGCAAATGGAATTAAATTTTTTGGGCAAAGGATCTGCCTATTATCCGGTTATGAAAAATACAAGCGCATATTTTATATATGATAATAACTTCTTTCTGATTGACTGTGGGGAAAGTGTGTTTGAACAAGTTTATAATTTGAAAGAATTGCGTGATTGTGATCAGATCTACGTTCTGATTACACACCTGCATGCTGATCATATTGGCAGCTTAGGGTCTCTGATTTCCTATTGCCGATATGTTTTAGGCCGGCGAATATATATTATTCATCCGGTTACTTCGGTAATTGAATTGCTTACGCTTTTGGGTATTCATAAAGAAAACTATATCTATCAGAATGAATTGCCTGCCCATCTGAAGGATATTGAAGTAACGGCGATATCGGTCGCCCATGTTCCCAACATGCGTTGTTTCGGTTATCTCATCACGGTTGGTTTTGAGACCATCTACTATAGCGGAGATGCTTCCGGCATCCCTGATATGATTTTGACCCGTTTTTTATCCGGCGAAATAGACCGGCTGTATCAGGACACAGCTACCGGCCATTCCGATCATCCGACCCATTGTTATATTGGAGATTTAGAACATATGATTCCTCCTGCCAAACGGTCACTTGTTTATTGCATGCATTTGGATGGCGATGTGACCGGGCTGTTACTATCAAAAGGGTTTCGCATAGCAAATGTAAAGGAGCGGTTATGAACTGAAGTACCAACTGTTTCAATCGTGTATATTTGATTATGGCAGAAGCGGGCGGTATCGCAACTCATTTTGACGGTTCACCGCTTCTGTTTTCCGGAAGTGAAACGGCCATTGCGGGAAATCCGCATATATATCGGGAGCTTCTTGAGTTTTTTAACAAATAAATGTATCGCAGAAACTATAATTTATGATTTTGAAATTGAAATTTCACCTTGTCAAATCCCCATTCATCATTTATAATAAAACCCATGGAGACATAGCTCAGCTGGGAGAGCATTTGCTTGACGTGCAAAGGGTCGCAGGTTCGAGTCCTGTTGTCTCCATTATTTAAAAAATCCTTGTAGTTGCAAGAAACGTTGCAGTTACAAGGATTTTACCATTTGGGGTTTCGTATGAAAATGCTTTTTTGGTTATTAACAACTGGATGCGTAATCGCTCAAACCTATCGAATTCGAGAGGTTTAAATATGAATCCGGAGCAAATGCCTTTATCCTATCGCCACAACAATGGATAAAGGTTACTAGTGTTACCATCTTTTTCTAGCCCGTAAGTACCATTCCTTTCGTTGCTCCAACCTCCGAATCATCCCATCCCCCACCTTATAAGAAAACTCCAGCGCCGGCAGCAACAGCTCTTCGGGAACCCCCGGCAGATAATGCTGAATTTCAAAATTAAACGTCCCATCATACTGAATCGCCGCCAGCCCATCCAGGATTTCTTCCCAGTCGGCATGACCCAGATATGGCAGAATATGAATATGATCCGGTCCGGTTTCATCTGATATATGGGTTGCCACGAGATAATCCTTCAGCAGCCGCAGTGCTTTCCTTTGATCCAGTCCTTCAATACTGCCATGCTCCACATCCCAGCAAACCCGTACCTGCCTGCAATTCACATCTTCCACCAGCCGCAATAGCTCTTCCGCCTGCAATGCATAACGGGGGATACCCGTTCTGGTTTTACCCCACATATTTTCAATGGCCAGACCTGTTCCCAGATTCGCTGCATAAGCTGCATATTCCTGGAAAAAAGCGACATTTTTTCGATGTGTATCCGGATCTGGCCCGCCGCCGCAGCAGCCTGTGGACGGATGCACCACAACCCAGGGCGCACCTAATATCGCCGCCCCCTGAATACTGCGGCAAAACAGCTCCTTGCACCATTCTTCATTCTGGCCCGGATTGCAAAAATCCCAAATCGTTCCATGGGCCTGTACAAAAGACAGGCCCAACTCCTCCGCCAACTTTTTTATTTCCCCAATCTCCTCCCGCCAGGCCGGGCCGGCAAAGTGCGGCGAAGAAAGAGCCAGTTCAGCAAAACCAAAGTCCAGCTTCCGATATCCCGCACTGGCACACAGTCTCATGGATTCCTGTACCGGAATATAGTCCCCTTGTCTTCTTTCAAAACAAATATTTGTTGATGTGGATAATTCCATCCCTGTCACCTCAGTGCAAATTGTTGGATTGCTTCCATGACGCCTTCTGTGTATCCGTACTCACAGCAATAATCCGCCGCCGCCTTTACCGAATCCGTGGCGTTGGCAACTGCGGCGCCAATTCCGGCCGCCCGAAGCATTTGAATATCATTTTCGTTATCACCGATGGCCAGTACTTCCTCAATGGGAATCTGGCACATCTGGCATAGTTTTCTTAGGCCGGTCTCTTTGCTAACCTGCCGGTTCACAATTTCGCATCCACTATGTCCATATAATGCAATAGAGTATGCCTCCTGCAAAGCCCGGATGTCAGGAAGCAGGGCGGCAAACGACGCCTGCTGCTCCCCGGCCATAATGTTGATCTTATAAATATTCTGCCACTGCAGCAGCTGCGGGAGACCGGCCAGAGGAATACTCCGGCCGGCGGCTTCCCGCGACCTCGTCCACGGTGTTTCCGCCAGCGCATATTCCACCTCTCCGGCCAATGCCAGCACCGTCAGATTACCGTCCACGGCGGCGGCCAGAAGCGGTGCCAGTAAGTCCGGTGACAATGCCGTCCCCGGTTCCAGCAGCTGCCCGTTCCGGTCGACCACCACCGCTCCGTTGCATCCCACAATGGGCGCACTGGTCTCGACCATCCTGGCAAATCTGGCGATTGCAAAAGGGGGCCGCCCGGAAATAAAGGTAAAACGGATATTCTGTTTTTTCAGCTGGGCAATCAGCAAAGCCGCTGCCGGATCAACTGTTTTATCCTTTGACAACAAAGTATCATCCAGATCTGTTACCACCATCCTGATTGGCCGTTCCAACATAAAAACCTCACTTTTTAATCATTTACCGCATGGTATTCATCCAACGTGTCATTACACTGTCTGACAATTTTATCTACCGTTTCGGCGGCATTCAGTTTTCCCTGGCAGAACTCCATCATCGTCTCGGTAATGATTCCGTTGATTTCGTTGTAAGTCAGATCCAGCGGCTCCTGAGATAACGGATTGGCCGCCTTCATTTGCTCCAGCGCCACCTTGTACTGCGGTTTTTCCTCATAGTATGCCATCATCTCCGGCAATTCTTCACAGCCTTTATTAACCGGAATATAGCCCGAAGCCGTTGCAAAAGTATATTGATTTTCCGGCATTGCACAGTATTGGATCACATCCCAGGCCGCTTTCACACGGTCCTCGTCGCCGCGGTCAAACAGATTCAGGCAGCTGCCGCCGATGGCCGCTCCATTGGTATCGCCGGCATTGACTTTGGGCAGGTATGCCGTCATATACTGGCCAGGCATCAGGTTGTCCAGAGTCCCCATCCGGGAAGAGGACATAATTACCATTGCCGAAAGACCCTGGGCAAATTCTTCATTAATGTTATCTTCGACGTACTTATATCCGCCGGTATCCAGAAGCCCCTGCAGCTTGTTCAGAAATGCTTCCATCGTGCCGTCTTCACCAGCCGTAATCTTAGTCATCGGGGCCAGCCGTCCGCCCTCGTTATCGCCAAAGAAGCCGTCGGCCTTTTGACTGACGCAAAACTCTACCAGCTGATAACGCTTGACCTGCATATTCAGGCCATAACAGGCAACCGTGTCGCCTTCTTTTACCGTCAGTGCCTTAACATAATCAATCAGATCATCCATCGTTGCCGGTGCCCGATCATATCCGGCCGCTCCCAGCATCTCTACATTATAATACAACAGCGGGATCGAATTGGCAAACGGGATCCCCACCATCTGTCCTTCATAAGTACAGGTACGCTGTAACTGCTCATAAAAGCTGTCTCTGGTGATTTCAGAATCACCACTGCTTAAAAACTCCTCACAGTTTACCGTCCAGTCCATATCCATTACTTCCGGGATGGTAGAAGTCAGTCCCACATTGATATCCGGCGCATTGGCATAATCTTTGGTCTGATAGGCCAGCAATACCTTGTTGGTTCCCTCATAACCCTGGAATACCAGCTCTGCTTCAATGCCCTGTTCCTTACCTCTGCCGTTGTTGTAATCTTCAATGATTGAATTCAGGGCTTCTTCCGTGGCCCCGGAAAAACTGTGCCAGAATACCACCTTAACCGGTTCCTGACCGGTCGTTCCCGACGCTGCTCCCGCCTGACCCGCGCCCTCTGCCGCACCGGCAGCCGCCTGGCCCGCAGGTTCTTTTCCACAGGCAGTCATGCCAAACACCAAAACACCGCCCAGCAGTAACGCTGCCAATTTTCTCACTTGCTTTTTCATTGTTTCTTCCTCCTCTTTTTGTTGTAGTGCTGTCAACCTTTCACGGCGCCGCTCATAACTCCGCCGACGACCTTTTTCTGGAAAATCAAAAATACCAGGATGGACGGGATCAGGATAATCACCGCTGCCGCCATCACCACCCCCGCCCCAAAGCTGCTGCCTTCATTCACATTCAGCATGGTAACGGCAACCTGGGCAGTACGCATGGCATCGGTGTTCGTGACCAACAGCGGCCAAAGATACGTATTCCAGGTGCCCACAAATGAAGAAATGAACACCGTCGTAATCACCGGCACATTGCTGGGCATCAGAATCCGCCAGTAAAACTGAAAATTCGAGCATCCGTCCACCAGCGCCGCATCCTGCAAACTCCGGGAATAGGACATGAAGTTCTGGCGCATTACAAAAATATTCATCCCGGAGATAAAGAACACGACCATCATTCCAATATAAGTATCAATCAGGCCCAGCTCTGCGGTGGTAAAATAATTCTGCACCACCAATACATCCGCAGGAATAATCATGCTGCCGATTACCAGCAAAAACAAAATATTCTTCCCCCTGTATTCAAAAAACGCAAAGGAAAAGGCCGCCAGACTGGCCACTAAAATCCTGACACAGCTTGATACAAAAGCAACGATAAAGGAATTCCACATAAAACGAAGGACCCGTGTTCTTGCAAATACGGTTTTATAATTCTCCAGGTAACCAAACGTACTGGGGAAAAACTTAAGCCTGGTGGTCAGGATTTCCTCCTGTGGCATAAATGAAATAGAGATGGCATAAAGAAGCGGCAGCATCAGGACCACCCCAAGCAACATGCATCCGAACTGATAACCGATACCTTTCATCTTTTTCAATCGTAGCTCACCTTCCTTTTCTCCAGAATCATACTTAACATCATCATGATTGCCGCCAGAATAAAACCGACCATGGTCGCCGCAAACGCAGCATTATAATTACTGCCGGCAATTCCTTTGCCATAGATATAAGACATGATGGTTTCGGTAGTGCCGTTGGGGCCGCCGCTATGGAACACCGGATACGTCAGAATCAACGTGAAGCTGCAGGTGGTCATGGCATAGGCAATATCCTTCATCAAAAGGAACAGCAGCGTGGGCGAAACCATCGGAATGATAATCCGGCTTAATAAGCGAATTCCCGTCGCCCCATCCAGCTTCGCACTCTCCAGAACATCCTCACTCATTCCCCGCAGAGCCGACAGCAGAAAGATAAAATTATATCCCACATTGGCCCATATCTGAATAAAAATAATCGTTTTAAGCGCCGTTTCCGGATCCCGCAGCCAGGAAATGCTCACCCCCAAAAGCTTATTGACAATCCCCATAGAAGGGTTAAAGGCCAGCTGAAAAATCATTGCCACAACCGACACCGACATCGCCATGGACATGGAGTACAAGGCTTCATAAATGGACGAGGTGCCGGTCCGTCTCCTGGCCAGCAGCGCCAACCCGAAGCCGATGACAATACTGATCGGGACGGTAGTAATAACAAAGATCATCGTATTGCCAATCGCCTGGCGGAACTTTTCATCGCCTAATACCCGAAGATAATTGGCCGCTCCGGCAAATGACTTAATATTCCGGTATTTATCAATCGTAAAAAAGCTTAATATGGCATTCTTAACAAAAGGAAGATATGTAAACATGATGAGCAATAAGAATGCCGGAATCAGATATAAATATGGTTCCACCCACTGAAACAGTTTTTTCATAAACGGTTTTTTCTTCTCCATGGCGTATCTCCTATTCATACATTGCCAGTTTTTTAAATAGATCCCCCATTAATTTGTCCCGGTTAATGCTGTAAACATATCGGATGAACAACCGCCGCATATCCTCGGCATACAGATGATCATATTCCATCACCGGGCTGTGCACCAGGCGGTCCAGCATGAACCCGTCCGCCAGCAGCCAGGCCACTGCCGCCACATCCGACAAAGGCCGGCTCCAGCACTCTTCGCCATTGCAATGCTTCACCTCTCTTTCCGTTTTTTCAATAATATAATCGCAAAATGCATTTTCCCCCTGCAGCCAGTGCCGCAGCTCCGGCCCAGTGGTGGAAAAATGATCCAGCACGCCGCGGCCCGGCAACAACACCACCGGCGCACCGCTGCCGAGTACCACCCGGGCCGCCGCCACATCCTGCCCGGCATTAAAAGAGTGGTTGTCATGCCAGTCAAATCCCATGCCGCCCAGCCAGACGATGAAGACACGCTCTGCCATCTCCGGGCACATCAGCAACGCCGAAGCGATATTCGTCGCAGCTGCAATGCCAATGATGTACAGTGGATTTTCTTTGGTGTAGTCAGCCGACATTTGCATCATCAGCCTTGCTGCCTCCGAATCAACCGGCACTTTCTCATTTTGCAAATACGCCGTTGATCCACGGTAAACAACCTTCTTATATTCCTCATGTTTTAAAAGCTCAAGAATACGAAAGGCTTCCTCATAACTTTTCTCCATCCCATCCTCCGGTCCATTGGAATGATGATTGAAAAAAGGAGCCGCACAGATTGCTTTCAGATTTAATTTTTCCTGCGACTGTAAAAGATATGCAAGGGCAAACTGGTCATCCACCTCATTGCAGATATCCGTATCTAAGACAACATCGATCTTTCCTTTCGGACGTTCCAGACGCCTGATGCTATCCGCATAATCCCCCATCTGATATGGATTATTATCCGTGTACAAATATGGTTTGGGACTTTCCATGTTTTCCTCCTTTCCATTGGTGATTAGTTGGCAAATTCCATTTATGTTTCCTGTATAAATTGGTTTTTTCCAATTTCTATATTAAATATAGCACATACTTACAACTTCTGTCAATACCTTTCCTTGTATTTTATCAACTTTTTTTATGTTTTTGCCACAGCCAGACCAACCAAAAGTGCATTTTCACAATTTAAACCGTTTGACATTGGTTTTTTCCAATGATAAACTATAATTATTACAATTTTGAAAAAATGAGGTATATTTATGAAAAGTAAACTAGACAAGCGGCGCCAACTGATCCTGTCCATCCTGGCCGACGTTCCCATCAGTTCGACCCAGAAATTGGCCGAAGCAACCAATGTTTCCAACGAAACAATCCGCAAAGACCTGGATGCACTGGCCGATGAGGGCCGGATCATCAAGGTTCACGGTGGCGTTGCATTAGCAGGTGACAATATCAATGAAATTCCCTTCGACCTGCGGGCAGCCACAAATATAGATCTGAAAAAGCGGATTGCCGGGCAGGCCGTTCTGTTGATTCAGCCGGAAGATACCATCCTGCTGGAAAGCTGCACCACCAACCTGGAACTTGCCAAAAAATTATTGCAGGATCCCGGGCTAACGGATACCCTGATTATCATTACCAATTCCTTTTCCATTGCCACGGCATTGGAATATGGCAACAAATGCAAGCGCATGTTTTTCTTAGGCGGCTGGGTCAATGCCAGACAATATTCCGCCCTTGGCCACAAGACTGCAAAAATGCTGACGGACTTTCATGTCAGCAAAAGCTTTATCAGCGGTGCCGCGCTCAGCAATCAGTTTGTTCTCTCCGGTTATTATGATGACGATGTGGAATTTCAGAAAAATGCACTTACCGCAGCCCAGGAGACGATCCTGATGATTGACAGCAGCAAATTCAGCCAGACGACGATTTTCACCGTAGCACCGTTATCCCAATTTGATTATCTGATTACCGACAAAGCATTAGATAGGGAGGAAACGGCTTATCTTGCCGAACACAAAATTGATTATATAAAAGCCTGACAAAAAAGCCGATCCAGCCCAGAGCCGGATCGACTTTTTTATTATGATTTGGTTTTGCCTTCTTTTATCATCTGAATCAGCCAATAGATTATGAACACGGCGATATTGCACATGACGATGCTGGCCCCGGTGGGTGTTTCATAAACATAAGACAGCGTTATTCCCACCAGGAAGCAGACTACCGAGATGACCGCGGAGTTGATCGTGACAGAGCGGAATGTCTTGCACAGCCGCATCGACGTCAGCGCCGGAAAGACAATCAGACTGGAGATCAGCAGTGATCCCATCATCCGCATCCCCATGACAATGATCAGCGCCGTCAGAAGCGCAATCAGCATATTGTACAGCCCCGCCTTCGTATCGGTGGCCCGGGCAAAGGATTCATCAAAGGTGACCGCAAAAATCCGATTATAAAACAGCACAAACAACACCAGTACTGCCACCGAAATCACCATACTGAACTTCACATCACTCAGCGTTATTCCTAAAATACTGCCAAACAGGTAATTGTAAACATCCGTATTCATTCCCGTCTTCATTGACACAATCATCACGCCCAAAGCCAGCGAGCCGGTAGAGATCAAAGCAATTGCCGCGTCGCCTTTGATCTTGCTGCTTTCACTGATCCGCAGCAATAAAAAGGCCGCCAATACCACCACCGGAATCGCCACGGCCAGCGGCGCCGCATTCATCGCTGCAGCGATCGCCAGCGCGCCAAATCCGACATGGGAAAGCCCGTCCCCGATCATGGAATAATTTTTCAGCACCAGACTAACGCCCAGCAGCGAGGAACAAAGAGCAATGACCGTCCCCACCAAAAAGGCCCGCACCATAAAGGGAAAGGAACACATTTCTATCATCAGTTCAAGCATTCAGGACACCTCCCAAAAACTGTTTTCCCACCGGACTGGCCTTATACTCTTCGGCCGTACCAAAGAAAAGCTGGGTGTGCAAAAGGTGCAGCACATGATCGGCATACCGGTTGATGCACTGGGTGTCATGGGAAACCATAATAACGGTGATCCCCAGTTCTTTATTGATCCTGGCAATCAGTTCATAAAGCTCCTGGGTCCCCACCGGATCCAGACCGGCCGCCGGTTCATCTAACAGCATGATTTTTTTGGTGGCGCACAGCGCTCTGGCCAGTAAAACCCGCTGCTGCTGGCCCCCCGATAATTCCCGGTAGCACTGCTTCCGCAGGTGGCCGATGCCCAGCCGTTCCAGGTTTTTTTTCGCCAGATTCTTCTCTTTTTGCGAGTAAAATGGCCGGAACCCCAGCCGGTTCATACAGCCGGACAATACCACTTCCAAAACACTGGCCGGAAAATCCTTCTGCAGCGTAGTCTGCTGTGGCAGATAGCCGATTTCGTCAGCCGATAAACTCCCGGCAAAATCCAGGCGTCCTCCGGCCGGCTTCTTCAGGCGCAGAATCCCCTTGATCAAGGTACTTTTGCCGGCGCCATTTTCGCCGACAATACACAGATAGTCGCCTTCTTCTACCTGAAAATTCAACTTCTCTATCGCAACGATTCCATCATACGAAAAGGAAACGTCCCGGCAAGTGATCAGACTCATCTTCCATCACCGTCTTTCTATAGTTTACTGCAATGCGATCCGCAGGCTTTCTACATTTTCCTGCATCATAGATAAATAGGTGGCATTGCTTTGATGCTGTTCCTTCGTCTGGTTATGACAGGAATACAACGTTAATTTTTGTGCTCCTGTTGCTTCACAGATGGAATCGGCAATCTTGCCGTTGGAATTCTCCATCACAAATACCACCGGCAGATGTTCCTCTTTGACCTTTCCAATCAAAAAGGCAACGGTGGCCGCACTGGCTTCCGTCTCCGCAGAGCATCCGCTGAAGGCCGCATAATAGCTAAGACCATACTCATCAGCCAGATAGCGGAACGGGAAACGGTCACCGAACAAAACCACCTTTCGCCGCCCGCCCCGGACTGCCTCGCCAAGATCAGCATCCAGCTGCTCCAGCTCTTTTTGATAAGCAGTACTGTTGGCCGCAAATGTATCGGCGTGGGCCGGGTCTTTCTCACTCATGACGGCAGTTATCTTTTCCACAATCCTGATGGCATTCACCGGCGATGTCCACACATGCTCATCCGCTTCCGGGTCATGGCCCGCATGTCCGCCCTGCATTCCTTCCACCTGCTCCTCCTCTACCGTCGCCACGCAATCAAGCAGCTTCAGCGTATCCGGCTTTTGGTCACCCAGGGAATCCAGCAGCGAATCTGCCCAGACATCATTTTCCCCGCCAACATAAATGAATAAATCCGCATTCTGAATAGCTTTCATGTCCTGGGGCGTGGGCTCAAAAGAATGGGTTTCAGCGCCCGGTTTCAGCAGCATCGTCACTTCTGCATATTCACCGCCGACCTGCCTGGCAAAATCATATTGGGGGAAAATCGTCGTGACGATCTTCAGCTTCTGCTCTGCTGCCGCTCCCGCTGCCGGATCCGTCTGCGCCGGTGTGCCCTTGCCCAGGGTGCAGCCAGTCAGGCCAAATAAGGTAACGAGCAGAATTGTTGTCATTATTTTTTTTGTCATTGATTGATTTCGTTTATAGTTCATCAGCTTGTCCTTCCTTGCTGTCATCTTTTCCAGTACAACGATTGCATATCCCGTAATAGACTGTTTTTAATGAATTAATATCAAATCCATGGTCCTCCAGCATGTGCCGCTGCAGTTCCGCCAATTCTTTACAGTGAAAATGCACCAGCTCGCCACAGCTCTCACACTTCAGGTGAAAACACGGGGACCGCTGACTGTCTTGATCTCCCGCATATTCAAAACAGGCGCCGCTGACACCATCGATGATATATTTCTTCACTACACCGTCCGCCACCAGCTTCTCCAAATGCCGGTAAATCGTCGTCACCCCAATGGCAATTCCCCGCCCCTTAAACTGCTCGGCAATATCATTCACCGTCACATGAACCCCTTTCATGGATTTCATGTAAGCAAGCACCTCTTCTTTTTGCTTTGTATTATAATGGGATATCGAATGCAAAGAGTTCCCCCCTCTCTCAATATGAAAATGATTTTCATTTTACCACACATTTTTTTATATCGCAAGCAGTTATTTCCCTGCATATGTTATAGCAAACAGTTTTCAGGAGTTACTATGGAACATGAACAACCATACCGCCAGCCAACCCCCCGGCTTGCCTTTGTACAACAATTGGGGGATCACCGTCCGCAGGCGATGGCCTGGGTCCGGGGCGGTGCCGCTTATCCGGACATCAGCGGACTGGTAAAATTCTATGATACCCCGTACGGCGGTATCCTGGTGGAGGCGGAGGTATTTGGCCTTCCTAATGTCACCACTCCCGGCTCCTCTGATTTCTACGGCATGCACATTCATGAGCACGGCGACTGTTCCGACAATTTCACCCATGTTGGAAGCCATTACAACCCCACGGGCAGCCCTCATCCCCAGCATGCCGGCGATCTTCCGCCTTTGCTTGGCAATCAGGGATACGCCTGGTCATCATTCTATGACAAACGGTTCCAGGTCCGGGATATTCTGGGTCGTTCCGTCATCATTCATGCCCACCGGGATGATTTTACCACGCAGCCATCCGGTGATTCCGGCCCGATGATTGCCTGTGGTGAGATCAGAAGATGCTGATTTTCTGATAAAGTCATGCACTGCGCCCGCCCTGCCCACATATCTAAACTATAAGAGAACTTTGTTAGATGGGAGCATCTATGAATGATAGAGCCACCTCCCGCCCGGTGACCATTGCTCTGGCGGGAAATCCCAATGTTGGGAAAAGTACCATTTTTAATGGTCTCACCGGCTTACGTCAACATACTGGAAACTGGCCGGGGAAAACTGTCGCTTCCGCCAGGGGCACCTTCGTCATTGACAGCGATGAATTTCTGGTGGTGGATCTGCCCGGTACTTATTCACTGAACGCTTATTCAGAAGAGGAGGTCATTGCCCGGGATTATATCTGTTCCGGCGAGGCAGACATGAGCATGATCGTCTGCGATGCCACCTGCCTGGAGCGGGGGCTGCACCTGCTCAAACAGATTATTGCCCTGGATTACATCCGGGATACCGGCACCCCGCTGATTTTGTGTATCAATCTTTGTGATGAAGCCGGAAAAAAAGGAATTTGCATTGACCTGGAACTGCTGCAGGATGTCTTGCATATTCCAGTCCTCTGTATCTGCGCCCGGCAGCCGGAGTCTTTTGAGCTGATCCGCGAGACCTTGCAGGAAAACAAGAGCGCCCACTTCAGCTATGACTGTCTGGACTTTAATCCCAAACTCCTGGCCCGGGAAACAGTCCAATACACCCGTCCCAATTATCGCAAGCGGGAAGAAATGATCGACCGGATCGTCACCGGAGAGCTGACCGGCGGTCTGATTATGTTTTGTATGCTTCTTGGCGTGTTCTGGCTGACCATGGCGGGAGCCAATCTGCCGTCGGCCCTGCTCTGGGATATCTTCTTCTGGCTGGAAGAGAAACTGGCGGCCGGGTTACTGCTGCTTCATACCCCGGTCTGGCTGATCAACATGCTGGTCTACGGCGTTTACCGGGTTCTGGCCTGGGTGGTTGCGGTAATGCTGCCGCCGATGGCCATCTTCTTTCCATTGTTCACCTTGCTGGAAGACCTGGGTTATCTGCCCCGGGTTGCCTTTAACATGGACCGGGCTTTTCAGAAATGCCGCGCCTGCGGCAAACAATGTCTGACTACCGCCATGGGCTTTGGCTGCAATGCCGCCGGCGTCATCGGCTGCCGGATTATCGATTCGCCCCGGGAGCGACTGATTGCCATCCTGACCAATTCCTTTGTTCCTTGTAACGGGCGGCTGCCTACATTATTTGTGATGATTACCCTGCTTTTCATGAGCACCAGTGTGACTTCCTCGCTGCTTTCCGCCCTGATGATGACCGGATTGATCCTGCTGGGAATCGGAGCCACGCTGGCGGCCTCCTGGTTCTTATCCCACACTTTGTTAAAAGGAATGCCCTCGGCTTTTACCCTGGAGCTTCCTCCTTACCGTCGGCCGCAGATCCGCAAAGTCCTTGTCCGTTCCGTGTTTGACCGTACCCTGTTTGTACTGGGCCGGGCCGTGGCCGTGGCTGCACCGGCCGGACTGATCATCTGGCTGCTGGCCAATATCCTGTATGTCGGACCCGAGAATGGTTTTTTTGCCCTTGCACCGCAAGCATATATTTTGCCCGGTGCGGAGCTTTCAGCAGCGCTGCCGGACACCCAGTCGGCGGCATCTCCCAGTCTGCTGTCCTGCATCACCGGCCTTTTAGATCCCCTGGGTCATCTCATCGGACTGGACGGGGTCATTTTAACCGCATTTCTTCTGGGTTTTCCGGCCAATGAAATTGTCCTGCCGATCATCCTGATGACTTATCAGCAAACCGGTCACCTGATCGAAATGACCGATTCCTCGACTCTGCTTACCTTGCTGACCGCCCATGGCTGGACGCCGGTCACCGCCATCTGTACGATGATCTTTTGCCTGTTTCACTGGCCTTGCTCCACGACGGTCCTGACCATAAAAAAAGAGACCGGATCCATAAAATGGACCGCAGTCTCAATCTTACTGCCTACCTTAAGCGGGATGGCACTCTGTTTTTTGATTGCCGGTGTCAGCCGGATACTCTGACAGTTACCTATGCTTTCGAATACAACACCTTGGAACTAACCCCCTGCTGCTTGCCCAACTTGCCGGACAGCGCACTGATGGCATCGGCAGGGGCATCCATGATCACGCTGATAATGTTGACACCCTTCTTTTCATAAGGCAGGCCCATCCGGCCGATGATATGACTGCTGTATTGATGCAGAATATCATTAACCGCAGCGGCAAACTCCTGGTCTTCCACTATAATAGCAACTACAGCAATTCTGGTTTCTTCGCTTGCATTTGTATTCATCGACATTCCTCATTTCTTTCTTTTTTACAATGCCTGGCGGATCCTTTCGGCAATCTCCTCATAGTCCTCATCTTCCAGCAGGACCTTGCCAGGATTCATTTCAAATACGCCGCCCCATTCCGGGCCGCCCTCATATTTGGGGACCAGATGCATATGCAGATGACAGCCGGTATCGCCATATGCGCCGTAGTTTACCTTATTTGGCCGGTAAACCAGGTGGATCGCGCGGGCCGCTCGGGCCACATCGGCAAAGAAAGCATTCCGCTCTTCATCGGACAATTCAATCATCTCGCTGATATGCTGATCATGAGCCAGAATCAACCGTCCCGGATGACTCTGCTCTTTAAATACATATAAAAATCCAGTCTCCATCTTACAAACCGGGTAAGCAAACTTTGCTGCCAGCTCCCCCTGCATACAGTATGCGCAATTCTGATCCTTCATATTCCCTCTCCGTTCCCCTTTTATCACCAGGCCACGTTTATTTAGCCGCTTTCTTTTTCCATGCATGCAGTGCCAGCGCCAGGGCGATCACACCGTAAGAAACAAATGCCCGGAAATACTCTTCAATCGCTCCGGCATCGCCGCCCAGGAGCACCTTGATCGCCGGTGCCGCTACCACGAACAATGCGTGGAACAGGAATACCCCCAGCAATGCCTGCCTGTTCGTTGCCTTATTAACAGATGCACCACCAACCAGCAGGGCGGCAATCGCATATTGAGCCACCATCGTGTGACCAAAGGTCTGCATGGTTCCCAGGTTCTGCAAATAGATCAGCTGTCCCCAGGCCGCCAATACGGTAGAGAACACCATGGCAATAATACGTGTCTTATCAACATCAATACCGGCCGCATTGGCCACGGTACGATCCTGTCCGACGGTCCGCATATCCTGACCCAGTTTGGTCTTCATCAGACCGTTGTTCAACAGACAGACACCGCCGATACACAGATAGGTCATGACCGGAATCTGCGTCAGCTGGAACGCCTTATAGACCGACGGAATAAAGGAAACCAGATATACCACCGCCGCACCGGCAACCGGCAGCACCGCCCGATGCCAATTCCATGACTTCTTCTCAATAAACCGTGCATTAAACCACTTTGCCGCCTGCCATCCGAAGGTAAACGGCAGCAGCACATCAACCACCGTGATCAGGTAGACTTTATCCCGGCGCATAAACTCATCAACCGCCGGAATAAAGGTCAGCGCATATGCGCCACACACAATGACGGTCTTTATAACAACGGATTTCCAATGGATCTTCTGCCTGTAGATCATCTTCATTACCAGTGAAACAAGGCTGAAAATAATATAAATATAGAATCCATATTCCGCGATCTTAATCATCGGAACAGTATCCAGTGCGTATTTATAGATTCCCATCAAGTCGATGGAGTTCTTTACACCAATACCGTTAGTTACTGTGCTATGAGAAAGAAATGGCTCCAGCTGCGGGATAAAGGTCAGCACCAGCACAAAAACCGCCAGACCGCATTTGATTGCCAGGGTTTTTACCGGCACCGCAAGATGTTTTGCTTTCCTGGCCGCCGCCAGAAGCAAGGTCAAAGCCAGGCAAAATACCGCAACACATCTGACTGCCGTGTTGATACTAACCGGGTTATAAGCCGATGCATCAGAAGCAATCATCAGCTTCGAATTATCAAAGGCAATCACGCCGCCGAATACAAACAGGAACAGCAGCCAGTAAAAACCGTCGGCAAAATACCCCAGTACCAGACCACCGATCATCTCGGAACCTTTCATCTGGTTAAACAGCCTGCCTACCAGCGTCCCCAGAAAGGCGGCAATCGGCAGCGCCAGCAAGGCGGTAATCAGAAAACCGCTGATGCCGGTCAGGCCCCAGTAAATCGTGATGAACAGGGAAATCTGCGCCGCCATGGCACCGATCACAATGCCAAAGTTCAGTCCCATACCGGCAAGAATCGGAATAATCAGGGACAGAATCAAAAAGCCATTACGGGCAATACGGGTAAATAATTCCGGAATAATAAATGTCAGGGATTTTCCGGAGATAATGGCAGCAATGATAAATAACAGTAAAAACAAAATCGTAACCTTGCTGTCAAAAATCATTTGCGTGATCCGCTTTATCAAATTTGTATTTTTATTCACGGCTGCCACCTCCCTTTGTCTGAGCTAATGCATACAGAATAATGCCGTTGGAGATCAGGATTCGCAATATTTCCGATAAGCTGGTTCCGGGGAAGAGTTGATTGGCAACCGGCAGCCCCAGTGCCATGATTCCCTGGAATAAAAAGGTCCCCAGCAACACGTTGAAGATGGTTGCCCGTTTTGGGGAAGCGCCGCCGATGAGTACCGCCGCCGCCGAGATAAAGCCCATCATCTGCGGCGCATTGTACATCTGGAAAAAACCATATTCCTGTGAATATGTGATGATCCCTACTGCTGCCAGGACGGTCGAGAACATGGTTCCAACCAGCCGCATCTTATTGGTATTAATGCCTGCCGCCCGGGCAAACATCGGATTGGCTCCCACCGCACTCATCGCCAGTCCGGTCTTGGAACGCATAAACAGCCAGACAATCAGACACATGAACAGGAAAAATAAAATCAGCCCGGTGGAAACAGTCATAGAACCAATCTTAAACTTCAGAATATTACTGATTGCTCCCTTATAGGAGGAATCAAGTGAAACCTGGTTTCGGATACCACGTCCGGCATTCGGATAAATCAACGTACCGCTCTTAAAAGGCAGAACCGTCCACATGATGTTCATAAAAGCAATCATGGAGAAACCGATATAGGTGGTAACGGTCATTTCGGAACCCTTTACCTGATTCAGCAGCAAGCCATAAAAATAGCCAAGAACAGCTGCGAAAAAGCATGCCATCAGGATGGCTGCGAGAAAGGCCGCCAAAACAGCAAACGTGGGACTGATCGCAACCAGAGCCGGGTTATTGGCGATATCCAGCTGAATGGAAATCAGGCCGCCCAGCAAACCGGTGGTGATGCCCAGGGAGATCCCAAAGTTAAGTCCGACTCCACACTGAACCGAAGGAACCATGGCCAGCGCCAGGATCCCATACATCCCCCAGCGGCTGATACAGTTGCCAAGGGCCGAAGTCACGCCCAGATCAAGTACCGCGGTGCCAAAAAGTAAAAGCAGGAAAAACGCGGCGATAATAATACGCGGCAAACCAAATTTGGCAAGCCCTTTAAAAACTCTTGAATTCGTTATTGATTCCGTCATGATTCTTCTTCACCGCCTTTCTTCCATGCACCGGACATCGCCAGACCAAAGTTGGCATCGGAATCGTCCGGTTTTAAGATACAGGCTAACCGGCCGTCGGAGACAATGGCGATCCGGTCTGCAATCGAACGCAATTCCACCAGCTCGGAAGACACAATGATAATCGTCATTCCGGTTTCCCGATTTAATTTTGTCAGCAGCTCCAGCACCAGCTTCTTGGCACCGATATCAATTCCCCGAGTCGGTTCGGAGACAAATAAAATCTCCGGTTCCAGAGTCAGAGCCCGGGCCAGACACACCTTCTGCTGATTACCGCCGGACAGACGCCCGGCCGGCTGGCGGGAACTCCTGCACCGGATATCCAGCTGCCCGATCATGTCGTTTGCATGCCGGCCGGCTGATTTGTGGTCATAAAACTGCATCCAGGCAACTTTCTTCAAAAAACGGTTGTTGGTCTGCAGGGCGGAAAAGACGATATTCTGCTCAATGCTTTCCTCTAACAAAAGACCAACCCCACGGCGGTCCTCCGACACAAAAGCAATTTTGTGCCGCAATGCCTCACCCAGCTTATCCAGATTCAAAACCTGACCATTCACGGTAACCGTCCCCGCGGCCGGGTATAAGCCCATAATACCATTGGGAATACCCAGTTTACCCTGGCCGGCCAGTCCGCCGATACCCAGGATTTCGCCCCGGCGGATATCCAGGTCAATGCCCTTGACCCGTTCGCCCTGCATATCGACCTTGTAATCCCGCAGCTGGATGGCAACGTTTTCATCGCTCAGCACACGGTTGTCCTCATCCTCTTCCTCTACCAGCTTTTCCACCTTTCGGCCAATCATCAACTCGGCAATGTCAACGACACTGGTATCTTTGATTTCCTTGCGGGCAACAAATTCACCGTCACGCAGGACCGTCATACTGTCGGCCACCGCCATGACCTCATCCAGGCGATGGGTAATAAAAATAATGGCAATGCCCTGATCCGCGATGACACGCATGGCCTCTAACAGCCGTTCTGCTTCCGATTCGGCCAAAACCGCCGTCGGCTCATCAAAAACAAGCAGTTTGATACCCGTCTTGTCAATTTCCCGGGCAATCTCAATAAACTGCATATAACCAACCGGTAAACCGGCTACTTTTATATAATCTTCTATCTGCAACCCGATCGTTTTAAGCGCTTTCCTGGCATCTCTGGACATCGCTTCAAAATCCAGTGTTTCAAGGGTCGGTCCGATGATGCGGCTTAATAAATTAGGGGTAGTGATTTCGCGTCCAATTTTAATATTTTCAGCAACAGTAAAACCAGGAATCAACATAAATTCCTGATGAACCATTCCGATTCCATAGTCCATGGCTTTGATCGGGCTATCAATATTGGCGGGTTGGCCCATGATTTCCACCGTTCCTTCAAAGCCGCCGGTGGAGTGAATCACCGGCATACCAAATAAAATATTCATAAGTGTCGATTTACCGGCACCATTTTCCCCCATTAAGGCATGGATTTCGCCAGGTTTGATGGCCAGATCCACGCCCTTAAGCACCCGGTTCCCATAATATTGTTTTGCTATATTGTCCATCTTCAGGACATATTCCGTCTTCTCCAAGCTTATACAACCTCTTTTCCTTTGGTTTTATTTCAAAGCTTTGTAAAAAAGTTTCGCCAACCTGCTATCAGCAAGCCGGCGAAACTGTCATTCACTGCATCCGAGAAAAACCAATTTATTCGAATGTGACAAAATCAGCCATGACCAGATAGTGATTATCTTTGGCAACACCGTTAGCATCCTCGTGGTTGACCAGAGTCATCTGAACATCACCGGCACACTCCTGAACGGTTGCACGCAGAACCGCGTCATCCAGAACCACACCATTGGTCTCGCCGTCTAATACTTTCTTCGCGTACTCAACGCCTGCTTCGATGAACAGCATGTTACACGGAACGCCCCAGGTAGAAACACGGCCACCCATATCATATTCGGTTACCTTCGCCTGGATCTGCTCCAACATGTAATCAACATCAGCCTCATGACCGGTCATGTCGATGTTCAGGGCAGCCGGGAATGCATGGAACGGAGACGGACAGCACTGCAGCGAATAGATTCCTCCCTGCTCAAATACTGTACGGATCAGCGGCTCCTGCATGCCACAGTTGGTGGTAAAGAAAACCGTATCAGCGCCATACTTTTCAACCTGACGCGGAACATCTTCAACAATAAACTGCTGGGCACCGGTAATACCGGAGTCACCAGTCGGGTCCGGAGCGGTTACATCAACTAATTCAATACCATTCTCAGCACAGTATGTCTTCAGGTTCTCATGACGGGCAACAATCAGAGAATAGCTCATGTGACGCGGGAATGAGTAGTGGATCATGGTTTTTGCTCCCTGCGAAGCAGCCTGCGGCGGAAGCACGATACCACATCCCGGCTCATCTACCTGAAATACCACATCGGCCTTAGGATTGATTACATCCGGATCCTCACCAGGAGTACCGACGATGAAGATCATGTCAGGACGGGTCTCACGAACCTTGTCGATCGCTGCCGAGGTACCAGGAACGGCCTGACACCAAACAATCGCTTTAAGATCAGGATCAGATGCCATAGATACCGCATTGGATATCAGCGTCTCAACTTCGCTGGTAAAGTTATCCGGATAAGTAGAAGTAACAATCATGTCACCATACTTGTCTTTCATCATTTTTGCCTGAGTGATCTCTTCATCACCCTGTGAAGCGGTACCGGTAATAATACCGATCTTGTAGTTAGCGGCGGTGTCTGTCGCAGCAGCGGTCTCGCCTGCCGTATCGCCGGCAGCGGTACTTTCCGCCTGTGCCGCAGTTGTCGGTGCCTGTGTTGGGGCCGGCTCAGCACTACGGCAGCCAGCTAATGAAAATACCATCATTGCTGCTAATGCTGCACTTAATAAGCGTTTCTTCATTACGTATCCTCCTTATTTTTGATATACTGATGTATTATATCATACCTTCTGTTCAATTGTCCACTACATTTGTACGTCCGGGACGGATATGTAATATAATACCTATGTAGCATAATTTATTGTAAAGGTCAGACAATATGTCTTCTCCCCGGCTTCACCGCCCGGATCGCCACTGCGACAAACACAGCCGCCAAAAGTAATTGAACCCCAATGCTGGCACTGACCCAGTTACCGTTGAGCAGATTCAGCCGGTGGTCCCCGAACCAGGACATTACATCACCGTTCAACCGGACCAGACCGCTGCCGGCCAGCTGCATAATAGTCACCAAAAAGGTCGAGGTCGGATTCATTAACAGCAAATAGATCAGTCCGCCGGAGCTGCCCTGTTCTGCCGTCTGCCCCACCGCGGCCAGATAGCTGTCCGCATGCATCTGGCTTAAGGAATACGCAAACTGGTTCAGGCCAAATGTACCGATTACCACTGCCACCATCAGGCCATAGGAAACAACCGTCGATACTGTGGTTTTCCGAAACAATGCCGAACAGCAGGTGCCCAGGCTGCCAATAAAAACGGCTGCCGCCACATAACACATCAGCAGCATGCCAATGTCCTTTAAGGTCACGCCGCCGTAGACAAAGACCAGGGCAATCATGGGAAAACTGGAAATAATCAGCAACAGCATGGTGCTTAAGGAGGACATCAATTTCCCTACAACGATTTCGGCCGGAGTCATATCCGTGGTCAGCATCAGATCCAGCGTCTGCCGCTCCCGCTCGCCGCTGATACTGCCGGCCGTAAGCGCCGGCATAATGACGATCAGCATGACAAATTCCAGCACTGCCACAAACACATACAGATCCAGAAAACTGGAGTACTGGATTTCCGCCGTCACCCGCACCTGGGCCAGTGTCGAATACATATTAAGCAGCGCCACCAGCGCCAGAATACCGTTGAAAATGAGCAGAATCATCGCCAGCTTAACACTTCGCGAACTAACCATATTTTCACGCTTATAAACCGGATTCATCATCTTCATAAGACAGTACCACCCTTTCCTTTTCCCGATTGGTAATTTGCATAAAGACTGCTTCCAGACTGCCCGGTTCCCGCAGGAACCCCCGTACCGCTACGCCGGCTTCCACCAGCATTGCCAAAAGCTCACATTCGCCGTCCGCATCCCCGGCAAAGTTCACCATAATGTCCTGGTCCCGGACGGTAATTGTCCGCACCAGGCGATGCTTCTTTAACAGCTGCAGCGCACGCTCCGTTTTGCCGACGACCGTGATAATCAGTGGCTTGGAGGTACTGATGGTGCCGGTGATTTCCTCAATGCTGCCCTGAATCACCATCTTCCCCTGATCAATTACCCCCATGTGACTGCAAAGCTCGGAAAGCTCCGAAAGCTGATGAGAGCTGATCAGAATCGTCTTGCCCTGCTCCTGCAGGTCTTTCACAAGCTCCCGAAACTCCAGCCTTGTCCGGGGATCCAGGCCGGAAGTCGGCTCATCCATGACCAGCAGCTGGGGATCGTGAATCATGGCCCGGGCCAGACACAGCCGCTGTTTCATACCGCGGGACAGGCTGTCCACATAAAAATCCGTCTTTTCCCCCAGCCCCACCTGGGCCAGCAGGGTGGTATTCCGTTTTCGGGCTTTTAAGCCTTCCAGGCCATAGCAGGATGAAAAAAACTCCATATACTCCGATACCTTCAGATTGTCATAAACACCAAACGTGTCCGGCACATAGCCAATCTTTCGTTTCATTTCCCTGGGGTTATGCAGGACGCTCTGACCGTCGATCTCCACACTGCCGCTGTCCGGCTTTAAAAGACCGGCCATAATCTTGATCGTAGTGGTCTTGCCGGCTCCGTTGGGTCCGACAAAACCGTAAAGGGTGCTGTCTGCAATCTCCATATCCAGGCCGTTCAGCGCATGGTGCTTGCCATAGGCCTTGCGTAACTCCTTAATAATCAGCATCAGCGTTCCCTCCCTGCTACCATCGGCATCGGCAGCTGGACTTCGCCGTAACTGCCGGTACCACTATATACATACCGCACGGTCAAGGCATTATCCTGTGACAGATACGGACTTAATTCGGCCAGTTCCAGCGGCCCGCCATCCAGCTTCACCGGATCATAACTGCCGGTTCTGACATTGTAAAAATAAATACTGCCGGTAAACACTGCAATGTATGTCCCGCTGTATGTCCCGTTGTCCGCCCTTAAAAATGCCTGGGAAATCGGTTCAAACGTCAGACTTTCCACATTGATGTCGGTGCCCAGATAATATTCCAGCGTCACCGGTTCATTGCCGTTCATGGAATTAGTTGCTGCATTATAAGTGCCGCTGGTCACCTCCGGCTTTTTCATCAATACCGAACGGTACAGCGAACTGGCCCGGGAGGCATTGACCGCAACGGCGGAGGTCAGCATGGTCAGGCCATACGTTTCCGGCAATGCCTCTTTCAGGAACTGACTTTCTTCCTTTTCCGTACTAAAGGCAATCACGCGGGCATCGGCACTGTACCCGGACATATAATTTTCCAGATAAAATATCAGCAGATTGGACCGCTCCATCGCCAGCAGATATTCTTTATCATCGATATCCGCTTCCTTAAACTGGCCGCCGTTGATGACCCA